>Ga0209023_10004129_pt1 | contig 16765 bp, 12 predicted proteins | sample LakOneMetagenome_FD_187468 | JGI IMG/M metagenome (GOLD analysis project Ga0209023, IMG submission 187468) | Freshwater and sediment microbial communities from Lake Erie, Canada (SPAdes) (version 2) | ecosystem: Environmental > Aquatic > Freshwater > Lentic | place: Lake Erie, Canada... | reverse complement strand
TGCTGGTCGACTATATCAAGCAGGACCGCTTCACCTATCTGCAGAACACGGCGGGCTGCTTCACCGGCGAGGACGCCGTGCGGACGCTACGCCTGGCCCGCGAGGCCGGCGGCTGGGATCTGGTGAAACTGGAAGTGCTGTCCGATCCCAAGACCCTCTATCCCGACATGGAAGAGACCCTGCGTTCGCTGAAGCTGCTGGTCGCCGAGGGCTTCCAGGTGATGGTCTATTGCTCGGACGATCCGGTCTATTGTCGCAAGCTGGAAGAGGCCGGCGCCGTGGCGATCATGCCGCTGGGGGCGCCGATCGGCTCGGGCCTGGGCATCCAGAACCGGGTAAACCTTCGGATCATCATCGAGAACGCCGGCGTGCCGGTGCTGGTCGACGCCGGGGTTGGCACGGCTTCCGACGCCGCGATCGGCATGGAGCTGGGCTGCGACGCCATTCTGATGAACACCGCGATCGCCGAGGCCAAGGATCCGATTCGCATGGCGCGAGCGATGAAGCACGCGGTCATCGCCGGCCGGGAAGCCTATCTCGCCGGACGGATGCCCAAGCGAATGTACGCCGATCCCAGCTCGCCGCTGGCGGGGCTGATCTAGGCCTTCACGTCGACCAATGCGCCTTTCTGGATCTTGTCCTTGTCGTCGCCCAAAACCTGCTGTTTGACCATTTCCTTGATCTGATCCTCGATCTTCTGCCGCTCCTTGGGGGCCATCGCCTTCAGCTCTTCCTCGGTGACGTCGAGCTTGCTGAGCATGGCCGCTCGCATTTTCTGCGCCGGGGTCAGCTTGGCGTAGTCGAGGAATTCGTCCTTGGCCGACGTCGGACCTGCGGCGCTGGCTCCTTCGGTCTGGCTGGTCGAAGCCGTCGGCGCGGTGGCGGCGTTGAGCCGCGCCAAGGCCGATGCGCCGAGCGAGGCCAGGATGCTGGTGGAACCGGAAACAAGCATGGAAACTCCCACCTCAACAAAGGTAGGATTTTCTTCGCAAGCTTCATGCAAGTCTGGCCGGAATTTAAGCCTTAAATTTCAGAACCTTGCTGAAGTGCTCCCGGCGTGAGACCAGATCTCGGCAAGGTTTGCCATGCAAATCATGCCGGCTGATCCGATGATGACCTAGCTCTTCTTGAGCGCCGCGGCCTGGGTCTTGGCGATCGCCAGTTTCAGGGCCTGCATGTCCGCGCCGGGGATCACCGTATCGCCGATGATGAAGGCGGGGGTGCCTTCGATCGCAAGGGACTGGGCCAGACCATGGGTGTCGGCCAGATGCTGGGTGACGCCGGCTGAGGCGCCGACGGCGCGGGCCTTGGCGACATCGATGCCAAGCCCTGCCGCGATGCGGTAGGCGCCGGCCTCGTCCAGGCTCTTCTCGGCCATAAGCGCCTGGTGCAGTTGCAGCGTCTTGCCCTGCTGCCTGGCGCCCAGCATCAGTCGCGCGGCGGCTTCGGAATCGCGGCCAAAGATCACGAAATCCTTGAACACGAAGCGCACATCCGGATTTTCGGCGATCAGCTTGAGCACCTCGGGGGCGGCTACCCGGCAATAGCCGCACTTGTAGTCGAAGAACTCGGTGACGGTGACCGAGCCGTTGGGATTGGCCACGAAGTCGCGCGGGTCTCGCTCGATCGCCTGACGATACTGGCCGATGGCCTTGCGGCCGGCCTCCGCCGTCTTGGCCGCCTGCTTCTGTTCCAGCTTGGCGCTGACCTCCAGCAGCACCTCCGGGTGCTCCAGAAGATAGGCGCGAACCTTGTCGCCGAATTCCTTGTCGGCCTTGGCAGGCGCGCAGGCGCCCAGGAGCAGGCCCGACAGGGCGAGCGAAGCGGCGAGGGCGCCGGCGCGGCGGGACAGGGTCATGACGGTCTCGAAATCGGGGTTCTGGATCAGCGGCGGAAGACGGACTGGGTCGCGCCTTCCTTGGCCAGATCCTTGAGGTCCTGGTTGCTGGGACGCGAGGCCAGGACGATGTCGGTGGCGCGCCGCCATTCGGGCGTGTCCTTGGTCAGAAGTTCGCGGGCGCGCATGGCGAAGACCCGGGCTTCCTGGGGCGCGCCCATGGAGAAGTACTGCTCTGCCGTGGCCAGGCGGGCGTCGCCGTCCTTGCCCTGCTTGTCATAGGCCTGGGCCAGTAGTCGCCAGGTCACGGCGTTGTCGTTGTCGTTCAGCAAGGCGCGCTTCAGCTCGCGCACGCCTTCCTCGACCTTGGTGGGCTCTTTCTGATTGATCAGGGTCTGGCCAAGATTGATGCGCAGCAGCGGCGCGTCAGGCTTGAGCGCCACGGATTTGCGTTGTGGCTCTTCAGCTAGATCGACGCGGTTGAACTCAAACAGGATCTGCCCTTTCAACTCCCACAGGTAGGGATTGTCCGGCTGTTCCGTCAAAAGGGCATCGATTTGGCTCAGAGCCCGATCAGGCTCTTTCATCTGGTAGTAGGCGATGGCGCGGGCGTAACGAGCCGGATAGCTGCGATCCTTCTCCTTGTATTTGATCAGCGCCGACTGAGGGTTCATGAACCCTTCCAGCTTGGCCTTCATGATTTGGTGCTGGGCCAAGTCGTCTGGGCTATCGACCTGTTCATAGTGGGGGAGACGCTCTACGCGGCTGCGCAAGGTCTCAATCCGCTCCGATGACAGGGGATGGCTGCGGAAATAGGCGAACCGCCGTGATTGGTCGAATACCTCCTGATAACGGAAGTTGTCGAAAAACTCGACAAGGCCTCGACCCGATTGGCCGGTGGCTTCCAGCAGTGTAGCGCCTGCTTGGTCGGCGCGGCCTTCCTGTTCGCGGCTGTAGCCTAGCGCGCCGAGTTGGCCGAAATAGCTGGCGTTGCCCAGCAGCACTGCGCCAGCGTCGGGCGCACCGGCCAGAGCGGCCAGCACCCCCAGACCCATTGTCAGGATCATGGGCTTAAGGCCGGCCCTCATCATGTCGCCGGAGCGGAACGAGTGGCCTGCCTGAAGGTGGCCGACTTCGTGAGCGATCACGCCCCGCAGTTGGTTGGGGTTTTCTGACTGGCGGATCAGGCCGGTATAGATTCCCATGGTGCCGGGCGCGGCGAACGCCTGCAGATCCTTGCTGCCGACCAGAAGGATATGCACAGATTTCGGATCCAGGCCGGCGGCCTGAAAAATCGGTGTGGAATCCTTGAGAAGGATTTCCTCGATTTCGGTGTCGCGGATCAGGGACGGGCCGTCCTGCGCCGCGGCGGGGAGAGGCGCCGAGACACTGACGGTTGCGATCATCGCAACGGAGCAGAGGGCTCGAAACCTTTTTTCAGCCCACGGCGTGCGGGAGGTCATCCAACGTCTCCAGTCGCGCCCCCGCGATCGAGGCGAGTGTAGCGTGGAATTTGGCGGCCTGTGAACCACCGCCGTCGTTCCGCGTCACTCGCATATAGGCGTCGTGGACGGCCGGACCAGTGCCCGACCGTCCACGATCTTTCATCAGCCCCGACGCCACCAGCCGCCGCGCGGCTTGGCGGGCGGCGCGAGGATCTCGGCCGGATCCGGCTCAGCCGGCTCCAGGACCTTCTCCGCGACCGGCCCCGGTTCGGGGGCAGGTTGCGGCGCGGACGCCGCGATAGGAGCGGGGGCGACGGGTGCTTCGGCCACAACCTCGACGGGCGCCTCGACCGCGACCGGTTCGGCGACCACCTCAGGGGCGGCCGTTTCCTCGGCGGCGGACTCGATCACGGCGTCAGCGGCCGGAGCGTCGCCCTTGCGACCACGCGTACGGGGGCGGCGGGCCTTCTTGGGAGCTTCGTCGCCGGGTGCCGGCAGTTCGACCCAGATGTCGCTGGGCGGAGCTTCCGCCACGACCGCCGGGATGGGCGGAAGTTCGACGTCGGCCAGGGCTTCGACCGGCGCGGGGCGCGCTTCACGATCGCCACGGCCGCGACCACGGTTGCGGCTGGAACGACCTTCCGAGCGATCACCGCGCTCGGCCCGTTCCGTACGCTCGGGACGCTCGGGACGCTCGGGACGCTCGGGACGCTCGGCGCGTTCCGGTCGCTCGGCTTGCGGCGCCGGCGCCGACTGTTCGGGCGCAGGACGGCGCTGTTCGCCGCCACGACCATCCAGAGCGGCCGGATCGTGCCAGGCAAAGGCGCTGTCGCCGAACGGGACACGGGGACGGATCCAGACAAAGGCGTCGGTCGGACGATCACCGTCCTCGCGACCGCCACGGCGGCCGCCACGGCGTCCGCGGCGGCGGCGGCGGCGGCGGGCTTCCTCGTCCTCGCCCTCGACGGCGAAGTCGCCGCGATCGGCATCGCCGTCCTCGTCGCCTTCGGCGTCGTCGGCGGCTTCGACCTCACCCTCGGGCGCGGCGTCAGCGTCATCGCGACGTCCGCGACGGCGGCGCTTGCGCTTACGGTTGCGATCGCCTTCGTCTTCGGCGACCTCGACGCGCGGTTTGCCGCGCGGGGCGGCGCGAACGGCCGAGGCGTCATCGTCGGTGTCTTCGCGTTCGACGGCCTCGTCGTCGAAGATCTCTTCGTCCTCGTCTTCATCCTCGTCGTCATAGACCTCGTCTTCGAAGTCGTCGTCCGACACGGGCGGCGGGGCGATGGCGATGCGTTCGCCAAGCTCGGTGCGCTCGATCTCGTTCTCGGCGGCGTGCAGGCTCTCGTCGACCAGCACGGTCACGAACAGGCCGTGGGTCTGCTGCAGGCGAACCAGGTAGGCGCGCTTTTCGTTGAGGATGTAGATGCCGACGGCGCGCGAGACCTTCAGGGTGATCGCGCCGCTACCCTTCAGGGCCTCGACCTCGACAGCCCGCAGAGCGGCCAGGGCGCTGGACTCGACGGAGCGGACGCGGCCGGTGCCTTCGCAGTGTTCGCAGACGTGGGTGGTGCCTTCCAGCACGCCGGTGCGGCGACGCTGGCGGCTGATTTCCATCAGGCCAAAGCCGCTGATCTTGCCCATCTGGATACGGGCGCGATCGTCCTTCAGGGCGTCCTTGAGGACCTTCTCGACGGAGCGGTTGTTCTTGCCTTCATCCATATCGATGAAGTCGATGACGATCAGGCCGGCCAGGTCGCGTAGGCGCAGTTGGCGAGCGGCTTCCTCGGCGGCCTCGGTGTTGGTCTTCAGCGCGGTGGCTTCGATGTTGCGCTCGCGCGTCGCCTTGCCCGAGTTGACGTCGATGGCGACCAGGGCTTCGGTCTGGTTGATCACCAGATAGCCGCCCGATCGCAGGGGAACGACCGGCGAATAGATCTGCGCCAGGTGATCCTCGATGCGGTGCTTGACGAACAGCGGGGCCGGATCGCGGTAGTGGAAGACCTTCTTGGCCTGGCTGGGCATCAGCATGCGCATGAAGTCGCGCGCTTCCTTGAAGCCGGCCTCGCCCTCGACCCAGATGCCTTCCAGCTCCTTGTCGTACATGTCGCGGATGGCGCGTTTGACGAGGTCTTCTTCCTCGTAGATCAGCGCCGGCGCCACCGAGTGCAGCGTGGTCTCGCGGATGTTTTCCCACAGGCGCAGCAGGTAGTCGTAGTCGCGCTTGACCTCGGCCTTGGTGCGCTTGGCGCCGGCCGTGCGGATGATCAGGCCCATGCCCTGCGGCACATCCAGGCTCTGAACCACGCTCTTGAGGCGCTTACGGTCGGTCACCGTGGTGATCTTGCGGCTGATGCCGCCGCCACGGGCGGTGTTAGGCATCAGGACGCCATAGCGACCGGCCAGCGACAGATAGGTGGTGAGCGCCGCGCCCTTGTTGCCGCGCTCTTCCTTGACCACCTGGACCAGCATGATCTGCCGACGGCGGATCACTTCCTGGATCTTGTACTTGCGCATCAGGCGGCGCTTGCGGCGCGCCAGTTCTTCCTCGACGGCGTCTTCCTCGTCGTCGACGTGATCGCCGTCCTCGTCATCGCGGCGCGTCGAGACGTGGTCGTCCTCGTCGTCGTGCGAATCATCACGCATCAGCGCTTCGCGGTCGGCGACCGGAATCTGGTAGTAGTCGGGATGGATCTCGTTGAAGGCGAGGAACCCGTGGCGGTTGCCGCCATATTCGATGAACGCAGCCTGGAGGCTGGGCTCAACGCGGGTCACTTTGGCGAGATAGATATTTCCGCGAAGCTGTTTGCGGGTCTGGCTTTCGAAATCGAATTCTTCAACCCGGGTTCCGTCCACGACGACCACACGCGTCTCTTCGGCGTGTGCTGCGTCGATCAGCATCTTCTTCGACATTAAGGGAATCTCCACGGCGCACGGCGGGCTCTTGGCCCGGTCGCCGAAATGAAAGACAGGCGCGCGCGTCACCGCCCGTCGCTCCGCCAGTGCGGTTGCGAGAGGTCGGATGCCAATGGCGGACGGGTGCGGCGCAGCCCATGAGGTTTCTGTTCTCTCCACCGCGCCGTGAGGCGCGGACTGGATGGTTTACCGGGTCGCGCCGGAATGACGCTGATCGGAGGGCGCGTCGTCGCCGGGAAGGCGGAGAGCCCGACGCGGGCTCTGCGGACCGGCCCTGCGGCAGGCGTCTGCCTGCGAACGAAGGATCGATCCTCGGATAACTCGTCTAGTCGCGGCGCACGAAACGAAAGAGGCGAAAGGCTTCGATTGTCTCGCGGTCGCTCGCGCGAGCTTCCATGACGATCACGTCGCTCGCACGCAGGTGAATTGTAGCAACATCGCGAGGCAAAAGGAAAGCGCTGGACAACAAGGTCAGGTTTAACGCTTTCGCTACCCGGCGTGACGGATATTGACGGCTGGTTCACCGGCTCCGGATTGCTTGGGCGAGGGATGCGTAGAGTTCTCATCGGGTTAGCGCGAACGGGCTGGTTGAGGGCGGCGTTGATCGTCGGCGGCCTGACCGTGGCTGGCGTCGCTGTTGCTACCGCTCAGGGCCCCGCGCCAGCCGCTGGCGTTCAGAAAGTCCGCTTCGGCGGCGATCGAGCTGAAACCCGTGTTGTCATTGATCTTGATCGCGCCGCCGTGGGGCGCCTGATCGCCGACGGCGCTCTTGATCAACGTATTGTCATCGGACTGCCCAATGTTTCGGTCTCGGGCGACCTGCAGGGTGCGGGCCAGGGCCTGGTCAAGCGCTGGGTCATCGACGAGGCGGGCGGCGGCGCGCGCCTTCGTCTGGACCTGTCCGGCCGGGCCGAGGTCCGGCGACGCTTCCTGCTGCCGCCCGGCGACGGCGCCACGGCCTATCGCTATGTCATCGACCTGAAAGCGACCGACGGCGCCGCGCCTGTGGCCGCGCCAAAGCTCACCCTGGTTTCCAACCCGGTGAAGGCCGCGCCGCTGCGACTGAAGAAGGTGATCGTCATCGACGCCGGTCACGGCGGCAAAGATCCGGGCTCGCTGGGCGCCTCCGTCTACGAGAAAGATGTCACGCTCGCCGCCGCCAAGGCCCTGAAGGCTCGTCTGGAGAAGTCCGGCCGCTTCCAGGTCGTCATGACTCGCGAGACCGACACGTTCATTCCGCTGGAAGCGCGCGTGCAGATCGCCCGCCGCGCTGACGCCGACCTCTTTATCTCCATGCACGCAGACTCCGGCCCCGACGTCGCCACGCGCGGCGCCAGCGTCTACACGCTGTCGGAAAAGGGCACCGAGCGCGTGGCGCGGGTGCTGGAGAAGGACGACTGGCTGATGAAAGCCAGCCTGCCGGGCCGTGATCGCGCCGTCAGTCAGATCCTTCTGGACCTGTCGCAGCGCGCCACCAAGAATCGCTCGGCGGCCTTTGCCCAGCTTCTGCTGGAGCGGGTGGGCGAGGAGACGCCGCTGCTGCGCCGCAGCCATCGCGACGCGGGCTTCATTGTGCTGCTGGCGCCCGATGTTCCGGCCGTGCTTCTGGAGATGGGGTTCATCACTAACCTCGACGACGAGCGTCTGTTGAGCAATCCCGCCAGCCGGGCCCGGGTGGTCAATGCTGTCGGCGACGCCATCGAGTCCTATTTCGCCGCCCAGATCCGCAAATCCTGAGACTTGCGCGCCGTTGGCGCCCGTGGCGATGCAGGCTAGAGGCTTGAGGCAGAGTCCGGGCGCGAGGGTGCGGCCGCAAAACCGCTTACACTTTTGTGGAACGGGCTCTAGAGGATGAGAGCAGGGCGGGCGAGTGTGCGTCGTCCGACGGAGGCCCCGTGGATCTGAAACCCACCGAACGATGGATGGCCATCGCCGGCGTAGCGGTGCTTTCCGCGATCGCCGTGGCGGGCTTCGCGATCGCGATCTACGCGGCGTGGCTGTTCCACGACATGCCCGATGCCGGCGAGCTGCAGGACTATCGTCCGCCGACGGCGACGCGCGTCTATGCGTGGGACGGCACCCTGATCGGCGAATATTCCAAGGAACGCCGGATCTTCGTTCCCTACGACCAGATCCCGCCGCAGCTGGCCCAGGCCTTCATGGCCGCCGAGGATCGCAACTTCTTCCGCCACAGCGGCGTCGACGTGGGCGGCTTTTCGCGCGCCATGCTCAAGAATGTCGGTAACGCCGCGCGCGGCAAGCGCCTTGAGGGCGGATCGACGATCACCCAACAGGTCGCCAAGAATGTCCTGCTGACCAGCGACGCCACGGTCGGTCGCAAGTTCAAGGAAGCCATTCTCGCGCATCGCCTCGAGCAGTCGCTCGACAAGCAGCAGATCCTTGAGCTGTACCTGAACGAAATCTGGCTGGGCTACCGCTCGTTCGGCGTTGGCGCGGCCTCGTACAACTACTTCGGCAAGTCCCTGCCCGAACTGACCCTGGCCGAGTGCGCCTATCTGGCGGCGCTGCCCAAGGGGCCTGACAACTATCATCCCATCCGCAACAAGGCCAAGGCCAAGGCCCGGCGTGACTGGATCCTGGGCCAGATGGCCGAGCTGGGCTGGGTGTCCCAGGCCGACGCGCAGAAGGCTATGGCCGAGGATCTGGTCGTCCAGGCCGCGCCCAAGCGCGCGGCCTATCGTGACGCCGACTATTTCGTCGAGGAAGTACGCCAGCGCGGCGTCGCCACCCTCGGCCCGCGCCTCAGCGAGGGCGGCTATTACATGCGCACGACTCTGGATCCGCGGATGCAGACCGCCGCCCGCGTCGCGTTGATGGATGGTCTCGAAAAGTACGACCGCCGCCACGGCTGGCGGGGCGCCTGGGGACATGTCGAGGCGAGCGACGCCGACTGGGAAAAGGCCGCCCGCGCCAAGAGCCCGCCGGCCGAACGCCAGGGCTGGCGCGCGGCCGTGGTCGTTTCAGGTGATGGCCGGGTGCGACTGATCAAGAGCGAGGGCGAAGGCGCCATCGTCGGCGAAGACATGACCTGGGCCCGTGCGGGCAAGGGTCTGAAGCCCGGCGACCTGGTCTTCGTCGAGAAGGTCGAGGGCGCGTCAACCTACCGTCTGCGCCAGGTGCCCGCCGTCAACGGCGCCCTGGTGGCCATCGAGCCCTATAGCGGCCGCGTGGTCGCCTTGGTCGGCGGTTACAGCTTCTCGCTCTCCAACTTCAATCGCGCCACCCAGGCGATGCGTCAGCCAGGCTCGGCGTTCAAGCCGTTCGTCTATGCCGCCGCTCTTGAAAATGGCTACACGCCGGCCAGCGTGGTCGTCGACAGCGCCATCACCTTCAAGGGCGCGAACGGCGAGGACTGGAGCCCGGAGAACTATCACAAGGAGTTCTACGGGGCTCAGCCCCTGCGCAAGGGCCTGGAGCAGTCGATCAACGCCATGACCGTGCGTCTGGCGCAAAGCGTCGGCATGAAGAAGATCATCGAGTTCTCCAAGCGCACCGGCGTGGTGCGCGACATGCAGCCGGTGCTGGCCATGGCGCTGGGAGCGGGGGAAACCACGCCCTTCAAGCTGACCTCGGCCTATGCGCCGTTCGTCAATGGCGGTCGCCGCGTGGAGCCGCACCTGATCGAGCTGGTGCAGGACCGAGAAGGCAAGGTGATCTTCCGCGCCGACAAGCGTGACTGCGTCCGCTGCACTGCCGGCTTCAACGGCGACGAGAGCCCGCGCTTCGACGCGCCGGGCGAGCAGGTCATGGATCCCGTCACGGCCTATCAGATCACCTCGATGCTGCAGGGCGTGGTTCAGCGCGGCACGGCGGCCGCGGTCAGCTCGCTGGGGCGTCCCCTGGCGGGGAAGACGGGCACGACGAACGAGTACCGCAGCGCCTGGTTTGTCGGCTATTCGCCCAACCTGGTCGTCGGGGTCTTCATCGGCTTTGACGACAATCGCTCGCTGGGCGAAGGCGAGACCGGTGCGACCGGTCCCGTGCCGGTGTTCATGGACTTCATGCGCGAAGCGCTGAAGGGCCAGCCCGTGGTCGACTTCAAGCCACCCAAGACCGCCAAGTTCGCCATGGTGCGCGGAATCCGGGAAGCCTTCCGACCGGGGACCGAGCCCAAGACCGAGGCGCCGGCCGCAGCGGCAGGACCGCAACCCTATTCGGACGCCTGGCCCAATGGCGTGCCCACCGGCGCCAACAACGCCGCTGACGCCGCCAAGCCCCCGCCAAAGGCTCCTGACCCGCTCAGCGGTCTGTACTGATCCATCATCGGCGTTGCGCCGACGTCCGACGCGGGCTATCTCCCGCGCCCTTTCTTTTTGTCACGGAGTAACGTGATGCGACCGGATGTTGAGGCCTCCGCGGCCGACATCGAGCAGTCCGTAGGACTGCTCAGGAGGCGTCTTTGACTGGGATGCCGCACTTCGAAAGCTCGATGAGCTGAATGCCCGGGTCGAGGACCCGACCCTTTGGGACAAACCCGCCGAAGCCCAGGCCGTCTCGCGCGAGCGCGCCAGCCTGTCGGCGCGCGTCGAGGCCGTGCAGGTGCTCGAGCAGGGCCTGAAGGACGCGCTGGAATATGCCGAGCTGGCCGATATGGAGGGCGACGACGCCCTTCTGGAGGACGCCCGCGCCCAGCTGAAGGACCTCAAGGACCGCGCTGGTCGCGCCGAGCTGGAAGCCCTGCTTTCGGGCGAGGCCGACGGCAACGACTGCTATGTGGAAATCAATTCCGGCGCGGGCGGCACCGAGTCCTGTGACTGGGCCGGCATGCTGCTGCGGATGTATTCCCGCTGGGCCAACGCCCACAAGATGACGGTCGAGCTGGTTGAAGAAACCTCCGGCGATCAGGTCGGCATCAAGTCAGCGACCCTGCTCATCAAGGGCCAGAACGCCTATGGCTGGTTGAAGACCGAAGCCGGCGTTCACCGTCTGGTGCGCATCAGCCCCTATGACGCCGCCGCCAAGCGCCATACATCGTTCGCCTCGGCTTGGGTCTATCCGGTGGTCGACGACACCATCGAGATCGAGATCAATCCGTCAGACGTGCGCACCGACACCTATCGCGCCAGCGGCGCCGGCGGCCAGCATATCAACAAGACGGACTCGGCAGTGCGTCTGACGCACATTCCGACCGGCATCGCCGTGGCCTGCCAGGCGGGTCGCTCGCAGCACCAGAACCGCGAAGAAGCGTGGAAGATGCTGCGCGCGCGCCTTTACGAGGCCGAACTGCAGAAGCGGGAAGCCGCCCAGCAGGCGCTGGAAGACCAAAAGACCGATATCGGCTGGGGTCACCAGATCCGCAGCTACGTCCTGCAGCCCTATCAGATGGTCAAGGACCTGCGGACCAACGTCGAGACCTCCGACACCCAGGGCGTCCTGGACGGCGATCTGGACGAGTTCATGGGCGCCTCGCTGGCCCAACGCGTCGGCGCCACGCGCGACGCCTAGCAGCGCGGCCGAAATGCAAAACGCCCCGGAGTGATCCGGGGCGTTTTTCTTGGTCTCTACGTTCAGGATCAGCCCGGCTTGGCCTGCGCCTCGGCGGGGGCCGCAAGCACCGGCGTCGGGGCCGGTTGCGGGGCAGGGCGCTGGAATTTCAGGCTGCGGCCCTGGAAGAAGGCGCCGGTTTCCATCGCCAGTTGCTCGTGGGTGATGTCGCCGTCGATATAGGAGGTGCCGTAGAGGCGAACCTGCTTGGAGGTGATGGCGCCCACCACGCGGCCACGAACCTCGACGGCCTCGGCATAGACCGAGCCTTCGACATGGCCGGTTTCGCCGACGGTCAGGCGGCCCACGCGGACATCGCCGCGAACCACGCCGTCGATCTGCAGTTCCCCGTCGCCGGTGACGCCGCCTTCGATGGTGATATCAGCCGAGATCAGCGAAGCGACCTTGGGCGCGACCTTGCGCGTTGAGTCTACGGAAGCGACGGGCATGGGCAGGGGCTCGATCTTGCTCGGGCCGCGCGCCGGGGTCTTAGTTTGCTTGCTGAACATACTCACCAGCCTTCAAAAAGCGATTTGGGTTCTGCGCCCTGCCATTGGCCCAGACTTCATAGTGCAGGTGCGGGCCGGTGGACCGACCCGTCGAGCCCATGGCCCCAACGCGCTGACCAATCGCGACCCGTTCGCCGACGCGCACTGAAATCGCCTGAAGGTGAGCATAGCGCGTCTTGAAGCCGCCGCCATGGTCGATCTCGATGGTGTTGCCGTAGCCCGAACGCACGCCGGTGAATGAGACCACGCCCGGCGCGGTCGACATGATCGGGGTGTAGAACGCGCCCGGGAAGTCCAGGCCCGAATGGAAGGCCGGCCGGCGCGTGAAGGGGTCGAAGCGGACGCCGTAGCTGCTGCTCATCGCCGGATTGCTGGTCGGACGGAAGAAGGGAAGCTTCTGGGCGGCGGCGTTCAGCGAGCGCATGTCCGACATGTCGGTGGCGGCGCGGTGAATGCGGGTGGCGAATTCTTCATCGACGTCGAGCACGGCGGCCAGCGCGCGCGGATCCCGGGCTTCGATCAGCGGACCGCCCAGCGAGACGCCGCGACCGGTGTAGTTGCCGGCGTCGAGACCGGCCATGCGCATGGCCAGGCGGAGACGTTCGGCGCGGCTCTTGGCGAAGGTCTCGGCGGCGTCGATCAGGCGCTCCTGATCCATCCGGGTGGCCTGGATGCGCTGGACCGGCGTTGCGGCCAGCAGGCGGGGCTTGGAGGTCTGCAGGGCCTGGGCGGCGCCGGGCACGCCTTTGAAGTCACTGACCAGCATGGCCAGGGCAGAGTGGCGCTTTTCCACCGAGGCGGCCAGTTCGTCGAGCGAACCGTTGGTGGCCGAGAGCTGGGCGACGGCGCTGTTCAGGCGCGCCTGACGGTCAGCGTTGAGGCGCTCGTAATAGGCGCGCTGCTTGATGACCTGCTGGTCGGTCGAGCTGACAGCCAGCGCATTGACCATCATCGCGGCGGTGCAGACACCCATCCACAGGGCGGCGCACCCGACAACCGTCGCGGCCAGAAGTTGCTTGTTGGTGGAAAAAACGTAGCCCCGCATCTCCCCGCCGGAGCGGATATAGAGATGTCTTTCAGGGAAAAGACCTTCGAGGGATTGCCGCAGTCGCTTGAAGCGTTTGATGGCCATCGCTCACGAAACCCCCGTTTTTAGAACACGGGGATATGCAACGATATTCCGCAGCCGCGCAAGGCTCTTCGCGCTCCAAGGGAGCGTGAGTCGGAAAATTGAGCATGCGGACTCAAGCGTTAACGCCACCTGAACGCGATCGGCAAGGCCGAGGGTCGGGTAGCCGCCACTTGGATCTGGGGCGCGGCGCAAATACAACACCGCCGGGCGCGACTTGTTCCGCGTGCCTACTTCAAGGCCCTGGCCGCCGTGAGCACCGCCTTGATGTGGCCGGGCACCTTCACCTTGCGCCAGACTTCGCGGATCACCCCGTCGGCGTCGATCAGAAAGGTCGAACGATCGATGCCCATGTATTTGCGGCCGTACATGCTCTTTTCGACCCAGGCCCCATAGGTCTCGACGATTTCGCCGGTCGTGTCAGCGGCCAGCTCGACGGTGAGGTCGTGCTTGAGGCGGAACTTGGCGTGCGAGGCGGCGCTGTCCTTGGAAACGCCGACGATCACCGCGCCCACCTTGGCGAACTCCTCGACCTCGGACGAGAACTGCAGCGCCTCGGAGGTGCATCCCGAAGTGTCGTCCTTGGGATAGAAGTAGAGGACGATTTTCTTGCCCTTCAGGCTCGCAAGACTGACCCGACCGGTGTCGGTGGGCAGGTCGAACGCGGGAGCCTTGTCACCGGCTTGAAGCATCGTCTTTCTCCGTAACTCAGTTCTACGTCGATATTTCCAGCAGGCCCGGACCGCCTCTTTGAGGCGTCCGGGATGCCACCGGTCAGATGGGTTTGACCAGAACGATCTTCTTCTTGCCGGCCGCCAGCTTGACCACCCCGTCGATCAGGTCGGCTTCGCTGATCACGCGGTTGGCGTCGGGCTCGGCCTGGTCGTTGACCTTCACGCCGCCGCCCTGGGCCAGGCGACGGGCTTCGCCGCGCGAAGCGGCCAGACCGGCGTCGGCGAACAGATTGGCCAGCACGATCCCGGCTTTCAGATCCGCAGCGGGCACTTCGAAGGTCGGCAAGTCAGCCGAGGTCACGCCCTGCTCGAAGGCCTTCTCAGCGGCGTCGCGCGCCGAACGCGCGGCGTCTTCGCCGTGCGCCATGCGGGTGGCCTCGTCGGCCAGAACCTTCTTGGCGTCGTTGATCTGTGCGCCCGGCAAGGCTTCCAGGCGGGCGATCTCATCCAGGGGCAGGTCGGTGAACAGCTTGAGGAAGCGGCCGACGTCGGCGTCCTCGGTGTTGCGCCAGAACTGCCAGTAGTCATACGGGCTCAGCTGCTCAGCGTTCAGCCAAACGGCGCCTGACATGGTCTTGCCCATCTTGGCGCCCGAGGCGGTGGCCAGCAGCGGCGTCGTCAGGCCGTAGGCGGCCTTCTGATCCACGCGCCGGGTCAGCTCCACGCCGTTGAGGATATTGCCCCACTGGTCCGAGCCGCCCATCTGCAGCACGCAGCCGAACTTGCGGTTCAGCTCCAGGAAGTCGACCGCCTGCATCAGCATGTAGTTGAATTCGAGGAAGGTCATCGGCTGCTCGCGTTCAAGCCGCAGCTTGACCGAGTCGAAGGCCAGCATTCGGTTGACCGTGAAGTGCACGCCGTAGTCGCGCAGGAACTGCACGTAGCCGAACTTGGAGAGCCAAGCGTCGTTGTCGACCATGACGGCGTCGGTCGGACCGTCGCCGAAGGTCAGAAACTTGGCGAACACCGACTTGATGCCGGCGATATTGGCGGCGATGTCGGCGTCAGACAGCAGCTTGCGGCTTTCGTCCTTGCCAGTGGGATCACCGACCTTGGTGGTGCCGCCGCCCATCAGGACGATCGGCTTGTGGCCGGCCTGCTGCAGGCGGCGCAGCATCATGATCTGGATCAGCGAGCCGACGTGCAGCGACGGCGCGGTGGCGTCAAAGCCGATGTAGGCGGTGACAATCCCGCCGGCGGCGGCCGCGTCCAGTTCGTCCGGGTGGGTGATCTGGTGGATGTAGCCGCGCGCCTGCAGGGTCTGCAGGAATTCCGACTTGAACGAGGCGGGCGCGGACATGGATCGACTCTCTGGATGGGACGACTCTTGCGGAGACGGTGGGCCGTCTAGCACGGGCGAGCCTGGATGTGGCGAGGGTTTCATAAGGTCAGTCTCCGGATAGGGCCGGAGCGCCATGATCTTGTGAGACGCGACCCCGGCAGGGTGGCGACGTGTCAGGCCGGCCTCCCGCTATTTCAGCGGGCGGTAATAGGCGCGGACGGGGAAGCGGACCTCGATCATGGGGTCTAGCTACAGGTCCGTGAGCATGGCAGTCAACGGCGATGCGCATCCTGGGATTCATGACCGGCACCTCGCTCGACGCTGTCGACATGGCGGTGCTTGAGACCGACGGCGAAGACATCCAGGCCTTTGGCCCGGCGGGCGAGCGAAAGCTGCGCGAGCCGACGCGCGACCTGTTGCTGGCGGCCACCGACCAGGCTCGGGCCTGGGTGCGAGGCGAACCAGAGCCGGCGATCTTCGAGGAAGCCCGCCGCGCCGTCGCCGATGAGCACCTGTACGCGGCGGAAAGCTTCATCGCGGAGCATGGCCTGGCCTGGAGCGATTTCGACCTCCTGGGCGTGCACGGCCAGACCGTTCTGCACGAGCGTCCGCAGCCCGGCCGGATCGGCCGCACCGTACAACTGCTGGACGCCGAGCGGCTGGCCAAGGCCACGGGCCGGCCCGTGGCCTTCGACTTCCGCACCGCCGACGTCGCGGCCGGCGGGGAGGGCGCGCCCTTGGCGCCGATCTATCACGCCGCCCGCGCCCGGGCTTCGGGTCTGGCCGCACCGGTGGCGGCGCTGAATGTCGGCGGAGTCGCCAACATCACCCTGATCGACGCCGACGGAACCCTGCTGGCGTTCGACACGGGGCCAGGCAACGGCATGATCGACCTGATGCTTCAGGCCCGAGGGCTCGGACGCTTCGATGAAAACGGCCGACTGGCCGCGGCGGGTAGGGCTGACGAAACGGCGTTGGCCAGCCTGCTGTCGGGCGCCTATTTCGACGCGCCCGCGCCCAAGTCTCTGGACCGCTACGACTTCACCCTCGACGCGGTGGAGCACCTTTCCGCCGAGGACGCCGCCGCCACCCTGGTGGCGTTCACGGCCGAGGCCGTGGTCAAGGCGTTCGACAAGGGCGCGCGGCCCAGCGCCCTGATTATCTGCGGCGGCGGCCGGCACAATCCCGAAATCATGCGGGTTCTGGCCGAGCGGGCGCCCGTGCCAGTCAAGACCGCCGAGGCTTTCGGCTGGCGCGGAGACGCGATCGAGGCTGAGGCCTTCGCCTATCTGGCGGCGCGCACGGCGTTGGGGCTGCCGATCAGCTTTCCGGGGACGACGGGCGTCGCCGAGCCGATGATGGGCGGACGGATCGTGCGGCCCTAAAATTTGTCATCCCGGGCGAAAGA
>Ga0209023_10004128_pt1 | contig 16768 bp, 15 predicted proteins | sample LakOneMetagenome_FD_187468 | JGI IMG/M metagenome (GOLD analysis project Ga0209023, IMG submission 187468) | Freshwater and sediment microbial communities from Lake Erie, Canada (SPAdes) (version 2) | ecosystem: Environmental > Aquatic > Freshwater > Lentic | place: Lake Erie, Canada... | reverse complement strand
CTCCGCCGCTACCGGAGCTCCCGCCACCGGCGGTCGCCGCCGGCGGCGAGGCCACCCCGGGGTTCGGGGCCGCACCCGAGCCGCCGGGGGCAGGACCGGCGGCGCCGGGAACCGGCAGTGAGAAGCCGGCGGGCAACGTCACGCCCGGGCCGACGGTCGTGCTCGGGAACAGCTCGGGGATGGTGTTGCCGAACTGGTCGACGAACACGGTGCGATGGATTTCCTGCAGCACGATCGTGGTCGGCGGCGGGACCGTGACGGCCGGCGTCGCCGACGCGCCCTCCGCCGCCGCGGCGGACCCGGAGCCGGCAGAGGCGCTGTGTTGGGCCATCGCGCCGAGGAAGCCGAAGAAGGCCGAGGTGCTGAGGCCGGAGGCGATGATCCGGGCGGCGGCGGCGGGCTTGCGCCGGCGGGCGGGGCGAGTCGCGTTCCCCATCAGTCGTCACCCGCCCCGTTGCCCGCGTCACCGTTGTCGTCCTGGCCGGGTGCCGGGGCCACGCTGCTCCCACCGGTCGCCGGGGCGTGAGGAGCGGCGGTCGTGGGTGCGGCCGTGGCCGGCGCAGCGGGCTCGGTCGGCGCGGTGGCCGGCGCGGTCGGTGCCGGTGGGGCGGTCCGGGCGACCGTCGGTGGGACGGTGGGCGCCGCGGTCCCGACCGTCGCCACCGGTGGGCGGGGGCTGGTCGGTGCCGGACTCGGTGCCGACGGTGTTCGCCGTCGTGGCGGCGACGCACTCGGGCCGGCGGCCACCGGTGCGGGCGTGGCGATCGGCGTCGGCGCCGGCGGGAGCGCCACCACGTCGTCGACGTAGACGATCGAGGTCACCACCACCGGCTCGACCGGTGGCTGGCCACTGGTCGACGGCGCGACGGCGCCCGCCTCGGCCGGACCCCCCAGCCCGAACATCGGGATGGCCCCGGTCGCCGCCATCGCGACGGTCACCGTTCCTCCCGACAGTGCCAGTGCGATTCCTGTGGCGAGTGCCTGGCGACGATCCATGTCGTACCTCCCGTTTCGGTCGAACGGGAAGGACACGAATCGTCAATTGGGATGGTTTGTCAGGAAGTCCAAATGTTTTTGGCAAAATTACGGTGAACAGCCAAACCTGCATCCATCCCGAATCGTGAAGCAGCGATCGGTGGGTCGTACCAGGTCACGTGGTCGGACCTGACCCAAGACCGATTCGGACGTCGCCTCCATTGATCGGCATGTCGTCACAGACCCCCGCCACATAGATGGATCGGGGCGACATCGACGCGCCCTGTCCTTCGAGCAATTCTTGAGACTTGAACTTCTCGGGCGGCCCGGCCGAACTGACGCCACCGGGCGGATCGGTGCGGTTCGGCGGCTGGCGGCGGGGGTCCCGGCCGGGCCGAAGTGCGTCGGCTACGGTCGAACGAAGCGGCGTTTGCCGTTTCGCGTCGTTGGCCCGTATCCTTTCCGGGTTCCCCGGAGGCCGCCCCTGCCGGGCGCCCGGATGAAGGAAAGCTCTGATGCGCACGTACTCACCGAAAGCTAGCGAGATCACTCGCGCCTGGCACGTGATCGACGCCGAGGATCTCGTGCTCGGTCGGGTCTGCACCGAGGCGGCCCGCGTGCTGCGCGGGAAGCACAAGACGATCTTCGCCCCGCACATGGACACCGGCGACCACGTCGTCATCGTGAACGCGGACAAGATCGTGTTGACCTCGGGCAAGGCCGAGTCCCGCAACGTCTACCGCTACTCGGGCTACCCGGGTGGGCTGAAGACCGAGACCTACGGCAGCCTTCTGGCCCGCAAGCCCGACGACGCGATCCGTCGCTCGGTCCGCGGCATGCTGCCCAAGGGCCCGCTCGGCCGTCAGATGATCAAGAAGCTGAAGGTGTACACGGGGCCGAACCACCCCCACGCCGCTCAGATGCCAACGAAGCTCGAAATCGCCGCGGCCAAGGCTCGCTGAGGCAAAGGGAGACGTCACCGTGGCAACCAAGCCGCTCACCCAGAACACCGGTCGCCGCAAGGAGGCCGTCGCTCGCGTCCGCCTCCGTCCGGGCACCGGTCAGATCACCATCAACGGCCGGGCGTTCGACAACTACTTCCCGACCGCCACGTCGCGCATGGTGGTGGCCGAGCCCCTGCGGCTCACCAGCACCGAAGAGAGCTACGACATCGATGCCACCATGCACGGTGGTGGTGTCTCGGGCCAGGCCGGCGCCTTGCGCATGGCGATCGCCCGTGCGCTCAACGAGCTCGACCCCGAGCTGCGCCCGGCCCTGAAGAAGGCCGGCCTCCTCACCCGCGACTCGCGGGCCAAGGAGAGCAAGAAGTACGGCCTCAAGAAGGCCCGTAAGGCGCCTCAGTACACCAAGCGCTGATCCCGCGCTCCACCAACGGCGGAACCAAGGTGGCAGTGAAATTCGGTACCGATGGGGTGCGCGGCGTGGCGAACGCCGACCTCACCCCCTCGTACGTTCTCGACCTGGGCCGAGCCGCAGCACGCGTGCTCGGCCTCGGTCGCGTCCTGATCGGGCGCGACCCGCGGGTGTCGGGTCCGATCCTCGAAGCTGCGCTCGCCGCCGGACTGGCGTGCGAAGGGGCGCAGGTCGAGCTCCTCGGGATGCTGCCGACGCCGGCCATCGCCCAGATGGCCGCCGCCGAAGGCGTCGCCGCCGCGGTGATCACCGCGTCGCACAACTCGTTCGGCGACAACGGCGTGAAGCTCTTCGCGCCCGGGGGTCGCAAGCTCCCCGACGACGTCGAGCAGCGCATCGAAGCCGAGCTCGACGCGCTGGGCGCGCCCGAGCGCCAGGGGGCCGAGGTCGGCACGATCACGACCCGCACCGACGGCGCCGACCGCTACGTCGCCCACATCGTGTCGCTCTTCCCGGCCGGTTCGCTCGCCGACTTCTCGTTGGTGCTCGACTGCGCCAACGGGGCGATGACCGAGGTCGCGCCGACGGCGGTGCGGGCGCTCGGCGGCCACCCGACGGTGCTGTTCGCCGAGCCCGACGGGATCAACATCAACGCGGCCTGTGGCGCGACCTCGCCCGCCGGCCTCGCCGCGACGGTCGTCGAGAGCGGGGCCACCATGGGCCTGGCGTTCGACGGCGACGGCGACCGGCTGATCGCGGTCGATCACACCGGCCGCATCGTCGATGGCGACCAGATCATCGCCCTGCTCGCCACCGACCTCCGGGCCCGCGGCCATCTGGCCGCCGACACCGTGGTCGTCACGGTGATGAGCAACCTGGGCTTCCACCGGGCGATGGCCGCCGCCGGGATCGACGTCGTCACCACCGCGGTCGGCGACCGGTACGTGCTCGAGGCTCTCGCCGCCGGTGGTTTCTCGCTCGGCGGCGAGCAGAGCGGCCACCTGATCGTCAGCGATCTGGCCACCACCGGCGACGGCCTGCTCGCGGGGCTGCTCCTCGTCGACCTGGTGCGTCGCAGCGGTCGGCCGCTGGCCGAACTCGCCCGCGAAGCGATGACCGTGTACCCGCAGGTGCTCACCAACATCCGAGTGGCGGAACGGCGGCCCGACATCGCCGAGGTGATCGCCGACGACATCGCCGCCGTCGAAGCGGAACTGGGCGACGACGGACGGGTGCTCGTCCGGGTGAGTGGCACCGAGCCGCTCGTGCGCGTGATGGTCGAGGCGCTCGACGCCGACGTGGCCCGGTCGGCCGCCGGCCGGCTCGCCGCCGCCGTCTCCGCCGCATGTGCGTGAGCCGGGGCCGACACCGCAGCCCGATCGATCGGACTGCTCACGGGTCGTGAGACCCCATTCCCGGGGCCGACGACTCGCCGAAACGCGCCACGGTTAGCCTTCCGCGCCATGTGTGGGATCGTCGCCATCACCAGCCGCCCCGCCAGTCGCCCGACCCCGTCGGCCGCCGAGCTCCTCGCCGGGCTCGACGCCGCGGTCGCGGCTGTCCCGGAGGGTGCGGCCGCCGTCGCCGCGCACGTGGAGGTGGTCGATCGTCTCCTGCACGGGACGCCCGGTGTCCAGGCCCTGGTCGGCCATCCTGAACTCGTCATCGGCATCACCGCCCGGCTCGACCAGCTCGATGCGGTCGCCGTCGACGAGGAACGCCGGATCGAAGCGCTCGAAGGCGCGCCCAGCGACGTCCTCGAGACGGCCAACGCCGACCTGATCCGGCTCCGCGACGCCCTCTGGGCCGTCCGCAAGGACCGACTGCGCACCGCGATCGAGGTCGAGGCGCTCGCCGGTACCGAGCTCGGCGCCGCTGCCATCGGCGCCTACACCGCCGTGCAGCAGGCGCTCTCGGCCATCGACCGGCTCGAGGTGCGCGGCCGCGACTCGGCCGGTATCCACCTGTACGTCTGGGGGCACGGGCTCGACCCCGCCGACCCGACGATCGCCGCGCTGCTGGCGGCGCGCACCTCCGACCCGCTGTTCACGTCGGGGTCGGTCCGCCTCGCCGGCGACGTCCTGAGCTTCGTGTACAAAGCGGCCGCCGAGATCGGTGAGCTCGGCGACAACACGCGGGCCCTGCGCGCCGGTGTGCGTGAGGACACCCTCCTGCGCCTCGCCCTGCACGCCCCGACCGCCCGCCTCTCGCTGCTCGGCCACACCCGGTGGGCGAGCGTCGGCATCATCTCCGAGCCCAACGCCCACCCCCTCAACAACGAGGAGGAGGGTGCCGCCGTCGCCGGTCCGTACGTCGTGGGCGCGCTCAACGGCGACGTCGACAACCATGCCGACCTCAAGGCCGAGCACGGGCTGCGGATCGCCACGCCGATCACCACCGACGCCAAGGTCATCCCCGCGCTGGTCTCACGCAACGCCGTCGCCGCCGGCGATCTGGTCGAGGGGTTCCGGCGTACGGTCGCCGCGTTCGAAGGGTCGGTCGCCATCGGCGCCGCGTCGGCGGCCCAGCCGGGCAGCCTGCTGCTGGCGCTGCGCGGCAGCGGCCAGGCACTGTACGTGGGTCTCGCCGACGACTGCTTCGTCGTGGCGAGCGAGCCCTACGGCGTGGTCGAGGAGACCGCCCGCTTCGTGCGGCTCGAGGGCGAGCTGGCCGCCGTGGCCAACAACCCGAACAGCCGCGGTCAGATCTTCGTGCTCGACGCCGAGCATGCCGGCGAGCTGGCCGGCATCCGCCGCCTCGCCTACGACGGCACCGAGCTGCCGCTCACCGAGGCCGACGTGGTGTCGGCCGAGGTCACCACCCGCGACATCGATCGGGGCGACGCACCTCACTTCTTGCTGAAGGAGATCACCGAGGCGCCCGAGAGCTTCCGCAAGACCCTGCGCGGCAAGATCGTCGAGCGCGACGGCCTGCGCCGGGTGTTCCTCGGCGGCCGTACCTTCCCGCCGCACGTGATCGAGCGGTTGCGTTCCGGCCAGATCCGCCGGGTGCTGGTGATCGGTCAGGGCACCGCCGCGGTCGCCGGGCAGAGCGCGGCCGCGGTGCTCGACGAACTGGCGCGAGGTGCGCTCGACGTCGATCCGATCACCGCGACCGAGCTGTCGGGCTTCTCGCTGCGGGTCGACATGAGTGACACGTTGATCATCGCGGTCAGCCAGAGCGGGACGACCACCGACACGAACCGCACCGTCGACCTCGCCCGGGGCCGCGGCGCGGTGGTGATCGGCATCGTGAACCGCCGGAACAGCGACCTCACCGACAAGGCCGACGGCGTCCTCTACACGTCGGATGGGCGCGACGTGGAGATGAGCGTCGCCTCGACCAAGGCGTTCTACGCCCAGGTCGCCGCAGGTGTGCTGCTCGCCTGCGGGATCACCGATCTCGCCGGCATCGGCGACGACAAGCGCCGTCACGAGCTACTCACCCAGCTGCGCGAGCTGCCCGACGCCATGCGTGAGGTGATCGCCCGGCGGCCCAACATCGCCCTGGCGGCCCAGCGGTTCGCCCCGCAGAAGCGCTACTGGGCGGTGGTGGGCAACGGGCCGAACAAGATCGCCGCCGAAGAGGTGCGGATCAAGCTCTCGGAGCTCTGCTACAAGTCGATCGCCTGCGACGTCACCGAGGACAAGAAGCACATCGACCTGTCGTCGGAACCGCTGATCCTCGTGTGCGCCGCCGGGCTCGTGGGGGGCACGGCCGACGACGTCGCCAAGGAAGTCGCCATCTACAAGGCCCACAAGGCCACGCCCATCGTCGTCGCGAGCGACGGCGAGGAGCGCTTCGGCGCCGCCGCGCACCTCATCGAGGTCCCGTTCGTCGACCCCGCGCTGGCCTTCGTGCTCTCCGCGATGGTCGGCCACCTGTTCGGCTACGAAGCGGCGCTCGCCATCGACGCCTTGGCCCTGCCGCTGCGCTCGGCCCGCGAGGCGATCGAGCACGCCGCGGCCGATGCCGAGTCGGGCATCGCGGTCGTGCGCCGTATCCACGACGCCCTCGCCCCGCTCACCCAGGTGTTCCTCGACACGATGCGCACCGGCGCCTACGACGGCCATCTCGAGGCGTCGACCGCGGTTCGGCTCGTGTCGTTGCTGCGGGATCTCGGCTCCGACTCGCCGCTCGAGACGTTCCAGCTCGACACGGGCAAGGTCGGCACCCCCGAGGCGCTGATCGACGACCTGACCATCGCCCTCACGCGGGCGATCGAGGAACTGACCCGGCCGGTCGACGCCATCAAGCATCAGGCCAAGACCGTCACCGTCGGCATCTCCCGCAGCGACGAAGGGGTGCTCGACCGGCGGCTGGTCCAGGAGATCCTCGCCGCCGGCTCCAGCCGCGACCGGCTCTCGTACCGCACGCTCAAGGTGCTCGCCGATCTCGACCCCGCCGTCGACGTGGTCGTCGGGTTCACCCGGTACCGCATCGAGGGCGACCCGGCGAGCGACCACGCCACCATCGAGATCGTCGACCGGGGCGGCCTCGGCCGGGAGGTGCCGTCCCGCGTCGAGCGCAACAACAAGCTGCTGGGCACCAAGCGCCGGGTCGCCACCGAGCGCGAAGTGCTCGTGGCCCGGGGCCGCAGCGACGGTCGCACCGTGATCCTCGTGCCCGAGGTGAAGGCCAACAAGACCACCGGCCTGACGCTCGTGCACGTCCGGTTCCACGACCGCCTCTCGGCCGACGCCATGCGCGGCGTGCTGCAGGGCTACGACCACCGCTACGACCGCCTCGTCGACTGGGTGGCCGAGACCGAAGGCACCTTCCGCGACGAGCCGCTCGCCGAGCTCAACGTGGCCGAGGCCCTGATCACCCCGATCTCGGAGATCGCCGACCGCTGGCGCCGCTGAGGGTGGAGCCGGGTGAGGGGTCTTCCCGGGGATCGGGGTGCGGTGGGCCAGACTGACGCCGTGCTGTTACCCAGGATCGGCCTCGACGCCGTCGACATCGAACGGTTCCGCCGGTCGCTCGCCCGCACGCCCTCGATGCGCGAGCGGTTGTTCGTGGCCGAGGAGCTCGCCTACGTCGCTCCGAAGGCCGACCCGGTCCCGTCGCTCGCCGCGAGGTTCGCGGCGCGCGAAGCGGTGATGAAGGTCATGGGGTTGGGGTTGGGCTCGTTCGGCTTCCACGAGGTGTGGGTGTCACGGGCCACCTCGGGCGAGCCCTCGCTCGTGATCACCGGCCGGGCGGCCGCCCTCGCCGCCGAGCGTGGCATCGGCACGTGGCAGTTGTCGATCACCCACACCGACATCGTGGCGATGGCGGTGGTGCTGGGTACCTGACGCCGCTCACGGCACGGGTGCGGCGTGCAGCGCTTCGAGGTAGTCGGAGTGGGCGCCACCGTTCCAGGCGCACAGCACCCCGGCGGGCACGGCGACCCGGCACCCCGATGAGCTCTCGATGGCCGTGCCCTCGCCCCATTCGTCGAACGTGGTGACGAGCTGCCAGCGGGCGGGCGACGCGTTCATGGCGGCGACATCGCTCGCCCACCGCGCCGCGTCCCGGGCGAGGAACGGGGCGGCCCCGTACGCCGTGCCCGATTTCCAGAACCCGGGCGAGATCGAGAACGCCCCGCCGCCCGGCGCCCGGCTGAAGTCGTGCGACGCGCTCGAGGGGCCGTACTGGTGCCAGGCCCCGATGGACGGGTCGTCGGCGCACGAGGTGTAACCGGGGAACACCTTCAGGTCGACGAACACCGATTCGCCGTAGGTCGACGCGAGGAGCTCCTGGGCCTGCCGCCAGCGCGTCACGGTCGCGCACCCGGCGGCGGTCGTGGTGTCGTCGGCGTTGTAGACGAACACGAGCATCCCGGCTCCCGCGATGGCGGCCAACGCCGAGCCCCGTCCGCTGTAGGTCGTGAGGAGGTAGTGGAGGTCGTCGGCGAGCTGCTCGGCGGTCGGATTCGACACCCCTTCGGCCTCGAAGTAGGGCGCCCACGCGAAACCGGTGCCGGCCGCCGCGTCGATCAGGCTTCGCCAGTGCCGGTCGGTGATCGTCCCCTGGCCGAACCACGAGGCGATGCCGAGGGTGATGCCGCCGTACTGCATCTCGGCGATCTGCGACCGCACCGTCGCGAGGTCGTCGCTCGAGTAGGAGCCGGCGGACGGCACGTAGTTCGTGAACGGGCTGGCCGGTTGTTGGCCCCACGTCTCCGGGAACCACGGGTAGTAGAACGCGGCGCGGATGCGGCCCTGCGGCGATGCGGCCGGGGTGGTCGTACCGACCTGCCTCACGGCCATCGCGTCGGCGGTCGCCGCACCGGTGATCGGGACCGCCGAGTCCGACCCACTCGCCGGCACGCCCGGCGCAGCCGGGCCCCCGAGCACGATCGCCGCCACCGCGAGGATCATCGGCATCGTCCATCGTCGCGTCACGCCGTCTCCCATCCGCCGCCCGCGGGAGATCGAGCCTAGATGGGGCCGGTCGCGGGTGGTTGGCGGGCCGGACTGCCCGCCGGGATCGGACCCGGCGCGTTTACGCTGCCGACGTGCTGCCGATCGTGACGCCCGAAGAGATGCGAGCGATCGATGCCGCGGCGCCCGAACCGGTCGACGAGCTGATCGAACGGGCCGGCGCCGCCGTCGCCCGGACCGCGCTGCGCATGCTCGGTGGCGGGTACGGCCGTGTCGTGAACGTGGTCGCCGGCAAGGGGAACAACGGGGCCGACGGCCGCGCCGCCGCCCGCCGCCTCCGCGAGCGCGGCGTGCACGTACGGATCTTCGAAGCGGACGCCTGTCCGCCCGTGCTCCCGGCGTCGGACCTGGTCATCGATGCCGCCTACGGCACCGGCTTTCGCGGGTTCTGGAGCCCACCCGACCCGAACGGAGCACCGGTGCTCGCCGTCGACATCCCGAGCGGGGTCGACGGGCTCACTGGCGCGGCGGGGTCCGGCGTCCTCCCCGCCGACCGCACGGTGACGTTCGCGGCGCTGAAGCCGGGCCTCGTGCTGATGCCCGGGAGCGTCTATGCGGGCGAGCTCGAGTTGGCCGACATCGGGCTCGATGTCACCAAGGCGTCGGCCCACCTCGTGCAGCGCTCCGACGTCGCCGGCTGGGTGCCGCCGCGTACGGCCGACGCCCACAAGTGGCGCGCCGCGGTCTGGGTGGTCGCCGGCAGCATGGGCATGCTCGGCGCCGCCCGCCTGGCGTCGTCGGCGGCCCAGCGCTCGGGTGCGGGCATGGTGCGGCTCTCGACCCCCGGGGTCGGTTCCGATCCGATGGCACCGACCGAGGTCGTGGGCAAGGCGCTTCCCAGCGTCGGGTGGGCGGGCGACGTGCTCGCCGGGACCGACCGCTTCCACAGCATGGTGATCGGTCCGGGGCTGGGTCGGAGCGACGCCACGACCCTCTCGGTCCGCGAGGTCGTGGCCAAGGTCCCGATCCCGTTGGTGGTCGACGGTGACGGGCTGTTCGCCCTGGCGTGGAGCGGCGAAGGGGCCAGCGGCGTGCTCCGCTCACGGGTCGCCCCGACCGTGTTGACCCCGCACGACGGCGAGTTCTCGTTGCTGCTCGGGGCCCGGGTGGGCGCCGATCGCATGCTGGCGGCCCGCCGCCTGGCGGCCGACACCGGCGCGATCGTCGCGTTGAAGGGTCCGGCGACGATCGTGGCCCACCCCGACGGGCGCGTTCTCGTGGTCACGTCCGGCGACGAACGGCTCGCCACCGCCGGCACCGGCGACGTGCTCGCCGGGCTGATCGGCGCCCTGCTGGCCCACGGCGTCCCGGCGTTCGAGGCGGCGGCGGCCGGATCGTGGATCCACGGGCAGGCCGGGTGGCGCGGCCATTCCCGCGGACTCATCGCCAGCGACCTCCCCGGCTTCATCCCCTCGGTGCTGGAGAGCCTCGAGTGACCTCGGCCGACCCCCGCTCGACCCGATGGGCGTGGGCCGAGATCGACGAGGACGCCATCCGCGAGAACGTCGCACTGCTCGTGCGCCAGGTCGCGCCGGCCGCGGCCTGGGCGATCGTGAAGGCCGACGGCTACGGGCACGGGGCGCTCACCGCGGCGCGCGCCGCGCTGGAAGGCGGCGCCACCGGGCTCGGGGTCGCCCTCGCCCAGGAGGGCATCGAGCTGCGGGCCGCCGGCATCGTCGCCCCGCCCGTCCTCGTGCTCTCGCAACAACCGGTGGAGCACTTCGCGGCGATGGTCGAGCACGCGCTGACCCCGACCCTCTACGACCTCGATGCGATCGCCGCGTTCGGGGCCGCCGTTCGGAACGCCGGGCGAACCGACGTGGGGGTGCACCTGAAGTTCGACACCGGGATGCGGCGGGTCGGCGCCCAGCCCTCGGCCGCGGTGGCGCTCGCCGACGCCGTGCGCTCCGAGGCGCCGGCGTTGCGGTTGGAGGGGGTCTTCACCCATCTCGCCGTGGCCGACGAACCGACCGACCCCACCACGACCGAGCAGCTCGCCCGGTTCGACGCCGTGCTCACCGACCTGCGCTCGGCCGGCCACGAGCCCGAGCTCGTCCACGCCGCGAACTCCGCCGGGGCCGTCGCCCATCCGCACGGGCGACGCGACCTGGTGCGGCTCGGCATCGCGATCTACGGCATCGAGCCCGGTCCCGGGGTGGCCGAGCTCTGTACCGGCCTTCGGCCGGCGATGCGGCTGGTCGCCCGGGCGGGCCTCGTGAAGCCGGTGGCCGCGGGAGATCGCATCTCCTACGGATTGCGCCATCGCTTCGAGCAGGACTCGGTGGTCGCCACCGTGCCGATCGGCTATGCCGACGGCGTCCCGCGGCGACTGTTCGCCGCCGGCGGTGAGGTGCTCGTCGGCGGTCGCCGCCGCCCGATCGTCGGGGTCGTGACGATGGACCAGCTGATGGTCGACTGCGGCCCGGTGGGCGACCCGGTCGCCGACGCGGTGCGGGTGGGGGACGAGGTCGTGCTGCTCGGATCGCAGGGCGCCGAACGGATCCGCCCCGAGGAGTGGGCCGACCGTCTGGGCACCATCGCCTACGAGATCGTCTGCGGGATCTCGCACCGCATCCAGCGACACCCGTTGCGTCGGTAGGATCGCGAGCCGTGCTCGCTCTTGCCTCCCCGTCGGTCTCCGTGACCCACGAGATCGCGGCGGCGATCGCCCGGTTGGCGCGTCGCGGCGACCTCTTCGTCCTCGCCGGCGAGATGGGCAGCGGCAAGACCGCGTTCGCCCAGGGATTCGGCCGGGCCCTCGGGGTGACCGAACCGATCACCAGCCCGACGTTCACGATCGTGCACTCCTACGACTGCGGGAAGACGACGCTGCACCATGCCGATCTGTACCGGCTCGAGCGCATGGCCGAGGTCGCCGATCTCGCCCTCGGCGAGCTGCTGGAGGCCGACGGGATCCTGCTCGTCGAATGGGGCGACGTCGTGAGCGCGGCGCTCGGCGACCATCTCGAGATCCGTCTCATCCCCGACGATCCCGAGCACCCCGACCATCGCGGCATCGAGATCCGCCCGAGCGGCCGCGGCTGGACGAGCCGGTGGGCGAACCTCGAAGCGGCGTTGGCGCCGTGGCGCACCTGGAGCCCGTCGTGCTGATCCTCGGCATCGAGACCGCCACCGAGCGGGTGAGCGTCGCCATCGGAGGTCACGAGGGTGTGCTCGGCCTGTTCGAGATCGACCGCGGCCGTCGTCACGCCGAGACGCTCGTGCCGGCGATCGAGTTCCTCTGCCGCCAGGCCGACATCACGCTCGAGGAGTTCGGCTGCGTCGCGGTCGACGTCGGGCCCGGGCTCTTCACCGGGATGCGGGTCGGCATCGCCACGGGCAAGGCGTTGGCCCAGGCACTGCGGATCCCCATGATCGGCGTGTCCAGCCTCGACCTGCTGGCGTTCCCGCTGCGCCACACCGACAAGACCATCGCCGCCGTCGTCGACGCGCGGCGCGGCGAGTTGTTCTACGCGTTCTATCGGCAGGTGCCGGGCGGCGTGCAGCGGGTCACCGAGCCTCGCGTGGGTCGGGCCGACGACCTCGTCGCCGACCTCATCGCCCGTGGCCAGGAGACGGTGTGCGTCGGCGACGGCGCCCTGCGCTACAAGGACGACATCGGCGATGCCCTGCGGGTCGAGTTCGCCGAGCAGTGGCTCTCGAACCCGTCGGCGGCCCCGCTCGTCCAGCTCGCCCATGCCCGCGCCCTTCGCGAGGACTGGGTGAACCCGTGGGAGCTGCAGCCGCTGTACCTCCGCAAGCCCGACGCCCAGATCAACTGGGCCCAGCGCGAGGTGTCGCCGTGAGCATCGTGTCGCGCTTCTTGGAACGCAAGCCGTCCGACCCCGAGCCGGGCTGGGTGATCGAGCCGATGCGTCGTCGCCACCTCAAGGCGATCATGGCGATCGAGCAGCAGGTGTACCCGAAGCCGTGGAGCGTCGGGGTGTTCCAGAGCGAGATCGAAGGAACCCGAGCCGGCGAGCGCTACTACGTCGTCGGCCGCTGCGAGGGCGAGCTCGTCGGCTACGCCGGCATGCTCTTCGCGCTCGACGAGGCTCACGTCACCAACATCGCCGTCGATCCGAAGCAACAGCGTCACGGTTACGGCCGCAAGCTCCTCTGCGATCTGGCCTGGGCGGCGCGTGAGCGCGGCTCCAAGCACCTGTCGCTCGAAGTGCGCGTGAGCAATCTGGCGGCCCAGGAGCTCTACCGGTCGTTCGGGTTCGTCCCGGCCGGCGTCCGGCCCCGCTACTACGAGAACACCGAGGATGCGATCGTCATGTGGCGCCACGACATCGACACGCCCGACTTCGCCGACGTCCTGCGCCGGTTGGGACCCCGATGAGGCCGCACGCGTCGGACGCCACCGTGGTCCTCGGGATCGAGACGAGCTGCGACGAGACCGCGGCGTCGCTCGTGATGGGCGGTCACGACGTGCTGTCGTCGGTGGTGTCCACCCAGGTCGATCTCCACGCCCAGTACGGCGGGGTCGTGCCCGAGATCGCGAGCCGCGCCCACCTCGAACTGCTGAACCCGGTCATCGCCCGGGCGATCGTCGAGGCCGGCATCGACGAGTCGCGTATCGACGCGATCGCCGCGACCATCGGACCGGGCCTGATCGGCGCGCTGCTGGTGGGTGTCTCGGCGGCCAAGGCGATGGCGCTGGCCTGGAACGTGCCGTTCGTGGGCGTCAACCATCTCGAGGCCCACCTCTACGCGGCGTTCCTCGAGGATCCCTCGCTCGAACTGCCCCTCGTGGTCCTGCTCGTGTCCGGCGGCCACACCATGCTGATCGAGATGCGCGGCCACGGCGACTACCGGCTGCTCGGCCAGACGATCGACGATGCCGCCGGCGAGGCGTTCGACAAGGTCGCCCGGTTCCTCGGGCTCGGCTACCCCGGCGGCCCGGCGATCGACCGGGTCTCCGAGAGCGGCGACGCCGATGCCATCCGCTTCCCCCGAGCCCTGCTCCACGAGGGTCTCGACTTCTCGTTCAGTGGTCTCAAGACGTCCGTGATCAACCACGTGCGGAACAACCCCGATGTGTCGGCTGCCGATGTCGCAGCCTCGTTCCAGAAAGCGGTGGTCGACGTGCTCGTCGCCAAGGCCCGCCGGGCTGCCCGGCAAGTAGGTGCCAAAGGCCTCGTGCTCGGAGGCGGTGTGGCGGCGAACTCGCTGTTGCGCGAGAGCTTCTTGTCGGCGTGCGCCGACGACGGCCTGCGCGGCTTCCTGCCCAGCCGGGCGATGTGCACCGACAACGCGGCGATGATCGCGGCCGCCGGATGGCACCGGCTGCGCTCCGACGGACCGACCTCGCTCGACACGGGCGCCTACCCGAACCTGCGTCTGCAGTTCGGCAACGCGTCGTGAGCGAACGCCTCGACGTCTTCGTCATCTGCACCCCCGGGCTCGAAGCCCTCGTCGCCGCCGAGATCGAGAAGCTCGGGGTCCGCAACCCGCGGCCGCGCCACGGCGGCGTCGACGCCGCGGTCACCGTGCCCCAGCTGTGGTCGTTGAACCTGCGGCTGCGGGCGGCGACCCGTGTGCTCGTGCGCGTGGCCCGATTCCCGGCCGATGCGTTCGCAACGCTGCAAGCCGGGCTCCGCAGGATCGACTGGGAGGAGTGGCTCCGCCCCGGCACGGCGGTCGACCTCAAGGTCGCCGCCTCGAACTCGGCGCTGTTCCACACCGGCGCCATCGCCGAGCGGGCCGCGGAAGTGCTCGGCCAACAGGGCCACGACGTGGTGGCGAGCGCACCGATGGACGGCGGCGACGCCGCGGCGCTCATCGGCGCCGGCCCGGGTGCGCCGCAGGTCGTGCACCTGCGGATCACGCGCGATGTCGTGCTCGTCAGCATCGACTCGTCCGGCTCGCCGTTGTACCGGCGGGGTTGGCGGCTGGCGACGGCGAAGGCTCCGCTGCGCGAGACCCTCGCCGCCGCGCTGATCGCCCACAGCGAGTGGGACCGCAAGGCTCCGCTCGTCGACCCGTTCTGCGGCAGCGGCACGATCGTGATCGAGGCCGCGCTGGCGGCCCGGCGGATGGCCGCGGGGCAGGCTCGGGCGTTCGCGTTCGAGACGTGGCCGTCGTTCGACGCCGCGGGCTGGGAGCGGATGAAGGCGGGAGCGGCCGCCGACGTCGTGGCGGGCAAGGCGCCGATCATCGGGGCCGACCGCGACGAGGGGGCGATCGCCGCCGCCCGCTCGAACGCCGAACGCGCCGGTGTCGCCGATGCGATCGAGTTCCGCCACGCCTCGGTGTCCGACCTCGCGCTGCCGGCGCGGGCGGGGTGGATCGTCACCAACCCGCCGTACGGCGTCCGGGTCGGCGACGCCCCGGGCACGTCGCCGAGCACCGACCTTCGTGACCTCTACGACCGCTTCGGCGCCGTGCTGCGCGAGCGGGCCGCCGGCTGGCGAGTCGAGCTGGTGGGTGCGGAGGCCGATCCGGCCGCCGGAGGCGCGCTCACCGGCCGCCTCGGGCTCACGTTCGACGATCGCCTCGCCACCACCAACGGCGGCATCCCGGTCGAGTTCCTCCGGGCCCACGTCGGGGTCTGAGCCCCGCGCCCCGACCCCGGGGCGGGCCTCAGGGGGTCGGCGCGGGCTTGGCGTCGAACGCCGCGTTGACCGCGTCGAGCAGCCGGGCCGAGCACCCGGCCATGTTCACGGGCGGAACCGTCTCGGTGACGATGCGGGCGGCGATGGCCCGGAACGCATCGGCGGCCGGGCCCACGCCCAGCAGCGCGACGGGTTCGCCGCTGTCGCCACCGGCCGCGACCGACGGTTCGATCGGGACCTGGCCCAGCAGCGGGGCGCCGATCTCGTCGGCGAGGGCCTGGCCGCCGCCGGTGCCGAACAGGGCATAGGTCTCGCCGTGGTCGCACGTGAACGCGCTCATGTTCTCGATGACACCGGCCACCCGCAGGAAGCTCCGCCGAGCCATGTCGGCGGCCCGGATGGCGACCTTCTGGGCCGACACGGCCGGGGTGGTGACGATGAGGAGGTCGGTCCGGGGCAGCATGCGGGCGAGCCCCATCTGCACGTCGCCGGTGCCCGGGGGCATGTCGATGAGGAGGTAGTCGAGCTCGCCCCACTGGACGTCGCGCAGGAACTGCTCGACCGCCTTGGTGAGCATGAGGCCCCGCCACATCAGGGCGGTGCCCTCGTCCTCGACCAGGAAGCCGGTGGACACGACCTTGAGGAGCCCTCGGCCCACCGCCCGCTGGTTCGGGAGGATGAGCGGCTTGTCGGAGCCGGCGACCGGTTGGGCCTCGAGCCGATCGGACATGCCGAGCATGCGCGGTACCGAGAAGCCCCAGATGTCGGCGTCGAGCACCCCGACGGTGAAGCCCTGGGCGGCGATGGCGGCGGCGAGGTTGACGGTGACCGACGACTTGCCGACCCCGCCCTTGCCCGAGGCGATGGCCAGCACGCGGGCGGTCGCGGGGATGCGGGTGTCGGGCGCGTTCTCACGGGCGTTCCAGCGGGCCTTGGTCATCACCTCGCTCCGCTCGAGGGCGTCCATCTCGCCCCACTCGATGACGACCGACGCGACTCCCGGATGGGTGGCGACGCGGCTCTCGATGTCCTGCTTGATCTGGACCCGCAGCGGGCAGCCCCGGATGGTGAGCTTGATGCCGACGGTGACGACCCCGGCGGGCGACACGCGCACACCGTCGACCATGCCGAGGGTGACGATGTCGGCCCCGAGCTCGGGGTCGATCACCCCGCGCAACAGGCCGAGGACCATCTCCTCGGTGGGTACATCGAACGTTCGCGTGGCCACGCCCGCATTTTAACGGAAGATCCCGTGTAATCTCTCGCGGTGATGGAGACACGCCCCGAGACGGCGCTGGGTGCGGTGGTCGCGGCGCTGCCGCGCCTCGAGGTGTTCAAGGCGCTCGGCGACAACACCCGCTACGCCATCTATCTCGAGCTCGCTCGTTCGGCCCGCCCGCTCGCCACGGCGGAGATCGCCGAGACCCTGCG
>Ga0209023_10004127_pt1 | contig 16768 bp, 12 predicted proteins | sample LakOneMetagenome_FD_187468 | JGI IMG/M metagenome (GOLD analysis project Ga0209023, IMG submission 187468) | Freshwater and sediment microbial communities from Lake Erie, Canada (SPAdes) (version 2) | ecosystem: Environmental > Aquatic > Freshwater > Lentic | place: Lake Erie, Canada... | reverse complement strand
AAGTTCGCAGGGAGCGCCTTATGCTGCTCGATGAACGCGCGCAAATCCTCGTCCGAACGGTAAATATCGCGAAACCGATAATACAGATGACGGGGGATGTATAGCCGTGTGTATTCAATGGTCACGCTGCGGTAGCCATACATACGCGCGTGCTGGTGCATAGTGTCGATCTGCGAAACTTTCGCTTCGCGAATATAATACGTAACCAACAAATCCTTGATCGCGATACCCCGGCCAAGGGTGTTTCCACCGATCAGAAAATTCAGGCCTCTGCCGTAAGGGATTCCTTGCCGTTTCACTGCCGAGTTGATGACAAGAAGTTTCTTGAGAGGCAGATATTGTCGGAGAACTTCTTTCACCGTATCAAACGTTGGCGTTTTATCTCCTAGCGTCGCCGAAAGCTGGCTATGGGCGGTTTCGAGATCGCGCATGATTTCGCTGCCCGCTTTGTCGTCGAGCACCGCCGAGAGAACATCGGTCAAAAATTCGCTGATTCGGGCACGTGCCTTTTCCTGTTCGTTATTTTTTAGACTCGGATGGCATAAATACGAATAACCATGAGCTTTCAGACTCATATTCGATATCGCAGCGCAAGCCGAAACCAAAAAGAATAAAATAGATTCCCGCAGTCCCGGTGGAATCTCAGCCTTGGGATTTAGCAACTGTTGTTTTTCGTTGCCGCTCACAAGCGTTATCAACTTCTGGTTCGATTCCGGCTCGTCCTCGTGGAAAAAAGCGTTACCGCCCACATATGCCGATCCGGCGGGCAACATTTCGATGAACGACGGGCGATGCGTAGAATCCGCACTTTGCAGAAGAACGGCTTGCGGTGTCCCGGTGACGCTTACATAGACGTGCCGTCGCACGGCTGTACGCAGCTTGGTTTGTATGATCTGATTGATCGGGCTCGGACCGACCGATATTCCCGACGCACCTGACTTCGCCCGCTTGGCGGTATTCGTGTCAAGCGACGCCTGATCGCCTTCGTCATCGAATATAATGGCGGGGTATCGTTCCGCGCCAATTGCTTTCAGAAAAACGGAAACGTTGTCGAGACTCTTATTTCCTTTTGAACAAACGATGAGAAGGCACCCGTCGGTCTTCTCCATATAGAGCTTGGTATCGGCGACTTCCTGATCCAGCGCATCGTCTTTAGTCAAAATCTTCAGACCGGCAAGTCCACTTGAGAAATCGAAATGGGTTTGCGCGACAAGATCGTTAATGTTGCTGGTCATCACGATGGAAACGCGGAACTTATTGTCAAATGCCATCGCTGTGCTTGCGATCATGGCACGCGTTTTTCCGCTTTGTATGCGGCCATAGACCAGACCAGTGACGGGCGTATTGGGAATTTTGCCTAGATCAATCTCCCCTTTTACGTTTGTCCCGTAAGCGCGCATGACCGCCCGTATAATCTCGGCGGCATTGCGCATTGTATCAGTACGTTCCTCACCTTTGAGGTCGAGGGCAACAAGGGTCGCGTTGAAACGATTTCCGTTCTCAATCATGGAAGACAATTCTAAAATGGAGGAGGGCCGCCAATGACGAGATATTCACACGATGCCAGACATAATGTCAAAGGAGCAGCGGAGCAGGCATATGTCGCTGGTTCGCAGTCGAAATACCCGTTTCGAATTGGATATATTGCGGCTGCTAAGCGCTGAATTATACCCGCTTGGATACCGTTACCGAAAGCATTGCCGCAGCCTCACTGGCACTCCCGACATGGTTTTCCCTAAATACAAATTGGCGGTCTTCTTCGACAGCGACTTCTGGCATGGCCGCAATTTCGCGCGCCTTGCCCCTAAAATGACGCCGGTCTGGCGCGCCAAAATCATGCGAAACATGGAGCGCGATCAGCAGGTGAATCGCAAGCTGCGACGGTTGGGATGGGGCGTTCTCAGATTCGGCCAATCTCGCATTAAAAACCGCCCTCAGACCGTGGTTCGCCGCGTCAAATTTGAATTAGCAAAGCGTACATCTTGAGTGAGGGTTGCTACACTTGAATTCAGGCGCGATATTCGACATCGCTGAACTTCTCGCTCAAGCTTTTCAGCTCATCGAAAAGTGCAGTGTGGCGCGTTCTGACCTCCGTCAAATCTTCCATGGACCTCGCCAAGAATTTTCTGATCGTGATCGCCCTGAAAAACGTCAGTTCAAAACAATCGCTTACGATGCGTGCTGCATGAGCCAATTCGATTGCCTCCCGGCGCACCTGCTCTCGCTGGCCACGCTCCCAAGGCATCTCGATGCCTTCATTGCTCATGTGGGCTAAATGGCTGGACACCATATAGTTATGCAAAGCAGACCGACCCGTGGGTCCAAACGCGCCTCCCGGCTTCGAAATCGCCGTGACGAGTTGGGTGTATCCCCATTTTCGCTCTACGCTTTGCCGAAGCTCACGTGGATACTTTTCTCTTATCGCCGACAATTCTTCTTCCGATAAAATCATTTCGCGAAAAGGCTGCTTCCAGATTTCACCGTTATCCCCGAGCGCAGCGAGTGCCTCTGCACTCTTGCCGTGCCACCGCAGTTTCGAGATCATCGGGAGAATATTGCTATACTCATCGCAACGCTCAGGAAGAGTCGATGGACTCTCCAGCATGTAGGCGAATTTCACCGTGCCTTCAAAAATCGACCGAATGATAATGTCCGCTTCCCAGAGCCGAAGACCCAAAACTAGATAGAGTGCAGCTTGAGAGTTGCCCAAGCACGCCGTGGATAAAAGTATCAAAGCTCGTTTGTGGTCGTGTTCGGCCTGAACGTCTTTCAGCGGTTGATTCATAGGCATGAGATCAAGAAGCGCCGCGTTACCCATATGAGCAAGGCGCTTTATGCGGTCGCCATGGGTAAACGTCATTTGCTTAGTCTCCGTCGAGCGTTACTAAACAAGCGCAGCTGAACGCGGCCTGCTCTGAAATGCAATCTTCGTTGTCCGGCAGCGCAGTCACTAGGCGGACGCACGCACCGACAAGAAAAGAACGATGACTGCCTAAGCCAGGTAGATTGAGATCAAAAATCAGAAGGCTGCTCATTGCACCGAAAAAAAGCGCTACTACGAGCGATAATATAAACAACAGCGATTATGAAATTAAGGTTTAGGGCTTTTAAGCCTCACACCTTCTCCCTTTTGATCGGCGTCCAGAAACTCAACGCCAGCTTTGGCCAACGCTTTTTGAATTGCCATCATCGTACTGACGCGAGAATCAACGTTGCCTGTTTCAAGTCTAGCGAGAGCATTGAGTGACACTATAGCCCTGTCGGCGAGTTGCTGCTGAGACCAGCCTAGAAGCGCCCTAGCGGCCCGAATCTGTCGTGGGGTGATCATGGGGATCACCATTGACGACGCTAGCAAATTCGCCACCATAAGGGTATAAATACACCTTATTAGGTATGATATAGGCCGGTATTGCGGGGAAAACCGATGGCTTTACGAATTTGGATATTCGCGGCGCTTCTAGGGATTTCTTGCTCTGCCAACGCAGCTTCCCTATCCGGGACTTACGTCGGGACCGGGGCTGATATCGCGGGAATGCTTCAATTGGTTGAGGCGAACGGCGGCCAGCTCTCAGGTCGGTATGAGCAGCTGAAGATAATCGGAAATAGGCTCGAGCAGCTCAATGCATCCGTTACTGGCACCTCTGATGGTCGAACGATAGTTTTGCAGGTGCGGCCAACCGAAGTTCTTGCAGGCACTTATGTTCTATCAGGAACGGTCTCCGGCTCTGCTGTCCAACTTAACGGCGGGGGTTATGGGCAGACATTCCATCTCAACCTAACCAAAGGCTCCGAAGAGGATTTCAAAAGCCAGGTCGCCAGCCTGTCCACATCCGTAAATCGCGCTGTGACAACGGCAAATATGGAAGCCGAGCTGGCTAAATCTGGAAAAACTTTAGAGGCAATGTCCAACTTCTCGAAAAACCCCAAGCCTGAACTGTCGGCGTTCGTCCCTTATGAACAGAGCTACCGCAGTATGACTCAACAAATGCAAACCGCTCTCGGTAAGCAACAGTCAATTCCCTCGTTTATTCAGAGTCCGCAACGCGGCCAGATCGGAGTGGCCATAAATCAGGCTTCGATTCAAACTGATGAAATTCATGATGTCGTGAAATCAAAAGAGAAAGAATTTCAAAAGAGTACGATAGCTGCATTTCAACCGATTAAAACGCTAGCGGCTCGCTGTAAGGACACGAGCGTACAAGCGAATATTGCCCCTCCAACGTTGGAGAAATTAAAATCACAATGTGACCGCTTCGAAACGATCATCGCAAGATTTGCGGAAGAGATCAGGAAAATTTCCGATTCCTATGAAAAGATCGAGACGATATGGAAACAAGAACGGCAAAAGCAGGATGCCATCGTGCGATCTGCGGACGTTGCGGCGCGATAAGGGGCTGATCTGCTGCCACAGCTTTTTAGAGAGGCAATTGACTGACAGCACTTTTCCCAGAAAGCGAATTGAGCGCCAGCGATGCTAGGCGCTTCGCCATTTGCGGATTGAGTCTACAAGCGCCATCTTTTCGGATTGTAAAATCTGAAGGGTGAAACTCATTCGATTGAACAAATTCGATTATTGCTTGATCAACAATTGCTCTTAGAGGCTCCATCAAATCCAACACCAAGGCGTCTCTTCCGCGTTTGTAGGCGTGAAGGTAGCCAATGGTCGGATCATATCCGTGGCTAACAATGTCCATCCGAACGTGACTTTCCAGAATGGCGTATGCGTAATTCAGACAGGCATTTATCGGGTGGGTAGCTCCGATGTTGTCGCCTGTCTTGCCCTTGCGCGAGGCGCGGCTCTCAAAGGTCAACCAACCGGCAGGTATGGGGCGGGTTTTTAATGTTCGCCAGTTCATCCGGAGACTTTGCCAAGCGGCAAAGTAATTTAGAGCAGCCGCCCCTTCAATTCCCAATAGTTTGGGGATCGATCGCGGCGGCGAACGCTTGAGGAGCACGATTTCGCGCTTGTGCTTGTCAATTGCGCGATCCCGCCCCACCGAATTGGGAAGTGTTGCGAGAGTGTCCAAGCAATTTCGCAGTTTTGCATGAATGAGGGAATTAGCAATTCTCAGCGCGTCGGCACCGCCTTGAGCCCGGAGTTGGCCCTTTACGTGTTCTGGATTTAAGCCATAGGAGCTACCCAACATCGTGACTGCATTGCCACGCCAGTCGACCCTAACGAGCGGGATGGACCGGTCAGAAAGCCAGGTCATAACATCAAGAGTTAGGCTTCCGTTGCCATCCACGATGATGATCCGAGAAGGCATTCCACGATCACCCGGAAAGATACGACGTTCATCGGGCTTTTGCGGATAATGGGTAAAACCGCCTCTGACGACCAGCGAGCCTTGGTGAACCAGCATTCGCAGGCCGTGCCCAGTTAGAATTAGCGGCTGGTTTAAATGACGCGCGGCCCGTCCGGGCTTCTTCTTGACTACTGGAGGGATAGACCATGCTTCGCTTCGCTCAAGCCAAGTCGTATCGTCACCTAACGTATCGGCACCAGCGAAGGTCTTTTCCATCTGAAAACACTATCATTTCAGCATGAAAATGGGAATCTATAGCGCCTCCGAAAATGCAAATAATGGACTAACAACAGGGCTATTCGACCTTAATCGGGGAAAGCAAATGAACAAATATCGGGGTCTTTCCGTCGGAAATCTTCGATCTGACTTTGCGATATCTCCTCAGGAACGAACCGTCGAAGTGCCAGAAGGAGTTTTGCTAGTTCTTTACGAAATTCAGGATTTCGATTTAACGCTAACATGTAGAGAAGCAGTGTCGCTTGATCGGCGGGCGTTGTCCGGGAAGCCATTACCTTCAAAACATCGATGCCAAGATCCGTAAGCTCGTTCGGTTGCCCGTTCGAGCCGCTTGCCATGAAGAGAAGAACACGCAACTGCGTTCTCGTTTGCGTAATGTTTTTGACCGAACAGGCCGTCAATACATTTGCAATCTTTGTTTCGCCGAGCTGTTTTGACAAAAAGCGGAGTGCCGGCTCAACGGCGTCCGGCATCGATGGCTTAGTCATCATGTTGCGGATATTGTTTGCACGACGAAGACCCAATACCCTTTGGATCATTTTCTGATAGCGTAGCGAATCTGGGTCGTCTTTCGAAGCGTATGACCAACCGAGAAAATCGCCCATGAGAATGTCGCGTATTAAACCAATAGCGCTTTCAAAATGGCGAATACCGGTACGTCGCCGCAATTGAAGAAACGGCATGTTGGGCGTTCGCCTTGTCCGCAAGTTGGTTATGATATCCTGATAGTTATCGTTAGGCTGATCGCTGTCCAATAGACGAGTAAGCTCCATAGAAGTTTCATCAACAATCGCTGCTTGAGCTAACAGCCTTCGCAACCAAAATTTTCTGTGGACCGGAAATCCAAGCCACCAGAGTTTCCATCCCCAATTTGCCGCCGATGAGCGATTCTCGACTTGCACGGCGCACAGGGCACAAAGCTGATCGCTCGTACCTACGGGATAGATTGCTTCAGAACCCTCAACGCCGCTTGTCCATGACTGTCGTGGTTGCGGTAACAGTCCATCCCGATGCCATCGCTTGAGTTGATTTTCGCTCACGTCGAATCCGCGATCTTTTGCCGCCGCGAGGATGTGCTTCGTCAGCTCTCCACTTCTGTCTTTCGTCACGGCAGATATCCGCACTTTCAGCAGCGCCTCATGGGCGATTCCAGGTAGTGGGGAGGCAGGCTACCGGGAACCTATGCGGGAATCGAGTCATCGGCATGAGACAACTCCGCCCAAGGTAAAAACGCGGAGGCTCCCACATGGCAAAAAAGGCGTTCAAATTAGGTTTAACGCAAAAGCGGAAACGTAGCGGCCGTCGCGCTTTATCTAATGGAAATACGCGTTCTCCGGAAAAACCTAAAACGCGTAAACGGCGAGTTCGCAAGCCCACCACCAAACTTCCGTCCGACGATCGATTTGAGACCGCTCTCAAATATTTACGCGAGGGTCGCTCTCAAAAACGCGCCGCTGAAATTGGAATGGTCTCTGTGGGACGATTTCGCCGATTTCTTCGAGACCACAAGCTAGCCAAACGTAAAGGCCGCAAATGGATAATTACGGATCGGCGGATTCGAGAGATTGAAGTCTTTTCCGAAGATGGGCTCCGGCACATTCGCGTTCGCGGCTTTGGAGGCGCATCCCTCACGATGCGTCATCGCGCTGCCGTCCAAAAATTCCTCGATACCAACGATATCTCGCTGTTGACCCCGTTCGACGGGCAAGCCGTCAACGATGTCTCGCGTCAGAAGCACATCCTCGAAACCAGACCCAATGTCCTTTACCGCATCGCCAATGCCGGAAGCGATGCGGACATGAAGATCTATTGGCTCGTTTAATTGCAATGGAGATTAAGATGACAAAGAAAGCCAAAGATAACACTGCTGATTGCGAGCGGCGGAAACAAAGCCGACTTCATAAACTGGGAACTAACGCCCCGCACTGCGCCACTTGCGGAATCGATGATTGGCGTGTGATCCAAGAGCATCACCCAGATACGCGCAAGCATGATGATCTCACCGTTCTGCTTTGCGCCAATCACCACTGTATAGTTACGGATGATCAAAAGGATCACCCCAAACAACAGGAGGATTGTGACGAGTTGTTATACCGGATCGGAAATTTCCTGCTCGGCCTTGCTGATATGCTCAAACTTATTCTTGAGCGCCTATACGATTACGGTAATGCCCTGGTCCAGAGAGCTAATTCAACGGATTGCTCGTCGGCGGTGCAATCATGAAGGCCGCGACCAAATCTGCAATTCCGATCACGGACCAGTTGCCAATTCTGTTGAGAGCGTTCGTTGAGGATGCTTCAAAAAAGGAGAGTCGAAAGGGCACAGTTCCGCCCAACCATTCGCAGGGATCGTCTGATTGGGCGCTGGTGTTCGACACTGAAACCACCACGGACGCCGGTCAGACACTTCGAATGGGCTTCTGCCGAGTTTACTTTCGCGATGAGCTCAGGCGTAACGTGCTGTTTTATGATCCGTCAGCTCTGACTGACCGAGAGCACAATCTCGCCGAACACTTCAGTAAATCGAGACAGATTGAGTTGATGCCGCGTGATGAGTTCATAGACAAGATATTTTACAAGTATGGGTATCATTGCCGGGCTTTGATTGTTGGCTTCAATTTGCCATTCGATCTCTCCCGGCTTGCGATCTCTCATGCATCCGCTAGGGGGGCAATGCGCGGTGGCTTTAGCTTGAAACTCTCGCCGCTTAATTACCTTCCACCAATTCAGATTAAACACCTCTCGAAATATGTTTCTATGATGCGGTTTGCGGCTCCATTCAGGTCGCCTAACAGTCGAAGCCAGCTCAAGCGCGACAAACGAAATCCTCACAAGCGCGGATATTTTCTTGAGGTGAGAGCATTGGCCGCTGCGTTGTTTAGCCGTTCGTTCAGTTTAGCTTCGCTGGCGCAATTCCTGAATGTCGCGCACCGGAAACTCGAAATAGACTGTCACGGAAAAGCGCTGACGACCGAGTACCTGGAGTACGCGGAACGGGATGTTTTGACGACATGGGAATGTCATCGGGAGCTTTGCCGACGATACGAGGCTTTGGAGTTAAGGGGCACGCCGGTCAATCGCATTTTCAGCGAGGCCAGTATCGGCAAAGCCAATTTCGTTGAAATGGGAATTCAGCCTTGGTTCAAGGTACAGAAAGATATCCCCCGCAAACTGTTGGCGCGGATCATGTCAGCCTATTTCGGTGGCCGTTCCGAAGTCCGAATACGTCGTGAAATCCGGCAGGTGATGCTTTGTGATTTCCTCTCGATGTACCCAACGGTTTGTACACTGGTGCGGCTTTGGCCATTCGTCATCGGCGAAGGGATGGAATGGCGCGATGATACTCCCAGAATAAAACGTATTTTGAAGACTTGGACGCTTGACGATCTTAGGGACAAGTCAAACTGGCGCAACTTGGTTGCTCTCGTTCAGGTGATGCCAGAAGCTGACATTTTCCCCGTGCGCGCCGAATACAACGACGGCGCAGATGGAACCATTGGAGCTAACCACCTCTCCAGTAAAACCGGGCTTTGGTTTACTTTGGCGGATTGTCTCGCGTCGCAAATTCTGAGCGGAAAGCCAGTCAGGGTCATTCAAGCAATCAGTTTTACGCCAGGAAGACCACAGGAGGGACTGAAGCCTGTCGCTGTCAGCGGAAATTCAGAGTACCTAGTCGACCCCTACAAAGATGATTTCTACAGACGGATGATTGAGCTACGGCAGGTCGTGAAGGGTCAGCGCGATATTGCAGCTAAAAACAACGATGAATCTGATCGGACCAAGTTCGATGTCGAACAAAATGCTCTGAAGATTGCCACGAACGCCACGAGCTATGGAATATTTGCGGAGATCAATGTCAATGATCGAGCCGAGAAAGCGCCGTCAAAGGTCCATGCAGACGTTTCGTCCAGCTTCGTCGTCGATCATATAAAAAATGAGCAGCCGGGCCGATATTTCCATCCGCTTTTGGCTGCAACAATTACCGGAACGGCTCGCTTAATGTTAGCTATAGCGGAGCGGCTCATTCTCGATAGCGGCCTCGAATGGGCATTCTGCGACACGGATAGTATGGCAATCGCCAAGCCGCAGCAAATGAGCATGAAGGAATTCTATTCGAAGGTTGAGCAAATCTCCGCTTGGTTTGGTGAGCTCAATCCTTACAATTTTTCAGGATCAATCCTCAAGATTGAGGATGTCAATTTCAGCCTCAAGAAACGAAATGTCCAGGAGCCGCTGTTTGTTTGGGCTATATCCGCGAAACGATATGCATTGTTCAATATCGAAAATGGAGTGCCTTTCATTCGAAAGGCTTCCGCTCATGGGCTTGGCCAATTGCAAGCACCTTACGATGAGACAAATGCCTCCAAAGCGATACCTTTGCCTCGCGATAAATTGGAAAAGTTAGGAGTGGCGCATTGGCACCATGATTTGTGGTGGCTGATTACTAAAGCGGCAATTGACGGACATCCCGATGAAGTCAAATTGGATCACCATTCGTCGTTCCGAAAACCCGCCGCCAGTCGCTATGCCGCTACTACCCCAAAGTCGCTTCGGTGGTTCGACAGCTACAATGAAAAGCTTCCATACTCCCAAAAAGTGAAGCCGTTTGGATTTGTGTCCGCTTTTTCAGAAAGGCTGTTGACTGATGGTCAATTTCAAAAGTTGGAATCCCGGAGAGCCAATTCCAAAACAAAGCCGGTGGCACCATTCGATAAAAACCCGGCCTTATCAGCTAAAATTGCATTCGACCGAGTTACCGGAAATCCGGTCGCAATTGAAAATCTCAAAACTTATCGGCAAGCGCTTGCCCAGTATCATCTCCATCCGGAGGATAAATTCCTCAATGGAGATTCTCGGGATCGGGGAGTTACCCAGCGGCGGCACATCTACGTTACTGGAATTGAATACATTGGGAAGGAAAGCAATAAATGGGAGGACCAGTATTATTTCGGTTTTGATGCTGATGATGAAATTCGGTATGGAAGAAAGCCGCTATCGAGTAAGGCTGTGCAAAATCGACTTAAGGAACTTGTTGAAGCAAAAAGCATAAGAATGGTGGCCAAACAGATTGGCATTTCGAGAACAAAATTATCCAAATTATTGGAGACTGGATTTTTCAGCGAGAAATCTCAATTTACACAACGAGTTTCTCGAATTGTTGAGGAAATTAGATCCATGCAAATTGCGGAGAATGCGCGAGTTGCCAATTTACTGGAACTAGCCCGCACAGAGATTCGAAGAATTGGAATTTTGGAATTGGCGCGCCGCGTAAAGTCTGATTCCTCTAATCTTACGAAAACAATTATCCAAAAGCGGCTAGCTTCTGATTCGGTATTAATCCGACTACAGACCTATTTCGATAGTCGCCATTAGAATTTTGTAATCTGGAAATCGGCCTAATTGTTTACGGTCGCTGAAAATTAGGTCAGAGGAAGTTCCTTTTCCGGGTGAGTTCCGACCCATATCAGCTGTTCAATTCCAGCTTTCTTCTTTCCCTTTTTTGCGAACCACTCCTCCGGCAGTCGCTGCAAGGAACAGAATGCGCTTACGCGGTGATTACCATCCAGAAGTAGAAGGCCCTTAGGAGTTTGCATGGCACTGACCGCTTTCGGAAGGCTCGCGTTGTCGAGGACGTAGTGGAATGCGTTCGTAAAACGGCGGGTGGTTTCGTCGTCGGCTGATTCTCGATCAATGTCGCCGATAATAGTGTCCACGATCCCCTTAGACTTCGGAGCCAGCGAGGCAATTCCCAAGTTGGCCCTCTCTAATTTCCAACTGACGCGCTTCCACCATGGGACAGGCCTCTGGCCAAGAATTAGACCCCAGCGATGAGCGCCATAGGGCTCCGGGGGTGGCCAACCGAGACCATCGTTGGCGAAGTAAAGAATCCACTCGTCCACAACCGGATTAGGCCAACCGGTCAAGTCCGCCTGAATGTCTGCGATAGAAGTCATCGTGTGCCTTAACTACTCGTAGATAACACCCAGTACCAAGCGCGCGTACGACATAGTCCGCAGCCCGTGGCCTTGGCCCTCGATTTCCTCCAGAGCAATGACCTCAGATGCGCCGAGACCACCGATAGATTCAAAAAGGCGGGCCGCCTTCAGTGCCGAAAGTGCTGGGCCCACCCTTTTTAAAATGCTTGATCCATCCGTGAGGGTAAGCGCGACAAATGCACCTTCGTATTTCTGGATGTCGGCGGGCGATATCGCGGGTCCGCCAAGGACAGTCTGTCCATCAAGAGCTAGTGGCAGCGCGCTTTCGTCGCGAACGCGATAAGCCGTGACAATGCGTTTGAGGCTAGGCGCGGCTTCAACCTGCACAGCTTCCTGTTTATCATGCGGTGGCGGAAGTTCGTCGAACAGCACACCTAGGACTCGGTGAATTTGAACCTCATTAGGATCGACAAGTCGTGTGGGTGGGCTTTTGCGCGGGTCTGGCGTTTGAGCGGCAAGAGCAAGTGCAACGGCATCCGTTTGCGGTCGCAGGAGACGCCTCGCAAGCGTTTCGCCTTTATGCATAGCGATAACTAGATTGCGGTCATTGCCGGGCTTAGGATCACTTTCCACGACTACGATTGAGGTTGCGGGCGCAGCAAAACCCATGTTGTCGTTCTTCAAGTAGAAAAAAGATTTACCCTCAAACCAATTGCTATCGAAGCGCTCGACAACTGCCTGTGAGTCTCCTTTTACTGGAACACCCGTGAATGCGGCCAGATCGGGATGAACTTCCACGTTGAACTTCGGAAAACTGGCTGCCTTCAGAGAAATAAACGTGCCGGGGCTTGCGGGGGCGTCGCGCCATTTCCAGCGACGAAACTCTTCATGCACGACTTCCACGTCGGTGCGAAGTGATCGGAACTTGTCGGTCTCCGCCAGCACATCAGCATATGTGATTTTCGATTTACCGGCGTGATGTGCCTTATTGAGAAGGGCAAGACAACTGCTGCCTTCCTTCAAACCCGAATGTTCCGAAAATTGTTTAACGACCTTCTTTCGGAAGAACTCGTTCACGTTGCCGCTCACCAAACCGCGAAGCCTCGCAACATAATCAGCGAGCGTTGGAGCCTTGGTCGTCGTCGAAAATGCCGGATAGGCTGGATCGTCGAAAAAATCGGCGAGCCTCCCCTCTATGAAGCTTCGCGTTTCAGACACATAATCTTGGGCCTTGGGCGCATCGTCCTTATTTTTCTCGAATGCATCGCGCTTGCGATCCAACTCTTCGATTGCAGGTGCGGTCGAGGCCGTTCGACGCGTAACATTTACGGGATGAACGCTGCGGTGTTCAACGAGGTCTGCCTTCCGGGCCTCGGCAACGGATACGCGTGCAAAAACAGCGCTGTGAGTCGTCACAACAAGTTGCGCGCCGATACCCGTCAATTTCGGAAAGGTGCGCGCGAGCCGGTCACGGTTTAAATCGTCGAGCAACTCTTGCGGATCATCCAACACTAAGATGCGAAGGCCGCCGCTCGATTGCTGAACGTGTTCCCAAAACGCAAAGTAGAAACCGACTAGCGAGGCGCGTAACGCCGAGGCATTGCCGATATGCTGTGCGGGCGCGGAAACTCCATGCGCTCCAAAGTAAATGTCCAGAGCACCTTTCGAATTCATGTCCGAGCTGACAAGCTCGAAACCGGATTCCGAATAAGGATTATTGTAGATTTTCTTCCGCCAAAACGTTGCGCGAGCATCGAGCGTTTTCCGCAGAGATTCGACTTGCGCTTGAGCGAGGGAGCCGAGATCGATCACTTCGATAAGCGCCGTCGCCGTAGCCTTGTATTCCTCAATCCGCTTCTCGTCGTCCCGCCGCTTTTTCAATGCAGTGGTCATGCGCGAGCAGAATTCCAACGCGTTATTAATCGGCAACGCTCCGTCCACAATTGTACGTAGTGCGACGAGCTTAACGCCCAGAGGCGACCCAGCAGAAAGAGCCTCGCCTTCTGTCATCTTTTTAGTGATCACCGCCAGTATGGCGGTGTTCACTGCGTCCTTATGTGTCACCTGCCATCTGGCAAACTGTATAGCGCGTTGAGTCCGCGCAATTGCTTGCTCAAGGCCCTTCACATCAGGACCAAGAGATGCCGGAATACCGCTAGATATGGCGGCTTCAATTTCCGGCAACCCGTCAATTGACGTGGTAGCGAGAGCTTCGGTCGCTAACCTCAGCGCCTTCAATACACCTTGGAATGGCTCTGTCGCGAATAGGTCATTGGTCAGCGCCTGAAGCAGAAGCTGCTTTGGCGATAACGGCAAATCTATCTTCATCTCCGCGAGCAGCGCTTCTGGCAGTATCTCAGCAAGCTTGCCGATTCTCGCCGTAGTCCAGGTCTTGATCGTGTGAGAAATCAGCTCGGCATCCCCCGCCAACGATTCCTTCATCTCTTCCGTGACGAGCCGCTTGGTAATCGAATCAAATGCTTTCGCAAGATCGGCACCGCAAACCTTGCAAGTTGTAAGATCGCTATCGCCAACGCCTTTCATCCATTCCGCAATGCGGGCGTACAGCTGCTTGCGTTTGGCCACATCAGGTGCGGCGGCGAGATCGGCAAGCGTCTGGGCCTCATCTCGAATTTTATCGAGGAACGCTTCAACGGCTTTTAATTCCGCTTCCGTGAGTTTGCCTAATGCACCAAGCCGCGCCGCGCTTGGATACTTTGCAATCTCCTTCAGTTGGGCAATAGCTGGGTCAATGTCAGCTTCGAGACTGTCACGAGAGGCCTTGACCGATGGATCAAATTGATCGCCGATAATCTCTTTTGCACTTTTTAGAGCTTCGGACTTTGCATCCGTAAAATGCTTCACCAATGCGGCCAGTTCATCTTCAAGCTTCTCTCCATCGGCTGGATCGGGAAGCGCCGTCGTGGGAGCAATCGCAGGCGTCTCAGTAATCAACGCCTGTAGGTCATTCTTAGCCTGACGGAAGGCCTCATTATGACCATGGATATCGTCCCGCTTCTTCTTAATCAGTTCCTTCTCGATACGTTCTTTGCTACGTGCAGCGTGCTTTGAGAGATCGACCAGATCGGCCAAGCCGGTCAGTTGCGCGATGGCTTCACCAAACTCGGAAATCGAGCCGAGTTGGATGAACGGCAGCAAGCCCGGGATGGCCGTACCAATACGTGCCGCAATGGGCGCGAGGCCAAGCGATGCAATGTTCGCTGGTGTCTCAACGACGGCTCCTCGATTGGTTCGCGCATGGCTCCTTCGAATTGGCGGCAGATGCGCGCCGCTTTCATCCGCGAAGGTGAGTTCTACCCATGTGTCGAGAGGAATGCGCTCCGAGGACAGATCGGGAGGAAATCGATTGTCGGGCAAAGGTGTGACGGCGGTGATTTTGTGCAGGCTTGGGTCGGCACCAGCGGTGGCTACAATACGGCACGCGAATTCTTCCTCGGTTTCCTCGGGCTTTCGCTGCGGACGGAGAATCTGACCCGTAAGGGCCCAAATGATTGCGTTGAGAATAGACGTTTTGCCCGAGCCATTCCAACCCTCAAGCACCGTGAGCGGCTTAGTCGGTTCGAACACAAAAGTTTTTGGGTCTTGTCCGCTATCATTGTAGCCATGCAGACCGCCAAAGCGATGCGCTTCAACTTTGACAAGGGTCAGTGACCGCTTTGCGCCTTGAGTCGTGCCGCCCTTATCGGGAATTTCTTGGGGCTTTTTTGCGCGGCGTCGGTGATCGCCTCCATGTCAGAAGCAGAGACATTTCCACCCCACTTTGCCCGGTTTTTGAAATACCAGCCGAGCACTGATCGCGCGCTCTCGCTCGTGAGTGAGTAACTCTTGTTGTCAGTACCAACAAGAACAGCCCGACCACTGATGAGGTCGGCGCACAGGCTTTCAACCGTATGAAGATGAAGCGGGCGGGGATCGCTCACGTAACAGGGCCTAATGCTCGGGATAGTTGAGCTTGATACAACTAAGCGAGCGTCGCAATATCAAAATGGTCGCTTTACAAATTAAGTAGGATCGCTTTCGGCTTGGTTTTCGGACGAGAGGACTTCCCTTTGATGCCTCGCTATAGCATCCGTCGCACCGGCGCGCTGAGTCGACATCGAACTAAGGAGGCTCGGCATGCCCGATAATGATGCGAGACGAGCGTGATATGGCAATAAAAAGTCCGCCTTCGATTGAAGGCGGACGTTGCATTTACGAATCGCGGAGAATCTGAATTCAGGTCAAAGTTGGCCTGTTTGATAGCTATCACTATACCCCCGGCGCGATGGCCGGGGTTTTTGCACTCGAGTGGATCAAGCGTTAGCCGCCTTTGCCCTGTTCCTTGAAGTATTTCATCGCGCCGGGATGGAACGGCACAGGCGAACGATCCTGCACCTGATTGTCCATCGAGAAACTCTCAGCTTCCTTGTGTACGGCGACGATGTCAGCCTTCTTTTCCACCAGCGTCTTGACGATGTTGTAAGCGTCCGCGTCGCTCATCTTGTCGCCGGTGACGATGATGTTCCAGACCTCGGTCATTTTGTTGTCGACGTCGTAGCCCGGATACGATCCGGCCTTGATCACGCCTGCGCTGTAGAGCTTGCCATACTTCGCATTCATCTTCTCAGCCAGATCGGCGTGATCGATCAGCTTGAGCTTGACGCCCGGTGTAGCGGCGAGGTCCGTCACCGAAGCGGTCGGAATGCCGCCGACCCAGAAAAATGCGTCGATCTTGCCGTCCTTGATGGCGTTGACGGACTCGGCAACGCCGAGCCGCTCGCGCTTCATGTCCTTGTCCTTGTCGAGGCCAGCGGCCTCAATCACGCGGAAGGCCATCACTTCGGTCGCGCCGCCGGGCGAGCCGGTGGACACGCGCTTCCCCTTGAGGTCCGCCATCGTCTTGATGCCGGTGCTCTCGACAGTCACCACATGCATGCGGTTTGGATAGACGACGAGCAGCGCCTGCAGCGGAATTTTTCCGCTCTTGAATTTGTCTTCGCCCTTGTAAGCATCGAGCGCGGCGTCGGCCATCGAGAAGCCCATCTCGCTTTGACCCGAGCCGATGAGTTTGAGATTATCGACCGAACCGCCGGTGACTTCGGCGGTGGCCTGCATGTTCGGCAGGTTCTTGGACAGGACGTTCGCGATCGCGCCGCCGAGTGGATAGTACACGCCGCCCGTGCCGCCGGTTCCGATCGCCATTGTTTTTTGCTGAGCATACGCGCCGAAAGCCAGTCCGGCGGACAGTGCAAAGGCAAGTGCAACAGCGGTCTTCGTCGGTTTCTTCATA
>Ga0209023_10004126_pt1 | contig 16770 bp, 16 predicted proteins | sample LakOneMetagenome_FD_187468 | JGI IMG/M metagenome (GOLD analysis project Ga0209023, IMG submission 187468) | Freshwater and sediment microbial communities from Lake Erie, Canada (SPAdes) (version 2) | ecosystem: Environmental > Aquatic > Freshwater > Lentic | place: Lake Erie, Canada... | reverse complement strand
ACTCCTCACCGAGGCGGGTGAATCCGACCAGGTCGGCGAACGCGCATGCCACCTCGCGCGCACCCGGCAGTGGCGCCCCCGCCCTGCGCTCGCTGGCATTGACCGCGCCGGTCTCCACCTCATGACGCAACTGCAACAGCAGCATATCTTCGATCATCGGTCCCAACATCGGAGCCGCTGCACTAACCAGATCCCTTGTACCCTTGGCGATCTCGAGTTCGGTAACACCGGGGTGAAAAACGGGACCCAACGCGGCGGCGCGCATCACCTCAGCGGCGCGGGACAGGCCCTCAGCCAGCACCCGGACGACGGTCAACAATTGATCCGGGTCGATGCCAAGATCGAGAAAACGCTTGATGTGAAGCGCGGTGTTTCCGTCGGACCGCATGAACACGGGGGCATCGGGATCATCGATCTGGGGTTGTCCGCTGGCGCGCTGGAAGCGGTTCAATTCGTCGACGTCGATCCCCACCTGCTCGCTGATCTGCCGAGCCGACAGATACGTGCCGTCATCGCCGAGCACACGCCGGGCGGCGAGCAGCATCGGCGCGAACGAGTTCCGGATTTCCTCGACCGTGATGCCCTGATCGAGCAACCAATGGATCAACTCGGCTCGCTCACTGCGGTCCTCGCCGGCCAGACCGTCCAGCAACCCGGAGGACTCGAGGTCGATGGTGCCGGGGTCGAATTCGCGGCTCATGACACCGGCGGTCGCCGGTTCGCCCACGGCAGGGCGACTTCGATCTGGGCGCTCAACGACAGTAGCGTCGCCTCATCCGACGGCCGCCCGACAAGTTGGACCGACACCGGCAGGCTCTCGCCGTCCAGAGTCCACGGGACCGATGCCGCGGGCTGACCCGTCGCGTTGAAGATGGCGTTGAACGGCACCCGCGACGCAACCATCGCCAATGTAGCGACGCCGCCACGATGCTGGTAGCGCCCGATCCGCGACGGCCCGGCCGCGGTACCCGGAGTCACCACCACGTCGATATCGTCAAAAATCGACTGCACACGTGCCGCCAGCGCAGGCTCAGCAGCGCGCACCTTCGCGATCTGGCTGTCCGAGATCAGCCCACCGAGTCGGGCGATCGCCCGCGTCCGGGGTTCGAGGCGCTCCGGATACGGCAACTTCTGCACGTCCTCGTAAACCCCGCGCCACATTCGCGGCAGCACATGACCGTAGACGGCCCACGCCGGATAGTCCGGATCTCGCCACAACACCTCGTGCCCGAGGTCACGAAGAAGGTTCTCGACCCCGTCGAGGGCTCGCTGTTGCGCGCGGCCGACCCGTCCCACCATCGTGGTTGGCAGCTTGGTGCTCAACGCAACTCGCAACCGGCCCGGCTTGCGGGCCGCCGCTTTGACAAACCCACCGCGGGGGGTCTTACCGGTATGGGTCACGTCCAGGAACAGCGCGGCGTCTTCCACCGTGCGAGTGAGCGGGCCGTTGACGCTGAGCCCGCACCACGCATCGTCGTGCGGGGCGATCGGCACCCGATCCCGCTGCGGCTTGAGGCCGAAGAGCCCACACCAGCCGGCCGGGATGCGGATCGAACCCGCGCCGTCTGAGCCCAGGGCGATCGGCGCAAGGCCGGCGGCCACCGCGGCCCCACTGCCACCGCTGCTGCCGCCCGGCGTGTACGCCAGGTCCCAGGGATTGTGCGTGGCGCCGAAGGAGACCGTCTCGGTGAACGGCCACAGCATCATCTCCGGAACCGCGGTCTTGCCCAGGATCACCGCGCCGGCCTGCCGCAGCCGCCGCACCACCTCGGCGTCGGCGGTGGCAGGCAGGTCGTAGGCGCTGCTTCCGTAGGTGGTGAACTCACCGGCGACGTCGATGTCATCCTTGATCGCTATCGGTACGCCGAGCATGGGCAGCCGCTCGCCGGCGTCGAGTCTCTCCTGGGCGGCGGCCGCCTCGCGGCGGGCGCTCTCGGCCATCACCACCCGGTAGGAACGCAGTTCGCGATCGACCCGGGTGATCCGCTCGAGGTACAGCTCGAGCAGGGCCGGCGCGGTGATGGCGCCGGACGCGAGCATGCGGGCCTGTTCGGCGGCGCCGGCGAAGGCGATATCGGTGACGTCCACTGGACGCAGCGTAGCCGCTATCGCAGTTCGTGAACCGCTACGGTGGTCCGATGCCATGTGTGTTCTGCGAGATCGTCGCCGAGGCAGCACCGGCCGTTCGGGTCTACGAGGATGACGACGTTCTGGGCATCCTCGACATCCGCCCGTTCAGCCGCGGTCACACGCTGGTGATCCCCAAACGGCACAGCGTTGATCTCACCGACACCCCGGTGTCGACGCTGGCCACAATGATGGCTGTCGGCAAGCGCATCGCCCAGGCGACCCGGGTCTCCGGACTGGCCGCCACCGGCAACAATGTGGCGATCAATGACGGCAGGTCGGCGATGCAGTCGGTGTTCCATATCCACCTGCACGTGATCCCGCGCCGCGACGGCGACAAGGTGTCCTTCGTCAAAGGCATGCTGCTGCGCCGCGACCCCGATCGGGAGACCACCGGTGAGATCCTGCGCGCCGCTCTGGCGGCAATGCCGTGAGCACGCTCACCGAGAAGGCGCTCGGGGCCTTCGTGCGCGTACATGACGCGCTGTACCAGCGCACCGGCGGGCTGATCGGGCATCGAATCCCCGGCGCACCCAACAGTCTGCTGCTGCATACCGTCGGCGCCAAGACCGGCCTGCCGCGCACCAACGCACTGTCCTACGCACTCGACGGTGACACCTATCTGGTGGTGGCGTCCAACGGCGGCGATCGGCGGTCACCTGGCTGGTACCACAATCTGAAGGCCCGCGACGGCGTCGAGATCAACGTCGGCCGCCGGCGGTTCTGCGCCACCGCACGGGCGGTGCTGCCGGATGACCCGGACTACCCGCGGCTGTGGCGGATCGTCAATGCCAATAACGCTGACCGCTATGACGGGTACCAGGCGAAGACGGACCGGCCCATCGCGGTCGTCCGGATCACCGCGTCAGGCCGGCCCGCCTCGCAGCCTCGCTGAACACCCCGTCCAGCATTGCCGGCGTGAGGCGCCCGGTAAACATGTTCTGCTGACTCGGGTGATAGCAGCCCAGCAACACCAGACCGGACGGGAACTGTGCCAGCGCGCCATGGCCGAATTTAGGCTTGGGAGTGAGCTTTTCGCCGACCAGGCGCACCGCAGCCTGCCAGGCGAAGCCGCCGAGCGCCACGATCACCCGTACCTGCGGCGCGATCAGCCGCCACTCGGCGTTCAGCCATGGTTCGCACGCCGACCGCTCAGTGGGTGTCGGAGCGTTGCCGGGCGGGGCGCAGCGCACCGCGGCCGCCACCCGAATACCGTTGGCCGCCAGGCCATCTGCGGCATCGACACTCTCCGGTGAGTTCACCAGGGAACAGCGGTGCAGTGCGGCGAACAACTGGTCACCGGAACGGTCGCCGGTGAACACCCGGCCGGTCCGATTGGCGCCGTGGGCCGCCGGGGCTAATCCGAGTACCAGGATCCGGGGCTGCGGCGAACCCCACCCGGTCGCCGGGCGGCCCCAGTACGGCTGCTCGGTGAACGCGCGGCGCTTGACCACCGCGACATCCTCCCGCCAGCCGACCAGCCGAGGGCAGGCCCGGCAGACACTGACTTCGGCATCGAGGGTGCCCATATCGCCTGCCGCGCCCGCAAGTGCCGCGACCTGCCCCGCATCGCAGGCGACAGGTGTGTCGGCGGCAGCCGGATCACCGGGCCACCCGGACCCGGGCGGCACCGGGGATACGAACAGCACTCCGGTGCGCGGATGCGGCAGGCTCACCGGGCGAATCTATGCTCTGTCCAGTGAGGACGTCGCGGGGACCGGCACTGCTGATCCTGTGCTCGACGTTCATGGCCGCGGCGGGCAATGGCATCTCGATGGTCGCCTTCCCCTGGCTGGTGCTGCAACGCACCGGCAGCGCCACCGAAGCAGCGGTGGTCGCGGGGGCGGCCACCCTGCCACTATTAATCGCCACCCTGATCGCCGGCACCGCGGTCGACTTCCTGGGCCGGCGCCGGGTTGCCATGCTCGCCGACGCAATGTCGGCGCTGTCGGTGGCGGCTATCCCGGTGCTGGCACTCACCATGGGCGTCGGCGTGCTCAACACCGCCCTACTGGCCGGCCTGGCCGCACTCGGCGCGTTCTTCGATCCGGCCGGTATGACGGCACGGTTGTCGATGCTGCCCGAAGCGGCGCGCCGGGCCGACTGGACGCTGGACCACACCAACAGCGTCTACGAAGCGGTGTTCAACCTCGCCTACATCACCGGGCCCGGTATCGGCGGTCTGCTCATCGCGACCCTGGGCGGCATCAGCACCATGTGGGTGACCGCCGCGGCCTTCACCCTGTCGATCCTCGCGATGGCGGTACTACGACTGGAGGGCGCTGATCGTCCGGAGCCCGACGACCGGCCCGAAGGCGTGGTGTCCGGCGTTGTCGAAGGGCTGCGCTTCGTCTGGCACAACCGGGTGTTGCGGACACTCGGGCTGCTCGAGTTGGCCGTCACCGGTCTGTACCTGCCGATGGAAAGTGTGTTGTTTCCCAAGTACTTCAGCGATCGTAATCAAGCGGCCCACCTCGGTTGGGTGTTGATGGCGCTGTCCATCGGCGGCTTGGTCGGGGCGCTGAGTTGGACCGTGCTGTCGCGGGTCGCCAGCAAACGCACCACCGTCCTGACCGCGGTCGCCACCTTCGGGGCCGCGGCAACGGTCATTGCCTTCCTGCCGCCGCTGCCGCTGATCCTGGTGCTCTCCGCAATCGTGGGCCTGGTGTACGGACCGATCGGCCCGATCTACAACTCGGTGATGCAGACCCGCACACCCGAGCAGATGCGCGGCCGGGTGGTCGGGGTGATGACATCGATGGCCTATGCGGCTGGACCGGTCGGATTCATGATCGCCGGACCACTGGTGGACGCCTTCGGGTTGCGGTTCGCATTCCTTGCGCTGGCGCTGCCGGTTCTGATGATCGCACTGGTGTGCCCGTGGGTCCCGGCGTTTCGGGAGCTGGACGCCGGCGCTCCTAGGATGGTCTAGTGCACCACGCCGATCACGACTCCGCGCCCGCACCTCCTGCCCAGTCGGCCCCGGTGGCGATTCTCGTCAACGGGCCGAGTTCATCGGGAAAGTCGACGCTGTGTCGAGCACTGCAGGAGCGTCTGACCGACCTTGCCGACGGTGACCACCCGGCCACCTTCGCGGGTGTGGCATTCGACGACGTGGTCCTGCTGATCGCAGACAAGCTCCATCCCATCAGTTTCGTCGCACTGGCCGGCGGCGATCTTGGCCGGCTTGCTTCTCGCGAGCCGCACGACGGTCGCGCCGCTTGGGAATACGTCGATGAGACCGATACCGACGGCAGCCACGGCGGAAACCTGCGAGCACGACTCGTCCTGAGCAACCACACCCGGGGCTTGCTGTCCGGAATTCAGCGCGGTTGGGGCGAGCACCTCAAACTGGGTACGAATCTCATCATCGATCACTTCCTCCAGGACAGGGACTGGAGCGACGAGGCGATCGCCGTTATCCGGGATGCCGGGGCTCAGATCTTTCTGGTCGGAGTCTTTTGCTCAGTAGAGGAGTTAGAGCGTCGCGAAGCCTCCAGGGGCGACGGTGAGCTTGAAGGAAGACCTCTCGGATTGGCCCGGCGGAGCAGCGAACTATGCCACTCACATGGCCTCAATTATGATGTGACCGTGTGGACGGACCAGCAGACCACCGAGGAGTCGGTTGACGTGATCGTCGCAGCGCTGTGCTCGCCACAGAACGACATGCCGTGGCCCAGGAGGAACTCATGACGGTGAGCGTTTTGCCAGCTCTGATCGATGAGCTGGGCGCCGGCGTTGTCGTCACTGACCCGGAGATCCTGGCCTCCTATCGGCACGACTATGCCATGGACCCGGACGCCGGCATGCCGCTGGCGGTGGTCCGGCCAACCTCAACCGAGCAGGTTCAGGCCGTGCTGCGCTGGGCCAGCGCTCACCGCGTCCCAGTGGTGCCCCGCGGCGCAGGCACCGGACTCTCCGGTGGGGCGACGGCGGTCGACGGCGGGATCGTGCTCTCGACCGAAAAGATGCGCGAGATCACCGTCGACCCGGTCACTCGCACTGCCGTGGTGCAGCCAGGTCTGCTTAACGTCGAAGTGAAGAAAGCCGTTGCGGCCCAAGGACTGTGGTACCCGCCGGATCCGTCGTCGTACGAGATCTGCTCCATCGGCGGCAATATCGCCACCAACGCCGGCGGGCTGTGCTGCGTCAAGTACGGCGTCACCACCGATTACGTACTGGGCCTGCAGGTGGTGCTGGCCGACGGCACCGCGGTGCGCCTCGGCGGCCCGCGCCTCAAGGACGTGGCCGGGCTGAGCCTGACCAAGCTGTTCGTCGGTAGCGAGGGCACTCTGGGGGTGGTCACCGAGGTGACATTGCGACTGCTGCCGCCTCAGGCCACCACGGCAACGGTGGTCGCCACTTTCGACTCGGTGGAAGCCGCAACAAGTTCGGTGGTCACCATCACCGGGAAGATCCGCCCGTCCATGCTGGAGTTCATGGACGCCGTCGCCATCAACGCCGTGGAGGACAAGCTGCGGATGGGCCTGGACCGCAATGCTGCCGCCATGATGGTCGCCGCCTCCGACGACCGCGGCCCTGCGGGAGCCCAGGATGCCGAGTTCATGGCACAGGTGTTCAACGAAGCCGGTGCGACCGAATGCTTTTCGACGGATGACCCGGTGGAGGGCGAGGCCTTCGTCGCAGCCCGCCGGCTCGCCATCCCGGCGGTCGAGGCCAAAGGCTCGCTGCTACTCGAGGATGTGGGCGTACCGCTACCCAAACTGGCCGACCTGGTGGGCGGGGTGGCGAAGATCGCCGCCGACGCCGGGCTGATCATCTCGGTGATCGCGCACGCCGGGGATGGCAACACACACCCGCTGATCGTTTACGACGCTAGCGACGCCGCGATGACCGCCCGGGCGAACAAGGCGTTCGGCGACATCATGGATCTGGCAATCGCGCTGGGTGGAACCATCACCGGCGAGCACGGTGTGGGCCGGCTGAAGAAACCCTGGCTGGCCGGCCAGCTCGGGCCCGAAGCGATGGCGCTGAACCGCCGGATCAAGGCCGCTCTGGATCCGGACGGAATACTCAATCCCGGTGCGCTGATCTGACCGCGGCGTCACCGGGAAGGCGTCTGAGCCATACTCAATAAATATGACGACTCATCTTCCGCACGCACGCTTCGAATTGCGGTCCGGCGACACCTGGTCTGATCCGTGGCCCATGTACGCCGCATTGCGTGAGCACGATCCGGTCCACCACGTACTCCCAGCCAACCCGGCACATGACTACTGGGTACTGTCCCGGCACGCCGATATCTGGTCCGCCGCCCGCGACCATGAGACGTTCTCCTCGGCGCAGGGTCTGACGGTCAACTACGGCGAACTCGAACTCATCGGACTGGCCGACAACCCACCGATGGTGATGCAGGACCCACCGGCCCACACCGAGTTCCGCAAGCTCGTGGCGCGCGGGTTCACCCCGCGACAGGTCGAAGCCGTTGAGCCGAAGGTGCGCGAGTTCGTCATCGAGCGCATCGAGCGGCTCCGGTCGGTCGGCGGCGGGGACATCATCGCCGAACTGTTCAAGCCGCTGCCGTCCATGGTTGTCGCGCACTACCTAGGGGTGCCCGATGAGGACAGGGTGCAGTTTGACGGCTGGACCGACGCCATCGTGGCGGCGAGTGCTTCCGGGCCCAGCGGCGTGGTAAGTGCCGGAGATGCGGTGCTGTCGATGATGGGCTATTTCACCGACTTGATCGAGCGGCGCCGACGTGATCCCGATGATGACACGGTGTCGCATCTGGTCGCGGCCGGTGTCGGGGCCGACGGCGATATCGCGGGTGTGCTCTCGATCCTGGCTTTCACCTTCACGATGGTCACCGGCGGGAATGACACGACGACCGGATTACTGGGCGGCGCAGTGCAATTGCTACAGCAGCGGCCCGATCAGCGTCGGCTGCTGGCGCGAGAGCCGGAGCTGATCGGCGACGCCGTCGAGGAGTTCCTGCGGTTGACCTCCCCGGTCCAAGGACTGGCTCGAACCGTCACCCGCGACGTGACGATCGACGGCACCACCATCCCGACCGGCCGCAAGGTATTCCTGCTGTACGGCTCAGCCAACCGCGATGAGCGGCAATTCGGTCCAGACGCCGCCGAGTTGGACGTGACCCGCAGACCACGCAACATCCTGACCTTCAGCCACGGTGCGCACCACTGCCTTGGTGCTGCGGCCGCCCGCATGCAGGCCAGGGTGACGCTCACTGAGTTGCTGACCCGCTGCCCCGATATCGAGGTCGATCTGGCTGGAGTCCTCTGGGCGGAAGGAAATTACGTGCGCAGACCGCTCAGTATCCCGGTGCAAGTAACGTAGGCCGATGCCAGCGGAGCGACTCCATACCGAAACCTGGTCATGGACCCTGGACCGCACCGATGACGGTCTGCTCCTCAGCGTGGTGTGCGGCACGGTGGGTCTCTACGAGCGCTCCCTCATGCTCACCCCCGACGAGGTGAGCACCTGGGAGCAGGCCGGTCCCGCCGGCCTGGAACCCCTTGTCGAAGCGATCCGCAACGACGTCACCGACACCGTCTTCGGCCACCGTTACCTATGACCGACGAGCCGCTGGACGCGCTGCTCGCCCGGGTGGCTCGATCGTCGAACCGGATGCGGATCGCCATGGCTATCACCACGGTGCTGTGCGCGCTCATCGTCGCGGGGATCCTCGCCGACGACTCGCTGTGGACCGGCGGACTCGGATGGCGGATCGGCGGCGCCATCGGCATCGTGTTCTTCGCAGCGGTGGCCGTCCTGATGGCCTACGGCACCCTCTGGCGTCAGCAGCGGCACATAGCCAGGCTGCGCCGGACGCTGCACGAAGACCCCCACACCATCAGCTCGATCCGACTGCTGGTTGCCCGAACCGTCCCAGTCGTCTCGTGGTCGCCCGATGACGGGTCGGCCCGCAGCGGACTGCATATCAGCGTTGACGACGACCACGGACACAACTGGATGCTGCCGGTATCGCGGTCCGAGGCCGCGACCATGGTCGCCGAACTCCGACGACGCTGCCCCCGAGCGACTAGCGAACCCGAGTGAACCGGTGCAGCAGCCACGCAACCGGGATGGTCAGCGCGAGCGTGACGACGAAGAGCACCACCGCGTTACCGGTGTAAACCCGCCAATGCAGCACCTCGACCATCGCGAATTCCATCACGATCAGATGCACCAGGAAGATCTCGTAGGAGATCTCCCCGAGCCACACCATCGGCCTGCTGCTCAACAGCCGGGAATAGGCGCCGGTATCGCCCAGCGCCAGCGGCGCGACCACCAGCGTCGCAATCACGGCGTAGAAGCCGATCTTTACCAGAGCCTGCGCCAATCCGGTCGGCGACGTGGTCGCCTCACCGGCGATCGGCGTGGCCGCGATGAAAAAACACAGCACCGCTAACGGCACGACGATGAACCAGTAGCACCGAACACCCATTGCCGCCAGAACCGTCAGCACCATCCCGCCGATGAACCACGCCAGGTACCCGGGCAGCCACAATCGGGCGCCGTCAGGCAGGAAATCGATGCTGTGCACCAGCACTATCCACGCCGGGCTGATCAAGGCCAGTCCCGCCAGGCCAGCCAGCAGCAGACCGGGCCGCCACCGGCGCTGGCTCAGCACCACCAACAGCAGATAGGCGAGGACGGGCAGTGCAACGTAAAATGCCACTTCGACTGCGAGACTCCACATCTGGGTCAGACCCTGATGCAGGTGAGAGAACATATAGCCATCGGTGTAGATCTGCGTCAGTGTCAGATTGCGCAGCAAGCCGTTCCAGGAATGACCGGGATTGGGACCGGCGTCGCGAAAGTGATAGATCAGATACGCGGCCAGTACTGTCACGACGTAGGCGGGCATGATCCGCCGCACCCGATGTCGGGCGTAGCGCCGCAATGATGGCGCCGGAGCACCGGAAGCGACGGCCCGGACCCATGGTCCGAACAGCAGGAAGCCCGACAGCACGAAGAAGATAGACACCCCGATCTCCATGCGCGAGAACATCAATCCGAGGTATCCGTGGGTGTACTTGCCGGTCGTATAGGCCGCGTGCGTGGCAACCACAAGCATCGCCGCGAGTGCACGGACACCGGTCAGCGACGGGACCCGATCAACACTGGCGACCGCCTCGGAGCCGCCCTGGCCGACCGCGCCCGAGGCCGTCATTTCGTTTTGCGCCGAGGCTTTCCGCCGGGCGGCCGTGAATCGTAGGAACTTTGACCGCGGTCCGGTTTCAGGTCGATCAGAATGCCCGAGATCCGCGTTTTCTCCAGGGCTTTGAGCGTCGACGTGGACAACTTCGCCGGCAGTTCCACCAACGAATGATCAGCCTTGATCGTGATATGCCCGAAATCGCTGCGGTTCAGATTGCCTTCGTTGGCGATCGCGCCGACGATCGAACCGGGACCGACCTTGTGCCTCTTGCCGACCGCGACGCGATAGGTAGTCAGGTCGTCGCGGGTCCGCCGCGGTGCCCGCTCCCGGTCGGGTCGTTCCTCGCGTCGCTGTCTTTCGGGCATCGGCGGTGGTTCGGTCATCAGGAATTCGGCACCGTCACGGGATTGCAACGCAAGCGCGGCCGCGATATCACCCATGGGGACATCGTTGTCACGCTCGTAATCCTCGATCAGGCGGCGGAACATGTCGAATCCCGGCGCGCGAAGAGCCTCGGTAATCGAATCGCGGAACTTGGTCACCCGCTGGGCATTGACATCTTCGACACTCGGAAGCTGGATCTCGATGACCTTCTGGCGGCTCACCTTCTCGATCGACTTGAGTAGGTGCCGTTCGCGGGGTGAGATGAACAACAGCGCGGTTCCACTCCGGCCCGCCCGCCCGGTACGACCGATGCGATGCACATAGGACTCCGGGTCGTGCGGGATATCGTAGTTCAGCACATGCGAGATGCGTTCCACATCAAGGCCTCTGGCTGCAACATCGGTGGCGACGAGAATATCGATGGTGCCGTCCTTGAGCGCTGCGATGGTGCGCTCACGTTGTACCTGAGCGATATCGCCGTTGATCGCGGCAGCGGAGAATCCACGTGCGCGGAGCTTTTCGGCCACCTCCTCGGTGGCCTGCTTGGTCCGCACGAAAACGATCATCGCCTCGAACTGCTCAACCTCCAGGACCCGGGTCAGCGCGTCCATCTTGCGCGGCCCGGCGACCTGGATGAAGCGCTGGGTGATGTTCTCCGCGGTAGCGGTCTTCGACTTGACGCTGACTTCTACGGCGTCGTGGAGGTACTTCGTGGTGATCTTGCGGATGGCCGGCGGCATGGTAGCCGAGAACAGCGCGACCTGTTTGTACTCCGGGGTGTCGGCGAGGATGCGTTCGACATCTTCGGCAAAACCCATCTGCAGCATCTCGTCGGCCTCGTCGAGCACCAGATAGTCAAGGTGTGAGAGGTCCAGCGTGCCGCGCTCGAGGTGATCGATGACGCGTCCCGGGGTGCCGACCACGATGTGCGCGCCGCGTCGCAAGCCGGCCAATTGCACGGTGTAGGACTGGCCACCGTAGATCGGCAGCACGGTGATCTTCGGTAGATGCGCGCCATAGCGGCTGAACGCCTCGGCGACCTGCAGTGCCAGTTCGCGGGTCGGTGCCAGCACCAGGGCCTGAGTGTTCTTGCTGGTGGCGTCGATGCGCGCCAGGATCGGGATGGCGAAGGCGGCGGTTTTGCCGGTGCCGGTCTGGGCGAGGCCGACGACATCGGATCCGGCCAGCAGTGCCGGGATAGTGGCGGCCTGGATGGGAGAAGGGGTCTCGTAGCCGACGTCGGCGATGGCCCGCAGCACCGCAGCGGGAATCTGCAGGTCGGCGAAAGTGTGGGCGGGTGCGACGGCGGGTGCGCCGGCGCCGTCTTCGGAACCGTCTTCGGGGCTGGTCATTGCACTTGGAGTCTAGTGCCTGTGCGCGTGGCAGCCGGTTCGCCGTCGGCTGGGGCGGTACCGTGCTGCGATGTGTGGAATCGGCTGACGGTCTCAGTGGCTGTCTTCGCCGCCGCGCTCGCCGGGTGCAGCTCAGGCGACTCAACGGTGTCCAAGACACCGTTACCGGCCACCGTAGTCTCGACCCCCGCTACCACCACCGCGAGCTCCACGCCGGAAACCCCGGCCAGCCAAGCCGCACCGCTGCCAGTACCCCCACCGACGAGGCCGATGCCGCCTGACGCGTGCGCGGTCAACCTCGCAGCACCCGAGATCGCGGGGGCGGTATCGGGGTTGCCGCGGGACCCGCGAAGCCAACAGGGATGGAATCCCGAACCCGTCGCAGGCAATTACAACGAGTGCGCACAGCTGTCGGCGGTGATCGTCAAGGCCAACACCAACGCCGACAACGCCAATACCCGGGCGGTGATGTTCCACCTCGGCAAGTTGATTCCGACCGGCGTGCCGGACACCTTCGGGTTCAACGGCATCGACGCCACCCAGAGCACCGGTGACACCGTGGCGCTTACCTTCGACGGCGGGATGGGACTGCACAGTGTGGTCAGGTTCCGCTGGAACGGCGCCGGGGTGGAGTTGATCGGCAACGCCGGCTGAGTCGTCTGGGCGCCCAGCGGGATGATCCATAGAGTTGACGACGTGGGCACCACGCTGACCGAGCGACTGGCGGCAATCGCCGGGACGACGCACGTCATCATCGACCCCGATGTGCTTGCCGCCCGGAGCGTCGATTGGACCGGCCGCTACCGGGGCCACGCGGGCGCTCTGGTTCGGCCCGGTACCGCCGATGAGGTCGCCGCTGTGCTGCGAACCTGCCGCGACGCCGGAGCATACGTCACGGTGCAGGGCGGGCGCACCTCACTGGTGGCCGGCACGGTTCCGCAGCACGACGACGTGTTGTTGTCCACCGAACGGCTCACCGGTATCGATGATGTCGACACTGCTTCGCGGCGGGTCCGGGTAGGTGCCGGCGTCACACTGGCCGAGTTGCAGTGCGCGGCAAGCGCGGCCGGTCTGCTGGCGGGAGTGGATCTGGCCGCCCGGGATTCGGCCACCGTTGGCGGCATGGTCTCCACCAATGCCGGCGGCCTTCGCACCGTCCGCTACGGCACGATGGGCGACCAGGTGCTGGGCGTGGAGGTCGCACTGCCCGACGGGTCGGTGGTGCACCGACATTCCCAAGTCGGCCTGGACAACACCGGATACGACGGTGCCTCGTTATTCGTCGGCGCCGAGGGAACCCTCGGGGTGATCACCGCCGTGGATGTGCGTCTACAACCGGTACCCGCTCATCGGGTTACCGCACTCTGCGGGTTCGCCGACCTGGAATCCCTGGTCGCGGCCAGCCGGATCTTCCGCGATATCGAGAGCATCGCCGCGCTGGAACTCATCGACGGCCGTGCCGCCGCACTGGCCGCCGAGTATCTCGGCCTGCCTATCCCGGTATCCGGAGCCTGGCTGCTGCTGATCGAACTGGCCGGCGAGGCCGACCCGACCGGCCGCCTCGCTAACGCCCTGGACGCAATCCCGGTGTGCGCAGAGCCCGCCGTGGGTGTGGAAACCGCCACCCAACAACGACTTTGGCGCGTAAGGGAATCAGTCACCGAGGTGGTGGGGCTATTCGGTCCGCCGGTGAAATTCGATATCTCACTTTCGCTATCGGCGATCCCGACTTTCGAGCAGCAGTCAGCAGCGCTCATTCGACGGCACGCTCCTGCGGCGTTACCGCTGCTGTTCGGCCACGTCGGAGAGGGCAACCTACACCTCAACGTACTTCGCTGCGATGCTGTGCAGGAATCGCATCTTTACCCTGAGATGATGAAACTCATTGCGGCCCATGGCGGAAACGTGAGCTCCGAGCACGGTGTGGGCAGCATTAAACGCGCCTACTTGGCAATGTCGCGCACGCCCGCTGAAATTGCAGCGATGCGCACCATCAAGAAAGCATTCGACCCGACCGGCTATCTAAATCCGGCGGTGCTGTTCGACTGAGATCAGGCTCAGATTTTGCCGGGCCGCCGACCAGGAAGATCGCGGCCGCGACACCGAACAATGCGACGAATGCGGGCAGCAGCATCGACTGCGACATCGCGGCGCCGAACGGCTCGTACAGGGACGCGGGAAGTTGCGTCGTGCCCGCTTCGCCACTCGGCCCGCCGCCGCCCATCTCGGCGTTGACTCGCGCCGACATGAATGCAGCGATACCCGCGCTGCCGAGCACGGCACCGACCTGGCGAGTGGTGTTGTAGAACCCGGATCCGGCTCCGGCCAACCGGGCGGGCAGATTGCGGGTCGCAGTGGCGCCCAGCGGGGCCCAGATGAACGCCATGCCCACACCCATCGCGCCCAGCGGCAACATCAGCCGCCAGGTCGCGGTGCCCGGGTTCATCTCGACCGACAGCCACAGCAGCGAGATCGCCAGCACCGAGAATCCGAATCCGATGATCGGTCGCGGGTGGGAACGGTCCACCAGGCGGCCGACGAATGGGGCCAGCACCCCGCTCAAGACGGCCATCGGGGCCGTCAGCAGGGCGGCCCGCGTCGGGGTCAGGCCGCCCACGGTTTGGGCGTAGAACATCAGCGGCAGGATCATCGCGGTGGTGGCGAAGGCGATCACCGCAATGCCGATATTGGCGAGGCTGAAATCGCGGTCCCGGAACATCTCCAGCGGGATCAGTGGCTCGTTGGGGTTGACCGCCTGCCAGTAGACGAACGCCGCCAGGAATGCCCCGCCGCCGGCGATCACCGCCCAGATCCACGGCTGCCAGTGATAGGTCTGGCCTTCCTGCAAACCGAACACGATTCCGAAAAGGCCGAAACCGGAGAGAACCACGCCGATCACGTCGAAGCGGTGGGGATGGGTTGGCAGGTCCGGAATCAGCCATACCGCCAGTGCCAGACCGATGATCCCAATCGGCACATTGACGAAGAAGATCCACGCCCAACCGAGATGGTCGACCAGCACGCCGCCGGCTAATGGACCGATCAGGGTGGCCACTCCGGCTGTGGCGCCCCATGCGCTCAAAGCGACTCCGCGTCGTTCCGCCGGGAAGATGCGGGTGATCGTCGACAGCGTCTGCGGGGTAAGCAGTGCCGCGCCGATACCCTGCACCACCCGGGCGGTGATGAGCATGCCGATGGAACTGGAGAGCCCGCACCACAGCGATGCCGCAGTGAAGACCACCAGGCCGGCGATATAGAGGTTCTTCGGCCCGAACCGATCGCCGAGCCGACCGGCCAGTAACAGCGGCACCGCGTAGGCCAGGAGGTAGGCGCTGGTCACCCAGATGACGCTGTCGTAGCTACTGATGTTCAGGTCGGTCATGATGCTGGGGTTTGCCACCGCGACGATGGTCGAGTCGACCAGGATCATGAAGAAGCCGACCAGCATGGCCCACAACGCGTTCCACGGGTTCGTCGGTTGTCCGGCCACCGGGTCGCGCGGCTGCCCACGCACACCGGTCGCCGTCATGCCTAGAGATACTGCCACCCGGACCGTCCGGGGGGCCGGTGGGTTCTGACCCTCCGAGGAGCCTGCAATCTGACGAGGAAGTGACCCCGATCAACGTCGGGCACTCAACCGGGCGCAAAGTTCGTTAACCTGGCACCACGCCGAAAGGAAGGCCGGCCATGAGGCTTCGCCGCAAGCAGATCGAGCAGTCGCCGACTCGGCCCGAAGACGCGGGCATGTCGGCCCGGGTTCTTTCGCAGATTCTCGAGGCGAGCACCCGGGTCCAGGCTCCGGCCGTCCGGGCTTATGTGGCCAGGCTTCGCAACTCCAACCCGAATGCCACCCCGGCCGATATCGTCGCCAAGTTAGAGAAGCGCTACCTGGCCGCGGTGATGGCAAGTGGTGCCGCCGTCGGGTCCGCCGCCGCATTCCCCGGTATCGGCACCCTGGCCGCGCTGTCGGCGGTCGCCGGGGAGACGCTGGTATTCCTCGAGGCGACGGCGCTGTTCGTGCTCGCGGTTGCCGAAGTCCACGGCATCGGTGTGGACCAGCGAGACCGGCGCCGGGCGTTGGTGCTCAGCGTGCTCGTCGGAGAAGACAGTAGGGGCGCGATCACCGAATTCCTCGGGCCGGGCCGCACCAGCGGGGCCTGGCTGGCAGAGACCGAGCTACTGCCGCTGCCATTGGTCTCGCAGTTGAACTCCAAGCTCATGCAGTATTTCGTGAAGAAGTACACGATCAAACGCACGGCGATGGCGTTCGGTAAGTTGCTGCCGGTCGGCATCGGCGCGGTAGTCGGTGGCGGTGGCAACCGACTGATGGGCCGAAAGATCATCAACAACGCCCGGCAGGCCTTCGGCCCGGCACCCGGCCGCTGGCCCGTGACGCTGCACCTGCTGCCCGCGGTGGAAGACGCACAGTAGGGCGGTCCGTTCGTGTCAGCGATGCTTCGTGTCGGTTAAGCACTGACCCGCTTCGCCGAGCACCGTCAACGAGATAGCCTTGAAGCCGCAATCACCGGCAGAGGAATCGAGGCGAGTGGCTCCGTGAGCAGTACGAGTTCACCATTCGGCCAGAACGAGTGGCTGGTCGAGGAGATGTACCGCAAGTTCCGCGGAGACCCCACGTCGGTCGACCCGAGTTGGCACGAGTTCCTCCTCGGCTACAAACCAGACTCTGACACCCCGGCACCGGCCGACAATGGCCAGGCGGCCGCGCCGACGCAGGCCGATAATGGCCACGCGCCCGCGCCG
>Ga0209023_10004125_pt1 | contig 16770 bp, 13 predicted proteins | sample LakOneMetagenome_FD_187468 | JGI IMG/M metagenome (GOLD analysis project Ga0209023, IMG submission 187468) | Freshwater and sediment microbial communities from Lake Erie, Canada (SPAdes) (version 2) | ecosystem: Environmental > Aquatic > Freshwater > Lentic | place: Lake Erie, Canada... | reverse complement strand
CCGATCTGCCAGCGTGGCGGTGGGGCTGGTGACCCAGGACGACGCACCGACCCTGGTCGGCGCGCTGAGCAGCGTGATCTTCCTGATTGTCGGCATGGGCATGGCGATCGGCGGCGGCTGGTTCCACGCGGCGCGGCGGCGGGCGGCGGCGACCAACGCCCACCTGCAGTCGATCCTGGACACCGTGCCCGACGCCGTGGTGGTGATCGACCGCGAGGGTGTGATGACCTCGTTCAGCCCGGCCGCCGAGCGCCTGTTCGGCTGGACGGCCGCCGAGGCTATCGGCCAGAACGTCAATCTGCTGATGCCCAGCCCCAACCGCCAGGCCCATGACGGCTTTCTGCACCGCTACGCCTTGACCGGCGAGAAGCGGATCATCGGTGTGGGCCGCGTCGTGGTGGGCGAGCGCAAGGACGGCTCGACCTTTCCGATGGAGCTGGCGGTCGGCGAGACCAAGGGGCCCCGCCCCTCGTTTACGGGCTTCATCCGCGACCTGACCGACCGCCAGCAGACCGAGACCCGCCTGCAGGAGCTGCAGAACGAGCTGGTCCACGTTTCGCGCCTGACGGCGGTGGGCGAAATGGCCTCGGCCCTGGCCCACGAGCTGAACCAGCCCCTCTCGGCCATCGCCAACCTGCTGACCGGTTCGCGCCGGCTGATGGATCGCGGCCGCCCCGCCGATCAGGCCAAGGTGCGCGACGCCATCGACCGCGCCGCCGCCCAAGCCCTGCGCGCTGGCGACGTCATCCACAAGATGCGCGACTTCGTGCGGCGCGGCGCCAGCGAGCGCGAGGTCGAAAGCCTGTCCAAGCTGGTCGAGGAGGCCAGCGCCCTGGCCCTGATCGGCGAAAAGGAACGTCAGGTCGACGTGCGCCTCTCGCTGGATCCCCAGGCCGACCAGGTGTTCGCCGACCGGGTGCAGATCCAGCAGGTGCTGCTGAACCTGATCCGCAACGGCATCGACGCCATGGAAAACATGCCGCGCCGCGAACTGGTCATCGCCAGCGATCTGACCGAGGAGGGCTGGGCCCGGGTCAGTGTCACCGACAGCGGCGCCGGCATCACCGACGCCGTGCGCGACAAGCTGTTCCAGCCCTTCATGACCACCAAGCCCCAGGGCATGGGCGTGGGGCTTTCCATCTCGCGCTCGATCATCGAGGCTCATGGCGGACGGATCTGGGCCGAGCCCAATCCGGGCGGCGGAACCATCTTCCGCTTCACCTTGCCGCCGGCCGACCAGGAGGACGACATCCATGACTGAGGCCGTGGTCCATGTGGTCGATGACGACGAAAGCGCCCGGGAGTCCCTGGCCTTCCTGCTGGAGTCCGCCGACTTCCAGGTGGTCGCCTATGACAGCGCGCCGGCCTTCCTGGACGCCCTGCCCACCGCCAGGCCCGGCTGCGTGATCACCGATGTGCGCATGCCCGAGATGAGCGGTCAGGAACTGGTCGCCCGGCTGGCGGCGCTGAACGCCCGCATGCCCGTCATCATGATCACCGGCCATGGCGATATCCCCATGGCGGTGGAGGCCATGCGCTCGGGCGTCGTGGACTTCATCGAAAAGCCGTTCTCGGAAAGCCGCATCCTGGACGCCCTGAAGCGGGCCATGAACGCCATCGAGGCGCCGGGCCTGTCAGGCGACCAGACCGAGATTCTCCATCGCCTCGACACCCTGTCGGAGCGCGAACGCCAGGTGCTGGACGGCGTCGTCGCCGGTCATCCCAACAAGGTCATCGCCCGTGAACTGGGGATCAGCCCGCGCACCGTCGAAATCTATCGCGCCAAGCTGATGACCAAGATGCATGCCGACAACCTGGCCGCCCTGGTGCGGATGACCCTGTCGGTGCGCAGCTAGCCGACCGCGAGCGCGGCGGCGATCTGCCGGCTGAGCGCGTCGTTCATCAGCGGCTTTTCGACGACCCGGACCCTGGTCCCGATCGGCCGGCGGCGCATCTGGCCCGCCGACATCAGGATCACGGGGGCGCGTCGCCGACCGAGCAGGGCGCGAAGGCGGGCGTCGCAGGCGGTCTCGTCCAGCACGAAACAGGCGGAGCCCAGGCGGTTCCAGCACGCCAGCAGCGCCTCGGCCTCGCCAAAGACGCTGACCCGGTAACCCTCGGTCTCCAGCGAGAAGCGCAGGGCCTCTCGCAGGGCCTCGTCTTCATCGAGGACCACGATCAGGGGGCGCCGGGCGCGCTCGCCATCCAGGGCGTTGGAAACACCGCACATGGGATGAGCAGAGCATGCCCACCGGGACCTCGCCTTGATCGAGCGCAAGCCTGATCGCGAAAAGCTCCGCAGCCGCGCTTAAGTAACGCCCCTTAGGCGTCGCACCCGAATTTACCCCGCGTCCCGCGAGTCCCAGAACAACATCCAATAAGGGGCCGCCACATGCTTTCTCCGCTTCGCCATTCCGACGTTCCGTCCCAGATTTTCGCGCCGTTCGGCTTTACCGGGCCGTGCCTGCGCCATGCCCGCGACGAGGAGATCTTCGGCGAGGGCGAGAGCGCCGACCACGTCTATCAGGTCATTTCCGGCTCGGTTCGCACCTGCAGGACCCTGCGCGATGGGCGGCGGCAGATCGACGAGTTCCACTTCGCCGGCGACTATTTCGGCATCGAACCTGGTGACCTGCACCGAGTGTCGGCCGAGGCCATGACCGACACCACCGTGCGGATGGTGCGGCGCGGCGCGCTCAGCCAGCTGGCCGCCCAGCGCTCCGAGGTGGCCCAGGCGCTGTTTCGCCTGACGGTCGAGGGTCTGAAACGCAGTCAGGACCATGTGCTGATGCTGGGTCGCAAGTCGGCGCGCGAGCGGGTGGTCGGCCTGCTGGTCGATCTGGCCGATCGCACCGGCGGGGATGAGCTGGACATCCCGATGTCGCGGCAGGACATGGCCGACTATCTGGGCCTGACCATCGAGACGGTGTCACGCACCCTCACCCAGCTTCAGGCCGATGGCGTCATCGCCATCCCGACCACGCGCCACATCGTGCTGCGCGACGGCGCGGCGCTGCGGCGGCTGGCGAACTAGACTTTTGTTTTAACGCATTTTCTTCACGCGAACCGGAAGCCACTTCGCTCGAAAATGCTTCAGCCGCCTTCGTCGCTGCGTTCGAGGCTGGCCAGAGTGGCCTCTTCCTGCGGGTCGGCGTCGCTGATCTTGCGTAGGGCCGCCTGGCGCAGGGCGTAGACCAGCAGGCCCAGCAGGATCAGGGCGTTGAGCACGAACGGGCCCCAGCCGATCCAGCGATAGAGCATCACGAACAGCGGGCCGAACACGACGTTGAGGCCGTTGATGGCGGCGATCGCTCCGGCGGCGCCGGCCTGATCCTTGGCGCCCACCGACAGCGAGGCGCCGGCCGTAAAGCCTGGCCGCGCGAAGCCGTAGCCCAGATTGGCGATGGCGAACCCAATGGCCACGGCAGCGTAGTCCGGCGCGAAAGCCACGATCACATTGCCCACGGCCGCCGCCGCCACGCCCCAGCGCATCAGATCGCGCGGGCGCATCGAAAACATCCGGATCAGGCCCCACTGGGCCAGCAGGCCGGCCACCGCCCCGGCCGCCATGGCCAGGGTGATATAGCCCTGGGCCTGCATCGGCGGCAGCTGCAGCTTGTCGATGATCAGAAAGCCCAGGGTCTGGGACTGGGCGGTCTGGCACGAGGCCACCAGAAAGCCGTAGATCAGGAACGGCTTGAGGCGCGGGTCCTTCCAGAGGGCGGCGCTCTCGCCCCGAAACGACAGGCCAAAGCCCCGGCGCGGCGGCGTATCAACCACGCCCGGCTTGAAGGTTTCGGGCAGGCCGCGTTGAACGACAATGACCATGACCCCGGCCAGTATGGCGAAGGCGTACATCGGCCCCGCCAGCCCCACCACGGGCAGCACAAACAGTGGCGCCAGCAGGGGCCCCACCACCGTGCCCAGACCGAAGGCCCCCGCCAGGGTGGCCATGCTCTGGGTGCGCTCCTCGCGGCTGGTGCGCTCGGCCATATAGGCCTGGGTGGCGGGATTGGACGCGGATCCGAACAGGCCAAACAGCGCTCGCGCCATCAGGAACAGCACGAAGATCACCATGGGTGCGACAACATGATGCAGGCCGGCGCTGACCACGATGGCGCACAGGGTCATGGACACGCAGAAGCCGACCAGACCCAGCAGGATCAGCGGCTTGCGGCCATGCAGGTCCGACTGTCGGGCCCAGAACGGCGAACTGACGGCCCACAGCACCGCGGACAGCGAGAAGATCGCCGCCACCAGAACATCGGGAATGCCGATCTGCCGCCCGATGGCCGGCAGCACCGACCACATGCCGCTGTTGCCCATGGCCGAGACCACCGACACCCCGAAGAGGATCGCGAAGGCGCCCCGGTTGCTCCGGGCTTCTTGTGCGGCGCTAGACATCAAACGACTGTTAGGCCGCTCGCCGCCCGCGTGCAACTCGCCACCGGCCCACGTCCGGGAACCTTGGCTTAATCATTAATCGCGATGATGCCGCATCAATTCTCGGGGTCGGCTTTCCGTCATGTTCCAGATCATCGGCATCGTCCTGCTCTTCGCCCTGGTCTTCGGCAGCTACATCATCTCCGGCGGCAAGATGGACGTGATCCTTCACGCCGCCCCGCACGAGCTGATGGCGATCGGCGGAGCCGGCGTCGCCGCGTTCCTGATCGCCAACTCGATGACCGTGATCAAGGGCACGGGCGCCGCCTTCGGCAAGATCTTCGCCGGCCCCAAGTGGAAGGCCTCCGACTATCGCGACCTGCTGGCCCTGCTGTTCCTGCTGACCAAGACGATGAAGTCCAAGGGCGTCATCGCCCTGGAAAGCCACATCGAAAAGCCGCACGAGAGCTCGATCTTCTCGCGCTACCCCAAGATCGCCAAGGACCACTTCGCCGTCGACTTCATCTGCGACACCCTGCGGATGATGACCATGAACCTGGAAGATCCCCACCAGGTCGAGGACGCGATGGAGAAGCAGCTCGAAAAGCACCATCACGAAGCCCACGGTCCGGCCCATGCGCTGACGCAGCTGTCCGACGGTCTGCCCGCCCTGGGTATCGTCGCCGCCGTGCTGGGCGTCATCAAGACCATGGGCTCGATCACCGAGCCGCCGGCCGTCCTGGGCGGCATGATCGGCGGCGCGCTGGTCGGCACCTTCATGGGCGTGTTCATGGCCTACGGCCTGGTTGGCCCCATGGCGACCCGCCTGGCGGCGGTGATCGACGAAGACGCGGCTTTCTACAAGATCATCCAGGCCGTCCTGGTCGCCCACCTGCACGGCAACGCCGCCCAGATCTCGGTCGAGATCGGTCGCGGCAACGTGCCCAGCACCGCCCAGCCCAGCTTCCTGGAGCTGGAAGAAGCGCTGTCGCAGATCCCCAACGACGCCTGATAGGGCCTGTCGAGTCTGTCGCCGAAGTAATCACGGGGGCGTGAACTCACGCTTGCGCGCCCGTTCGAACCGGTATTCCCTGCGAAAGGCAGACGTCGCGCGGAACAGTGCGCGACGCGCCAGACCAACAGCCGCAAGGGATTTCCCATGAGCACCACCGTTCTTCGTACGCTCCTCATCGCCGGTGTGGCCGTATCGGCCCTCTCGCTCGCTGCCTGCGGCAAGAAGGAAGAGGGCGGCGAAGCCTCGACGGCCGCCGCCGAGGCCGCCGCCGCCGGCGCCAGCACGGTGACCGACGCCGCCGCCGCCAAGGACCAGGCCGCCGCTGACGCCAACAAGGCCGCCGCTGACGCCGCCGCCGCCCCGGCCGCCGAGGGCGACGCCGTGGCCGCCGCCGAAGGCGCGGCCTCCCCGGCCAAGGAACCGGCCCAGCCGGCCGCTGCTCCGGAAGAGAAGAAGGCCGCGCACTAGTCCGCAGGCCACACTCCAGATCGAAGGGGTCGTCCTCGCGGGCGGCCCCTTTTTCGTGGGCGCGCCACGTCTCCCGCGTCTTGACAGGATGGCGGCCCGGACGGCTCTAGCGCCTGATGACCGACGCCCCGCCCGAAGACGCCTCGCCCCTCGTCTGGAACGAGGATGGCCTGCCGCGCTCGCGGCTCTATGGCGATGTCTATTTCTCAAGCGCCGATGGTCTGGCCGAGACCCGGGCCGTGTTCCTGACCGGCTGCGGCATGCCCGAAAGCTTCGCGGCGCGCGACAGACTGGTGGTCGGCGAGCTGGGCTTTGGCACGGGCCTCAACATCGCCGCCCTGCTGGATCTCTGGCGGCGTGACGCCCCTGCCCAGGCCCGACTGCACATCTTCTCGATCGAAGCCCATCCGATCAGCCGCGAGGACGCCGCCCGCGCCCTGGCCGTCTGGCCCGAACTGGGCGAGGCCGCCCAGGCCCTGCTCGACCAGTGGCCGGGTCAGGCCCGGGGCTTCCATCGCGTGGACCTGCCAAGCTTCAACGCCACCCTGGATCTGGCGGTCATGGACGTGCGCCAGGCTCTGGACAGCTGGGATGGCGCGGCCGACGCCTGGTTCCTGGACGGCTTTTCGCCCGCCCTCAATCCGGCGATGTGGAGCGAGGATATCCTGGCCGCCGTGGCCGCCCGCTCGGCGCCGGGCGCGCGGGCCGCCACCTTCACCGTGGCCGGCGCTGTGCGCCGAGGCCTGCAGGCGGCCGGCTTCGAGATCGCCAAGCGCCCCGGCTTTGGCCGCAAGAAGGATCGGCTGGAGGCCTGGCTGCCAGGCGAAGCGCCCGCCCCTACCCGTTCCGCCAGCCTGGCGATCATCGGCGGCGGGATCGCCGCCGCCGCCCTGGCTCGCGCCGCCGCGTCACAGGGCCTGAACGCCACCATCATCGACGCCGGCGAAGCCCCGGCCTCGGGCAATCCCGCCGCCCTGGTCACCCCAGCCCTCGACGCCGGCGGCGGCCCGCGCGCCGCGTTCCCCGCCCAGGCCTTCGCGCGGGCAGTGCAGCTGTATGAAGCCCTGCCCGGGGCCGTGATCGCGCGCGGCGTGCTGCAACTGGCCCAGACCCCGCAGGTCGCCGACCGCTTCACCGTCATCGCCGGGCAGGACATCTTCGAGCCGGAATCCATGACCCTGCTGGCCTCGGCGTCAGACCGTCTGGGCGAGCCGGCCGGCGCAGCCCTGGCCATGGCGAGGGCCCTGGTGGTCGAGCCGCGCGCGATCCTGGACGCCTGGCGCGGCCAGATCATCACGGCGCAGGTCCACGCCCTGGAGCGCGACGCCGACGGCTGGCGGCTGCTTGACGCGGCGGGGGCCGAGATCCTCCGCGCCGACCTGGTCGTGGTCGCGGCCGGCGCGGGGCTGGGCGGCCTTCTGCCCGACCTGCGCTATCGGCCCGTGCGCGGCCAGGCCAGCTGGACCGCCCTTGCCGAGGGCCCCGGCCGAACCGCGGCGGCGTTCGGCGGCTACGCCATACCCACCCGCGACGGCCTGCTGTTTGGCGCCACCCACGACCGGGACGTGCTGGACACCGAAGAGCGCCCGGAGGATCACGCGCGCAATCTGGAGACCCTGGCCAAGGGCCTGCCGGCGCTCGCGGCCCGGCTGGACGGCGCTCCGCTGTCCGGTCGCGCCGCAACCCGCGTCACCACTGCCGACCACCTGCCGTTGGCGGGTCGACTGGCGGACGGACTGTTCGTGCTGGGCGGTCTGGGCGCGCGAGGGTTCTGCCTGGCGCCCTTGCTGGCCGAGCACATCGTGGCCCTGGCGACCGGCGCGCCGTCGCCCCTCCCGCGCGAATTGTCGCGGTTGGTCTCACCGGGCCGTTTTGACTCGCCCGTGGCGAGAGCCGGCGTATAGTCGAGCTTGGAATTGGACTCACGGGTCCGCGTGATCGAGCTTTTGTCAGGCCAGTTCGGGCTGACGAAGGGCGTCCGCCTCCGAAGACGGCGCCCGAGGACATGAGGCCGACTCCCCCAGTCGGCCCATGGCGGCGGCCTCTTCGCCCTCTGGGCCGCCGACGGTGACGCTCCCGACGCCCCATCGGGAGCGTCTTTCGTTTTGGATCACCTTCAAAGAAAAAGGGCCCGACCTTTCGGTCGAGCCCCAATCTTTTCGTCTGACGTCGATCTTAGAAGTTGATCGAGATCGTCGAACGACGGTTCAGCGGTTCCTTCACGCCATCACCGGTGGCGACGGCGGGAGCGCTTTCGCCCTTCCAGTCGACACCCAGGGTCGTGGCGGGAACGCCCAGACCCACCAGGCCATCGGCGACGGCCTTGGCGCGGCGTTCCGACAGACGGGCGTTGTAGCGATCCGAACCCGACGTATCGGTGTGACCCGTGATCGTCAGCTTGGTGGCCGAACCGTTCTTGGCGTAGTCAGCGGCCTGTTGGACCACCGCCTGGGCTTCCGGCGTCAGCACGTACTGATCGAACGGGAAGTAGACCACGAACTCGCGGGCTTCATAGACCGGAGCCGGGGGCGGGGGCGGGGGAGCCGGCGGCTCGGGCGGGGGAGCCGGGGGAGCCATCGGGGGCGGGGGCGGAGGAGCCGGCGGGGCCGGCGGCGCGCCGAAGGTGTAGCGCACGCCCAGGGTCACCGAGGTGTCCTTGTACTTGCCTTCATAGATGCCCGTGTCGGTGATCGAGCCGACGCCCGGACCGGCGTTCTGCGTCACCTGACCCCACTTGAGGTCCTTGGTGGCCAGATAGCGGCCGGTCAGGTCCATGCTCCAGTTGGGGGCGAAGTCCCAGGCCAGACCCAGCAGACCCTGATAGGCGAAGGCCTGATCAACGTCGTCGAAGCTGACATTCTGGAACGGCGCGCCGCCGGCCGGAACGCCGCTCAGCTGACCATAGACCTTGTTATGCACCCAGGCCGCACCGGCGCCAGCGCCGATGAACGGATGGAGGCTGGACTCCGGCATGAAGTCATAGATGACATTGGCCATCAGGGTGGTGGCCTTCATCTCGCCGTTCGGCTCGCCGCAGGCGGGCGACGCCGCGGTGCGGACCGGGCCGGCGGTGCAGAGACCGATCGGCTGAGCGCCGGAAAGTCCCGAACCGCGAACGCCGTCAATGTCGGCGCCGCGATAGCCGTATTCGGCTTCAACGCGCCAGTTGGGCGAGAACTTGTAGCCCAGACGACCAAAGGCCGCCCAGTCTTCCTTCTGGGAGAAGTCCCAGTTGTACCCCGTGGACGACGTCGCCTTGACGTCCTTGGGCATGTGGTAGCCGGCGTCGCCGGCAACGTACCAACCGCTCGTCGCGCTTTGAGCGGACGCGCTCGTGGCGGCGCAAAGCGCGACCACCGCGACGCCGGCCAACAATTGGAATCTCATGGTTTGCACCCTCGCTAGAATTGTCGTGGAGCCGACCCATAAGGCGGACCCGACAGGACAAACGCGGCAGCGCGGCATTCGTATGTGGCAAAACAGCCACATTTGAGGAAAAGGGCTTTTTCGGTCCCGGAACCGTGTCGGCGGGGATGTCCGGAGACGTCGACCAGCCAAGCTGAAACACGCGCCAGACCGAACGGTCCGAGCGTGGTCAGGGGATTTGATTGGAAGGGAATGGTGGACGCGACAGGGATTGAACCTGTGACCCCCTCGATGTCAACGAGGTGCTCTCCCGCTGAGCTACGCATCCGCCAAAGCGACCCAGAAGCACTGTTTTAAGTGTCCCGGGCGGGAAGGTGACGGGGTATAGCGGCGGCTTTCCCATCGCGCAAGCCGCCGAAAAAAAGAATTAGGCGGCCATCATCTTTTCGACCTCGGCGACGAGGTCGCGGAGGTGAACGGGCTTGGACAGCACCTTGGCGCCGGCCGGCGCGCGGTCCTGGGCCGAGAGGGCCACGGCGGCGAAACCGGTGATGAACATGATGCGCAGGGCCGGATCGCGGGCGGCCGCCTGACGGGCCACCTCGATACCGTCCATGCCGGGCATGACGATGTCGGTCAGCAGCAGGTCCCAAGGATGATCCAGATGCTGGACGGCCTCTTCGCCGTCGGCGCAGGCCTGGACCTCAAATCCGGCGCGCTCGAGGGCGCGGGCCAGGAAGCCCCGGAGCGAGTCGTCGTCTTCGGCGAGAAGGATGCGAGCCATTTGGTCTTTTTCCGCGGGTCGTCGGCGTTGGGGAGGCACTGTAACGCGCTGACTGTAAATCGGGGATGAACCCGGCGCCTGTTCAACGGGAACGCCCGACTTTCCCAAAGCTGTTGGTCAAAGATGTTTGACCACGCCCGGCGGGCCTTGCGAATATGGCCCATGAGCGCTTGGGATCCTATCGCGATGAGGACGCCGGCGGCGACAGCCGTCACGTCGCCCGTGGATCCCCTCGCCTGCCCGGCCCACGAGGTCCTGCGCGCCACACCCGAGCCCGCGCCGCCCCCCACGGCCCTGGTCTTCGCCTCCCCCCACTCGGGCAGCATCTATCCCGCCGACATGATGGCGGCCGCGCGGCTGGACGCCGAGGCGATCCGGGGTTCCGAAGACGCCTTCGTCGACCAGATCATCGCCGGCGCCCCCGCCCTGGGCGCGGCGGTGATCCGCGCGCGGCTGGCTAGGGCCTATATCGATCTGAACCGCGAGCCCTGGGAACTGGACCCGGCGATGTTCGAGGACGAACTGCCCGACTACGCCAGGAGCCACTCGGCCCGGGTGGCCGCAGGCCTGGGCGCCATCGCCCGGGTCGCCGCCGAGGGTCGCCCCATCTATGCCCGCAAGCTGACCTTCGCCGAGGCGAAGGCGCGCGTGGAGCTGGCTCACCGCCCCTATCACGACGCGCTGGACCGTCTGCTGGCCTCGGCGCGGGCGGCGCATGGCTGCGCGGTGCTGGTGGACTGGCATTCGATGCCGGCCGCCGCGGCCCGGGGCCAGAGGGCGCGCGGCGGGGGGGCCTGCGACATCGTGCTGGGCGACCGGTTCGGCGCGGCCTGCTCGCCCAGGCTGACAGCCCTGGTCGAACGCGAGCTGGAATCGATGGGCTATCGGGTGGCCCGCAACGCCCCCTATGCTGGCGGCTACACCACAGAGCACTATGGCCGGCCGGCGCGGCGCACCCACGCCCTGCAGATCGAGATCAATCGCGCGCTCTATATGGACGAGTCGACGCGCGAGCCGACGGAGGGGCTGGCCCGGCTGACCGCCGACGCCGAGCGTTTGACCCGCGCCCTGGCGGATCTGGACGTTTCCAGCCTGCGTTAGGGCTCAAGACCGCCATGTTGTGGTGTGTTTGTCAGCCGTCGGATCCGCCGCGGCGGTCGAACCAGGGCGCGATTGTCGCCCTGAGACCGCTACCAGCGCTCAGGCCAAAAAAAAGCCCGGCTCGAAAGCCGGGCAGTTCATTAGGGAGGAAACGCCCAGGAAGGGCAGAGGCGGCAGGGCCGCCTCACAGGTCGTTTATAGGGTGCGGTGCGAAATCGGGCAAGCGGAAAAGTAGGCGGCAATGTCGATTTTCCTGGAGGGGTTTGAGAGAAACCCTTTGCAACACAGGGATTACAGAACGCCGATCCTCGACTGACGCCTAATTTTCAGGCATGTTGCACTGCACAATTAGTTGCGCCTGTAACAACCTCGGGCGTCAGGAGCTCTCAAACCCCTCTGGAACAAGGCTTTCGCGCTGACACCGGTTTCCATCGAATCGTCTTTCGAAAGAGGTGGGGTGGATAAACGCAGCGCAGTCGCGTAAAAGCCGCGCGCCTGACGCGCGCAGCGTCATCTCCCGTTTCTTCCCCGAAAGTCCGCCTTCTCCATGTCCATGCGAAACATCGCCATCATCGCGCACGTCGATCATGGCAAGACCACCCTCGTCGATCAGCTCCTGGCCCAGTCCGGCATCTTCCGCGCGAACGAAGCCACGACCGAGCGCGCCATGGACTCCAATGACCAGGAGCGCGAGCGCGGGATCACCATCCTGGCCAAGTGCACCAGCGTCCTGTGGAATGGTGAGGCGGGCGAAACCCGCATCAACATCATCGACACCCCCGGCCACGCCGACTTCGGCGGCGAAGTCGAACGCATCCTCGGCATGGTCGATGGCTGCGTGATCCTGGTCGACGCCGAAGAAGGCGTCATGCCGCAGACCAAGTTCGTCCTGGGCAAGGCCCTGAAGATGGGCCTGCGTCCGATCCTCTGCCTCAACAAGGTGGACCGTCCGCACGCTGATCCGGACCGGATCCTGAACGACGTGTTCGACCTGTTCGCCACCATGGGCGCCACCGACGAGCAGCTGGACTTCCCGCACATCTACGCGTCGGGCAAGAACGGCTGGGCGACGATGGACATGAACAAGCCCAACAGCACCCTGGCCCCGCTGTTCGACCTGATCGTCAAGCACGTGCCGGAACCCAAGGTCGTCGCCAATGTCGACAAGCCGTTCCAGATCCTGTCGGTCCTGATCGAAAACGACCCCTTCCTGGGTCGCCTGCTGACCGGCCGCATCACCTCGGGCAAGGCCGTCCCCGGCATGTCGATCCACGCCCTGTCGCTGGACGGCAAGGAAATCGAGCGCGGCCGCATCACCAAGGTGCTGGCCTTCCGCGGCCTGAAGCGCCAGCCGGTTGATGAAGCCGAAGCCGGCGACATCGTCGCCATCGCGGGCCTGTCCAAGGCGACCGTGGCCGACACCCTGTGCGCCATGGAAGTCACCGAGGCCCTGCCCGCCCAGCCGATCGATCCGCCGACCATCTCGATGACCGTCTCGGTCAACGACAGCCCGCTGGCGGGTAAGGAAGGCGACAAGGTCCAGAGCCGCGTCATTCGTGACCGTCTGCTGCGCGAAGCCGAGTCGAACGTGGCCATCAAGGTCACCGAAACCGCCGAAGGCGACGCCTATGAAGTCGCCGGTCGCGGCGAACTGCAGCTGGGCGTGCTGATCGAAGGCATGCGCCGCGAAGGCTTCGAAGTGTCGATCAGCCGTCCGCGCGTCGTGTTCCAGACTGATCCGGAAACCGGCAAGCGCCTGGAGCCGATCGAAGACGTCATGATCGACGTCGACGACGAGTTCTCGGGCATCGTCATCGAAAAGCTGTCGATGCGTAAGGCCGAACTGAAGGACATGGGCCCGTCGGGCGCCGGCAAGACCCGCCTGCAACTGGTGGCCCCGTCGCGTTCGCTGATCGGTTATCAGGGCGAGTTCCTGACCGACACGCGCGGTTCGGGCGTGCTGAACCGCGTGTTCAGCCACTACGAGCCGTACAAGGGCGCCATCGACAGCCAGCGCAAGGGCGTGCTGGTCTCGAACTCGGACGGTGAAACCGCCGCCTTCGCGCTGTGGAACCTGGAAGATCGCGGCACGATGTTCGTCGGCGCCGGCGAAAAGACCTATCAGGGCATGATCATCGGCGAGAACGCCCGTCAGGACGACCTCGACGTCAACCCGATGAAGGCCAAGCAGCTGAACAACATCCGCGCCTCGGGCAAGGATGAAGCCGTTCGCCTGACCCCGCCGCGCCGCATGACCCTCGAACAGGCCATCGCCTATATCGAGGAAGACGAGCTGGTCGAAGTGACGCCCAAGAACATCCGTCTGCGCAAGCAGACCCTGAACCCGTCGTTCCGCAAGCGTCGCGTCAAGGAAGAATAGGACTTCACGTCCTGTAGACCTCGAAAAGCCGCCGCCCCTCGGGACGGCGGCTTTTTGTTTGGCCGATCGGTCGATCCGGGCGCGCGCCTATTGACGCAGCGCAACCTCAGTGAACAGAGGCGCAATAGACTTAACCGGGAGTTCACCAAACGCCGGGCAGGATGATCGGGGGACGTCTTCGTCCTGGGGAAATCAGGACGGCCTCGACGTGCGCATAGCCGCCGCAAGCTCGATCATTGAACGGGGCCGTGGCGCGCTCGCGGGCATGCTGCCCGCCGTGCCGGAGGATATGGCCGGCCGCGTCCGCATGGAACAGCTGGCCAGCATCCTGCGCCTGACGCCCATCATGATGGGCGCCAATATCGTCATCGCCATGCTGGTCTGCCTGGCCGGCCTCACCAGTTCGCATCGCAACAGCCTGATGATCTGGGCCGCGCTGGTGATCAGCTATGCTCTCCTGGGCCTGCGCGGCTGGCTGGCCGCCCAGCGCCGCAAGAGCGGCAAGGTCACCGTCTCGGCGCGCGGCCTGCGCCGTATCGCGACCCAGGCCGGCCTGCTGGGCTGCCTGTGGGGCGCCCTGCCGATCCTGGCCATGGATGGCGACGCCGCCAGCGTGCAGATGCGGATGCTGATCGTCTCGGTGATCGCCGGCATGATCGGTTGCGGCGGCTTCGCCATGCTGACCCTGCCGACGGCCGCCATCGCCTATTCGACGCCGATGATGCTCGGCTCGCTGGTGGTGCTGGTGCGCAGCGGCGACCCGATCCTGCTGGCCCTGTCTGGCCTTCTGATCTTCTGCTACCTGGTCGTCACCCTCTCCTGCCTGTCACACGCCAGGGTGTTCGCCGAACGCCTGATCACCGGCGAGGAGCTGGAACGCCAGAAACAGGTCGTCAGCCTGCTGCTCAGCGATTTCGAAGAGGGGGCCAGCGACTGGCTCTGGGAAATCGATGCGCGCGGCGCCCTGACCTATGTCTCCGACCGGATGGCGGCCGCGGCCGGCGCCGACAAGGCCGCCCTGGTCGGCCGCACCCTGGCCTCGCTCTGCGGCGCCGCCGCCGAGGGTCCGGCCGGACCGGTCGCCTCGCTGGCGGCGCTGTTTGGCGAGCAGAAGACCTTCCGCGACGTGATCGTTTCCGTCACGGCGGGCGCCGAGACCCGCTGGTGGTCGATCAGCGCCAAGCCGATCCACGACATGGACGGCGTCTTCTCCGGCTTCCGGGGCGTGGGCGCCGACGTCACCGCCGCGCGCGAGGCCCAGGAACGCATCTCACGCCTGGCCCATTTCGACGTCCTGACCCAGCTGCCCAACCGCCTGTCGTTCCTGCAGGCCCTGGGCAAGGCCTGGACCGACCACGCGCAAGCCGACAACGCCACGGGCGGCTGCGCCGTGCTGTGCCTGGACCTGGACTATTTCAAGGGCGTCAATGACAGCCTGGGCCACCCGGTGGGCGACGCCCTGCTGATCGAGGTCGCCGAGCGCCTGCGTCAGTGCGTCGGCGAGGCCGGTTTCGTGGCCCGTCTCGGCGGCGACGAATTCGCCGTGGTCGTCGCCCCGGCCCCGCCGCCGGAAGCCCTGGGCGAACTGTCGCGCGCCCTCGTCGAGACCCTGTCCCAACCTTACGAGATCAAGGGCCACAACGTCCTGATCGGCGCCAGCATCGGCATCGCCATCGCCCCGGTCGATGCGGCCGATCCCGACAGCCTGCTGAAGAACGCCGACCTGGCCCTGTACCGCGCCAAGGGCGACGGTCGCGGCGCCTATCGCTTCTTCGAGCTGTCGATGGATGTCTGGGCCCAGGAACGGCGCGCGCTGGAGATGGATCTGCGCGCGGCGCTGAAGAATGACGAACTGAGGGTCTTCTTCCAGCCGCTGATCGGCTGTCGCGAGCACGACATCACCGGCTTCGAGGCGCTGCTGCGCTGGCAGCACCCGCGTCGCGGCCTGGTGCCGCCCAATGATTTCATCGAATGCGCCGAGCAGTGGGGCCTGATCGGCAAGATCGGCGAGTGGGTTCTGAACGAGGCCTGCAAGCAGGCCGCCTCATGGCCCGCGCCCCTGACCGTGGCGGTCAACCTGTCGCCCAACCAGTTCAGCTCGGGCGATCTGGTCGCCCAGGTGGCGCATGCGCTGGAGGACTCGGGCCTGGATCCGTCGCGCCTGGAGCTGGAGATCACCGAAGGCCTGCTGCTGCACGACACCGCCCGCACCATGGATCAGCTGACGGCGCTGAAGACCCTGGGCGTGAAGATCGCCATGGACGACTTCGGCACCGGCTATTCCAGCCTGGCCTATCTGTGGCGGTTCCCGTTCGACAAGATCAAGCTGGACCGCTCGTTCGTGGCCGAGATGAGCGACAACGCCGCCATCACCGATATCATCCGCACCATCACCCTGCTGGGCCAGACCCTGAAGCTGCAGGTCACCGCCGAGGGCGTCGAGACCGCCGACCAGGTGCGGATGCTGGGCGAGATGCACTGCGACCACTTCCAGGGCTTCCTGTTCGGACGCCCCATGCCGGTCGGCGATATTCCCAACTTCCTGATCAGCGACCTGGCGCGCCGCATGCGACGCGAAAGCGTCGGTTCGGCCGAGACGGAAGCCGGTTCGACCGCCGCCTCGGCCTGATCGTCAGTTCTTCTTGAAAAGCCCCAGCAGGGCCAGAAGCAGGATCGCGCCGATCGTCGAGATCACCAGGCTGCCGATGAAGCCGCCCCAGCCAATCCCCAGAGCGCTGGCGACAAACGCCCCCAGGAACGAACCGACCACGCCGACGATCAGATTGGTCAGCAGCCCGTGGTTGCGCTTCATGATCTGTTCGGCGATCCAGCCGGCCAGAATGCCGATGATGATCGCGCCGATAATGCCTACGCCGCTCATGTGTCTCTCCTGATAGCCCGGTTGAGCAGCAGGAATGCGCGAGTTGCGGTGAAGGTTGCCTTGGAGGGTGAGTATCGGTCCAGGTAACTACGCTGTCGTCGCCTTGTAACGGTGGCGACGCCCGCTTACCGCCTGGAGGCACATGGCGACTTTCGACCCGTTGCGGCCCTCGGAACCCCTCTCTCATAGAGAGAGGGAGGGGCCCGCCGCCGGAGGCGGTGGGAGGGTGAGAGGTTTCACCATTTCCGGAAAGGCCCGGGCCGTTCCGCCATTTCCCAGCGAGTTCAGGCCCACCCCGGGATAAGAGCTAGCCACCCTGCAGAGCTAGGTTCCGAGAGGCTGTAACCTCTCACCCTCCCACCGCTTCGCGGCGGGGCCCTCCCTCTCTCTAT
>Ga0209023_10004124_pt1 | contig 16771 bp, 14 predicted proteins | sample LakOneMetagenome_FD_187468 | JGI IMG/M metagenome (GOLD analysis project Ga0209023, IMG submission 187468) | Freshwater and sediment microbial communities from Lake Erie, Canada (SPAdes) (version 2) | ecosystem: Environmental > Aquatic > Freshwater > Lentic | place: Lake Erie, Canada... | reverse complement strand
TGCATTGAACAGCATACAGGAATTCATTTTACTGAACGACAAGAAACAGGCCAATATGTATATGGGCAAATTTGCCGATCTCATGCGCATGACGCTTGATATGAGCAATAAGAACGAAGTGTTGCTAGAAGAAGAAATAAAAACCATTCAGCTTTACCTGGAACTGGAGGCCCTGCGTTTTGAAGAGGGGTTTTCCTATACCCTTAGGGTTGATAACAATGTTGACAGGGAAAGCATTCATTTGCCGGCCATGCTTATTCAGCCCAATATAGAAAACGCGGTAAAGCACGGCTTGCTGCACAAGGCCGGCGATAAAAAACTGGATATCCATTTCTTCATACAAAACAGTAACACTGTTTGCTGTACGGTCACCGATAATGGTATTGGCCGCATACGAAGCGGCGAGATCAATGCGCAACGCCTGCGAAAGCATACCTCGTTTGCAACGGGCGCAACGCAAAAAAGACTGGAACTCCTTAACCACGATCGTAAGCAACTCATAACCATTATTTACGAAGACCTGCACGATGATCATGGAAACCCCAATGGTACAAAAGTGACCATTAATATTCCGCTGCAATAATAGCTTCTGTGCTCTTTCCAGGAAGATACATACCCGCTCTGCGGTAAATTTTTTCAGTTCACAAACCCAGCGTCGCTGTTCACAAACCTCTTTTGCAAACAGGCGTTGGAGAACCACATCTTTGTGAAAACAAAACAATAACAACAAAACCCACAACGATGAAAAAATTATTATTATCCGCAACTTTATTTTTTGCAATAGCGCAAACAAAAGCCCAGCTTACCGACTGGCAAAACCAGCACAATAAAAAGATCGCATTTTTCGACACCTGGCTGCAAAGCCGTATGGACGAGGGTGATGCCGATGCCTCAACAGAAATCGAATTAGGTAATGACTTCTGGTTCAGGGCCTATTTTGATGATAGCAATGCACCTAAAAGAGATAATAAACTTGAATTGCGGATCAGTTGCGAAGGAGTTGCTGTAACCATAAATGACATGTACAATCATGCAAAAGATAATTTTTCCACAGCAAAGGGCATCTTGCCTTATTACGACCAGATACAGATACCCGGGGTGGACAATTTCTGGAAAAACAAAAATGTATTCTCCTGCTGCGGCCTTGCCCCAACCGGTAAATTTGATGAATACAATAACTATGGTTGCCAGAATAACGGATATTATGCAGAAAGCCTGCTTCGTTATTTATTAAGCAAAATCGACAGTAAGGTTGTAGCCGGGGCAGTTTTAAATGTAAAATATGAAATGGTTATACGAACCAAGGGAGAATACAGAGGGCCTGGCGGAGAATACCAGAGCATTGCAGAAGGTACGGTAAAGTTGAAAGTACCCGCAAAAGAAAAAGCATTAACAAGCGAGATCTATCGTTTTACAGAAAGGCCCGGCATGACAGATAAGGTATTGGAGGAAACCATTAAAAAAGGAATATTAAACCTGGCACAAAACGATGTTTCAGAAGTGCTTAAAGTGCAGGTTGTAAGCAATTCCTATAACACCGATAAAAATAATTATGGTGTTGCATTGAACCGCTGGTTAAAAACAAGGGTCATCTACAGATCAAAAGCTACGGGCGAATATTTCACAAGCTTTGTAAATGTAGTTTTTAACTATGATGGAAGTAACTACGATCCAAATGCAAGTAATGTGTACTTTCAGTGCGGTAACACTTTTGCTCCTTCTTTTGGTGTAAAATAACGCGATTATAATCCTTTCCTTAAAAGCGGTCCGGGCCTTATGGTGCGGCCGCTTTCTTTAAACAGTAAAATAATACCTTTACTTACACGATCAACAAATCATAAATAAATGCTAAGAGTGATTATCATCGATGACGAGGCCAAGGCAAGAAGGATACTGGAATCTTTCATCACAGAATATTGTCCGCAGTTGATTATTGCCGGCGCTGCGCCCGATGTGGTGCAGGGGGTAAAGATGATCCAGAAAGAAAATCCGGATATTGTTTTTTTAGATATTGAAATGCCCGGCTACAATGGTTTTCAGTTACTTGAGTTTTTTGATGAGATCAACTTCGAGGTCATCTTTGTAACCGCATACAGCGAATTTGCATTGAAGGCCTTCCAGGTGAGTGCGGTAGATTATCTTTTAAAGCCTGTGCAAATAGAACAACTGGTGAGGGCCGTAGAGAAGGCAGAAAAAATAAAGGGCAGTTCCCTGATCAAAGAAAGATTAGAAACGCTGAAAGCAAACCTGGAGGAACAAAAGATAAAAAAGATCGTAGTGCCGGTAAGTGAAGGCAACCTCTTCATCGATCTTAATGAAATAACCCATCTCCGTGCCGAGGGCAGTTATGTAAATATTTTTTTGAAAGACGGCAACAAGATCCTCGTCAGTAAAAATATCAAGGACTATGAACATCAACTTACTGCAGAAGAAGGGTTTTTCAGAACCCACCGCAGTTTCCTTGTAAATACCAGGCATATCAGGAAGGTTTCGCCTGACGGTACAGAAGCCGAGCTTCCGAATAAGCAGGTGGCCGGTATTTCCCGCGAAAGGAAGCAGGAATTTGGTTTGTTTTTAAAAGGCCTTACCCTGGCATAGGCATTCTGCCCATTTCCCCAGCCCCCCGAATAACTTCTTAAATTGAAAGAATTACGGTTAAGGGATAAGAATTCCAGAGAAAATACAATGGTTCCCCAGGCGATCATGCCTGAGCCTGACCCGGCCAGGAACGAATACCACCCTCAACATTTCATTAATTCAGGCTGGTATCAATGAGTTTGTTAGTCATTTCGAACAAAACCCCGGTCTTCCCCGTTTCCGGAGGCTTGATTTCGCGGTGTGAGCATTGTTTCACCATAAATATATTACACATCTTTTGTGGTAATTGGGGTTTTAGAAACCTAATCTATAGGGTTTTTATAGGGTAATTACGGGTTTTTTATAGAGACGCTTCCTGTGTGTTCCCTAAGAGCTCTCTGAGAATCCCCTAAGAGCCCCCTAAGAGTTCACTCTGGGTTACCTCTATCCCGGCTCATATAACTCCAGGTACTGAAATGTAGCCTTAAGCCTTTTTTGTTTTTAAACTACCTTAGTGTTTTAAACGCTTTAGTATGAAATTGGGAAATTATATTACCGGCAACTGGATCACAGGAGATGGAGATGGGCAGCAGCTTTTTAATGCAGTTACCGGCGAGGCGATTGGAAACGCCACAACAGCCGGACTTGATTTTAAACAAATCCTTGAATACGGAAGAACAGTGGGTAATCCCGCATTGCGCAAAATGACCTTTCACCAACGCGGCAATATGCTGAAGGCGCTGGCCATGCATTTACGCAATCATCTTGATGAATTTTATAAGATCAGCTACCAGACAGGCGCTACAAAAGCCGATAGCTGGGTAGACATAGAGGGGGGTATCGGAAACCTCTTTGCCAATGCTTCACTGCGAAGAAAATTTCCCGACACGGTCTATTGCATTGATGGCGACAGCCACAACCTCAGCAAGAACAATACCTTCATGGGTACGCATATCCTTACACCCAAAGAGGGGGTTGCTGTACACATCAATGCTTTTAATTTCCCGGTATGGGGCATGCTCGAAAAAATTGCTGTGAACTTACTGGCAGGTATGCCCGCAGTAGTAAAACCGGCAACCGTTACCAGTTACCTGACCGAAGCAGTAGTAAAACAGATCATTGCAAGCAGGATACTGCCAGAGGGGGCTTTACAGTTAATATGCGGAAGCGCCGGCGATATACTCGATCATGTTGGCTCGCAGGATGTGATAACATTTACCGGTTCTGCAACAACAGGGCTCCTGTTAAAATCAAATCCGCACATTTTAAAAGAAAACGTTCCATTCAATATGGAGGCCGACTCGCTGAATTGTATCGTGTTGGGCGATGAGGTTACACCCGACAAACCGGAGTGGGATATTTTCATCAAAGAAGTACGGAGAGAAATGACATTGAAGGCCGGCCAGCGCTGCACAGGCATCAGGCGGATATTTGTTCCTGAAAATAAAATGGAAGACGTATGGAAGGCGATCTCATCATCACTTTCTCAAACAACCATTGGCAACCCGCTCAATGAAAAAGTACGCATGGGGTCTTTGGCAGGGCAAACACAACGCAATGAAGTAAGGGAGCAGGTACAAAAACTGCTGGCTTCATCACAGATCATCTACGGGTCAGTGGATAGTGTGAATCTGGTTGATGCCGATGCGGAGAAGGGGGCATTCATGATGCCGGTATTGCTGATGAACGAAACCCCCTTTACTTCAAAAGAAGCACACGAGGTGGAAGCCTTCGGCCCGGTAAGCACCATTATGCCCTATAAAACAACTGAAGAAGCGGTTGTTTTAAGTAAACTTGGAAAAGGAAGTCTTTGTTCAACCATCGTTACAGCAAATTATAAAACGGCACAGGATTATGTAGTGGGCGCCGCATCACATCATGGAAGAATCCTGGTTTTGAATAACGAATGTGCAAAAGAAAGCACAGGACATGGGTCGCCCCTGCCGCTATTGGTTCATGGCGGACCAGGCCGCGCCGGTGGCGGTGAAGAGATGGGCGGACTGCGCGGCGTAAAACATTACCTGCAACGTACGGCCATACAGGGATCGCCCACAACCATTACGGCCATCACCAATGTGTACCAGCAATATGCCGCAGGTAAAGACCCGGGCAAACACCCGTTCACCAAATACTTTGATGAACTGCAGATCGGTGACCAGCTCATTACCGAAAAGAGAGTGATCACGGCCGAAGACATTGATAAATTTGCCGACCTGAGCGGGGATCATTTTTATGCGCATATTAAAACCACCGACTTTACAGGCACCATGTTTGAGCAGCAGGTGGCACATGGTTATTTCATCATGAGCATTGCGGCGGGCTTGTTTGTTGACAGTTATGAAAAGAACCCCGTCTTGCTGAACTACGGCATCGACGAGCTGCGTTTTACCAAACCCGTTTACCCCGGTGCCGAAATTCATATCCGGTTCACCTGTAAAGAAAAATTGCCGAACGATAAAAGAGTGGTGGAAAACCCCGAAGACTTTAAACGTGGTGATGATATTGATAAAGGTATTGTGAAATGGCTTGTAGAGATGATCGATGAAACAGGAGAGATCACGGGGGTGGCCACGATATTAACAATGGTTGAAAGAAAACACTAAACAATAATTTATGGAACAGGGATATGTAAAAAGCCATATTGAACACGGCATCAATACCATTGAGTTTTTTCACCCGCAAAGCAATTCTTTACCTGGCAAGATACTTGAAGACCTGGCCAAAGAGATCCATTTTGCCGGAACGCATGACGATACCCGTGTGATCATTTTAAAGAGTGCCGGAGAAAAAACTTTCTGTTCGGGCGCAAGTTTTGATGAACTGATCGCCATAAACAATGATGCAGAGGGGTTAAAATTCTTCAGCGGTTTTGCCCATGTGATCAATGCCATGCGCAAATGCCCCAAATTCATCATCGGCAGGATCCAGGGCAAATGTGTGGGCGGTGGTGTGGGCCTGGCGGCCTCGGTTGATTATGCCATCGCCATGAACAATGCAGAAGTAAAACTGAGCGAACTGGCAGTAGGCATTGGCCCCTTTGTAGTGGGACCGGCAGTAGAAAGAAAGATCGGCACGGCTGCATTCAGCACCCTGGCCATTGATGCCACTACCTGGCGCAGTACAGACTGGGCAAAACGCAAGGGGCTGTATTCCGAAATTCATGAATCATCAGAAAATATGGATGAAGCGGTTTACCGGTTGGCCAATACCCTTGCACATTCAAATCCCGCAGCCATGGCAGAAATGAAAAAAATATTCTGGAAGGGAACCGAACACTGGGATGAACTGCTGAAAGAGAGGGCGGCCATCAGTGGTAAACTGGTGCTGGGTGAATTTACAAAAAATGCGATCGCAAAGTTTAAGGCGAAGTGATGAAGAGAGGGTTTATTTGTTTGTTGTTTATTTGTTTAGGTGTTTGTTGTTTAGACGTTGAGAAGTGAACGCTAAACCCCTAAACCCCCAACCCTTTCCCCCTGCCTAAAGATTATTATACTTAAAAATATCATCCAGCTTACTTCCCACAGGCATATCAAATACAGGGTTAATGATACCATCCCTTAAATCATAAACCCAACCATGCAGATCAGGAGCCTGCCTGTCTTTCCAGGCTTTTTGTATGATTGAGGTTTTAGACAGGTTCAAGACCTGTTCTTTCACATTGAGCTCGGTTAAGAGGTCTACACGGGCATCTTCATTGCCCAGCGCATTTATTTCATCTTTATGTTCACTGTAAACATTTTTGATATTCCACAACCATTTATCGATCAATCCAAGGCTTTCATTTTTTAATGCGGCCCTTATTCCCCCGCAGTTATGGTGTCCGCATACGATCACATGTTTTACTTTCAATACTTCCACGGCATATTGCAATACACTCAATAAATTAAGGTCGGTATGTACTACCAGGTTGGCCACATTACGGTGAACAAAAATCTCACCGGGATCTGTTCCGGTGATCTTATCTGCAGGTACGCGGCTATCGCTGCAACCGATCCAGAGCACTTCGGGCGTTTGTATCTCTACAAGACGTTTAAAATAACCCGGGTCTGAAGCCAGCATTTGTGCCGCCCACTCTTTATTATCCTGTAGTATTTTTTCAAAAGGCTTCATATCTTAAACAAATGTAGTGCCTGTTGTGAATAATAAAAAGTAATTTATTGCAAAGGCTTATGGCTATATGATAATGGGGTTTATTGGGTAAAATCAAATGTAAAATGTGCCGCCAGCATAAAGCCGTTGTTATATTGAAACACCGGTTTGTCATTTATTCTTTTTCCCTGCTGAAGAATCTGGCTCAGGTAGCCCCCTTCTATTTTTAACAGCGGGTTTACCTTACAACCCATTAATAATGCGAAACGATTTTGATCAAAAACATTGGCCCCTATATTTTTACCCCAGCCAATGAAAAGCTCATCCTGGAAACCAACGCTCCATGTTTTTTTAGCGGTATTTTTTTTCTGAAAAGGGAATTCGGCCTTTACCCGGTAACGCATTCTGTTTAAAAAAACGTAGTCAATGTTTTTTATTGCATTTTGAAAGGTAACCTTCCCCACAAACCTTTGCTCTAAAGTAAAACGGTGCGATACAGCCACCTTGCCTAAAGGGTTATTAATGACCACCTGTTCATAGATACGATGCTCGGGAAAGACGGATGCATTGGGATAATCTCCATATGGAAAGGTTTCGGCAAATGCATATCCGACATTAAGGCTTACGTCTTTTCTTACGGCATAATTTATCCCTGCACGAGACAGTCCCTGTTGCCAGTTCTTTAATGTGTTTATCCTGCGCCACTGGTACTCGGTGTGCACGGAAACCCTTGGTTTAATTTTAAATGTACCTGTATATACAAACCAACCAATGGCATTATGGTCGGCAAGTCTTTGTTCCTGGGAAAAACATGCCTTGCAAATAAAAAAGGAAAAAATCAGGTATGCAGTTCTTATACACATAAAAAACAAAGGCAGACTATTTTGCCTGCCTTTAAATTTGATTAATTTTTATTGATGATCAGGGTGTCTTCATAAAAGGTTACCATTCCTGTTGATATATCATGTGTGCCACCTGCGATACCTATGGCGCCGCTCCCGATCATTTCTTTTAAGATGGGACTGCGTTCCATAATCGCATGCACGGTTCTCTTTACGTTGATGGTAGAAACTTTTTCTACAAACTCATTGTTACCCGAACTGCGGTCCAGGGTTTCTGTTTTTTCGTCGTACACAGCGGGTTGAATCTTTGAAAGCAGGGCGGTAAGATTACCCATTTCCACATGGTCGCAGGCCCCTTTAACCGCGCCGCATTTGGTATGGCCAAGTACTACGATAATTTTAGCACCGGCTACTTTACAACCAAATTCCATGCTTCCCAAAATATCTTCATTGATAATATTGCCTGCAATACGCACACTGAATACATCTCCCAGTCCCTGGTCAAAGATCAGCTCTGCCGAAGTACGGGAATCTATGCAGCTTAAGATAACCGCAAAAGGGTGTTGCCCTTCGGAGGTTTCATTTGCCTGTTGTAAAAGATTACGGTTTGCTTTCAGGTTATTTACAAACCGTTCATTTCCTTTTTTTAAAATATCCAGTGCCATTAAAGGAGTTATGGCATTCTGCATTTCTTTGGTCAATGTTTTCATTTTATTTTGTTTAATTTTTTAATTAATATTTATTCCGGTTCAATAAAATTCACGGTCTCCACTTTTATATTCCGGAGTTTTGCATTACTCCTGAAATCGCGTATCAGTTCAACCACATCATAGGCAATTGCCTTTGAGTTTGTACAATCTATGATCACTTTTGAATTTGCAGGTATCATTTCAAGTTCTTTAATAACACTTGCCTTGTTAAAGAATGAAACCTCTTCGGCCATCACCAGGTGATGTACTTCATGCCCCTCTTCAGTAGTTACGGTGTCTTTCATGTAGTGAGAGTTGCGGTAACTGTGGCGAAGGGTATAAAAGATCCCGAAAAGGATGCCGATTGTAATTCCTTTCAGCAGATCGGTTGCCAAAATGCCCACAGCTGTGGCCATAAAAGGGATAAACTGCTCCCAGCCCAATTTGTACATTTGCTTAAAAAGAACCGGCTTGGCCAGTTTATAACCCACCATCAGCAATATGGCTGCCAGGCTTGCCAGTGGGATCATATTCATTAATCCGGCAATGGTAATGGCGCTGATCAACAGAAAAACCCCGTGAAGTATCGCCGATAATTTTGTTTTTCCTCCAAAAGAAATATTGGCCGAACTGCGTACGATCACCTGGGTTACTGGTAATCCACCAATCATTCCGGATACAATGTTACCAATACCCTGGGCTTTCAATTCCCTGTTTGTGGGTGTGATCCTTTTATCGGGATCCATTTTGTCGGTGGCTTCTACACATAAAAGAGTTTCCAGGCTTGCAACAATGGCCAGTACAATGGCTATTTTCCAGACCTCAAAACTTGTAATGGCCGAAAAGTCTGGGAATGTAAACTGGCTGAAGAACTCCGTTAAGTTTTTTGCAACAGGAAGCCTTACCACCTGGTCTTCTGCCAAGCTAAAGTTTAAAGTGCCGGATTGGTACATATAATTCATTACAATCCCGAGCACTACTACCACAATAGGCCCCTGTATCAACTGGAATATTTTATGTTTTTTGGTTAACACTTTATCCCACAGTATCAGAATGGCCAATGATATGGCAGCAATCAGTACAGCACCCGGGGTGATGAAATCCAATGCTTTTGAAATTTCAGAAAGGGTGTTTTGTCCATCTGCCTGTACAAAGGCGTCATCTCCTTCTAAATCCTTATCCCATCCCAATGCATGTGGAATTTGTTTTAAAATGATGAGCAATCCAATTCCGGTAAGCATTCCCTTGATTACAGAGGAAGGGAAGAAGTATGCAATAAAACCCGCTCTGGCAAAACCAAGTGCAAGCTGAATAAAACCGGCCAGTACAACAGCCAGTAAAAAAGCGGGCCATGAGCCAAGGGTAGAAATTGCGGTAAACACGATCACAGCCAGGCCTGCAGCGGGGCCGCTTACACCCAGGGGCGAACCACTTGCAATACCCACAATGATACCGCCAATGATACCGGCGATGATACCCGAAAAAAGCGGAGCTCCTGAAGCCAGGGCAATACCCAGGCAAAGCGGCACGGCCACAAAGAACACTACGATACTTGCAGGAAGGTCCTGCCGCCAGTTGGCGAATATATTTTTATTCATAAAGTTTTGGGTTAAACACGGGTCAGCAAAAATGAATACCTGCATACGTTTGTATACAGCCTCATTTTATAAAAAGCTGAATCCGGTTGAGTTAATTTACAAAAGGAGATTAGTTAGCCGGTAATATCGGGCGGGGGTGTGCTGATATCTGCATGATGCAATATGATTGCATTTTCTGTGCTTCTTGGGTTAAGCCCGAAAGACTTAAAGGCAAAATTTGGTTTGTATTGCAGATGGGAGATAAGGATCTTGTCTTTAAAATTTTTCTCGCTGCCATCACCATCATTACCATCAGTCATTTCTATGGCACTACTGCTGTTTTCATTTCCGTACATCCATTGCATAACAGGTAAGGCCTGTAGCAGGAAAACAAATACGAACAATATGGAGATAATTTTTTTCAATTGCGCAAATTTAAAAGTGCTGGCCCAATAAAACACATTTAATTAATAATTTTACTTTAGTTTGACATTTTTATAATGTAAACGATAAACAATTACAGATCAGTATTCCCAAAGCCTCCCGGCAGCCCATTGAAGGGTAACAGACGATTTGTTATATTTAACGGCAACTTCTACAAGCTTAACAAAGGTTTCGAGTGTTTTGTTCTCCCGGTTGTTGACTAAAAACAGATTACTTTCCCCGTTAAAGAACCTGGTCTCCTCACCTTTTTGCAAACGGAGATAATTGGTATAGGTCTTTTGCAGAAGGCTTACCTGCATCCGGTAATTCACAAGCTGGTTATAATAGCTTTTTACCTTATTAGTGATATTAATTTCTTTTAGGGACTGCTGCAATTTTGTTTCAGTTATTTTAATTTTTGCCATTTTGTATTCTCCCCGGCCCTGACTTATTCGAAGGGGCATATTAAAGCTGATAGCAAACCTGTAGTTGTTTTCAAACAAATTTTTAGTGGTAACTGAAGCAATATCAAATCCCTTACTCAATTGATTATATTTCAGATCAAGTTTCGGCAACAATTCCTGGAACTTTAATTTCTTCTCAAGATGCAATGACTTTAACTTATAGGTATACAAATTCAACAGCGGGTGGTTCTGCTTCGCATCGTCAATGATTTTTTCCAATTCAGGGAAATTTACGGCATCAAAAAGCTCTTCAGTTCTCTTTCCCGGCCACACATCGCCCGGAAGATCATATGGCTGATCATTTTCTTTCCATAAAAAACCACTTAAAACAACAGTAGCATTTTTAAAGTCAAGCAAGGCGTCATTTTGCAGATATTCAAATTGCTGTAGCTGGGTTAGGGCCTCCGTGGTATCGATAGCGGGCCTTTCCCCGTTTTGAAATGCAATGGTAACCAGGGCCAGCCTTTTTTTATTGACTTCAATTACATTGATATAGGTTTTATAAACAAGATAAGATTGCACCCACTGCCAGTAAGCTTCAGCGGCTTCCAGCAATATATCGTTGAGCATATTTCTTTTTTCCTGCTCAGAAGCCTGTACCATTATTTTTGCCTGCAGCAGGGTGGCCCTTCTCTTATCCATCAACAGATTTTTTGCAAGCGGAATGCTGATTCCGGTAAAACTTGTTTTACCCGCAGTTTCCATAGGATCGGTTCTGTTGCCGCTCAGATACTCAATGCCGGTTTGTACTTCTATCCCATACCAGCTGGGTATATTCAGCTGAACACCATTGCTGCGGTAGTAATTGATCCCGTCAAAAGTTTTTTCATTGCTTCCTCCCACAATTAAAGGGTCAAAGCCACTTCGGGAGCTGATTAATGAAGCCTGCGCTTTTTCAATCCCGATAGCAGCCAGCTTTGCAGCTGGGTTATATTTTTTTACAATCTGTAAAAATGTTTCCTGTGAAAGTATTTTTGTGCTGTCATTTGCCCCTGCAGGGGTGAAAAAACACAAACAGGGAAGCAGGGCGGAAACAAACAGTCTTATTTTATTTAATTTTTTCATTTTCTTTTTTTTGTCCGGTTTTATAATAATCCGGAGGAAAGCCATTAATATTTCTCCATAGTTCATACCATACAGGTACGTTTTTTAACAAGGCAATACCCCGGGCTCCTGTTCCGATCTTAAGTTCCCTTGGCCATTTTTTTTCAGCAAAGGGGTCTTCTGTTACGAGTACCCGAAATTTTCCGTTGGCACTCACCGAATTTTCCACGGCAATTACCTCGCCTGTAAAAGTTCCATAAGAGGCTTTTGGCCACCCGCTGAAAACAATTGTGGGGAATCCATCAAAAACAAAAACAACTTTTTGTTTTAAAGAAACCAGGGGCAGGTCCATGGGCTCTACAAAAAGCTCAACAGCATAGTTTGCTATTTCAGGCACGATCTCCACAAGCATTTCACCTTCCTTAATGATCTCACCAATTCCTGCTTTTTTTGCTTTGGTTACCTGACCCGATTGAGGCGCTGTGATATAATACATACCGCTCCTGATATTATAATTGCTGTATTGGTTCTGCAGTTTTGCCACATCGCTTTGTCCGCCTGCTATTTGCGAAAGTGACTGAAACTGGTCTCCCTGTGCTTTTGAAAGCTTTTCCACATAATCCTGGTTGATGGCATCCATTTCTATGCGGGCAATGATAAGCTCCTGCCTGGTACTGCCCAGTTTATTTTCGGATCCGATCTTTTTCGACAATGAATTTTGAAAAGCCTGGTTCCTTTGCTCAAGCTGTGTCAGGGAAACCAGCCCACTGTCGTACATCGTTTGCTGACGCTTGTATTGCAACGCAGCAATATTGTAATCATTACCCGCAGCAATATTTTCCATACTGTCGCTTTGAAGTTTTAAATTCAGCTGGCGTATCTTATTTTCAAGCTGAGACTGTTTCAGTTGCCTGTTGTTTCCCAGCGCTCCCATTTGTGTTTGTGTTGCACTTACTTTATTTTTATAATATTCAACACTAAGCTGTTTTGCATCCAGTTGCTGACCTGTTCGGTTCAGCAGGTTTGGATCCAGGTAATCGTCTTTTACTTCACTGATCTGTAGTATGGTGTCTCCTGCCTGTACGGTATCACCTTCTTTCACATACCACTTTAAGATCTTTCCCGGAATGATGCTGTTCAGTTCCTGAGGCCTTTGCTCCTGCCGTAGTGTGGTTACAATACCCCTTGCCCTTATATTTTGTGTCCAGGGTAAGAACAATACAATACCCATTGCCAGAAGTATTCCGAGTGCCCAGTATTTTATCGGGCTTGTTTTGTTGTGCCTGTAAATGGCGGTATAGGCGTTTAATGTTTTCATTTCTTATAATACTTTTGCGTAATTGTAATTTATTGGTTTGAAACGATCAGTTCATTGCCATTCTTTTTTAATGTGATGATCCTGTCACAGGCTCCCGAGAAATCTTCATCTTTTGTAATTACAAGCACTGTTGTGTTTTCCATTTCATGCAACAACATATGTTTTATCTGTTGCTGGTGAGTTTCTTCCAGTCCGGCCCAGGGCTCTTCAAGCAGCAGCAGCCCAGGATGATTTAATAAGGCCCTAACCAGCAGTATTTTTTTTATTGCATGGCCGGGTAATTTTTTTCCCGTGGAAGATAACATTGTGTCGAAACCATTTTTCAGGGTTGTAATATATTCTGACAGTCCAACTTTTTTGCAAAGCTCCTGTATCTCCTGCAAATCCGCATACTCAAATCCCATACAAATATTTTCCATTAATGAACCTTCAAAAATATCCTGCTGGCTGATCACCACTCCTGTCTTTAAGCGGAATGACTGCAGGTTATAATTATTGATGGGAATATCATTGATCAGTATGGTGCCTTTAAAATCGGCATAACTTCCGGCGATCAGTCGCAGTAAAGTTGATTTACCCGAACCATCTTCGCCATGTATACATGCCTTTTCTCCGGCTTTAACTGAAAAGCTGATATTGCTGATTGCGGGCTCCTTGGCATCGGGAAATGTAAAAGAAGTTTCTTTCAGTGTCACACTCATCCCTTCTGCGGTATCAGGAAAAATGACTGTACCGCCGGTTTCCGTTTCTTTATCGGTTAACTGTTCAATTTTTTCAACTGCAGTTAATACGTCATACACACTATCAAGATTACTGATCAGTTTTTCAACCGAATTGATGATCGTAAGGATCACAATTTCAGCTGCAATGAACTGGCCTACATTCAATTGCTGTTTCAGCATCAGATAAGTTCCTACTACCAGCATGGCAGTGGTAACCAGGGTTTTAAAGCCAATAAGTGTTTTATACTGCAGTTCAAGTATTTTAAAATGGCCGGTTCTTGCTTCCAGGTAACGGGTAACATTTTCGTCAGTTTTATTTAAAAAATAATCAGGCGATTTGGAAAATTTAGCAGAACGGATGATCCGGGCAACCTCTTCCAGCCAGGCAGCTACATTGTATTTGTGTGTACTTTCCTCAATACTTTTTTGAAGCCCCTTAGTGCCCGAAAAATAAAGAATAGCAGCAATCACCAATATCAACAAAAGGCCAAATGCAATAAATACCGGATGATAAAATGCCAGCAACAACAGGCCGAAAAGGATCTGGATAATGGCGAGCGGAAAATCAAGCAATAATTTTGCAAGTCCCTTTTGCAGGTTTCCGATATCAAAAAACCGGTTCATCAGTTCGGGCAAATAGTAGTTATCAACTGCCGATAGTTTTAATGCAGGTATCTTTTTTGAAATGGCAAATGCATATTTTACAAATATCTTTTGTTGTATCTTTTCAATGACCTGCATTTGTTTTACCTGTAATACGCCCGCAGAAAATACGCTGACCACGATCAGTATGATCAGAAGAATGATTGATGCCGATGTGGTATTGGTTTGAGCAAAACCAATCAATGCCTGAATGCCTACAGGTATGGCAAGCAGTATCAAACCATTCATTATGGCATAGAAATACACAGATGTAATTTCTTTACGCTCAAGCTTTACAAGGTTAAATATCCTTGTAACAGGACTTGGTTTTCCAGTCATGTTCAGATGTTTAAGTAAAAGGAAATAAAAAAGAAAAGAGGCTGAAAATAATTCAGCCAATCACCCTGTTTTCACTACAGGGTGGTATTATATTAAATCCGGGGGAGGAGTTTCAACGGTATGCGATAATACCGGAACAGGCGAATGAATGTGATTAAACACGCTACCTGTGATCTTACTAATAAATCTTACAGGAATTGTTACAGAAAATAATTCCTTCTGTTTTTCTTTTTTATTGTTTTCTTCTTTTGTATCATCCATATCGGTCATGGATATCACGGTATTATCATTTATGGTTTCTTTTACCGGCAAAATATAAATGCAGGTAACCAGAAATAAAAATATGGACAGTACCGTTTTCATTCAGGGTGCAAAGAAATGCCCACCCGGCGGGATATCCTAATTAAAAATGTCAGAAAATTGTAAAAATGCTGGTTATCAGATATTCAATCCTCCACAAACACTGATGGTTTGCCCGGTAATATAACTGCTATGCTCACCTGCCAGGAACAGGGTCACATTTGCGATATCTTCTGCGCTGGCGAAACGCCCCAGGGGGATGCCGGCTTTGTATTTTTCCGCACCTTCTCCCTCTTTTAAATAACTGGTCATGTCGGTTTCCACAAAGCCGGGAGCAATGGCATTGCAGCGGATATTCCGGCTGCCCAGTTCCTTGGCCACACTTTTGGTAAACCCGATCACACCGGCCTTGCTGGCAGCATAGCTGCTTTGTCCGGCATTTCCCATTTCACCGATCACACTACTCATATTGATGATGCTGCCGCTCTTTGCCTTCATCATGGGCCTGATCACCTGCTTGGTCATATTGAATACACTTTTCAGGTTGGTTTGCATCACATCGTCCCACTGTTCGGGTGTCATGCGAAGTAATAAATTATCTTTTGAAATGCCCGCATTGTTCACACAGATATCTACTTTCCCGAATGTGGCCAGCACATCATTTACAAAACCTTCACATGCAGCAAAATCGCCGGCATTGCTCTGGTAAGCTTTCGCCTTTACCCCCATAGCAATTAGTTTTGTTTCAAGTACAGCAGCTTTTTCCTTGCTGCCATCGCTCACATACGTAAATGCCACATCGGCACCGTGTTCTGCAAATTTTAATGCAATTGCTTCCCCGATGCCGCGGGCTGCACCTGTTACTATGGCTGTTTTTCCTTCAAGTAATTTCATGATGTAAAATTTTATTTCCCGGCAAATGTACAGCGTTCAGCTTTTTTGCGTCAACTGTATATACTTTTTATTTTACCCTTATCCCCGGCAGATATTTTTAGTGATTGCCCGAATGGATAAGCAATATCTCTTCAAGTGTTGTTCTTTCATTACTTAAACGGGGAACTTTATGCTGTCCCCCCAATTTCCCTTTGCTGCGCAACCATTTTGTAAAAGTGCCGTTGGGTAATGAATGAACAATGGGTGGCCGCAATGCGATATCCTTATGGCGCTTGGCTTCGTAATCGCTGTTGATGCTTTTCAGTGTATTGTCGAGCTCATCAATAAAGGCCTGCAGTTCACCCGGTTCCTTATCAAATTCGATCAGCCATTCGTGGGCCCCGTTGCTGTGTTCGCTGAAGTAAACAGGAGCAGCGGTATAGTCGTTTACCACGGCGCCGGTTTTTTCTGCTGCTGCTGCAATGGCTTTATCGCTGTTGTCTACGATCACTTCTTCTCCGAAGGCATTCATATAATGTCTGAGGCGCCCGCTCACTTTTATTTTATAGGGATTCAGGCTGGTGAACTGTATGGTGTCTCCAATGAGGTAACGCCAAAGTCCGCCGGTGGTGCTGATGAGGGGGGCATAATTTTTTCCTGTGATCACGTCTTTCAGTCCAACGGTTTTCGGATCCTCTTTCCCGTATTCATCTACAGGCATGAATTCGTAGAAGATGCCGTGTTCGGTGAACAGGAGCATGCCATCGTCATCGGGACTTTGCTGCCCGGCTATAAAACCTTCGCTGGCATTGTATATCTCAAGGTAGTTGACCGGGGTGCCGAATATCTTTTCAAACTGTTCTTTATAAGGT
>Ga0209023_10004122_pt1 | contig 16779 bp, 15 predicted proteins | sample LakOneMetagenome_FD_187468 | JGI IMG/M metagenome (GOLD analysis project Ga0209023, IMG submission 187468) | Freshwater and sediment microbial communities from Lake Erie, Canada (SPAdes) (version 2) | ecosystem: Environmental > Aquatic > Freshwater > Lentic | place: Lake Erie, Canada... | reverse complement strand
CAAGCGCCACAAAGGCCGCCGCTATCGCCTCGTCGCGCGGCGTCGCCTCGGGCGCGCGCAACCGCCAGAACTCCCAAACCAGCAGCACCACAATCAACGCGTTGGCGATAATCACCAGCCACAGACTATGCTCCGGCGCGGCGAGCAATGCGGTGAACAGGCTATAAGCGATCGCGCGCAGCGAAACGACCTTGCCCGTCGCCTCGGGCGCCGCCGCACCCGTTGACGCCGCCGGATGCGAGCCGAGCCGTGCTTCAATGCGCGACGCGAACAGCGCCAGCGCTTTGTCACCGTTGCTCAGATAACCGACGCTGTCGAAAAAATATGCCGGGCGCTGGTTGATCGCCGCCGGCCAAAGCAGTGCGACCGCCAGCAACAACATCGTCAGCCCAACCTGCCAGCGCGCCCGCACGGTCCGCGGCGAATTCTGCTGCAGTTGCGGCACCACGCGCTTGCTACCTCCCGTTTGCGGCCGCACATCCGGCCGCCAGCGCGCAATCAATAGCCATGCCGTAGCCGTCCTCAAAGCTTGATTTCGTCGCAGCATTGCCGTTTGGCACTGCCATGGCGGTTTCCTCTGCGCACACCGCGACAATCGGCCCGGCATTGGCAGGTGCCATTATCAAAATGTCACTGTATAGCTACGCGCAGGGCGTTCAAGCGATGACAGACCAGGGGTAAGGCATTGACGGATCAGCTTGAAAAAGTCGGTACAGGCGGCACCATCGCTGCCGGTCGGGCCGTGCCGCCCGCGGTTTCGGTGGTCATACCGGCGTATAATGAACAGGATGCCGTCAAATCGACTGTCGAAAGCGTCCGTAGCGTCCTTGGCGCGGCCGGAATCGCGCATGAAATCCTCGTCGTCAACGATGGCTCGAGCGACCAGACGCTGGCGCGTGCGCGCGAAACCGATGCGCGCGTCGTCAATTTCCCCAACAATGGCGGCTATGGCCGCGCACTCAAGGCCGGCATCGCGGTCAGCAGCGCGCCGCTCGTCGCCATCCTCGATGCCGATGGCACTTACCCTGCACACTATCTCCCCGAAATGATCGCGATGGCGGCGTATAATGACATGGTCGTCGGCGATCGCGGCGCCGCGATGAAGGGCGTGCCGCTGATCCGCAAACCGGCGAAATGGATCCTCAACAACCTCGCCAGCCTGCTCGCCGGCCATGACATCACCGATCTCAATTCGGGACTGCGGGTTTTCCGCCGCGAGCCGCTCGAACAATTCGTGCCGCTGCTCCCCGAAGCGTTTTCGTTCACCACTACCGTCACTTTGTGCATGCTCGCCACCGGGCAGCGCGTCTCATACTTGCCGATCGATTATGGCAAGCGCGTCGGTGTCTCGAAAATCCGCGCCACCGATTTCTTCCGCTTCATGTTCCTCGTCTGCCGGCTGACGGTGTATTTCCAGCCGCTACGCGTGTTTATGCCGCTTGGCGCGCTGCTGTTCGCCATGGGAGTGCTCAAGGGCATCTATGACATCTACATCGACAATCTTTCGGAAACGGCGGTGCTCGGGCTGCTCGGCGCGATCATGATCTGGTCGCTCGGATTGCTCGCCGATATGCTGGCGCGGCTTAACCTGCGCCCGTCGATCAAGGCTGCGCCGAAATGGGAAAACCCCGACGCATGACCGCTGCCTTACGGCCTCAACGCAAGCTACCGATCATCTGGCTGGTACGCCTCGGCGTCAGCGCGGTGGTGCTCGCGCTGATTTTCCACTTCGTGCCATTCAAACAGGTGCTCGCAGCAGCACGCGCACTATCTCCATCGCTCTGGCTTGCCGGTCTCGGGTTATTCCTGGTCGGCCATGCCGCATCGGCGGCGAAATGGCGGCTGCTCATCGGCCCCGGCGTTAGCTTCGGCCAGGCGTTTCGCGCACATCTCGCCGGACTGGCGGCCAACCTCGCGCTCCCCGGTGTCGCCGGTGGCGATGTCGTGCGCGCCGGCCGCGTCATGGGCCACGCGCGCAACAAGGCGCAACTCGCGATCGGCTCGGTCGCCGACCGGCTGCTCGATACCGTCGGGCTGCTGCTCATCGGCCTGATCGGTGCGTATATCGCCTGGCGCCCTGAGCTCGGCGATCCCGGCATGCTGCGGTTTTTCATGCTCGCGGGCATCGCTGCAGTGGCCATCGGCTTTGCTGTCGCCATTCCGCTCGATCATGCGTTGGCACCACGCACCGGCGGCAAGATTATCGGGCTGATAAAACGCACCGTTGCGGTGCTCGCCGATTTGGCGCGCACTCCGGGTTTGCTGATCGCCTGCCTGGCAATTTCGATGGCGGTGCAATGCCTGTTTATCCTGATCAACATTGCCTTTGCCCATGCCGCCGCGGTCGAAGCTTCTACAGCCGCATGGTTCTACGCCTGGCCCACCGCCAAAGTCATCGCCATCGCGCCGATCAGCCTCGGCGGGCTCGGCGTCCGTGAAGCCAGCCTTGCGGCGCTGATGAAGCCCTTCGGTGCTGATCCGGCGCAGGTCGTCGCCATCGGTCTGGTCTGGCAAACGGTCCTCTATGCGGGCGGGCTGACCGGCTTGCTGGTGCAATTCGGCTGGTCGTCGGCCACGTCCGGCAAACGGGAACAACTCCATGAAGGCTGACGCCCCCCTCAAACCGCGTGTCACCATCCTCGGCGCCGGCCCCGCCGGTGTCGGCGCGGCGCTGATGCTGGCGAACAGCGGCAAGGCGCGCGACATTGTTGCACTCGAACGCGCGCCGCGCGTCGGCGGCAACTCGGGCAGCTTTGATATCGAGGGCATTCACTGTGATTTTGGCAGCCACCGCCTTCACCCGGCGAGCGAGCCGCATATTCTGGCGATGATCCAAGACGCCGTCGGGTCGGACTTGCTTGTTCGACCGCGCCACGGTCGCATCCGCCTGCAAAAACGCTGGATTCATTTCCCGCTGAAGCCGGTCGATCTGCTGCTCAAACTCCCCAAGGCGTTCACTTTTTCGCTGTTCTGGGACGCCGCGACCAAAAAGCTGCGCCGCGCTCCCGAAGGCCCCGAAACTTTTGCCAGCGTGCTGCTCACCGGCCTCGGTCCGGCGATGAGCGAGAATTTCTATTTCCCCTATATGCGCAAACTCTGGGCGCTGCCGCCCGAGGAACTCGCGGTAACGCTGGCGCAAAAACGCATCTCGGGCAGCTCGGTTGGCAAGATTGTCAAAAAAATCCTCGGTCAACTCCCCGGTTTCAAGAAACCGATGACCGGCATTTTCTTCTACCCGCGCAAGGGCTTTGGTCAGATCAGCGACGCGCTGCGCGCCCGCGCCGAAGCCCGTAACGCACGCTTCGAACTCGAAGCCTCGGTCACCGCTGTTGAACATCAAAACGGCAAAATCACCGCCGTTCGCTGGAAACGCGGCGACAGCGAAACCCGCGTCGAATCCGATGTCGTCTGGTCAACGCTTCCCATCACAGCGCTGATCGGCATGATGGAGCCACCAGCGCCGCCCGAAGTCGCCGCCGCCGCCGCACGCATCCGCTACCGCGGTATGATCCTCATCTACCTCGTCCTCGAAGCGCAGCAATTCACCGAATATGACGCGCATTATTTCCCCGAAATCGCTGTGCCCATTTCGCGGCTTTCCGAACCCAAAAACTATTCGGCCAGCACCGAACCACACGGCGTCACCATCCTGTGCGCCGAACTGCCGTGTGACCCGCACGAGCCGTTATGGGCACTCAGCGATGATCAACTCGGCGCCAAACTCTGTGAATGGCTGGGCGGCGTCGGGCTGCCCGTCACCGCCAAGGTGCGCGCCACGCACACGCGGCGCCTCGGCTATGCCTATCCGGTCTATGACCGCAGCTTCGAAGCTGATCTCGCGGTGATGGACGCATGGGTCGAAGGGTTCGCGGGTCTGCTGACCTTTGGCCGCCAGGGGCTGTTCGCGCACGACAACACCCACCACGCACTCGCCATGGCGCACGGCGCGGTCGATTGTCTGCACCCCGATGGCAGCTTCAACGCAGAAAAATGGCACGCCTATCGCGCCGTTTTCGATACGCATGTGGTCGAAGACTGATGTCGGGGCTGGTGCTCACCTATCACTCGATTTCGAACGCCACCGGCCCGACGAGCATCGCGCCCGAAACCTTCGCGATGCAGATGGCCGAACTCGCCGACGCCGGCTACCGCAGCCAGCGCCTCGCCGATTTCGCGCGCTGGTGGGACGGCGCCCCGGCTGATCGCGAAGTGCTGATTACGTTCGACGACGCCTTTGCTGATTTTGCCCAAACCGCTGCCCCCATCCTGTCGCAGAACGGCTTCAGCGCGGTCGTTTTCGTCCCCACCGCGCGCCTCGGCGGCGCCGAGAACTGGACCGGCGCCAACGTCCCGCCGCGCCCGTTGATGGCGGCAAACGACGTCGCCACACTGGCCGCCCAAGGCTTCGAATTCGGCGGCCACAGCCGCACCCACGCCCATCTGCCCACGCTCGATGCCGCCGCGTGCGAAGCCGAAATTGCCGATTGCGCCACCGATCTCGCGACGCTGACCGGCTCCCCGACACAAAGCTTCGCCGCTCCCTATGGCGCGGTAAATCCCGCCGTCGTCGCGACTATCGCGCGTCATTACCGCTTTGGCTTCGGCACCCGCCTCGGCCGCGCGCGGGCCGGCCGCGACGCGCACGACCTGCCACGCATCGAAATGCATTATTTCCGCAACCGCCGCCATTGGCGCGCTCTGCTCGAAGGCCGCACCAATTACCTCCACCTGCGTCAGACGCTGCGCTGGACCCGCGAACGACTGGGAGGCGACTTTGGCGAATAGCGGCCAAGACGGCATCTTGCGACGCCTGTTCAGCCCGCGCCAGCGCGCATGGATCGGCAGCATGCGCCGCAAATACGGTCTGCAATGGCCGCGCCGTGGCAGCGTGTCGTTCGGCGATCTGCGCCGCGTCAGCCCCGTAAGCGCCAGCTTCGGTATGGAGCGCGGTCGACCTATCGATCGCCACTATATCGAAGCCTTCCTCGCCGCCAACACCGATGTCATCACCGGCCGCACGCTCGAACTCGGCGATCCGTTCTACATCAACAAATACGGGCAGGGCCGCGTCACCCAGCCCGAAGTGCTGCACTATATCGAAGGCAACCCCGATGCGACGATCGTCGCCGACCTGACCAACGCGCCGCACATCCACGATAACAGTTTCGATTGCATCATCTTCACCCAAACACTGCAGATGATCTGGGATATGAATGCCGCGCTCGATACGCTGCACCGCATCCTGAAACCCGGCGGCACGCTGCTGCTCACCACCTCGGGCATCTCCAAAATCGGGCGCCGCCTCGGCCGCGACGATTGGGGTGAATATTGGCGCCTTACCGCGCCCGCCGTCGCACGCCTCGCCATCGAACGTTTCCCCGGATCGACGACGGTCGTCACGCCCTATGGCAATGTTCTGTCGGCAACCGCCTATCTGCAAGGCCTCGCGCTCGAAGAACTCGAACCCGAAGAGCTCGATTTCTGCGACCCCGATTTCGAAGTTATCATCGGCGCGCGCATCACCAAGGCTAACCCGTGAAGCGCGCCGTCCTGCTCGATACCTCGGTCGCGTCGACCAACATCGGCGACCAGATCATCATGGAGGCTGTGCGCGCCGAACTCGCACAGCCACTTGCCGACACGCTGATCGCCAGTGTCGCCAGCCATGACACGATGGGCGCCAAGGGCCGCGCACTGGTCAAGGCCGCCGATCTCGTTGTGGCGGGCGGTTCGAATCTCATCTCGTCGCACCAATGGCTGCGCTCGGTATGGCGGCTGCGCCCGCGCGACGCCTTGCTCGGCATGAATGTCGTGCTGATGGGTGTCGGCTGGTATCAGCACCAGCAGAAACCCGATGCCTACACGCGCTGGCTGCTGCGCCGCGTCCTCCACCCGACCGCACTGCATTCGGTCCGCGATAGCCAGGCACAGCGCATGCTCGCCGCAATCGGGATCACCAACACGATCAACACCGGTTGCCCGACGCTGTGGAACTTGTCGCCCGAAGCCTGCGCCACGCTGCCGCGCACCCGCGCCGAAGCCGTGGTCACCACACTCAACACCTATATCCCCGACCGCGCTGCCGATGCACGGCTGATTGAAACGCTGCGCGCGCGCTACAATACCGTCCACGCCTGGGTACAAACCGCCGAGGATCATGACTGGCTGCGCAGCTTTGGTGACGATATTCGCATCCTCGAACCCAGCCTTGCCGCCTATGACCGGCTGCTGACCAGCGCCCCCAGCCTCGATTATGTCGGCAACCGCCTCCACGGCGGCATCCGCGCGCTGCAGCACGGCCGCCGCGCGATCATCGTCGAAATCGATAACCGCGCGCAGGAAATGGGCCGCGATTTCCAGCTCCCCACCGTCGCGCGCACCGATTTCGCCCGCCTCGAAGCGATGATCGACAGTGACCTCGCCATCGCCGTCACCCCACCGACCGACGCCATCACGCGCTGGAAAACCACACTCGCGGCAACGCTCGAGGCCGGCCGTGGTCGATGAAGCCGTCAGCCCGCGCGAATGGCTGGCGCTCGCCGTCATCCTCATTCTGGCGCTGGTCTTGCGCGTTATCGGCCTCAACGCTGGCCTCTGGTACGACGAAATTCTGACACTCACCGATTTCATCCGCGAACCGCTCGGCAAACTGCTCACCGACTTCTCGTCGCTCAACAACCACATGTTCTATTCGCTGCAAGCCAAGGCGTCGGTCGCGCTGTTCGGCGAAAGTCCCTGGGCACTGCGCCTGCCGGCAATGCTGTTCGGCCTCGGCAGCATCGTCACGCTCTGGCTGCTCGGCCGTATGGCGGCGGGTCGCCGCGTGGCGCTGCTTGCGGCGCTGCTCCTCGCGGTTTCCTACCACCACGTCTGGTTCTCGCAGAACGCGCGCGGCTATACCGGGTTGCTGTTCTGGACCTCGCTCGCGACGCTGCTGCTGGCGCGCGGCCTGCAAAACCCACGCCTCACAACATGGACCGGCTACAGCTTGTGCCTCGCCGCCGCAATGTACACCCACCTGTCGGCGGGCTTCTTCTTCGCCGCGCACGCGCTGGTCTATGCGATCGTCTGGCTGCGCGGCCAGCGCGACTGGCGCCCGATCTACGGCTTCGCACTTGGCGGCTTGCTGACCTTGCTGCTCCACGCACCTCTGTTTGATCAGGTGTTCGCGGCGATGCACACCGTTTCGTCGGGCAAAACCAGTTCGGCGATGGCTGAATGGGTCAATCCGCTGCGCACATTGCGTGAAATCCTCGCCAGCCTTGATGGTTTCGGCCCACTGGCACCGCTCGCGCTCGCTGGCGCCTTGCTACTCGTCGGCCTCGGTATCCATGCAATGTGGCGCCGCGCGCCGGTCATCGTTGCCGCCTATCTACTGTCGATCCCCGTCGCATTGCTGCTATTGCTGGCGCTCGATTTCCGTATCTGGCCGCGCTATTTCTTCGTCGATATCGGATTCATCTACCTTTGCGTCGCCGCCGGCGCCGTCAAACTCGCCGACATTCTGGCGAAGTCCGTCCGCCGCCCCCAATTCGCACCATGGCTGCTCGCCACGGGCAGTCTCGTCATGCTCGCCGCATCGGGCGTGCTGCTGGCGCGCAACTATGCGCATCCCAAACAGGATTTCGCCGGCGCGCTGGTGCTGATCGCGACCAACCGCGCGCCGGGTGATGTCGCCACCTCAATCGGCCTCGCCACCGAGCCGATACACAGTTATTTCGAACCCGCTTGGCCGGTGCTGGCCACCGCCGCCGATCTCGACGCATTGCAAGGCCGCCGCATCTGGGTCGTTACCGCATTCGATGATCATGTGCTTGCCGGACAGGAGGCGCTGCTCGCGCGCATCCAGCATGGCTATGACCTGGCCGGAAGCTTCGACGGCACACTTGGCGGCGGCACGGTTAAGGTTTATCGCTCGCGCGCAGTTAACATGGAGGTCGGGGCGAATGACTGAAGCACGGGCCAATTTGAAACAGGCCGATGCCCAGGCGATTGTTTTCGGCGGCCAACACGCGATTCTCGATGATTACGCCGGCCGCGATGCCATCCTCGCCAAGCTCCACGATGCCTTCCACGCCGGCGTCGAAAGTTTTGCCGGCGCGGCGGCGCGTGCCAATGTCGAACGCGACGGGCTGCGCAACCTCCACCGCCACTTCCCCGTCGAAAAGGTGCTGCTGCTCGAAGACTTCATCAACAAGCGCATCCGCGACGACCTTTATTATTGGGCGTATCAGGTCGGCCACGAAACCATCGGCCTGCCCGATCCCTTTTATGTCGACATGCTGATCGTCATCCGTGTGCATTATCCGCAACTCATCGCGCGCGCCGGTGGCAAGGAGGATGCACCACCGTTCGACTGGCGCGAGCGCGCACGCCTCGTTGCCGCAGGGCTGCGAAAACCGGCAATCCTGATCAATCAGCTGACCCGACGCATCCGAAAACGCGCCAAGATTGCCGCGCATCAGATCGCGTTCAATGTCGACCTCTATCATGGCGATCTGCCCACGCTGGCGCGCAGCCACGGCCCGCACATCGATACGTGGTACGGACACAGCTACGACGGCTTCAACGTCTGGCTGTCGATCGACGGCGTCAACACCGACAACACCGTCATCCTCTACCCCGAACTGTTCGGCAACCAAGTCGATTATGACCCCGCCAGCATGTATCTGGCACCGGGCATCAACCTGCCGGCGCCGACCAAGATCGCATTGAAGCCCGGTCAATTGCTGCTGTTCAACCCCGAAATGCTCCACGGCACGCAGGTCAACATTTCGGACGAAACGCGCGTCGCGCTGACCATGCGCATCAACCCCAACGCACCGCGCTTCAACGACAATGCCCCGTTCAACGCCGAACATTGGTACGCCAGCCCGGCGCTCGCCCGCCGTGATTTCGTCAGCATCGCGCTGTTTCCAGCGAACAAATACCACGGCGAACCCTCGGTTGGGCAGACGCCGGTGCCGCCCGATCCACACACGCGCCACATGACGCTGGCCGACACTCCCGCCACCAGTGGCGAAACACGGCTATGCGCAACCACCGACCTGCCCGAAGGCGACAAGCTGGCGGTCGACGCGCCCGGCCTCAAGCTGTTGCTCGTCCGCAGCCCCGAAGGCCTGCGCGGCTATGACCGGCGCTGCCCGCACCGCCTCGTCGATCTCGTCGACGGCCACCACGACGCGAACCAGATCTTCTGCCCCGGCCATGGCATCGCATTCGGTCTGGCTGACGGTAAATCAAGCTGCGACGCGTTCAAACTCCGCGCCTATCGCGTCACCGAACACGACGGCGCGATCTGGCTGGTACGCGGTGTCGCCACGGCCGAGACGACCGCCGACGCCAGCGCCTGATGACCGCGCTGCGTGTCGCGCTCGTTACCACCTTCTACCCGCCGTGCAATTTTGGCGGTGACGGGAGATATGTTCGCAGCTTCGCGCATGCGCTGGCGCGCGCTGGTTGTGACGTCGAAGTCATCTATGATGCCGATGCGTGGCGCGCGGTTGGCGGCAACGCGCAAATCCCGCCACCGCTGCCCGAACCGTCCGGCGTCACCGTCCATGCGCTGTCGAGCCGCTGGGCCACCGGCTCGACTTTGCTGACGCAGCAGTTCGGCACCCCCGTCATCCAGCGCGCCGCGATCGCCGCGATCCTCGATCGCGGTTTCGATGTTATCCACTATCACAATGTCTCGCTGATCGGTGGCCCCGGCCTCTGGGCATTGGGCGACGCTGTCAAGCTCTACACCGCGCACGAACATTGGCTGGTCTGTGCCAATCATGTGCTGTGGCGTTACAACCGCGAACTCTGCGATGCGCGCGATTGTTTCAAATGCTCGTTAGCGTTCCACCGCCCGCCACAACTCTGGCGCGCCACCGGACTGCTCGAACGCGAGGCCGCAAACATCGACGAATTCATCGCACTCAGCCACTCGGTAGCCGCCAACCATGCGGCATTCGGCTTCACCCGCGCGATGCGCCCGATGGCATCGTTCCTCCCCGCCGACGAAACCAGCGCCAAGGGAGCAGACACCATTTCACCCCACCCGCGCCCGTACTTCCTGTTCGTCGGCCGCCTCGAATCGATCAAGGGTCTGCAAGACGTCATTCCCGCCTGGGACGAAAGCCTCGGTGCCGATCTGCTCATCGCCGGCGAAGGCAATTACGGCGCCGAACTCCGCGCGCTCGCCGCCGGCAACCCCAACGTGCACTTCCTCGGCCAGGTCGATTCCGCTGACCTGCCGGCACTCTACCGCCACGCACGCGCGCTGATTGCCTGCTCGCTATGCTACGAAGTCTTCCCGATGGTCGCGCTCGAAGCCTTTCGCGAAGCAACCCCGCTGATCGCCCGCGACCTCGGCCCTTATGCGCAAATCCTGTCCGAATCGGGCGGCGGATTGCTGTTCACCGACACCGCAACGCTGCGCCAAGACGTCACGCAACTCGCGAGCGACGAAAGCTTGCGCGACCGCCTCGGCGCGTCGGGCGCGGCGGCTGTCGCGACGCGCTGGAGCGAGGCGACCGCCATGCGTGATTATCTCGCGCTGGTCCGCGAAGTCGCGCTGCGACGCGATCGTCACGATACTGTGACACGCGTTGACGCACTGGGTGTTTGAAACGCTGCGACGCTGCTATGCTGGCGGCGAGCGCTATCAAGGGGATACGGGCATGGCCACCAAAGTCGGGCAGAATATCGAAGCCGGCAACGCCGCATGGAGCTTCGGCGGCAGCGTCGCCGACACGTTCGTCGATCATATCCGCCACTCGGTGCCGCTCTACGCCGAAGGCCATGACCTGACCTGCCAGCTTAGCGACTGGTTCCTGTCACCCACCAGCACCGCGTATGAAATCGGCACCTCGACGGGCGAACTTCTCAAGAAACTCGCACTCCACAACGCGCACCGCGTCGGCGCCAAATTCATCGGCATGGATGTCGAAGCCCCGATGATCGCCAAGGCGCGCGCGCACTGCGCCGACGTGCCCAGCATCACCATTCTGGAGGAAGACGCCCGCAACTTCGCGTTCGAACCCGCCGACCTCATCATCTCCTATTACACGATGCAGTTCATCGCGCCGCGCGACCGCCAGCAATTGTTCGACCGCATCTATGCCGCGCTCAACTGGGGCGGCGCGTTCATCATGTTCGAAAAAGTCCGCGCCCCCGATGCGCGTTTCCAGGACATTGCGGTCGGCCTCTACAATGAGTTCAAGCTGCAACAGGGCTTTGACGAGAAAGAAATCGTCGGCAAAACGCGCAGCCTCAAAGGTATCCTCGAACCCTTTTCGACCGAGGGCAATTTCGGCCTGTTGCGCCGCGCCGGCTTCGAAGACGTCACCACCGTCGCAAAATACATCTGCTTCGAAGGCTATCTCGCGATCAAATAGCCCCGATGCCGCGCCGCCCAAACGACCCCAGCCGCAAACCCTCCGCTCATCCCGAGCGAAGTCGAGGGACACACGGACCGCGCCGCGTGTCCGTCGACTTCGCTCGGGATGAGCGGTTGAGCCCCTGCTTGAACACAGACTCATCGAGCGCCCGATGGACCGCCTGACGCCATCGCTCTGGCACAAGCTCGCCGGGCAGGGCACCAAATTCTTCCGCGACTATATCATCCTGTCGGGCGGGCAGGTCATCGCCAAGCTGCTCGGCTTCGTCGCTTTCGCCTGGCTGGCGCGCGTCCTCGAACCTACGCAATATGGCGCGGTCGAATATGTCGTCGCGCTCGCCGTCTTCTTCGCGATGCTCGTCGATGGCGGGCTCGATGTCATCGGTACGCGCCGCACCGGCCGCGACGCGTCCGAATTGCCGCTGCTGGCGTTCCAGATCCCCGTCGCGCGGCTGCTGCTGGCCGCAGTCGCGGTACCGGCGATGCTGCTTATCGCCACGCAGTTGATCAAAACCACCATCCCTTTCGCGCTCGTCATCCTGTTCGCGCTCAGCCTTTTGACCACCCCGTGGCGCCAGCAATGGCTGTTCCAAGCAACCGAGCGCATGGCCGCTGCTGCCACCGCCGATATCGTGCGCATGACTGTCTTTGCCGCGCTGATCTACGCGCTGGTGCGCCACAAATCAGACATGCTCTACGTCGGCTGGGCCGAAATTGCCGCAGTCAGCACGATGACGATATACTGCCTGATCGTCCAGCACCACCGCATCGCGCGCATCCGTCTGACGGGGTCGTTCGCCGGCTTCACCGGGCTATTGCGCGAAAGCGCTGCTGTCGGCTCGACCAATCTCGTCTGGGCGCTCAACCAATATGCGCCGCTTTTCCTCATCGGCGCGCTAATCGGCGGCGTCCAGATCGCCTGGTTCGCCGCCGCCTCGCGCATCATCACCTCGCTCGTCACCTTCTCGAACCTCTATCACTTCAACTTGTACCCCTCGGTAACGCGCAACCTCGCGCGCGGCGGCGACCATCTCGGGATCCTTCTCACCCGATCTCTGCGCGTCACCGGCTGGGGCGCGACGTTCATCGCGCTGATCCTGACGGTCTTCGCGACCCCCGTCGTCCACCTCGCACTCGGCCCCAAACTTCTCGATGCCGCCCCCTTGCTCGCCGTCATGGCGTGGATGCTCCCCGTCACCATCTGGTCGGGCCATGCGCGCTGGGGCCTCGCGGCCGCCGGCGCGCAAACGCGTGTGCTGTGGTCGCAGCTTATCGGCCTCGCGACCACCGTCGCTCTCGCCGTCAGCCTCGGGCATTTTTTCGGCGCGATGGGCTATGCCGTCGCGGCGCTCGCCGGTTTCGTCGCCGTCTGGATCGCTGCACATCGTTTCGCCGCCGCCAACGCTACCGCACCACCGTCGTTCCGCCACGTCTTGCTGCCGCTCGCGCTCGCCGCCGCAATCATCGCGCTTAACCGCGTCGTCGCCCTGCCAACGCTTTGGGCCATCGCCAGTGTTGCCGCGTTCGCCGGCCTCGCCCCGCTCCTCGATCGGAGCCTCATCCGCGACACCATCCTGCTCGGCGCCACCAAAATGCGCCCCCCATCGGAGACCGCCTGACCATGAATTCATTGCGTATCATCCACCGCTGGTGCGGCATCGTGCTCGCCGCATTGATCGTTGTCATCGCGCTGTCGGGCGCGCTGTCGGCGTTCCGCGGCGATCTGACACGCGTCGAACTTCCCGCCGCGCGGGGCACCATCAGCCCCGAAAGCTTCGGCCCGGCGCTCGACACCTTCGCCGCCGCCAACCCCGAAAAGCTCCTGTCGGTCAAACTCGCGCCCTATGGCCTCGCGACGCACGCCGCGTTCCTCGACGGTGGCACCAGCGCCTGGATCGACGCGCAGGGCATCGCCGTAGAGCGCTGGCAAGGTACACGCGGCCTAGGCAACTGGGCGCTACAACTCCACCACAAATTGCTCATCGGCGACACCGGCGAAATCATCACCGGTATCATCGGAATCGCCGGCCTCGGCATGGTTCTCACCGGGCTGGTGCTCTATTGGCCAACGCGCCGCGCCTTCACTTGGCGTCTGTGGCCGGCTTCGGGCAAACGCCCGGCGCTGCTCAAAAGCCACCGCAACCTCGCGCTACTATTGGCCATACCCCTGCTGCTGCAATTCGGCAGTGGCGCCGCGATGGTCTTCGACCGCGAAATCGCCGGCTTGCTCGGCACATCCGCACCCGCAGCTCCTACAGTCTCCCCCGACACCCCCAAATCAAGCTGGACACAAGTCATCGCCGCCGCGCGCGCTGCGGTCCCGGGTGCCGCCGTGCGTGCCGTCTCGGCACCACGCGCACCTGACAAGCCATACAGCGTGCGCCTCCAGCAAGCCGAAGACATCAACCCCGAAGGCGCAACGCGGGTCTTTGTTGCCGGCGGCGAAGTCGTCGCGGTCAACAACCCCGCGCAGCAGGGCGGCACCGCGCAGTTCCTCAGCCAGCAACTCGGCCTCCACACATTTGGCTATATCCGCGGCCTCCCGGCACAATTGCTGCTGGCGTCACTCGGCATCCTGCTCGCCGCGCTGGCGCTGCTCGGGCTGTTCAGCTGGCTGCGCGCCCCGCAACGTCGCACGGTGGACTTGTAACAATAGCTCGGCTAGCCTTGCACGCCGTTCACAGGAGTCAATCGTATGAGCATCTTCACCACGATTAAGGAAAAGATCTTCGGGCACGCACCCGCCGCACCTGGCACCGCAGCACCCGCGCCCGCCGCACCGGCAGCCGCGCCGGCGCCGGCCGCACCCAAGATCGAACTCGAAGTTGTGCTGACCGATATGGCGTCAAAGGCCGGCCAGAAACTCAACTGGGACTCGTCGATCGTCGATCTGATGAAACTCGTCGGCATCGATTCGAGCCTGTCGAACCGCAAGGAACTCGCCACCGAACTCGGCTACACCGGCGATACCAACGATTCGGCGTCGATGAACATCTGGCTCCACGCCAAAACCATGGAGCGCCTGCGCGCCGCGCTCTGATCGCGCTATCGCATACGCAGCGACAGCGCCTCCGGCTCACCCCGGAGGCGCTTGCCGTTTGAGGCTATTTCGCCGCGCGGCGCAGCGTGACCCAATTGCCGTCGGCCGCCGAAATTTTCGCGGTGCCATCGGCATCCCAGCTCAATGTCGTCGCGCCATTGAGCACGGCAAGCAATTTCGATTCGGTTTCCATTTTGGTCGATGGCTCGCAGGCCATCATCGAACTCATCAACGGCCCAAGCGTGATCTTGTCACCCTTCTGCTGCCAGCCTCCATTGAAGCGATTGCATCCGCCGGTCCCGTAAACGCGGCTGGTATTGTGATCGCCCGGTTCGAAAGTAATGTCGGCGGTCACACCTGCCGGCACCGTACTGCCATCGGCAAAGCTGACGATCAGCCAAGGCCCACCCTCGAGCGAATGATGCACCGCTGGCGTCGCCGCCGTCTTGGCTCCATCGGTTGCGCAGCCCGCAAGCGCCAGCAGCGCCGCGCTCGAAATCATCAGCAATTTGAATTTGTTAGTCACAATCGGCCTCCCAGCCTGTACCAACGCAAAGAACACGCGCTGTTTTAGGATGATTTTTGTAACCGTGCTACGAAGAATCCGTCGATCCCGCCGGCATCTTCAAGGTCGCCGGGCAGCGTCCGCAACCAGCCACCGGCATCGGGGGCCAATCCGGCCGGCAGCTCATCGGCGCGGATGGCATCAACCGCCATATCCTCGCGCCGCGCCAGCAGCGCTTTAAGCTGCATCTCGCCTTCTTCGCGCTCGAGACTGCAGGTGCTGAACACTAGACATCCGCCCGGCGCCAGCCAGTCGCACGCGCGGTCGAGCAATTGCGCCTGCACCGCCAGCAACGGCTTCAAATCGCGGCTGCCTTTCAAATGCAGCACATCGGGATGCCGCCGGAACACGCCTGACGCCGAACACGGCGCATCGAGCAGGATCGCCCCGAACGCCTCCGCCGGCCGCCAAGCCAACGCATCCGCCGCGACAATCTCGGCACTCAGCTGCATCCGGTCGAGATTCTCGCGCACCCGCTCGAGCCGCGCGTCCGACGTATCGAGCGCGGTCACCACCGCCCCCGCACTCGCCAGTTGCAGCGTCTTGCCGCCCGGTGCCGCGCACAGATCGAGCACCGCATCCCCGGCGCCAAAGCGCAACAACCGCGCCGGCAGGCTCGCGCCCAGATCCTGCACCCACCATGCGCCCTCGTCGAACCCTGGCAATTCGCCAAGCGCCCCCTTACGCACCAGCCGGACATGGCCGGGCATCAAACTCTCGCCGCCCAATGTTTCGGCCCAATGCGCGGTGGCGCCCGCATCCTTGAGCGTCAGATCGGTCGCCGGCTCGCTGCCGAGCGCGCGCGCCGCCGCCGCCACAACCGCACCGCCCCACGCCTTCTCCCAGCGCAGCCCGTACCCCGCGGGCAATGTCGGCGCTTCGGGCAGCGCCGCACCCTCGCGCAGCAACCGCGACAGCACCGCATGCGTCAACCGGCGCGGCCCGCCTTCGGTCAATTCCAATGTCGTGGCGACTACGGCATGCGGCGGCGTGCCGAGCAATAAATGCCCCGCCATACCAATCCGTAGCGCCATCCGCGCGCGCGCATCATCGGGCAGCGCGCGTTCAGTCGCCGAATCGATCAACGCATCGAGGTCAACCAGCCAGCGCAATACCCCGCTCGTCAGATTGCGCGCCAAAGCGCGGTCGTCGGGCCGGTCAATCCCGTTCAACGCGCCTGCCAGCGCTGCATCGAGCGGTCGTCCCTGCTGCAAAACGCTCGTCAACAAGCGCAGCGCACCACGCCGCGCCGCCAGCCCCGGCACCTCGGCATTCCAGTCACGTTTGGGCGCGCGACTCATGCGCGGACCGTTCCGTCAAAATGTCGAAGTGTTGGCATCAATTTCATAGCGCGCAGCCTTTGGCACAATGTGGCGGCGTTGCAACCCCTGCACCGGCCAACCGCACCGCCGCGCGCCAGTCAAATTGAAGCTTGCCGCACCGCCCGATTGGCGCAAACATCGCACGAAAGCGCAAAAACAGGGGCTGCAAATGTTCAAGCGACTCGTTGCGGTCGGGATTTTGTCGGGCTGGCTCGCGCTCGCAGCGCCCGCTGCCGCTGCACCCAGCGCCGCAACACTCGCCCAGGTCGAAACCATCTTCGAACAATGGCGGCTCGATTCGCACGTCCCCGGCCTCGTCTACGGCGTCGTCATCGATGGCAATCTCGTCGCCGTCAAAGGACTTGGCGTACAGGACATCACCGCCAACCGCCCCGTCACGCCCGACAGCCGCTTTCGCATCGCCTCGATGAGCAAGGCCTTCACCGCGCTGTCGATCCTAGATCGG
>Ga0209023_10004121_pt1 | contig 16781 bp, 19 predicted proteins | sample LakOneMetagenome_FD_187468 | JGI IMG/M metagenome (GOLD analysis project Ga0209023, IMG submission 187468) | Freshwater and sediment microbial communities from Lake Erie, Canada (SPAdes) (version 2) | ecosystem: Environmental > Aquatic > Freshwater > Lentic | place: Lake Erie, Canada... | reverse complement strand
GAATGCTGCGCCTGTCCGCCCGGACGCTTGGCGTACACGACCATCTCGCGCGCAACCTCCGTCGCGATGTCGTCGCCCAAGTCTTCCGCGATCATCGCCAACGCCAGATCGATGCCGGCGCTGACGACCGCGGACGTCCAAACCTTCCCGTCTCTGATGTGAATGCGATCCGGCTCCACCGTGACGTGCGGAAACATCTGCGCGAGCACAGGCGCTTGGCGCCAATGCGTCGTCGCGCGCTTTCCATCTAAGAACCCCGCCGCCGCCAACACGAAAGCGCCGGAGCACACGCTGCTCATGCGCCGCACCGCTTTCGATGCGCGGCGCAGCGCCGCCAACAGCTTCGCATCAGCCATCGCTGCACGCGTGCCCTGACCGCCGACAACAACCAGCGTGTCGACGCCCGCGAAGCGCATGCCGATCAAGTTCTCGCTCGGCATCGCAACACCGGAAGAGGAGGGCGATAACCCTCCGCCTGCCGTCGCCACGCGCAAGCGATAGGCGCCCCTCACAAAGCGCGATGCAATTTCAAACGCCGCGATCGGCCCAGCCGCGTCCAGCAACTGAAAGCCCGGAAACAACACGATCAGTATGTCGCGCGGCTTTGGCGGAAAACGAGGCTTCTTTGACATTTCCGCCAGAGCCTGCGCGCGCCACTATGGCGCTGTCAAATCGAAAGGCGCTCCCATGGCCGTTCCGTTCCGCATCGTTTTCATTCTCTACCCGCGCCTGACGCAGCTCGACTTCACCGGCCCCTACGAAGTGCTGGCGCGCATGCCTGGCGCTGAAGCCATCGTTGCTTCGAAAGAGGGCGGCACACTCGTCAGCGAAATGGGTCTCGCCTTCGCCAACACCCGCGCGCTTGCCGGCGTCGAAAGCGCCGACATGATTTTCCTCCCCGGCGGCCCAGGCCAAACCGACGCCATGCTCGATCCCGCCTTCATGTCCGAAGTGAAGCGGCTCGGCGAAGGCGCGCGCTATGTCGCCTCCGCCTGCACCGGCTCGCTCATCCTCGGCGCAGCGGGACTCATCACCGGCAAACGCGCTGGGACGCACTGGGCCTATCGCGAACTGCTCGCCGCCTTCGGCGCAATTCCGGACGACGCGCGCGTCGTGCATGACGGCAACGCGTACACCGGCGGCGGCGTCACCGCCGGCATCGACATCGCACTCTCCATCGTCGCCGATCTCCGCGGTCCGGAAACGGCGAAGATGATCCAACTGATGATCGAATACGCGCCGTCGCCGCCCTTTAACTCCGGCCGTCCCGAAACCGCGTCGCCAGAAACCGTCGCCGCTGTGAAAGACCGCTTCGCCGCGTTCGCCGAAGCGCGCCGCAAAGCCATCGAAGGCTTCACCGGCAATGCTTGAGCTCCGCCCCAATTGCGAACTCTGCGATCGTGATCTGCCGCCAGACAGCACGGACGCACGCATCTGCACCTTCGAGTGCACGTTCTGCAGCGAGTGCGTGGACACCAAGCTCGGCGGCGTCTGCCCAAATTGCGGCGGCAACTTCGAGCCGCGCCCCATCCGTCCCGTTGAGAAGCTCGTCAAATATCCAGCCAGCACCCAGCGCGTGGTGAAGAGCTAAATCGCATCCAGCCCGATATCGAGCGACATTGCCGAATGGGTCAGCGCCCCAACGCTGATCACATCAACACCCGTCTCGGCGACTTCGCGAACATTCTCAAGCGTCACGCCGCCCGACGCTTCCAGCATCGTCTGACCCTTCGCCAGCTTCACTGCCGTGCGCAGATCAGCGAGCGAAAAGTTATCCAGCAGGATCGCAATCGGCGGGTAGGGTGTCAGCGCCTGCTTCAACTGATCGAGCGTATCCACCTCGATCTCAATCGCCGCCAAATGCGAAGCATGCGCCCGCGCGCGCTCCAAAGCCTGCGCCACACCGCCAGCCGCCGCGACGTGATTGTCCTTGATCAGCATCGCGTCGTCGAGCCCGTAGCGATGCGCGCCGCCGCCGCCTAAGCGCACCGCGCGCTTCTCAAGTGCGCGCAATCCCGGTGACGTTTTGCGCGTCGAAGCCACAGTCACCGGCAACCCCGCGACCGCTTCAACATACTGCGCCGTCAGCGTTGCAATCCCCGACAGCCGCCCGACGAAATTCAGCATCACGCGTTCCGCGATCAGCACCGAACGCGCCGAGCCCTCGATCTGAACGATTGTATCGCCCGCGCTCACGCGCGCGCCGTCACCGGCGGCGATCGCGAACACCAAGTCCGGGTCGATCATCCATCCCGCAAGCAAAGCCGCATCCAGCCCAGCCACCACGCCCGCTTCGCGTGCGCGCATCAGCCAACGGCCTTGCGTCTCCGGATCGATCAACGCGTCGGTCGTGACGTCGCCCGCGACGCCCAGGTCTTCCTGCAGCGCCAGCTTCACGATCGGCTCGATGACGACGTCAGGCAGCGGCGGCAGCATCCGCGCCTGCGAGGAAGGTGCGCTTTGGCGGTCCGGCATCGGGGTAGTCGCTCCTGAAATGCGCGCCGCGACTTTCTTTGCGTGCGAGCGCGGCGGAAATGATCAAACGCGCGGCGATCAAGGCATCCGCGCGACCGTGGTGTTCGGCAAGCTCGTCAACGCGCGCCAATGCGAGCGCAAGGCCTTTCGCATCGCGCACCACGCCGACATGCGCCTGCATCAGCGCACGCAGTTCAGCGCGATCGGTTTCGGGCAGGGGCGGCGCAGGTGTTGTCGGTACAACCGCCGCAGGCGTGGGCGCCGCCGCATCGCGCAAGCGTTCAGCAATGCGATAACCAAACACGCATGCTTCAAGCAGCGAGTTCGACGCCAACCGGTTCGCTCCATGCGCGCCGGTCGAGGCGCATTCTCCCGCCGCCCACAAACCTTCGACGCTCGTGCGCCCCCAAGCGTCCGTCGCGATGCCACCCATGTGATAGTGTGCCGCCGGCGCAATCGGGATCGGCGCGATGCGTGGATCAATGCCCGCGCTCATGCACGCCGCGAACACGGTCGGAAACTCACTCGGGAATTTCGAGCCAACGGCTTCGCGCGCATCCAGGAAAGCGCCGCGACCCGCTTCGCGTTCAACATGGATCGCGCGCGCCACCACATCGCGCGGCGCCAATTCCTCTACGAACGACTCGCCTTTCGAGTTGATCAGCTTCGCGCCTTCGCCGCGCAGCGCTTCCGTCGCCAGTGGGGCCGGGTCGCGCCCGACATCAACAGCGGTTGGATGAAACTGCACGAACTCCGGATCAGCAATCAGCGCGCCCAAATGCGCCGCCATCGCAATACCGCGCCCGAGCGCCGTCGGCGGATTGGTGGTGACGGCATAAAGTCCGCCCGCGCCGCCTGTCGCCAACACGACTTCGCCCGCCTCAACAATCTCTTCGCTCTGTTCGTTCGCGCACAACGCGCCGCGCACGCGGCCATTCTCATCGCGCATTAACGCCAGCGCGCGGAGATTTTCACGAAACTCGATCCAAGGCGCCGCGCGCGCTGCCGCGATCAACGCGTCCATGATCGCCTTACCGGCAAGATCGCCCGCCACGCGCACCACGCGCGGCCTCGAGTGCGCCGCCTCCAAGCTCTGCGCCAATGCGCCGTCCGGCGTGCGATCGAACGGCACGCCGAGCGCCACGAGATCCATCACCCGCGCCGGGCCCTCACTGGCGATCAAACGCGCGATCGAAGGATCAACCAGCCCCGCGCCGGCTTTCACCGTGTCTTGCGCGTGCAGCTCCGGATTATCTTCCGCCGCCAGCGCCACAGCGAGCCCGCCTTGCGCCCACGCACTCGCCGCCGCCAAACCCAAACGCGTTGGCGAAAGCACAATCACGCGTCGCGGCGCGAGCTTCAGCGCGAGAAACAATCCCGCCAGCCCCGCGCCGATCACGAGAACGGTGTCTTGCTTAGACAAGCTCCACCGCTGCCAGCGGCTTGCCCGTCTCGAAGCTGCGCGGTTTTTCCTTCGGCAGCGCGAGCATCGCGTCGATCGCCTTCTTGGCGCGGACGCGGATGTCTTCGGGGATGACCACCTCGTGCTTCATCTCCACCAGCGCATCGTAAATGCCTTCGAGCGTGATGCGCTTCATGTGCGGGCAGAGGTTGCAGGGGCGAATGAAGTCGCTCTTCGGCGCCATCGCCGCGACGTTGTCGCTCATCGAGCACTCAGTCAGCAGCACCACTTTGCGTGGCTGCTTTTCCATCACGTAGTCTTGCAGCGCCGCCGTCGAGCCCGCGAAATCCGCCGCCGCCATCACCTCCGGCGGGCATTCCGGGTGCGCCAGCACGACGAGGCCCGGGTGCGCTTCGCGCATTTCGGCGATGTCTTCCGCCGTGAAGCGCTCGTGCACGATGCAGCGGCCATGCCAGGCGATGATCTTGATGCCGGTCTGCGCCGCGACGTTCTTCGCCAGAAACTCATCCGGCAGCAGAATGACGTGGTCGCTGTTCCAAGTGCGCGCCGCCCACTCAACGACAGCGGCCGCGTTCGACGACGTGCAGCACACGTCGCTCTCGGCTTTCACGTCTGCTGACGTGTTCACATACGTCACGACAGGCACGCCCGGGTATTTTTGTTTGATCAGGCGCACGTCGGCGCCGGTGATCGATTCCGCCAGCGAGCAGCCCGCGCGCGTATCCGGGATCAGCACCGTTTTCTCCGGCGCCAAGATCTTCGAGGTCTCGGCCATGAAGTGCACGCCGGCCTGCACGATGATGTCGGCGTCCGTCTCCGCCGCTTCGCGCGCCAGCGCCAGCGAGTCACCGCGGAAGTCGCCGACGCAGTGGAAGATCTCCGACGTCATGTAATTGTGCGCGAGGATCACCGCGTTCTTCTGGCGCTTGATCCGGTTGATCTCGGCGATCAGCGGCGCGTAGGCGGGCCACTCCACCGCAGGAATGACGTGCTTCACGCGCTCATAGAGCGGCGCGGTCTCAGCCGCGATCTCCGGCGTGTAGGAAAGCCCGCGCTGGCGCGCGGCGTCCAAAGAGCCCCAAACGCCGTGCACGGCGCGGGGGTCACATCCCGAAGCTTCGCCCGAGAGAAGGGGCGCGTCGATAATGCGGGCCATTTGGGCCTCCTGCACTGACTTATGCTCAGACTGAGCATATATAGGGCGCGTCGCTCCGAAGGGAAGCCCCCATCTCCGACCCTTATGCTAAAAGTGAGCATAAGTCGGCTGAAGTTACCCCCAGCCCCTCCGTCACGCAAGTGAAACCAAACCTGTGTTGGGCGGCTGCGGCCCGCGCGCTAGGTCGGTAAGTCTTGATGAGAATCGTCTCGGAGAACGCTCATGCGCCGCACCGCTATGCTCATGTTCGCGGGTTTGTCGCTCACCGCGTGCGCCAGCGCGCCGCGTGAGCATCCGAGCGTCGGTCCGGGACAACCCGCCGTCGCGTTCGCGCTGCAGCCGGCGCGCTTCCAGGACGTGCCTGATTGGACAAGCGTTGATCTCGCGCCGGCGCTGACAGCGTTCCGCCGCGCCTGCGACGGGCGCGCGCGGCGTGATCCGACTGCGAGTTTGCCCGGCGGTGGGCGCTATGGCGGCACAGTTGGCGATTGGGCGAGCGCGTGCGCCGCCGCAGCAAGCGTTGCGCCGGGTGGCGAACGCGCCTTCTTCGAAGCAAACTTCATGCCTTACGAAGTGCGCGGCACGGGCGAGGCGCGACTGACCGCGTACTTCGAGCCCATCGTGCAAGCGCGTCACACGCCCGATGCCGTGTACTCCGCGCCGCTCCTGCGCAAGCCGAGCGATATGGTGTCCGTCGACGTCGCCGCATTCGCAGAGGCGTACGATGACAGCACGCTGCGCGGTGCGCCGCGGCGGCTCACCGGGCAGCTCGTCGGCGCGAGTGTCGTGCCGTATCCGAAGCGTGACTCGATTACGCCGTACCAAGGCCAAGCGTTCGCGTATGCGAATCCGATCGATCTTTACAATTTGCAGATCCAAGGCTCGGGCCGCCTTGCATTCGAAGATGGCGCACAAGAACGCGCGGCGTTCGCTGCGCAGAACGGCTATCGCTGGCACTCGGCGCTCGGTGCGCTGCGCGACTCCGGACAATTGCCGACGGCAAGCTGGGATGCGTTCCGCGCTTGGAGCGAGACCAACGGTCCGCAAGCAACACAGCAGGCGCTCGATGCTGATCCGTCTTACGTGTTCTTCGAAGAGCAACCGATCGATGATCCAAGCGCCGGTCCGCGCGGCGCGGCAGGTGTAAATCTTACGCCCATGGGCTCGCTCGCCGTCGATCCAACGTATCATCCTTACGGCGCGCTCATCTTTGTCGATGGCACGTACAACGGCGCAGCGTTCCGGCATCTCCTCGTTGCGCAAGACACCGGCGGCGCCATCCGGCGCGGGCCGTTGCGCGGCGATGTGTTCTTCGGATCAGGCCCCGACGCGGGCCAAGCTGCTGAAAACATGAATGCGCCCGCGCGCTGGTGGACGCTGCTGCCGCGGGGCGTTCCGATTTCCTGAGCCCTCGGCTAAGGTCCGCGCGCGAGGACAACGCGACCGCTCTGAGCAGGCGGCGCGAAGCGAAGGTTTTGGGCGGTGGTTCGCAATCTGTCTTTTGCGCTGACGGCGGCGATGACGCTTGCCGGCTGCGCTTACGAGAACATTCCCTACGCGCGGCCTGAGCCGACGCCCATTCCAACCGCGCCTTCGTATTCGCCGCCGCCGTCCGTGTACGACTACACGCGCGTGCCGCGCGCCGAAGTGCAGAGCCAATTGATGGTGTGCCGCAATCTCGGACACAATGTCGGGGAAGTCGGCGTGAGCGGAGAGAGCGTGCTCTACGTCCCTTACATCGATACGCCTGCGGGCGCCTTGCTGCGCGATCCCACTGAGGGCGCGTGTTTGTCGTCTGGATTTGGTTGGCGCGGCACCGATGACGGCGGTGGGCGTCAGCACAACGGCATCGATCTCGCCAACGCCAATGGTGGATTCATTTACGCCGCCGCTGACGGCCGCGTAATCGCCGCTGAATATCGCAACGGGTTCGGCAACACCGTGGTGATCGACTACGGACGCGGCGTGCGTTCGCTCTACGGCCACTTGGCGGAGATTGATCCCAATCTGCACGCGGGCGACACGGTGTATTCCGGCCAAGCTGTCGGGCGCATGGGTATGACCGGCAACGCGACTGGCGTGCATCTGCACTACGAAGTGACGGTGGATGGTCTGCTGGTCGATCCGCTCAACTACGGACGCCCGCCGACATACGTCTCCGCGCCCCAGCCTCAACCCATTCCGATTCCAGACGATGCTTTCGCGGAGCCGAAGCCGGAAGATGCGCCGGTCGTGTCAACGCCCGACACGTCGAGCGGCGCGCCGATCGAAACGCCGGCTGACAAGCCCAACTGAACTCCGTCATCCTAGACGTGCGGAGCACGGCCGGCCCCTCACGCGCGCAGGATGGCGAGACTAATCTCCGCGCGGCGCCGGCACGTGCACGCCGCCAACAGGGCGTTCGTTCAAGATTTCGCGGCGAGCGCGGAAAAGTTCGGCGGGGCGACCGCCTGCACTCGCATCGAATTCACCTGCGCCCTCAACAAGGCCGGTGCGATCGAGCAGCCGCCGGAAGTTTTGCTTGTGAAGCTCGAGCCCCGCGATCGCTTCAACAAGACGCTGCAGGTGCAGCAGCGTGAAGAGATCCGGCGCGAGTTCGAAAATCACGGGCCGGTATTTGATTTTGGCGCGGAGGCGGCCGATGGCGGTCGCCAAAATGCGGCGGTGATCGGAGGCCATTGGCTCGCCTAGGCCCGGCATCGCGCTCATCGGCGCGACGGGCCGTCCTTCGAAGCGCGCGCGATCACGCGCAGCCTCGGGCGCAAGTCCGGCCTCGTAGAGCAGTTCATAGCGTTCAAGCGCGCGTTCTTCGTTCCAAACCGCGCCTTCGAGTGCGAAGGCATAACGTGCGCGCGTACGCCGTTGCGCGGCGACGTCGTCCTTCGCGCGATCAGCCCAGTCTTTCAGTTCTGGCGCGATGACTTCGTCGATGAGCGGCGGCCGGCCGTCGCGCCAATCTTCCCACGGAAAGAAATCGTACCAGGAGCGCCACCGCGCCCCGGCGCCGCCGAGCGTTGCGCGCGTCGGCGTGAGCGCAAGATAGGAAATTGAAATGAGCCGATCTGGGCTGCCCGGGATTTCCGCGAGCGGCATTTCGCGGCCGCGATCGCCGAACGTGTAGAGCTGCTCGACATAGCCAATGTCGAAGCTGGTTTGCTCCTTCACCCAACCGCGCAGCGAAAGTTCAAGCGTGCGGTCGCCGGCGGGGTCGAACGGACCGAAGGGCAGACCCGTCTCGTCGCCAATGCGCGTGACCACGACTTGCGGCGCCTCTTCCGTCACCGCGACGATGACGGCCGACAGTCCGATGACCACGCGCGAAATGCTCATCGCGCGGGCTCAAAGGTGGACGAGAGCGTGAACGGCTGCGCCTCGCCGATGTCGTACCAATTGTGCCCGTCGCCGATTGCGTCGATGGCGCGGCTCATGCGTCCGTCGCGGCCAAGCTGAGCATCGGCCAAAGCGACGAAGCGTTTGTTGGGCCATGCCGACGGCGACGCGGCGCGCAACTCGCGTGCAATCTCAAGCTCGTCCGCGCCAGGATTGTGTGCACACGCGGTGATGAAGGCGGTCGCGGTTGAGCGCGAAATGCCGGCGTAGCAATGGATCAAGATGGGCGCCTGGCGATCCCAAGCGCCGACGAAGTCCAAAATGCGCCGCATGCGCAAGTCGCAGCACGCGTCTTCGCCTTCGACCTCTTCGTTGATGTCATGCACTTCGACGCAGAGATGACGCTGGTGATCGTAGCCGTCGATCTTCGGAAATCGCGACTCCGGATCAAGCAGGCTCACGACGCGTGACGGCTTCTTGTCGAGCGCCAGCGCCGTCGCGTGCGAAAGGGGGCAGACAAGGATCGTCATTCCGCGCCAGTTTAGGCCGGATCGATGAGCGACCGGAAGCGCTTCAAAAAAGCTTCCTGCACTTGACTTGTCGGCTGGGGCGTCAGCCGCAGGCGAATGGGGCGCGGGGGCGCGCCGAAAAACTTGCGCGCTTCGGCCTCGGTGAAGCCAGCCAACTGCACCGCTTCGAAGTAGGCGCAGATGATGTCGGCGCGCTTGATGACGCCTTTGACGACGGCGGGCGCGTGCACGGGCAGGCCAAAGCGCACGTGAATGGCGGCTTCAAGTTTTGCCTCGAAGGCTTTGTAGTCCAGTCCGAGCGCCGCCTTGAATGGGCTGATCATGTCGCCGATCACATATTCCGGGGCGTCGTGCAGCAGCGCCATCAGGCGGCGCTTCTTGTCCCAGTCAGGCGCCAGTTTGCGAACAATCTCCTCGACGATCATCGAATGCTGCGCGACCGAGAAGGCGTGTGTGCCAACGGTCTGCCCATTCCAGCGCGCGACGCGCGCAAGGCCGTGGGCGATGTCTTCAATCTCAATGTCCAGCGGAGAGGGGTCGAGCAGATCCAGCCGCCGGCCGGACAGCATGCGTTGCCAAGCGCGGGGCTTGTCGTCGGTGCGTGCGGACGCCGATTTCGGCGATTGCGCCATTTCCTCTCCGATTCGTTAGGCAATGTAGGGGATTGGCCCAGCCTCCGCACTGAGCAACGCCGATCTGGCGCTTGCTCCGGGCGTGAGCGTCGGCGAATATGGACCACCAAACGGGGGAATTCATGACGACGCGCGCACTGATCATTGCAGCTGGAACTTCGCTTCTGTTGGCGCTCGGCGCTTGCACGCAGTCTGAGATGCACGCCGAGTCCGCGCCGCCGGCGCATGCGCAGGTCGTGGCGATGTCGCCGTCGCCGCGCCCGGAATGTGCGCCCGCAAACGTCACCCTCTATTTCACCGATCAAGTGGCCAGTGATGAGCCGGTGGTCACGCCGCTGCTGAACGATTTCATGCAACGCATTCATGCGTGCGAAGCCGCTGGCGGCGCATTGCGTTCGATCACCATCAACACGGTCGCGGATGCTGGTCAGAATGCTGCGGATGGCCGTGCGCAAGTTCAACGCCGGCAAGCGCGCGTGCGCGCGGCGCTCGTCACTGCAGGCGCGCCTGCTGACAAGATCGTCGACGGCACGGCCGAGCGGACCGCCGAAGGCGCAATCATGGGCCGCCGGGCCGAGATCAGCGCGGACTTGTACTAAGCGGTTTCCAGGCCGTCGCGATAGCGGCGGCTGCCCAGCACCGTCGCGCCTGTATCGAGTGTGATCTCGACATCGCCTGCGGGCGTTGGCTTCAGCGCACTCACATGCGCACGATTGATGATGCGCGAGCGGTGGGCGCGGACGAAACCGCGTGGCGCGAGCTTGGCCTCCCAGGTTGCGAGCGTGCCGCGCACGAGGTGTGCGCGCGCTGCAGTGTGGAATTGGACGTAATTGCCGGCCGCCTCGACATAGAGGATGTCGCTGGGCGGCAAGAACACGGCAGTGGCGCCGTCGCGAATCTCTATGCGCTCATCGGCTTTCACCGGCGCGCGTTGGCGGCGCCAGCGGTCGAACCCGTAATAGACCGCAGCTATGATGGCGTAAGTGATGACGTCCTTGCGCCACTCATAGACGAAGGTGAGCAGCGGACGCCCGTGGGTGAACTCGTAGTTTTGGCCGACAAGGACGTAGACAAGCTTCCGGAGCGCCACCATCGCCGTGACGTGCACGAGCGAGAAGGGCAGTGTCAGCGCGCCGTGGAAAGAGATGAAGCGGAGGAGGTTGTCACTCCTGGGCGGTACGCGCTCGACGGCCAGCCCGACCAGCGGCGCCAAGGCCAGGAAGAAAACCAGGCTCGAAAGCTCCCAAACGAACGGCTCCCAGATTTGGAGCGAACGGCCGTTCTGCTGCGCTTCCATCAAGTTCGAGGTCGCGTTGACGACAACGACGACCAAGCCAACCGGAATGAGCGAAAGCCAGGCTTGCCAGTCGCCACGGGGCCAGCCGCTCGTCCCGTTTCCGCCGCCGCTGGTCACCTAAGGCTCTCCGCTCGTCCCAGCGGGCCGCCGGGCGCGGCGCCAGCGTAGCGATCCGGGGCTTCGCGAGAAAGAACCAGGCGTCGCACTTGGAGACGCCCATAATGACCGACCGCCGCTACGACCTCGATTGGCTCCGCATCACCGCCTTCGGTCTGCTGATCCTCTACCACTGCGGCATGTTCTACGTGACCTGGGATTGGCACGTGAAATCGAGCCGGGCCAGCGATGCGATCGAGCCGCTGATGATGCTGGTCAACCCTTGGCGGCTCACTTTGCTGATCCTGATCTCCGGCGCGGCCACCCGGTTCATGGCTGACAAGATGAGCGTGGGAAAACTCACGCTGGCGCGCATGGGCCGGCTCTGGCCGCCGCTCCTGGTGGCGTTCCTGGTGATCGTGCCGCCGCAAACTTATTATCAGGTGGTCGAGTGGATTCAGGCTGGCCGCATCGCGCCAGCGGCGTTGGATAGCTTCTACGTCCGCTACGTGACCGGCTCGGGCCACTGGTGCGCTGGCGACGATTGCGTCTCCACGCCGACCTACAACCACATGTGGTTCGTTGCGTACCTGATCATCTACACGCTGGCGCTGATCCCGCTGCTGCCCTTGTTGCGACGGTTGCCGAAGGCGCTCTCGGTGCTGATCGCCGGACCTGGATTCATCTTGGTCCCCTGGGGGTTCCTAGTCGCGACCCGCTTTGGCCTCGGCTTCACGTTCCCAGAGACGCACGACTTCCGCACCGATTGGTATCTGCACGCAGTCTATTTTGGCACGTTCCTGTTCGGCTTCGCCATCGCCAAGCACGAGCCGTTCTTCGCGCGCTGCGTTGCGTGGCGCTGGCCCGCGCTCGCCATCACGCTTGCCTCGTGGCTCACCGTGCAGTGGGCGCTGCACACCTACAGCGCAACAAACCTGCCGGCGTCGTGGCTCTACGCCAGTTTCCGCGCCATCCACGAACTGCAAGCCTGGACTGGCATCGTCGCCGCCGTCGGTCTCGCGCATCGCTACCTGCGCACTGCGGACGGCCCTATCCGCCAGACGCTGACGCAGGCGATCTTTCCGTTCTATTTGATCCACCAGACGATCATCGTGGTCGCCGGACACTATCTGGACGAACTCCAACTGCCGATTGTGCTCGAAGCTGTGCTGCTCGTTGGGACAACAGCACTTGGCTGCTGGCTCTTCTTCCAATTGGGGCGCGCGGTTCCCCCGTTGCGCGTCTGGATCGGCTTGCCCTCGAAGCTGCCTCAAAGCCGTGCTAAGGGTTTTCATCCGGTCGCAGCAGAAGACACGGCGTGAGCCGCTGTTCGCACCTGCCGCAAGGAGCGGCGCAATGTTCTTCTGGTTCCTGGTTGCTGTCGCCATCATCGTCGGCCTCACCGTCATCGGCGCCTACATTTCGCGCGGCGACAGCGGCTGGAAGGACGATGGCCCAATGGGCCCTTGGGTGGATCACTAACGAGCGTTCATAGCGCTTTTGCTTGCGTCGCTCGATTTCGGCGCCTCTTATGACAGGGCATGGGAAAGTCGTTCCTCATCCGCCGCGCGGTGCCGCGCGACGCTGACGCGATTGCGCGTATGGCGAACGATGCGGCCGTTGAAGAGGGGCTGGTCTCCGGGCTCGACGCAGAGCGGATCAAGTCGCACGCCTTCGGCGCCGGCGCCTTGTTCGAAGCGTGGGTGGCGCAGGAGCGCTCCAACGCGCCGATGGCCGGCCACGCTGTGATCACCAAAAGCTACGACATGCGCCGCGCCTGCCCGACCATCGTGCTCTGCGAACTCTACGTGGTGCCGATCCAGCGCCGCAGCGGCTTAGCCCGCAAGCTCATGTCCGCCGTCGCCCGCCGCGCCCGCGATCTGGGCGCGCGCGAGCTTGCCATCACCACCGGCGTCGACAATGAGGTCGCGCAACGCTTCTTCGCCGCCGTGGGCGCACATCCACGGCAAGCCGCAGTCTTCATGATGTCCGCAGACGGCATCGAATGGCTCGCGGCTGAAAGTCTATAAGGGGATTGGATCGCGGGCTTTGCTTGCGGTCCCAACAAAGAGGGGACGGACATGATCGCGAAACCGCTTCTAAGGATGGCCGCGTCCTGGATCGCCATCGCCGCGTTCGCGGCGTGCGCCACGACTGCGACGCCGGCTACAACAACCGCCAGCACGCCAGGTGGTCCGCCCACGGTCGCCGAAGCGCAAGCCTTCATCACCGACGCCGAGCGTCAGCTCGCCGCGCGCTCCGAATACGAGAACCACATCGGCTGGGTCTATTCGACCTACATCCAGCACGACACCGAATGGCTGCAGACGCGCACCGACAGCGAAGGCACGCAGCTCCGCGTCCAACTCGCCAGCCGCGCCGCGCGCTTCCAAAATCTAGAGCTGCCGCCGGAGCTGCGCCGCAAGATCGACTTGCTGCGCCTCTCGCTCACGCTGCCCGCCCCGCAACGCGACGGCGCCGCCGATCAGCTCGCGCAAGTCAACAACCACATGGCGTCGATCTACTCGACCAGCCGCGTGGAAATCGGCGGCCATCAATACACGCTCGACGAGCTCGAAACCATGATGGGCACCGAGCGCAATCCGGCGCGCCTGCAAGAGATGTGGACCAAGTGGCACGATATCGCCGGTCCGATGCGCCACGACTACGAGCAGATGGTGCAGATCTCGAACGAGGGCGCGCGTGATCTCGGCTACCCCAATGTCGGCGATTATTGGCTCTCGAACTACGACATGCCGTCCGCCGACATGGAGCATGAAGTCGAGCGCCTCTGGGGCCAGATGCAGCCCTTCTACGCGCAGCTGCAATGCTACGTCCGCGGCCGCCTCAGCGCGCGCTACGGCCAAAGCGTCCAGCCCAACAGCGGCCTCATCCGCGCCGATCTCCTCGGCAACATGTGGGCGCAGGAATGGGGCAACATCGCCGACATCGTCGGCCCGCCCACACGCGGCGGTTACGACCTCACGCGTCTGCTGAACCAGCAGCACTACGACTACATGCGTCTCGCCCGCACCGGCGAGCGCTTCTACACTTCGATGGGCTTGGCCCCGCTGCCTGATACGTTCTGGGAGCGGTCACAACTCGTACGCCCGCGTGATCGCGATGTCGTCTGCCACGCCTCGGCCTGGGATCTCGACAACGCCAACGACGTGCGCATCAAGATGTGCATCAACGTCGACGCCGATAACTTCCAAACCGTGCACCACGAGATGGGGCACAATTATTATCAGCGCGCCTATCAGAACCAGCCGTTCCTGTTCGAGGACGGCGCCAATGACGGCTTCCACGAAGCCATCGGCGACTTCATCGCGCTCAACACGACGCCGGAATATCTGGTGCAGATCGGTCTGCTTCGCCGCAACCAAGTGCCAGGCCCGGATGCCGATACCTCACTGCTGATGCGCCAAGCGCTCGACAAGATCGCGTTCCTGCCGTTCGCGATCTCCGTCGACCAATGGCGCTGGCGCGTGTTCCGCGGCCAAATCCAACCGGCCGATTACAACACGGCGTGGTGGCAGCTGCGCGCGCACTACCAAGGCATCACGCCTCCGGGCGGTCCGCGTCCAGCTGACGCCTTCGACCCAGGCGCCAAGTATCACGTCGCCAACAACGTGCCGTACCTGCGCTACTTCTTGGCGCGTGTGCTTCAATTCCAATTCTACGAAGCCGCGTGCCAACAAGCTGGCTGGCAAGGTCCGCTGCATCGCTGCACCATCTACGGAAACCAAGAAGTCGGCCGCCGCTTCAACGCCATGTTGGAGATGGGCCGCTCACACCCGTGGCCGGATGCACTCGAAGCCTTCACCGGCACGCGCCGCATGGATGGCTCAGCGATGGTGCATTACTTCCAGCCGCTCATGACGTGGTTAGAGACCCAAAACCGCGGCCAAAGCTGCGGCTGGGAAGGCATGTAAGCTGAACGGAAGGCGAGGCGCTCAAACGAGCGTCTCGCCGGTTCACACACGTTTCGTCAGCAGCACCGCCGCCAACGCCACCAGTGCCGGCGCCGCCTGCACATAGATGATCGAGAACTTCGCGGTCAGTCCGCCGTAAACCCCGGCGGCGATCACGCAGAGCAGGAAGAAGATCTTCACCGCCCGCTGGCTGGAGATCACGCCCCACAACAAGCCCGCCGCCAGGAAGCCGTTATAGAGCCCCTGGTTCGCCGCCAGCACCGCAGACTGCGCCGCAAACTCCGGCGTCGTCCCGAACACCTGCTGGCCAACCGGCCCCGTCCAGAGAAACATCTCCAGCGCCAGAAAGCCCGCATGCAGCAGCGCCACCAGCAGCACCAAAATGTTTGCAACAACCCGCATCGCCGCCTCCCGCCCGCGACTATGCGCGCTTGATCGACGCCCGCAAGCGATGCCGCTAGGCGAGCGCGCTCACGATCACCCAAACGCCGATCGCCGCGAACGCCGCCGCCGCGATCATCCGCACCACGTTGAGCGGCACGACGCGCGTCACCGCTTCGCCCAAGAACACCGCAGGCGCGTTCGCCGCCATCATGCCCAAAGTTGTACCGGTCGTGACCAAAGCGATGTTGTGAAACTGCGCCGCTAGCAGGGAGGTCGCGATCTGCGTCTTGTCGCCGATCTCCACGAAGAAGAAGGCAATCAGCGTCGTCAGAAACACGCCGCGATCGGAGGCGGATTTCGCGCGCTCGTCTTCCTTGTCCGGAATGAGCGCCCATGCCGCCATCACCACGAACGCCGCGCCGACCAGCAAGCGAAACGTCTGCCCGCTCAGCCATTGCGCAATGTAGTAGCCGAGCGCCGCCGCGGCCGCGTGATTGAGCAGGGTCGCGCACAAAATGCCCAGCACGATCGGCCACGGTTTGCCGAAGCGCGCCGCCAGTACGATCGCAAGCAATTGCGTCTTGTCGCCGATCTCGGCGATGGCGACGACGCCCGCCGAGGTGAGGATGGTTTCCATGAATTGCTCCGGGGCCGCTTGCTGACACGACGACATGCACCGAAGCGGCCCTCGCCTCGGCTCACGTCGTCGGTCTCGCCAATCCGGAGCTGATGCTCCGCCGCCTGCGCCATGGCTCCCAACACAAAGAGGGAAGACCAAGTATGTTGACGCGGGCGCCGCTTCGATGCGGCCGGCTACTCCCCGAGAACGGGCGCTACATAAGAAACGCCGCGCAGCCTGTCAAAGCTGCGCGGCGTTCGCATTTTCAATTGGCTTTGGATCAGCCGAACTTGCGCTGCAGTTCGCCCACGCCTTCGCTGACCAGCGCGCTTTGCGTCGCGTCGTTCATGCGCTCGCGGATCATCCGCTCAGCCGCCTGGATCGCTGCTTCCGCCGCCGCCGCGCGGACTTCGTCCGACGCTTTGGTTTCGGCCGCCGCGATGCGGTCTTCAGCTTGCTTCTCGCGCCGCGCCATCGCCGCCATCATCGACTGGCGGGTTTCTTCCGCCACCGCTGCAGCTTGTTCCTTGGCCGCGTCCACGATCGCCTTGGCTTCGCTCTCAGCCGCCGCGTGCTTGGCTTTGTAGTCGGCCAGCAGCTTTTCGGCTTCTTCGCGCAAGCGCCGCGCGTCGTGCAGATCTTTGCCGATCTTCTCCGAGCGGTCGTCGAGCGACTTCAGGATCATGCCCGGCACTTTCAGCCAGATCACGACACCGAAGAAGATTGCGAACGCCAGGAAAGCGACAAACGTCGCGTCAAACTCGAACGCCATTACGCTTCTCCAACCGCACGGGCGCGCGAGGGCGCCGGCGCGATTTTATCGGCGATGTCGCGCGCCAGCTGTTCGGCCAGCCCCGGGACTTCGCCCAGCGCCTTCGCCTTGGCCGCATCGACCCGCGCTTCG
>Ga0209023_10004120_pt1 | contig 16788 bp, 15 predicted proteins | sample LakOneMetagenome_FD_187468 | JGI IMG/M metagenome (GOLD analysis project Ga0209023, IMG submission 187468) | Freshwater and sediment microbial communities from Lake Erie, Canada (SPAdes) (version 2) | ecosystem: Environmental > Aquatic > Freshwater > Lentic | place: Lake Erie, Canada... | reverse complement strand
TCAAACAAGCCAATGACTCCGCAGGTCATGCTTTTGGGGACGAAGTACTCAAGGGTTTCGCAGCCACTTTGACTGATGAACTAACCCAGAAGGGTCACCTTGTCTGCCGATATGGAGGCGAGGAATTTGCTGCATTACTAAAAGACACTACGGATGATGAAGCAGTAGAACTGACCGAACTCATTGGTCGGTTAATGCGAAATACTAAGTTTCATACTAGTAGTGATGGCCTTGATGATCAAGAGTATGGGCCTATAACCGTCTCGGCCGGTGTAGCAAGACTAAACCAGCGTGGCGAAGTGGAAGCGGCTTTCAGGGAAGCAGACACCGCTCTCTACGCAAGCAAAGCCCGTGGAAGAGATAGGACTACGTTATTCGAAACAGGTATGAGGCTTAATGGTGACGCGAACGGTGAACAGCACCGGCGAACAACCGACGAAGCCTAGCGCCAAAAACCCTTCTTATGTCCCTGGCTCTCACCAAGATCTTCGAGTAATTGCCTCTGTTCTTTACTTAATTTAGTTGGAGTCTCAACTACCACGGTCACAATGTGAGCGCCCCGACTACTACCACGCATATGTGGCACCCCATGGCCGGATAGCTTAAAGTCAGTGCCGCTTTGAGTACCGGCAGGCACCTTCATGCGGACGGGACCGTCAACCGTATTAACTTCAATTTCGGTACCAAGCGCTGCCGCTACCATGCCAACCGTCTCCTCGCTTAAGATTAGGTCGCCTTCGCGAGTAAACTGTTTGTGCGGCTTAACCCGAACATCGACGTATAGGTCACCTGTCTGGCCACGAGCCACAGCGTTGCCTTGCTCGCGCAAGCGAATTGTTGTGCCATCATCAATACCAGCCGGCACCTTAATCTGGAGTTCACGCTCCTTGCGTTCGATTCCCTTTCCGTGACAAACCGTACAAACTTTTTCGGGTACTTTGCCACTACCATGACAGGTTGGGCAAATAACGGCTTGTTCGATGTTACCAAAAATAGTTCGGACGGCTTGGGCCACCTGACCGCGACCACCACAGGTTTTACAGGTTTTTAGCTCATGACCAGGTTCAACCGTTGAACCCTTGCAATGCGAACAAGCGACATGACTGGCATACTTTACGGTTATCTCGGTCCCAAAGATGGCATCTTCAAAACTAATGTCGACGGCCGTTGAAACATCTTGACCGCGTTGGCGTTGCTGTTGTCCGCCAGCCTGGCCGCCAAAGAAACTACTAAAAATATCGCCCAGACCTAAGTCACCAAAATCAAAATTGACATTCTGTCCCTGGCCACCAAAGCCACCAAACGGATTACCGCCTCCACCAGCCGATGCCCCACCAACGCCAGCATGGCCAAATTGGTCATAGCGCTGACGTTTGCTGGAATCTTTTAAGACTTCGTAGGCTTCATTAACTTCTTTAAATTTGGCTTCGTCGCCCCCGCGGTCAGGGTGAAATTCAATTGCCTTCTTACGGAAAGCTTTTTTAATCTCATCGTCACTGGCCGACTTGCCAATGCCCAGGACTTCATAATAGTCACGCTTGGACATATTAGTTACTTTCGGCGTAAGTTTTTATTGCTGCGTGTTGAGCTGGCAAAGAGGCTTTAATTTGTTTCTCAAAAAAAAGTTTAGAGAATAAACCAGCAAAGGGACCGGTCGCGACAACTTCTTCTTCAAAACGACAGCCAGTTTTGGTGGGGACTAGACGCTTAGTCAGGGTGAGCGCACCGGCTGGAATTGGTGAGCTCGTCACCGTCTCCTGTTTGGCTGCATCAACCGATACAACCTTAAAGGTAAAGGCGGGTGACTTTTCAGTCTTCATTTTACCTTTTGTGCCAGCGGTTAGTTGCTTTTCGGGGTAGGTAACAGACACGTAATGCTCAGGGTCGACTTGAACCCACATATCTGGCGTAATCAAGAACTCCCAGATCTTTTGTGCAGGAGCTTTGATGTCAGTAATGAGTTCAGTCTTCCACATTGATGCTACTTTTCTTCCTTCTTGTCTTCGTCGACAACTTCGCCTTCGACAGGTTCGTCTTTTTTGTCATCGGATTTATCATCTTCGGCTGCTTCGTCTTTCGAAGCTTCTTCATATAATTTAGCACCAATTGGCATGATCTTGTCATTCAATTCTTTAGCGGCAGCTTCGAGGGCATCCTTGTCAGCTTTTTCGTCGGCGACAACTTTCTTGGCAGCTTCAACAGCTTCGTCCAACGTCTTTTGGTCATCTTCAGAAATCTTATCCTTGTTGTCGGACTTCATCTTTTCTGCTTGATAGACCGAGCTGTCCAAGGTATTGCGGGCATCAATGGCTTCGCGCTTTTTCTTGTCTTCGTCGGCGTGCGCTTCGGCTTCTTTCGCCATTTTCTCAACTTCTTCTTTGCTGAGGCCTGAGCTGTTTTGGATCGTAATGCTCTGTTCTTTGCCCGAACCTTTGTCCTTGGCAGAAACATTTAAGATACCATTGGCATCCAGATTAAAGGTAACCTCAATCTGCGGCACGCCACGTGGAGCGGATGGGATGCCATCCAGAACGAAGCGACCGAGCGACTTGTTGTCAGCGACCATTTCACGTTCACCTTGAACAACGTGAATCTCTACCTGCGGCTGGTTATCGGCAGCGGTTGAGAAGGTTTCAGATTTGCTCGTAGGAATGGTTGAGTTGCGCTCGATCAACTTGGTTGCGACACCACCAAGGGTTTCGATACCTAATGACAGTGGGGTTACATCAAGCAGCAGGACATCTTTAACATCACCTTGCAAGACACCACCCTGGATAGCAGCACCGATTGCCACAACTTCGTCAGGGTTTACGCCCTTCATTGGATCTTTGCCGAAGATAGCTTTCACTTTTTCTTGGACGGCTGGCATACGGGTCATACCACCAACCAAGACAACCGCATCAATGTCACTGGCTTTGAGGCCAGCATCTTTGAGGGCCTTCTCACAAGGAACGGCAGTTTTGTCGATCAAGTCACCTACCAGGCTTTCGAGCTTAGAACGAGTCAGCTTGTGTTCAAAGTGCTTTGGACCATCAGCGTCGGCTGTTAAGAACGGTAGGTTGATGGTAATTTCGTTAGTCGTTGAGAGCTCAATCTTTGCCTTTTCGGCTTCGTCGCGGAGGCGTTGCATGGCGGCTTTGTCGTCGGTAATATCCAAGCCGTGTTCTTTTTTGAACTCTGCTGCAAAGTAATTGACAAGGACACGGTCAAAGTCGGCACCACCGAGGTGAGTGTCACCGTTGGTTGATTTTACTTCAAAGACACCATCGCCTAATTCAAGGATAGAAACGTCGAAGGTACCACCACCCAGGTCATAGACAGCGATCTTTTCGTCAGTCTTTTTGCCTTTGTCCAGGCCGTATGCCAAAGCGGCGGCGGTTGGTTCGTTGATAATACGCTTGACTTCGAGGCCGGCGATTTTACCAGCATCTTTGGTGGCTTGCCGCTGTGAGTCGTCAAAGTAAGCAGGAACCGTAATGACCGCTTCGGTCACGGTATCGCCAAGGAAAGCTTCGGCATCAGCCTTGAGCTTACCCAGGATCATAGCACTGACTTCTTCGGGGCTGTATTCTTTGTCGCCCATCTTCACTTTAACGCCATTGCCGGACTTAACCATCTCGTAGCCCATCAACTTGATGTCGCGCTGAACTTCTTTGTCGGTCCAACTGCGGCCTATCAAACGCTTCACTTCATAAATAGTGTTCTTAGGGTTAGTCACCTGCTGGCGACGAGCCACTTGCCCAACTAATCGTTCGCCATTCTTATTAACAGCGACTACCGAAGGCGTGGTACGAGCACCTTCTGAGTTAGCAATAATTTCTGGCTTACCAGCTTGCATAACTGCCATTGCACTGTTAGTTGTTCCTAGATCGATTCCAATAATTTTTCCCATAATTTACTCCTTACTTATTCTTCTTCATCAAGCCATCCATAATCGTCGTCCCACTCACTTGGTTGAGGTCTTGCATATGGCTTTGGGTCGTCAATTATACCGTAAGTCTGTAGGACACCACGCATCGCAGTTGGATTCTGTCGTAGCTTAACTAAAGCAGCCTGGATGGCTTCATGTTTAGCTGACATGTCGATTGGGGTTGGTTCTTCTTCTGGCATTACTTCCCTGCCTCCATCTTTACCTTCACCATCGCATGTCGGATTACGTTATCACCGAGTTGATAGCCGGGTTGAAGTTCCTCGCAAACAACTTCAACACTACTTTCGTGCGGACCATCGCCCTCATCCATACTGACGGCTTCGTGCACTTGCGGATTAAACACTTCGCCGACGGTTTTAATGCGTGCGACACCCATGCTGGCCAAAGTAGTTTCGAACTGCTTCACGACACCTTGAACACCCTTAACAAAATCATTATCTTCAAGATCTTTTGGCACATGCTTCAAAGCCCGTTCAAAGTTATCAATCACTGGCAGCAAGTCGCTGATGACGGTGGTTTTAACTGAATTACGCAAATTACTAATTTGAGCATCGTGCTGGCGACGAACGTTGCTGACATCAGCACGCTCGCGCTGTAGGGCATCGGTTAAGTCGGCAACCTCTTGCTTGAGGACCTGAACTTCTTCGCTCTCGACTGGTTCTACTGGTTTCTTAGGCATATAATCGCTCCTCCAAAGCGCGTCCGGCTTGCTCGACCAAGCCCATTACATCACGGTACTGTTGGCGGGTTGGGCCCAGTACGCCGATGTAGCTTTGGTCACTAAATGAACTGCGGAATTTACAAATAATCAACGAACACTGAGCGTTGCGACCGATAGGGTTTTCGCTGCCGATGTAAACGCTTAATGGTTCGTTGGGTCGAGCTTCCTTGAGCCAGGGCTCGAGGTTGTCCAGCAGCCTCGCAACTTGCTGGACATCACGACCATTAATAAATTCCGGTTGGCCAAATAGGTTTGATAGGCCGCTCATGTACAACTGGTCACCAATGGTAGCGATACCCAAGTTGTGCGTCAGCTCTACCAGGGTGTCAACGGCATTTCTAATGGTCCTCTCTGGCAAACCACCACCATTTACACGAGCCGCTAGGGCTCGCTCACCACGTCGTTCCGGTTTAGTCGGTGCATCTTCGGCCAGGTTATTAACGTACAGGCGGTAGCCTTTGTCGGTTGGGACGCGGCCAGCGCTGGTGTGAGGTTGCATAATATAGCCAGCTCGTTCCAGTTCGGCCATTTCGGCACGAATCGTAGCGGACGACACATCAAAAAGTTTGGCCATCAAACTAGACCCTACTGGGCTGGCGACTTCGGCATATTGTTCTACAATTGCCGCTAATATTTTTTGCTGTCGTTCTGTCATGCTATTTATGCTTGTCACTCGCTTGGCTCTAGTGCCAATACATACATAATATAGCTTTTGGCACTCACGTGTCAAGAGTGCCAAATAGATTTTTTACCCCTGTTTTGAGGAAATTACTGGCTTAAAAATGCTTCGGTTTGCTTCATTAGCTGTTGTGCCAGTTCGAGCCCCGCGGCTTGTTTAGCTGAGTTCACCTTTTTGGTACGGGCGACTTGCTCAACATAGGTAGCAGCTTCATCTAAGTCATCATTGATAACTGGTACGTAATAATCATTTTTTAATAATTCTTTGAACTCTACCAGGGCCGTCCGTAAACGGCGACTGTAGTCTTCTTTGTCGCTAATTTTATCGTGGCGCTTATGGAGTCGTTCCTGCCAAGTTGCGAAATCAGGTGGCAATAAGAAGACTGCCGTCACCTTGGGGTCAAGCTCTTTATACTCAGCTACCCCTTGAACTTCGAGGTCGGTCATAGCGATAGCACCTTCGTCATGCGCACGCTGGATCTCAGCTACACTGGTTCCGTACACATTATGGCTATACAGCTTAGCTTCAATAAAGGCCTGATCATCGAGCATGGCGACTGCCTTGGACTTATCGATAAAGAAGTAATCTTTGCCGTTCTGCTCCATTACACCCTTATTGATACGTGGTTTACGGGTTGTATGGGAGATTATGCGATGGAAGCCACCGGCCTGTGATAATTTGCCGATGATTGAGTCCTTGCCTGCGCCTGAAGGTCCGACGAGTAAGAGAATTGGGGTGGCCTTCACAAGCTGTTTGGCCGACTCAGCGGCTTGATAGTCAGCAAGCTTTTGAGATATCGTATCATCCATTGGACTTTAAGTTATATCAGATTAAGCTCTCGCTTACTAGTAATAGTGTATGCTAAAACTATGCCTACCAAATCCGCTCCACAATTTAGTCTCCTCGACCAAGATGGTAAAAGCCACACCTTATCTGATTATGCAGGCAAATGGGTCATCCTCTACTTCTACCCTAAAGACGATACGCCTGGCTGCACCACCGAAGCCTGCAGCTTCCGTGACGAGTATGACTACATCCAGGAAAATGGCGCCGTTGTATTGGGTATTAGCAAAGACAGCGTTAAAAGCCACAAAAAATTTGCCGATAAATTTAATCTACACTTTCCGCTGTTAAGTGACGAGTCGCTTGATACCATCAAAGCCTACGGTGCCTGGGGTGAGCGCAGCATGTATGGTAAAAAATACCTCGGTATTATCCGTTCAACTTATCTCATAGACCCAAAGGGCCAGATAGCCAAGGAGTACCCTAAAGTGACTCCTAAGGGTCACGCCGTACAGATCATTCAAGATCTTGAAGCCTTACGGTCGAAAGGCTAAGAATGCCCCATAGGCCAGAAAGAACACAAGGCCACCAAGACCAACGTACCAGACGAATTTGTATTTACTAGACCTAGTTAGCTCTGTAGTTGATTTAGTTTTTGTTGAAGGAGCCGTAACTGTGATTGGCGTCTCCGTTGTTGGCGTAACCTTTTCATCTGCCGCTGGTAATTCGGGGGTTGCAACGTATGCCGCTTTATTGGTGGTGGCTGAACTCTTGGTCGTAAGCGTCGTAGTCGTTGAGCTTGCAGTTGCTGTAGCCACTGCTTCAACTGGTAAGAGGGCTCTATATATCTTGGAATCAGCCGTACCAACATACACATAACCATTGTACACGGTTACCGACCTTGAGCCAGTGGGTGCATCACCAAGCACTTCCCAGCTCGTTAAATTACTGGTTCGTACTAGCTTGTAATTGCTAGTAACCGCATAAAGGTAATCGCCGCTTGGAGAAATGTCCCAATAACCAGCCGCATAATATGGAACAAATGCCATGTTTGTGCCATCGAAAGTTTGCAAGTAGTTAAAATTATTTGCAATAATTTTATCTTTAAACACCTCCACCTTTGACTCTGGGAGGCTAAAAGTATCTGTTGATCCGGTTGTCCAAGTCGTGCCGTCAAATATACGCATCGGGGTAGCCGGAACAGTATTTCCTGCCTGGAAATAAATTTTCCCCTTTATTTGGGCCACCCAGTAATAGCGTTCATAACCGCTTGGGGAGGCGCTGGTATCTTCTTGAACTGTGTTCCAAACAGTGCCGCCATCCGTACTCCGCCACATACGAGCACCAACATTGGATGCGCCAGCCATCCATAAGTCGGTACCGTCCAATGTCGCCATATCATAGACATGAACCACATTCACTGGTGACCTTACGGCCCATGGCTCCCCTGATGCGTAACCACCGAGACACCAATTACCACAGGTTGGATCAATCGATGGTGCGTACAACTTATTACCAAGAATTCGGAACTGACTCATCTGTTCACTGTTAAAAGTTAACAGGCTTCCCGTGAATGCATTTGTATTCAGGTCGTAAGGGTTAATTTTCATTGGACCAGTATTGGCATTGTAGTCACCGTAGCCAATGTAGAGTTTGTTATTAAAGACTTTTAGTTTTTGAATTATTTTGCCAGCAGCGGTTGACTGTGCAGCCGCGTCTGGATGGGTACCTAAAAATGTAAAGCTTACTGGGTCAGCGGCGTGGACAGTTTGAGTTGGCAAAATAAATCCAAACCACAAAATGAGGCTGAAAACCACAAACATACTCTTTAAAGCTCTTGAAATACCCTTACCCCCGCTATCTCCTAGCATTATAACTATTTGGGAGATTTAACCAAAGAGTTTAAGAGAACTAGTCTCGTTTCAGGAGTACGGTAAAAGCTTCCGAAGGAATCTCGACCTTGCCGAATCGTTTCATGCGTTTCTTGCCTTTGGCCTGCTTGGCCAGAACTTTTTTCTTACGCGAAACGTCACCACCATACAAACCAGTCGTTACATCTTTGCGAAAGGCGCTAATATCTTCCCGGGCGATAAATTTACCACCGATAGCTGCTTGCAAAGCAATTTGGAAGTTGTGGCGTGGAATAACATCTTTTAGTTTTTCAACAACATCACGACCAACTCGTTGCGCCTCACTGCGGTGCACCATTAAGCTCAACGCCCCGACAATATCGCCAGCAACGTAAAAATCGAGTTTCACCAAATCCTCGGCTCGGTAATCATCAAGTTCATAACTAAAGGAGCCATAGCCACTGGTAATACTTTTAAGTTGGTCATAAAAATCAGTTAACAAATTAGCGAGGGGGGCTTCAAATGTCACCAGGGCTAGCTGGGCGTCTACAAAAGAAAGGTTTTTTTGCAAGCCCCGTTTTGACACAACTAGCTGGATAACGGCGCCGACGTAGTCTTTGGGCACCACAATTTCGCCTTTAATCCATGGCTCTCGAATTTCTTCAATTTGAGCCGGGTCTGGAAGATCGGCCGCGCTCTTAATGGCTATTTCTTCGCCATTTAATAGGGTTATCTCGTAGTCGGTTGATGGATTCGTAACGACGAGTTGCAGGTTATATTCGCGCTCTAAGCGTTCGCGCACAATATCCATATGCAGCAAGCCAAGAAAACCAATGCGGACGCCAAAGCCCAACACCGGTGAATTCTCGGGTGTGAATTGTAGTGCCGAATCGCTCAGGCTGAGTTTTTCAACCGCATCTTTCAGCTCCTGGTAGTACTCATTTGATTCCGGGAAGAAGCCAGCATATACAAAAGGATGAACATCCTTATAGCCAGGGAGGGCTTGGGTGGCGGGCTGCTTGGCAAGTGTTACCGTGTCACCGACGCGTGCTTCTCGGGTACTTTTAAGATTGGTTACAATGTAGCCAATTTCACCTGTTTCAAGCTGTTTATTAGGCGTCATATCCGGTTTGAGGGCACCAACTTCCAGGGCGATGCCTTCGGCGCCCGTTGCCATCATCGTAATGATCGCATTCTTAGAAATCTCACCATCGGTTACCCGAACATACAAAATGACACCACGGTAATCATCGTAGTAACTATCAAAAATCAGGGCTCGGGTAGATTCTGCTCCAGCACCGGTTGGAGCGGGCACATCTTTAACAACACGCTCCAAAACAGCTTCCACTCCCTGTCCCGTTTTGGCAGAAATGTGCAGAATATCTTCAGCTTTGCAGCCCAAGAGAGAAATAACTTCAGCACTGACGCGTTCAACATCAGCGGCTGGCAAGTCAATTTTATTTAGTACCGGGATTATCGTCAGGTCGGCAGCCATCGCCAAATACACGTTGGCTAACGTCTGGGCTTGGATACCTTGACTAGCATCCACTACTAGGATGGCGCCCTCACAGGCTTCCAGGCTACGTGAGACCTCGTAACTAAAGTCAACGTGACCCGGTGTATCAATCAGATTTAGCTGATAGCCTTTGTAGTCCATCCGAACCGGAGCAAGCTTAATCGTAATTCCCTTTTCGCGTTCCAAATCCATCTTATCCAGAAGCTGGGCTTTCATAGCACGCTTCTCGACAGTGCCGGTCAATTCCAGCAAACGATCGGCTAAGGTCGACTTACCGTGGTCAATGTGAGCGATGATGCAAAAGTTTCTAATCTGTTCCTGGTTCATTGTGACAACAGTATAACAGAGGTCGTAGAAATTAGGGTTAAATTCGGACTGTGGCCTTGAAGATTTGGCGCGTTTTACTAATCACTGGATTAACTTCCTCTAGCCCAAACATCCAAGAAACCGCAATGTGGACAGCAAAGGTCATGCCAGTGATGGCGGCCAACTTAAAGCCAAGTGTTACAAAACCACGGTCGCCTAAGCTTAATGGTAGCAGGGAGATCATGATAAAGGCCGTTAGGACACTAAAGCCGGTTACCGAAGTAATCTTTAGGACGCCACCCCAAAATTTGCGATCGAATAGCTTGGGGTCCCGATACAACATAATGCAGAACAGTATACCTACCTCGACAGTTGCCACAATTGATTGAGCCATGGCCAAACCTGCGATGCCGTAAGCACTGGATCGAGATAAGGTGATTGCCAGGTACAAGTTAAGCGCGATTGAGAATACCGACACAATCAATGGGGTGACCGTATCTTTTTGGGCATAGAACCAACGTGAGATAATCGCGTATAGCGTTCGGAAAAAAATTGCGCCAGCCAGAAAACCAAATATCAACGCAATCTCTGGGGCGCTGGTAGTAAAAATCAAACGGGCAAAATAGCCACGAGCAAAGTAACAAATGATGCTTAGTGGCATAGCTAGCCAAATCATGGCTCGCAGAACCTGCAAGAAATCCTTACGGAACAGATCTTTGCGACCCTGGGCCAGACGATCGTTAAGTCGAGGGAAGGCTGCCGTCGCAATGGCCGTACCAATCAATAACACCGGCGTTGTACTCAAGATGTAGGCGTTTTCATAGTATGTTATATTGCCGAGTCCGATTCTTGCGGCCAAGTTAGTTTCGACGATGCTGTTAATCGAATCAATACCTTGGTCGATGGACCGCGGCGGCAAGTTCCGTAAAATTAACTTGAAGTCCTTGTTGCGCCACATAATTTTAGGACGCCAGCGGAAACTAATACCTGGTAACCCAAACAAGACAATAATCAGCTGCAAGACAGCACCAATCAAGGCACCCACGCCCAAACCAATCAAGCCGATGTTATTGCGAAAGGCAAAGATACTGATAATAATTGCAAGGTTATAGCCAATTGGAGCCAAGGCATAAAATACGAACCGACCATAGGTCTGCTGTACACTCGTCAAGACACCCGAAATCGCAAAGAGCATCGGGTTAAGGGCAATCAGCCGCATAATAGTAACGGCGTTGTTGAGCTGTTCGGGCGGCAAACCAGGTGCCACAATACCGTGAATAATTGGCTTAGCGAAAATAATAATAATTGCGCCAGCGATTAACATCACAATCGATAAGAGGTTAATCAGGCTGTTGGAAAGTTCCCAGACGCCCTTCTTATCACCACGGTTCATGTGCTCTGCCAAAATTGGCATAAAGGCCACCCCGAGGGCGCCGGCGGCCAGAGTGAAGAAGAAAAAGTCTGGAATTTTAACGGCTGCAAAGTAAGCATCGGTGCTTTGGGCACCAACGGCTGAGAAGTTAGCATTAATCAGCTTATAGCGCAGGAACCCCAAAACCTGGCCAACTAAAGAGATGACAATCAGGAGGAACGCAGCGTTACCAAGACTTGCCCGCTTATTGGCTCTTTTTAAGAATCGATTCATTACACCCCATTATAGGGTGAAATCGGTTGTGCTCCTAGTATAATGCAGCTTCTTTTGGCAAGTGTGAACCCTTGAGAATTTCGAGCACCTGCTCGGCTTCAACCGTCTCTTTTTCAATCAACGCATCTTTAAGTTCAGCCAACTTATGCTTGTTGGCTTTAATAACCGCACGGGCACGACGGCCGGCCTCGCTAATTAGTGCCTCGACTTCATCATCAATAATCTTGGCGGTTTCTTCGGAGTATTCACGCTCGTGCATTAGTTTATCCATCATAATACCCTCGTCAACATGGAATACCTGGTCACGGAGCTTCTTACCCATACCCTGATTAATGACCATATCGCGAGCTAGCTCGGCAGCTTTCTGTAAGTCGTTACCTGCCCCAGTTGTGACGCGCTCTGGACCATAGGTAACCTCTTCGGCAATACGCCCACCAAGCATGCGGGCCAAAACATCTTTATATTCAATGATGCTGTGGTAGCTCTTGTCTTCCGGTGGGATGAACCAGGTAACGCCACCCGTGCCGCCACGAGGAATAATGGTTACCTTGTGAACCATATCGCTATCAGGCAAAACGTGACCAACGATAGCGTGGCCCGCTTCGTGGTAGGCGGTCATCTCTTTATCCTTGTCACTCATCACGCGACTCTTGCGCTCTGGACCAATCGCTACTTTTTCAAAAGCGTTAGTAACATCCTTTTGTGAAATCTCTTTACGGTTCTGTCGAGCAGCAATAATAGCCGATTCATTGGCAATATTAGCCAAGTCGGCACCTGATGAGCCAGCCGATTTAGCTGCCAAGGCATCCAGGTCAACTGTTTTAGACAGTGGTTTTTTATGGTAGTGCACTTTGAGAATTGCTTCACGGTCCTTCCGATCTGGCAGACCAATATTGACACGGCGGTCAAAACGACCCGGTCGTAACAGTGCAGGATCAAGGACATCGGCACGGTTAGTGGCGGCCAACACAATCACGTTCTGACCTTGTTCAAACCCATCCATTTCTACGAGAATTTGGTTTAGTGTTTGCTCGCGCTCATCGTGGCCACCACCCATTCCTGAGCCTCGCTTACGGCCAACAGCATCGATTTCATCAACAAAGATAATGCATGGTGAGTTCTTTTTAGCTTTAGCAAATAAATCACGCACCCGACTAGCACCAACACCAACAAACATCTCAACAAACTCAGAACCCGAGATGCTAAAGAACGGTACATTAGCTTCGCCGGCAACCGCTCGGGCCAACATTGTTTTACCAGTACCAGGAGGGCCAACCAGCAAAACACCTTTGGGAATTCGGGCACCAACCCCTTCAAACTTTTTAGGGAATTTAAGGAATTCAACTACTTCTTCTAGGTCCTGCTTAGCCTCTTCGCTACCAGCGACATCTTTAAAACTAACTTTGTCTTTCTCGTTGCCATACAAACGGGCACGGCTCTTACTAAAGCTTAACGCCTGGTTACCCTGACCTTGAGCGCTGCGAAGCATGAAGAACAAAACACCACTAATCAACACCACCGGCAAAATACCGCTTGCCAGCGAGACCCAAAGACCGCCGCTGTTGGAATCTGGCACGGGGTTGACTGTCAGACCTTCGACATTTTGCTTCAAACCTTGGTCATATATCGTTGAGCCGGCCTCTTTATAGGAGCGTAGACTAGGCTGAGTCTGGTCTTTTTTCGTCACCAGTACTTCGGTGCCTTTGATAGTGAGTTCTTTGACCTGGCCATTATTCGCCTGGCTGATGACTTCCGAAAGGGCGACTTGTTGAAGTTTTTTGGGTTGCCCATAAGCAGCAAAAATAACTAAGCCAAATAAAACGATGATAGCTATAAGCGCAAGATTCTTTAAACCTCTTTTGCTGTTAGTTGGCTTCGGAGACGGTCCTGATTTGCGAAAAGGTTTTTTATCCATATGTGTATTCTAGTATAACGATTCCAAACACGGAAATCTAGCGGTCAACACGCAGGAGTGCCAAGTGCTTCTGCTTAACCTCCATGACATACTGATTTGTAACATCGGTGCGCTTATTAATCTGGTAGGTTTTGGCGGCTACTAACAGGCGCTCAAGGGATTTACGGTTATATGTCAGCCCGCGTTCACGTAACCAGCTGGCCATCACTTCTCTGGCTACACTATGCGGAAGCTTAATGAACCATTGTCGATCGAGCTGGTGAGTAGCCGGCTGAATATGCAATTGGTTAACTAGCAGCTTCTCAAGTTCATGGTTGAGTTCTTGGGCTGTACTGAGATGCACTAAAAGTTGTTGGCGCTGTTCTTCGCTGAATTTCTGAAGAATTTGGCGGCGAACGTAGTTACGTAAGTATGTCTCGTCCTGATTGGTGCTATCCTCACGCCACGTAATTTTATGTTCCGAGGCGTAGTTCCTTATGTCATCCTTACTAAAGACCAGCATTGGTCGTAAGATGCGATCCTGGCTTTTTAGCGAACTAAGCCCCCGGCGCCCGGTGCCACGTAGCATATTAATAACGGCTGTCTCCAGCATGTCGTCTTGGTGGTGGGCGGTAATAATTGCCTGAGCCTTGGCAGCTACCCGAACCTTATGCAGAAATTCGTAGCGAGCCTTCCGGGCTGCCGCCTCACTGGTGCCAGGACCAAGCTCGACACGGTTATAGACAAATGGAAGCCGTAGTCTATGAGCGGTTTTTTGCACAAGCAGTCTGTCCTCAACCGAATCTTCACGGATACCATGGTCAAAATGAGCCACAATCAGCTGCACGTTGGTCTGCTTGGCTAATACATCGAGCAGGACCATCGAATCAACGCCACCTGACACCGCCGCTACGTACCTCCCAGCCGGGACAAGCAGCTTCATGGCTTAGCTATGGGGCAGTTTAAGTACATCTTGTGGCGAGCTACCACTTGGGTAGATTCGCAAATCACTTGATGATTGCTGCCAGGCTGCCTGCACTGGTGCCAAGATTTTCCAACTGGCTAAAACTTCTTCACTGGTCGTGAATAAGCTGTGATCTGATCGCATTGCATCAACAAAAACTCGTTCGTAGGCATCAGGCAATTTGTCATTGAAATGATGCTTATACTCAAAGGATAGTGGAATCTGTTGGAGCGCATTATCAAGGCCTGGCTTTTTGACCCATAAGCAAACCTGAACTCCCTCATCTGGCTGAATTCGTAAAATCAGAATGTTGGCATCAGTGTTGCCCTCTCCCCGATAACTAACGCGAATTTCGGTAAACTGCTCCTTCAAGCCCTTGCCAGTTGTTAATGTGATGGGCACATCCTTCCAGCGCGGGTCGGTGGACTCCAGCCGTAATGAAACAAACGTCTCTACGCTACTATCAGAATCTCCAACTTCTTCTTTGTATGTCTGATACTGACCCCGCACCACATTTGCACCGACATCCTCAACTGGCTGAATACTTGCCAGCGCCTGGCAACGCAGCGTGGGTATGCTCGCCATATCATTAAGTTTTGGCAGCTCCATTAACGTGAGGGCGGCCAACTGAAGAAGATGGCTCTGAACCACATCCCTTAAAGCGCCGGTTTGCTCATAGAAAGTTTTACGTCCTTCAATGCCGATTTTTTCACTGGCCACAATTTCAATACTCGAAATAAACTCGTTACTCCAGGTCCGCGAAAAGACTGGGTTAGCTGAACGAAAAACAATCAGATTTTGAGCCATTTCTTTGGCTAAGTAATGGTCGATTCGGTAGACTTGCTCCTCTTTAAAATGCGATTCAAGGTGCTTGACTAATTGTTCGGCCGAAACTAAGTCGGTCCCAAATGGCTTCTCCAATAATAGCTTGGTATTTGCTACCTCAGCCAACCCTGAATCGCCCAGCATCTGGACAACATCCTGGGTGGCCTCCGGTGGCACCGATAAATAGAAAAGGCGTTGAGCTGGTCCACCGAGGGAACGCTCGATACCCTCGAGCTGAGTAGCGAAATCATGGTAAGCCTGTTTGTCATCCAAATCCATTTTGTGTAGTTCCAGATGATGTTCCCAAAAATCATCATCGGCGGGAGTGACATCGGCCAGCTTTAGGTCGCGGCGTGAGATGCCAATTATGCGAAAAGCGTCAGGCAAGGCGCCAGCTTGCGCGATTTCTCGTATGGCTGGTAGTAGCTTGCGCTGCGCTAAATCGCCAGAGATACCAATGATAATTAAAATGGTCGGCTGTTTGATGTCGCTCATTTATTTAACTCGTGACCTCCGAATTTATTACGCATAGCTGATAGCAATTTGGTAGCAAAACTGACTTCGCCTTTCTGGGATGCCAAGCGAACATCAAACGAAGTTTGAATAGCCGGCAGGGGGATACCTAAATCTTTGGCTGCTTCTAGTGTCCAACGGGCTTCACCAGATTCGGCGACAAAGCCTTCAATACCATCAAGGTTGGGATTTTCTTCAAGGGCCGCTTGGCAAAGCTCATTCAGCCATGAGGTCACAACACTGTGGTGTTGCCAGACATTGGCTGCAGCGGCTAAATCTATCTGGTCTGGGTAGGCACCTTCCTTAAGCATGCGATAGCCCTCGGCCAAACTTTCCATCATGCCGTACTCAACGGCGTTATGAACCATTTTTACGTAGTGGCCAGAGCCACTGGGCCCAAAGTGCTGATAGGCACCTTCTGGGGCGGCCAGGGTCTTAAAAACCGGCTCAACAGCTGTAACCGCAGTTTTGTCACCACCAATCATCATTGAAAAACCATTTTGGTAGCCCCAGACACCACCGCTGGTGCCACAGTCAATCAGGGTGGAACCTTGGTCGGCAACGAGCTTGGAGCGTTTTTGTGTTAGGCGAAAGTCCGAGTTACCACCGTCAATTAAGATACTGCCCTTAGGAATCACCTTGAGCCAGTCACCAATAGTGGCATCCATAATATTGGATGGCAGCATAATCCACAAAATCAGTTGTTCGTCCGCAAAGGCCTTAATGACTTCTTCGGGAGTATTTACCCCAGTCGCACCATAACCCACAGCTTCATCGATCGGGCCTTGACTACGATTATGCGCAATAACCTGGTGCCCATTCTCACTTAATTTACGCGAAATCTGCATGCCCATGCGGCCGAGTCCAGTAATAGCGATTTTCATGTAGTCTCCCCTGTTTGGTCATTAAAAATTGTAAACTGTTTGATTTTCTTGAGGGCTTGGGCTGGCTGTTTGGCCAGCGGTATCTCCTGCCGTAGATTCTGCAGGGCAGGTAACTTAGCCTCCCCCATAGCATATACCACTGCTTCATCCAGCGCTGCAATCGCCGGTGGCGTCATGGTTATCCGCATGAAATCAGGCCCCTGGTAACTGGCCGCCCACTCTGTAGCTAAAACTGCTGGGCTATCAGGTAAAATTCCGGCGGTATGTCCATCGGAAT
>Ga0209023_10004119_pt1 | contig 16801 bp, 18 predicted proteins | sample LakOneMetagenome_FD_187468 | JGI IMG/M metagenome (GOLD analysis project Ga0209023, IMG submission 187468) | Freshwater and sediment microbial communities from Lake Erie, Canada (SPAdes) (version 2) | ecosystem: Environmental > Aquatic > Freshwater > Lentic | place: Lake Erie, Canada... | reverse complement strand
GATCTGGGATCTGCTGAGCGATGACTATGAAGGTGGCGACGCGGCTTGGGTGCGCGGCAACTTCACTGGAAATTTGAATGCGCAGATCGGCTCGTACGAGACGTATGACGACGCGCTCTATGGCGTGAAAACGTTCTTCGCGCTGTCGCTGCTGGTGCGCGATCGCCCGCGTAGCGCCGAACTGCAAAGCTCACTCGGCGAAATTCAGCGCGTGGAAGATGCGCTTCCCTACGAACCGCACAAGCGTGTGCGCGATGACATTCCCGTCGGCGTTTACAATATCGTCGCCGATTTCGGCCAAGCGCGCGGCACCAATACCGCAACGATCCTGCCGAACGAGGCGTATCTGGCGCGGCAATACGGGCGCACCATATTGATGCGCGGCAACATTCTGCTGAACGATGACATCTTCGCCGAGACGCAACGCGCGTTTGCTGCGGCGGTGATCCCCTCGCAAGCCAACGATCTGACGCCGGAAGGCGGGTTCTATCGCACGCTGTGGCACGAGATCGGGCACTATACGGGCGTCGACGCGACGGCGAGCGGCGGCGATCTTGATGCAGCGCTGCAGGATAGCGCGGATCTGTTGGAAGAGATGAAGGCGGACCTGGTGTCGCTGACGTCGGCACGCATTCTGCATGATCGCGGACACCTCACCGATGCGCAGCTGCGTGGCATCTATGCGTCCGGCATTCGCCGCGTGTTGCAGAAGAGCCGGCCGCGTCGCGAGCAGCCTTACAACACGATGCAGCTGATCCAGTGGAATTGGTATCTCGAGCACGGCTTGCTGCATTTCGAGAATGGGCGCTTACGCATCGACTACCGGCGCTACCCGGAGGCAGTCTCCAGTCTGCTGCGTGAAGTGCTGCGCATTCAGCGCGCCGGCGATCGGACAGCAGCGAACGCGTTCGTGGATCGTTGGACTCATTGGGAGCCGGGTCTGCACGAAGTGATCGCGCAACGAATGCGTGAAAGCGAACGGACCCGCTTCTCACTGGTCACGTACGAAGCTCTGGACGGGGCGCAGCACTAGGCGAAGGATCGCCGCATGGATTGCCAAGCGGCTGACGCACCGATTGTCGTGATCGCGCCGCGCTTGCCGGAAGCGCCGGGTGAAGCCGCCTACTCCGCGTTCGCAATTGACGAAGATACGTTAGCAGACGCGTTGCGGGTGGACGACGCGCTGCGCGAGGCGCCCGGCGTTTCAATGTTTCGCCGCAACGATAGCGGCGCCGCCAATCCGACGATCCAAGGTCTTTCGGTGCGCGCGATCGCGCCATCCGGCGCGGGCCGCGCACTCGTGACGCTCGATGGTGCGCCGCTGAATGATCCATTTGGCGGCTGGGTCATCTGGGGCGCGCTGCCGCTGCGAACGATCGAGAGCGCAACCGTGTTACGTGGCGCCGGCGCAGGACCCTACGGCGCGGGCGCGCTGACCGGCGTCGTGCAATTGCGCGAGCGACGCGGTGACGGCGCCACGCTTTCAGTTGAGGGCGGCGAACGGGGCCATCACAGCGCGTCCGGTGTTGGCGAAGCAGAGGACAACGCGTTCTCGTTCATGCTGGCGGCGTCAACGCAGCAGAGCGATGGCTGGATTCCGGTGCGGCGTGGGCGTGGCGCGGCCGATACGGCGTTGTGGTCGGACTCCAATGCGGCCGTCGCGCGCTTGCAGTGGCATGGCGACGGCTTGGTGTTCTCCGCGCGCGTGAACGGCTATTCGGAGCAGCGCAGTGCGGGTTTGGTGGGCGCGAACTCCACCAATGAAGGCGCGGGTCTCGCGCTTACTCTGGCGCGACCGGATGGTGACGTCGCGTGGCGCGTGCAAGCGTGGGCGCTCTCCTCCGATCTCGCCAACACCTCGGTGAGCGTTGCGCCGGATCGCAACACGACGACGCCGGCCAACGATCAAACCTCAACCCCGGCGCTTGGTTGGGGCGGCAACGCGGAAATCCGCTGGAGCGGCGCACACCAGGGACTTGAGCTCGGCGTAGATCTACGCACCGCCGACGGCGAAACACGGGAGCGCTTCGCTTACTCGGGCGGCGCGTTTATGCGCTCGCGCGTTGCCGGCGGACGCACGCTGACGGCTGGTGCGTATGCCGAAGCGTGGCGCGAAGTCGGCCCGTGGTTATTCTCCGGCGGCGCGCGCGTTGATGTTTATCACGCGGAAGACGGGCGACGCATCGAGCGCTTAGTCGCGACGGGCGTGCCAACGCTTGACCTCTCGCCGCCGGATTCAGAAACCACCGCGCCGACGGCGCGAATTGGTTTTCGTCGCGATGACGGCGCACTGTTTGTACGAGGTGCAGCTTATGCAGGCTTTCGGCCGCCGACGCTGAACGAACTCTATCGGCCCTTCCGCGTTGGCAATGATGTCACCGAAGCAAACGCCGCGCTTGATCCGGAACGGCTGACCGGCGCCGACCTTGGCATCGGCGGCGACTATCGCGCGTGGTCATGGGAAGCCAGCGTGTTCGCAACGCGTCTCGACGATCCCGTCGTCAACGTCACTTTGGGTGCCGGACAAGGCACGTTTCCGCCCGGTGTGTTCGTGCCCGCCGGCGGCGCCTACCGGCAACGACAAAACGCCGGCGCGATTAACGTAGCGGGCGTCGAAGCCGAAGCACGCGGGGCGTTAGGCGCGGCGCTCTCGTGGCGCGTGGCGCTGACCTACACGCACGCCGAGACCGATGATCATTTGCGGCCGGCACAATCACCGGAATGGGGCGCAACGGCGGGGCTCGCTTGGCGGCCGTATGCGGCAACGACCTTTTCGGCCGATCTCTCCTACGAAAGCGCGCGCTTCGAGGACGATCTCAATTCGCGCACGCTGGCGCCGGCGACGGTGCTCGATCTGCGCGCGGAGCAACGCCTCACCGAAACGTTGGCCGTATATGCTGCGTTAGATAACGCGCTCGACGAGGCCGTGGAAACGGCGGAGACCGCCGACGGCATCGAGAGCTTCGGCCCGCCCCGCACTTTGCGCGTCGGCGTCCGGCTGCGCACGCCCTAGCGCGGCGGCGTAAATTGTCCTAAGCCCCCGCGATGACACGCAAACTTTCAGTCACTGTCGACGGCAAGAACGTCGCCGTCCTTTTGCACAAAGGCGATCTGCCGAACGACGTCACCTTCAACGGTCCCGTAGCCGTCGACAGCGAGACGCTTGGCCTCTCATTGGTGCGCGATCCGCTTTGCCTCGTGCAGCTTTCCGACGCGCAGGGCGAAGCCCACCTCGTGCAGCTTGATCGCAATACCTATGACGCGCCAAACCTAAAGCGCGTGCTGACCGACACGAGCCGTCTCAAGCTCTTTCATTTTGCACGCTTCGACATCGCCATGTTCATGCGCGATCTCTCACTCGTCACTACGCCGCTTTATTGCACAAAGATCGCTTCGAAACTGGTGCGCACCTACACGGATCGGCATGGCCTGAAGGACCTCGTCCGCGAAGTGCTGGGCCGCGATATTTCCAAGGAGCAGCAATCTAGCGACTGGGGCGCGGCTGAACTGAGTGACGCGCAGCTCGTCTATGCCGCTTCCGACGTGCTGCATCTGCATGCGCTGAAGGAAAAGCTCGACGCCATGCTGGCGCGCGAAGGCCGCACCGAGATCGCACAATCGTGCTTCGATTTCCTGCCGACGCGCGCCGCGCTCGATCTGGCCGGCTGGGAAGAGACTGACATTTTCGCGCACCAGTGATGGCTGACGATTTCGTCGCCCTCCCCGACATGATCCGCGCGCACGCGGCGGCGCAGCCGTCGCATGTGGCGATCATTCAGGACGAACGCTCGATCACCTACGCCGAGCTCGACGCACTCATGGATCGGGTCGCTGTCGCGCTGCAACGTGAAGGGCTGAAGCCGCGCGATAGCTTGGCGATCTGCGCTAGCACCTCGATCGAATATGCCTGCGCGTTTCTCGGAGCGCTGCGCGCGGGTGTGGCAGTTGCGCCGTTAGCGCCGTCTTCGACGCCCGAGAGCATCGCGACGATGGTCGCCGATTGCGGCGCGATGGTTTTGTTCTTGGACAAGAGCGTTGCTGACGCGCTCGGACCGACGCTCGCGCGGATAAACGCGAAACTTGTCGGCCTTGACGAGGGCGCGCCGGGTGTCGGGCACGATCACTTCATCGCATCGGAGCGCGAGAAGCCCGCGCCTGTAGCGATCACGCCAGACATGGCGTTCAACATTATTTACTCGTCCGGCACGACAGGCGCGCCAAAAGGCATCGTGCAGAGCCACAAGATGCGGTTTGGCCACGTCGCGCGCGCGTCGGCGATGGGCTACGGGCCGACCGCGGTAACGCTGATTTCGACGGGGCTCTATTCCAACACCACGCTCGTCAGCTTCTTCCCGACATTGGGCCTCGGCGGCACGGTCGTGCTGATGAAGAAGTTCGATGCGGGCGAGTATCTGAAGCTCGCGGCCAAGCATCGCGCGACGCACACCATGCTGGTGCCGGTGCAATACCAGCGCATCATGGCGCGAGAGGATTTCGGCAACTACGACCTCTCTTCGTTCGTGATGAAGTTCTGTACGTCTGCGCCCTTCTCGGCAGTACTGAAAGCCGATGTGTTGAAGCGCTGGCCCGGCGGCCTGATAGAATATTTCGGTATGACCGAAGGCGGCGGCACGGTGATGCTGGTCGCGCATCTTTACCCGGACAAGCTACACACAGTTGGCCAGCCCGCGCCCGGCCACGACATCCGCGTCATCGATGACGCCGGCCGCGAACTGCCACGCGGCGAAGTCGGTGAGATCGTGGGCCGCTCAGAGATGATGATGAGCGGTTATCACAACCGCGATGAAGCAACGGCGGCGGCGCGTTGGATGTCGCCAGATGGTCTTGAATTCATCCGCACTGGCGATGTTGGCCGTTTCGACGCGGACGGCTTCTTGGAGCTGATGGACCGCAAGAAGGACATGATCATCTCCGGCGGCTTCAATATTTATCCAAGCGATCTGGAAGCTGTGCTGCGCGAGCACGGTGATGTTTCGGATGTCGCCGTGGTCGGCGTGCCGAGCGTCGATTGGGGCGAGACGCCGGTCGCGTTTGTGGTGTCTCGCGGCGCAAGCGCCGAACAGTTGCGCGCGTTCGCGAATGCAAAGCTCGGCAAGACGCAGCGGATCGCCGCGGTGGAGCTGATCGACGAATTGCCGCGCAGTCATATCGGTAAAATCTTGAAGCGTGAGCTGCGCGATGCCTATGTGCGCGATCATGGCTGAACCGATCAATCTCGCCCGCAAACTTGCGCAATTCTCAGATCACTGGGCGCCGCGCGTGGTTGGCGCGTTCAACGGCCACGATCTGATGGTGGTGAAATTTCAGGGACAGTTCCCCTGGCACAAGCACGACAACACCGACGATTTCTTTCTCGTGCTTGTGGGTGAGGTGATTATTCGCCTGCGCGATGGAGACGTGACGCTGAAGCCCGGCGAGATCTTTGTGGTGCCGAAGGGCGTCGAGCATGCGCCCTATGCGGCTGAAGAAGCGCAAGTGCTGCTGATCGAACCAACGGGCACACCAAATACTGGCAATGCAGCAACCGCCGCGCCACGGCGGGAAATCTAGGCGATCACGGGCTCTGCGCCGAACTTGCCGGCTTGATAGTCCTGGATCGCTTGGACGATTTCGTCGCGTGTATTCATCACGAACGGGCCGTGCGCAAAGATCGGTTCGTTGATTGGTCCGCCGTGACCGAACAGCAGCAATGAGTCCTGCATCGCCTCGACATTGATGGAATTGCCGTCGCCATTGAACTCCGCGAGACGCCATTGCGGCACTTCTACCTCACTCGCTCTTACCGCACCGCGGACGACATAGAAGAACACGCTGCGATCATGTGGCGCGGACAGCGTGACGCGCGCGCCGGGCTTGAGCGACACGGTCGTCACGAGGTGGCCGGTGATCGATTTCACCGGGCCGCGCTGTCCGTTGAACTCGCCTGCGATCAGATTGAGCGTTGCGCCATCCAGGGCGATGGCGGGAATGTCGGCGGCTTGCAGGCCTTGGTACTCGGGCGGCGTAAACTTGAGGCGCGCCGGCAGATTCACCCAAAGCTGCAGAATTTCCATCGGCCCGCCACGTTCCTTGAAGTCGCGGGGCGAAACTTCGGCGTGCACGATGCCGGAGCCAGCGGTCATCCATTGCACGCCGCCTGGGCCGATGACGCTTGAGTGGCCGGTAGAGTCGTGGTGCGCAAGTTCGCCTTCGACGATGAACGTCACCGTCTCGAAACCGCGATGCGGATGTGGGCCGAACGGCAGGCCGTTGTTGTGCGGCGCGTAGGTCTGCGGGCCGTGGTGATTGAGAAACAGGAATGGATCAATGTTGGCCGCCGTCTGCCCCGGCAGCGGGCGGCGCGTGACGAGATCGCCAATGTCTTCGCGGACAGGCGCGTGGAGGGCGCGAACGGTGCGTGTCATGCGCGAGAGATAGGCCGCAAGCCGCCTGCGCTCAACGTCACACGCGTGTGACTACCTGCTCGATGCGCCCGAAAATTGAATGGCGCTTCCCGTCAAACATCTCGATCTCGACGCGGTCGCCGTGTTTCAGGAACGATGTGATCGGTTTCCCGGTTTGGATGGTCTCGATCACGCGCTGCTCGGCGATGCAGGAATAGCCGACGCCGCCTTCGCTCACCGGCTTGCCTGGCCCGCCATCGGCGCCTCGATTGGAGACGGTTCCGGAGCCGATGATCGTGCCGGCGGCGAGATCGCGCGTTTTGGCGGCGTGCGCGATCAGCGTGCCGAAATCGAAGGTCATGTCGACGCCGGCGTCGGCCTGGCCGAACGGTTTGCCGTTGAGCGCGACATGCATCGGCAGATGGAGTTTGCCATCGCGCCATACGTCGCCGAGTGAATCTGGCGTGACCGCCACCGGCGAGAACGCGGATGATGGTTTCGATTGGAAGAAGCCGAAGCCCTTCTCCAACTCTCCGGGAATGAGGTTGCGCAGGCTGACGTCGTTCACCAGCATTACTAGGCGGATGCGTTCGCGCGCGGTTTTCGCATGGATGCCGGCTTCGCAATCATCAACGATCACCGCGACTTCGGCCTCGCAATCGCAACCCCAGGCCTCGTCTTTCAGCGGGATCGCGTCGCGCGGGCCAAGGAACGTGTCGCTGCCGCCCTGATACATCAACGGATCGGTCCAGAAGCTCTCCGGCATCTTGGCGTTGCGCGCTTGGCGCACCAGCGCGACGTGGTTCACATACGCCGAGCCATCGGCCCACTGGTACGCGCGCGGCAATGGCGACGCTGCTTCGCGCTCGTGAAAGCGCTCGCGCAGGACGGAGCCGGCGTTCACACCTTCGGCTAACGCCTTCAACCTCGGCTCTGCGTGCGTCCAATCATCCAACGCGCGCTGCATCGTCGGCACTTCGGGGCCAGCTTCAGCGTACCAGGCGAGATCGTCGGAAACGACGACGAGTTTGCCGTCACGGCCGTGGCGTAGCGAAGCGAGTTTCATGCTTTCACCGCATCCTTCTGATTTTCCGGCGCGGCCTTGATGAAGGCCGGATGCTTGCGCGCGTTCTCGTCCCACTTCACCAGACGCGGGAACGCCGACAGATCGGTGTTAAAGCGGCGCGCGTTGGCCATTTGCGGCACCAGCATCACGTCCGCGAGCGTCGGCTCATCGCCGAATATGTAAGGCGCATCTGGGTTCTTTGCGGTCATGTGTTCGAGCGCGTTGAAGCCGAGCTTGATCCAATGGCGATACCATTCGCCGATGTGATCCTCATCAGCGCCGAACTCGAGCTTCAAACGCGTCAGCACGCTGGTGTTGTTCAGCGGATGAATATCGGTGGCGATTGTGATCGAGAAAGAGCGCACTTGGCCGCCGATCCACGGGTCCATCGGCATCAGCCGCGGATTGGGATAGTTCTGATCGAGCCACACCAGGATCGCCAGCGATTGCGTGAGCACGCCCTGCTCCGTCTCGATCGCCGGCACACGCATTTGCGGGTTGGTCGAGCGATAAGGCTCCCGCATCTGCTCGTCTTTGCCGGGCGCGATGTTGATCGGGATTTGCTCGTACTCGACACCTTTGAGATTGAGCGCGATGCGCACGCGGTACGCGGCCGACGAGCGCCAGTAATCGTAAAGCTTCAGCATGGATCGCTTGTAGCGCCGCGCTGCAGGCGCGTCATGCCGATTATTCGCCGATCCGGCTCTTCGTCGCCGCGTGGGCCGCTCGCGCCTTTTCATGCAGCCAAGCCGCGTGTTGCGGGGCTTTCTTGGTGCGGCTCCACTCGTCCAGCATCATCGGCGCGACGCGCTTCAGCTCCGCCAGCTCATCTGCGGTGCCGGTATCCGCGGTGAGTTCGAGGCGGTGGCCATTTGGGTCGAAGAAATAGATCGACTTGAAGATGCCGTGGTCCGTCGGCCCGAGCACTTCCAAGCCCTTCGATTCAGCACGCGTCTTAGCTTCCATCAGCGCGTCCAGCGTCGGCACTTTGAAGGCGATGTGCTGCACCCACTTTGGCGTGTTCTCGTCGCGGCCCATGTCTTTCTGATTGGGCAGTTCAAAGAACGCCAACACGTTGCCGTTTCCTGCGTCGAGGAAGATGTGCATGTACGGATCGTATTCGCCCGTCGAAGGCACGTAGTCCTCGGCGAAGGCGGTGGTGTAATCCATATCGAAGACGTCGCGGTAGAACTCGACCGTCTCTTTCGCGTCCTTACAGCGGTACGCGACGTGATGGATGCCTTGGGTGATCGCCATCAGGCGCTCTCCTGCTGAAGGGCAGGCTGAGCGCCCGCGCGATTTATTGATCGGGCACGTCCTTTTGGCGCGTCTTGCCGACGCCCATCGCGATGCCCAAGCCCAACACCACCAGCGAGCCGGCGATGATCCACGATTGCGGCACGCCGACCAGATGCGCGCCGTAGATGAGGCCCGCGAGCACAATGATCAGGCCGACCGCATAAATCAGAAACGAAGACATGGCGTGTTCCCACGGATTTGGAAGGTTCCGCGAGATAAACGGCGCAAACGGCATTTGGTGCCGTTGAAGCGTCGATGCGCAGAAGCGCCCTCATCCGATGTCGCCCACGGACCAGAATTGGAACAGCCGGTATCCCTCCGTGATGTTCCCCGAGATCACGCCCAATAGGTTGCAGATCTGAATCGCGACATTCCAAATCGGCGTGGCGAGCTCGGGGACGAGAAACAGCAGCACGAGACAAGCAATGCCAACGAAGCTCGCGATCGGCGCCAAAGCCGCACGTTCGTTTGCCGGCAGAATGGTTTCGAGAATGCCGAAGCCGTCGAGGCCCGGGATCGGGAGCAGGTTGAGCAGCACTGCTGTCGCCTGCAACACAGCCAGCATCGAAATCGCCGCCGTCAATGCGGGTCCCATCGGCACAAACCGCAGTGTCAGTGCAAGTGCGAACAGGCACACCAAGTTCATCAGTGGCCCTGCCGCACTCACGGCCGCGCGCCAGACGTTGTTCTTCAGCGCATCCTTGTTCACCCAAACGGCGCCGCCCGGAAAGCCAATGCCGCCGAGCATCAGGAACGCCAGCGGCAAAACGATCGACATCCAGGGATTCACGTAGCGAACTGGATTGAGCGTAAGGTAGCCGCGTTCAGCGACAGCGCGATCGCCGCCGAACCACGCTGTGATCGCGTGCCCCCATTCGTGCAGGCAGATGCTCACGATCCAGCCGACAAGAACGAACGTAAAGACGCCGATGACGCCGCCGCGTCCGATGGCCAGCTCATAGCCCACGCCACCCAGCACAAGCACGAGACCGATGAACGCTGCGCTGACGCCGCCCTTAAAGGCGGGCACCGACGTTCGCCGCATGCCTTGTGTCGGATCACTCATTGCCGAACGGTCTCACAGACGGCGCGCCGCCAAGCTCACACCGTACGATACATGATCGACGCGCCGACGCGCCAGAGTGCTTTACCGTTGTTAACCACGTTCCCTGGCGCAGCTGGGCGATTTCGTGGCGGGAACATCGCGGACACGCTGGGTGCGCGCGCATCAACCCGCCTTCAGCACACCGCGCTTGATCTGGTCGAGTTCGATGCTTTCGAACAAGGCTTTGAAATTGCCTTCACCGAAGCCCTCGTTGCCCTTGCGCTGAATGAACTCGAAGAAGATTGGACCAATCGCGTCTTTGCCGAAGATTTGCAGCAGCAGACCTTGGCCTTCGCTTGGCGCGCCATCGAGCAGGATACGGCGCTTGCGAAGCTCTTCGACCGGCTCGCCATGACCTGGCAGGCGTTTGTCGATGAGATCGAAATAGGTCTCGATGGTATCTTGGAGTTCGACGTCGCGCGCGCGGAGACGATCGACGACATCGTAGAGATTGTCTGTGCCGAAGGCCAAATGCTGAATGCCTTCCCCTTTGTAGCGCTGCAGGTATTCTTCGATCTGATCGACCTTGCCTTCTTCGCCCTTGGACTCATTCAAAGGGATGCGAATTTTTCCGTCCGGGCTGGTCATGGCCTTTGAGAAAAGGCCGGTCACTTTGCCTTCGATGTCGAAGTAGCGAATTTCGCGGAAGTTGAAGATCTTCTCGTAATAATCCGCCCACGTTTTCATGTTGCCGCGGAAGACATTGTGAGTGAGGTGATCGAGATAGGTAAGACCGATCGCGTTTTTGGATTCGTCTGCGCCCTCGATCGGCACGAAGTCGATGTCGTAGATAGTCTGCGCGCCATAACGATCAACGAGATAGATGTTGGCGCCGCCAATTCCCTTGATCGCCGGAATGTTGAGCTCCATTGGGCCGACTTTGCCGACAACTGGCTCGGCGCCGCGCTTCACCGCTTCTGCTAGCGCCTTCGCGGCGTCTTTAACGCGAAACGCCATCGCGTTGGCGGATGGGCCGTGTGCGCTGCGAAAATCCGCGGCGTGCCCATCCGGCTCCATGTTCAGAATGAAGTTGATGTCGTTCTGTTTGTAGCGAACGACGTTTTTGCTGCGGTGTTTGCTGACCGCCGTGAAGCCAATTTGCTCGAAGTACTTCGCGAGCTTGTCCGGCTCGGGCGAGGTGAACTCGACGAACTCAAAGCCATCGGTTCCGATCGGATTTTCGAACAGGTCGGCCATCAGAATTTCCTTGAGCTTGATTTCCGCTCCGATTTAGTTTCATTTGAAACCAATGGCAAGCGCGGCGATCAAGCGAACAGCAAAAGACGGCGCGGCGGAGCGTTTGATTCTCGAGCGTTTTCTGCCCTACCGTCTCTCGATCTTGTCGAACCGCGTTTCCCGCGCCATCGCCAAACGCTACGCGAAGACATTCGGCCTCAGCATTCCTGAATGGCGCATCATCGCCGTGCTTGGCCGCAAACCCGGGCTGACGGCGAAGGAAATTGTCGAGGGTACCGAGATGGACAAGGTCGCCGTCTCGCGTGCCGTCGCGAAATTGGTGTCGGCAAAGCGCGTCGCCGCGTTGATCGATAGCGCCGACGCACGCCGCCAGACGCTGACGTTGACTGCGCACGGCGAAAGCGTTCATGCGCGCATTGCGCCAATCGCTCTTGAAAGCGAACGGCGCCTTCTCGCCACATTGGATGCGCACGAGCGCGCGACGTTTGACGCCCTTGTGGATCGCTTGTTGGACGCGGCGAGATTGCTGTAGCAGCGGAACCTCCGCTCCTGCTGCATCCATCCCATCGGTTCCCGGAACTGTCTGATGTTTTCACGCGTAGACAACGTGTGGGGAGGCAATCAGGAGCTTCACATGCGGCGCACCCCCACCATGAAACTCGTTTCACTCACTGCAATCAGCACGGCTGCGCTGTTGGGCGCGTGCGCGTCCATGCACCGAAGCACCATGTTCGAAAACAATGGCCCACCGCCAGCCAGCGCGGCGCCGCGCGCAAGTCAATCGCCCGCGGCGCCAGCACCACAGGCATCGGTCGCACCTGCTCCGCAAGCGCAGGCCATGACCCCGCCTCAGCAAGAGGCACAAGCTTCGCCCACGCCGATGGCGCCTGCTGCGACGCCGACCACGTTCACCGATGCGCAGTTGCAATCGTTTGTGACTGCTTCGCGCCAAATCGAACCGCTAAACCGGCAAGTCCAAGCCGCTGCGCCGGAACAGCGTGCTCAACTGGCGACGCAAATCCGCGCGGTGCTCACGCAAAACAATTTGGATGGCGCGACCTACAACGCCATCGCCACGCGCGCGCAGAGCGACCAAGCACTCGCGTCACGGATCGCGGCGCTACAAACCAACCCAAACGGGTAAGGCTCACACCGGGACGCAAGGCCACAATGGCGCAATCCCGCCTCAAATCGTGGCTTTGAGCGGCGGCGGCGCGTCTTTGTGTGACAAAGCTCGCCCTTCGCAAATGTGAACAGCGGCGCCTTCGCCTGGGCGCCGTTTTTTCTCGCTCGCGCCTTGGCCCGCCGCTAGCATCGATATGCTGAAAGGGGACATTTGGCGGACGTCTTCATCTCCTGTTCGCGGCTCGACCTAGAGCGCGTGCAGCCGATCGCTGATCGGCTGAGTTCGCTTGGCTATAGCGTCTGGTGGAGCAAACACGCGCGGGTCGGAGACGCGATAGCCAACGAAATCGAGCGCGAGCTTGAAGATGCGCAGGCGGTGCTCACGGTGTGGAGCAACAGTGCGCGCAATGCGCCTTGGGTTTATGCGCAATCCAGCCGCGCCCTCGACGCGAAGAAATTGGTGCAGATGAGGATCGACGCACTGCAAGCGCCGGCGCCGTTCGATGCGCTGCCAATCGCCGACATGACCAATGATCGCGCCGAATGGGGACCGCTCGAACACTCGCTCGCGGAAATCGCACGCGAGCGAAAAACGGCGGAGCCCGAGCGTGATCTGGCCAGCATCGGTGCGTTTGCGACACCGCCTGCATCGGGTGCGCCAAAGCTTTCGATGATCGCCGTCGCCGCTGCGCTCGTTGCGTTTGCAATCGCACTCGCCGCTGCGCGCGACGATGTGATGACGCCAGAGCAATTGCAGGTCGCGCTGGTCGGGATGGTCGGGATTGGCGGCGCGTGCGCCGCATTGGCAGGCTTTCGCCTCTTCTCAATTTCGCGCGCGGGGGGCTGACCCTTGGCTCGCCCGGTGCTTCGCTCACTCGTCAATGGCACGCGCCAATTGCTGACTGTGCAGCTTTTTGTGGCCATCCTTGCGGTAGCGCTCGCGGGATGGACACTTGCGGTGACCACCAACGTCATCCGCGAACGCAATCGCCTGCGCGATCGCGTCATTCAACTTGAACAAACGATGGCGAGCAACGGGATGGTGGTTCCGGCAACGCCGGTGCAGGTGGATCAGCCCGTCGCTGTGGGTGATTCCAACGCTTATCCGGGTGAAGTCGGGCTCGGCGCCAACGGCGTGCTCAGTGGGCCAAACGCGGTTGAGGTTCGCGTCGAGACTGCGAACGCGACGGCGCGCGCGCCAACTCCGGCGCAAAATGCGAGCGCCAATATCAGCAGTGTACTCACAGGCTTGTTTGCGCCGCCGCCGCCGCTGCATGTCGTCGTGCTGCACGTTCGTTCGCAAGCCGAAGCCAGCGCCGCCAGCCTCATCGCCACCGATTTCATCCGCACCACGCACGTACGCGTTATTATCGACGTGATGGCGGCGCGTGATCCGCGCGACGCGGGTTACGCCTATTTCGACGGCCGCCAGAGCGCGGCCGCGGCGACGTTGGTCGGTCAGTTCAACGATGCCGCGCGCCAGCACGACCTGGCGCCGTGGTCAGCACAGTTGCGCGGCACTGCCCTGCCGGCGCAAGGCGAGTACCGCTCCGACCGCGTCGACCTGCTGTTGCCGGCCCTGCCCCCGCCGCCTCCACCGCCGCTTGTCGTCGCGCCTGAACCGGGCCCAGCGACGACGCCTGCGACGGCGCCCAACTAGGCGGTCGCCTTGCTTCCGCCCCTGAGGCGAGCCAAAAGCCGATCCAGATGAGCAACGTCGCCCATGCCGCCGATTTCGACTGGGATCCAAACCGGGCGCAGACGCTTCGTGCCGCCCGCCGCCGCTCGCGGCTGATCCTTACGCTTCGCCGGCTATTCGTGGCAGGGGCCGGGGCCTCGTTCGCGGCCGTCTTCGTATTCATGACCCTCTACGCGATCGAGGGCGGCTTCAATTCGGCCCAATATGCCCCCGCGGAGCCGCTGCGGATGATCAATCCACGCTTTATTGGCCGGACCGAGCGCGGCGGCCCCTACCAGCTTTCCGCCGAAACCGCCGAGCGGCCTCAGGGCGTCAATGCCCCGATCGAGCTGATCGCCCCGGTCTATCGGACCGAAGCCGGAACGATCATGCTGGCGCCGCGCGGGGTTTACGACGAGCGGGCCAAACGGGTGGTCTTCCAGGGCGAGGTGCTGTTCTCCGACCGTGGCGGCAACCGCTTCACCACCCCCAACATGATTGTGGACCTCGAACACGGCACGCTGACCGGTCAGGGCGGGGTCACAGGCGCCGGGCCCCTTGGCGTGCTCCAAGCCGATAGTTATGAATTGCGGGACAGCGACCGCGCAGTGGTGCTTCGCGGGGGGGTCCGCGGCCAGATTCCTGACCGCAATCAACAGCACCAGGAGCAGCCGACGCCATGAGGTCCGCAATCCTCGCTTTCGCCGCCGGCGCGTTCTTCGCCGTCGCGTTCCACGCCGCTCCCGCACACGCGCAACTCAGCGCTGGTGGTGGGCCCGTCTCTTATTCCGCTGACAATCTCGAGTACTTCGATGGCGAGCGCCGTCTCGTGCTCACCGGGGACGTGGACATCGTCCAAAACGATGCGCGTCTGCGCGCCAACAGCGTCACGCTCTATTTCAGCGCATCGACCGCGCCAAACGCGCAAGCCGGCCAAGGGCTCGCGTCGGGCGACATCGAACGCATGATCGCGGATGGCGAGGTCTATTATCTGCGTCCCGCGCAATCGGCGCGCGGCAATCGCGCAGTGTATGATGTGGCGCAAGATAGCGTCACATTCTCTGGCAACGTCGTCATTGCGTCGGATGAGAACGTCATTCGCGGCGATACGCTGGTGATGCACATCAGCTCGCGCCAGACCGTGATTCAGCCGCAGGGCGGCGGACGTGTGCGCGGGGTATTTGTGCCGAGCCATGGTCAAGGCGCCAACGGCCAAGCCAATGCCCCAGGGCAAAATTCGGGCCAACATTGACCGTGACGGCCCGGTTTTCACTAAATCTTAGCGGCGGCAGGTGTTTATGAGCCCCGAGGGCGCTGCAAGCCGTTCGTCCAAAGCCCAGACCGTTGAATCCGGTCTTGGTGCGGTTCGGATAGCCAAAACCTATCGCGGCCGTCAGGTGGTGAAAGACGTTTCGCTCTTTCTTCGCCGTGGCGAGGTCGTCGGTCTGCTGGGCCCCAACGGAGCAGGTAAAACAACCTGCTTCTATATGATCACGGGGCTCGTACGCGTGGACCAAGGGCAAATCTTGTTGGACGGCCAGGACGTCACAACGCTGCCCATGTACCAACGTGCACGGCTTGGCGTCGGGTATCTGCCGCAAGAGCCGTCGATTTTCCGTGGTCTGACCGTCGAGCAAAACGTGATGGCGATCGTCGAGCTTTCGGAGCCCAAAGCTTCGAAGCGCCGCGAGATCGTCGACGGACTGCTTGCTGAACTCCGGGTCGATCACTTGAAAGATTCGCCCGCCTCCGCCCTTTCGGGTGGTGAGCGGCGCCGGGTCGAGATCGCGCGGGCGTTGGCGACGCGTCCTTCCTTCATGTTGCTTGACGAGCCTTTCGCCGGCATCGACCCGCTCGCCATCAACGACATCCGAGAGCTGATCCTGTTCTTGAAGAACAGAGGCCTCGGCATTTTGATCACCGACCACAATGTGCGCGAAACGCTGCAGATCGTGGACCGGGCTTCGATCATGTTCGACGGTGAAGTGATGTTCGAAGGCACGCCATCCGAAGTGATGGCGTCCGATGTCGTCCGCGAAAGGTATCTCGGCAAAGATTACCACTAGTCCGGGGGCCGCGATGGCGATGATCCCCCGTCTAGAGATGCGCCAGGGCCAAGCCCTGGTGATGACGCCGCAACTGCAGCAGGCGATCAAGCTGCTTCAGCTCTCCAACATTGAGCTGCAGGAATTCGTTGAAGGCGAACTTGAGCGCAATCCGCTGCTCGAACGCGAAGAGACGCAAACCGAAGCGAAGAAGCAGGAAAGCGGCGACGCCGAAGCGCTTGAGTTCGAGTCCGGCATGATGCCGAACGAACCGGGCCTCGATGTTTCCATTGCCGACGTCGCGCCAGATTTGAGTCAGAACGAACTGATCGAGGCTGGCGCGGCGCCACTGACAGATTGGTCGAAGGCGTCATCGGGCAAAAGCTTCGACGATCTGCCCGGCATCGAAGACACGCTGGCGAACGAGAAGACGCTCGCCGAGCATCTCGATGCGCAGCTGACCGAAGCCGGCCTCTCCCCTGTCGAACGCATGATCGGCGGCGTGCTGATCGATGCGGTCGATGATTGGGGCTACATGCGCGCCGATCTCCTGGAGATCGCGCATCGCATCGGCGCACCGAACGAGCAAGTCGCGCACGTGCTGCAAGTCATGCAGGGCTTCGAGCCCACCGGCGTGATGGCGCGCGACATTCCTGAGTGCCTGACGCTGCAGCTCAAAGAGCGCGAGCGCTTCGATCCGGCGATGGAAAAGCTCGTCGCCCATCTCGATCTGCTGGCGAAGGGCCAGTTCGAACGGCTGATGATCGTCTGCGGCGTCGACCGCGAAGATCTGCAGGACATGATCGCCGAAGTGCGCGCGCTGACGCCGAAGCCCGGCGCCGGGTTTGGCGGCGGCGCGGTGCAAAGCGTTGCGCCCGATGT
>Ga0209023_10004118_pt1 | contig 16804 bp, 15 predicted proteins | sample LakOneMetagenome_FD_187468 | JGI IMG/M metagenome (GOLD analysis project Ga0209023, IMG submission 187468) | Freshwater and sediment microbial communities from Lake Erie, Canada (SPAdes) (version 2) | ecosystem: Environmental > Aquatic > Freshwater > Lentic | place: Lake Erie, Canada... | reverse complement strand
GCCCTCTACCGGGCCAAGCGCGCCGGCAAGGGGCAGTGGGCCAGCGCCTACACGCTCGACCAACCCCTTCCCTTCCCCGACCAGACCTGAGGCCTCGAGCCGGCACCGCTCCGCCCCTAGCGACGCAGCAGGTCCTTGGCGATGTGGGTGATCTGGATCTCGTCGGTGCCGGCGTAGATCTGCAGGACCTTCGCGTCACGGGCGAGCTGCTCGACGCGGAACTCGCTCATGTAGCCGTTGCCACCCAGGATCTGCACCGCTTCGAGCGCCACCTCGGTGGCGGCCCGGGCCGAGTAGAGCTTCATGGCTGACGCCTCGGCAAGGGTCATGGAATGGCCGGCGGCCGACATCTCGATGGTGCGGAACACCAGGTTCTCGGTGTTGAGCCGAGCGACCTCCATGCGGGCGAGCTTGTCCTGGATGAGCTGGAAGTCGCCAATGGGCGAACCGAACTGCACCCGGTTCTTGGCGTACTCCACCGAGATGGCGAGGCACTCCTCGATGATCCCGAGCGCCATGGCTGCGACACCGGAGCGCTCCTGCATGAAGGTGGCCTTGGCGCCGGAACGGCCGCCGGCCTCGGGGTTCTCGGTCTCGCCGATGAGCCGATCCTTGCCGACCCGCACGTCGTCGAGGAACAGCTCGCCGGTGGGCGACGAGTGCATGCCCATCTTCCGCAGCGGCTTCGACTGCTCGAGGCCAGGGGTGCCGGCATCGACCACGAACGAGAGGATCTTGCGCTCCGACGGATCGTTGCCCTCGTCGAACTTGCAGATGAACACGATGGTGTCTGCGTAGGGGCCGTTGGTGATGAACGTCTTGGACCCGTTGAGCACGTACTCGTCGCCATCACGTCGGGCGGTCGACTTCATGGACCCGAAGGCATCGGACCCGGAGTTGGGCTCGGTGATCGCCCAGGCGCCGATCTTGTCCATGGTGAGCAGGTCGGGGACCCACCGCTCCTTCTGGGCGATGGTCCCCTTGGAGCTGATGGCGGCCGACGTGAGGCCCATGGACACGCCCATGGCGGTGACCATGCCGGGACAGACCTTGCAGAGCTCGATGATCGGGATGAGCGTCAGCGACGATGCGCCACCGTCGCCGTCTCGCTGGGGCTTCTCAGGTGGCGTCTCACCCTTCTCGACGGCGGCGGCCACCTCCTTCTCGAAGGCGATGGTCTTGGCGAAGCGGTCGCGGGCAGCGACATCCATGCCGAAGTCGCGGAACAGCTTGCGGAGCACCTCGTAGGGCGGCGTGTCACCGTGCTCGAACTCGTCGATCCGCGGGCGGATCTCCTTGTCGATGAACTGCTTGACGGCGCCGCGCACCATCTCCTGCTCGTCGGTCCACTGGTACACGGGCCACCTCCGGAAGGGTCGGCCCTGACCGGGCCGGCGCTAGGCGCCCAACGCTACTCAACAACTTGACCGCCCGGTCAAGTTCTTGGGTAGCTGCGGTTCTGAGGTCCTGGGTGTTCACCCACGACCACTCAGGACCTCAGAACGGGAAGGACCCGGACCCGCTGTGCTTCTGAGGTCCTGGGTGTTCACCCATGACCACTGAGGACCTCAGAACGGCGGGAAGCCCGATCACCAGCGGTCGGACGGCGGCTCGGTGGAGGGGCCGACGTGGGTGGCGAGCCAGGCGTGGATGCCGCTCGCGGCGCGCCAGGTGCCGACGATGCGATCAGCGGCCTTGGGTGTGCTGAGCCACTTGACCGGCTCGAAGTCGCGCAGGGCGGCCAGGCTCTTGCACCGAAGCAACTCGATCCGTGGGTGGTCACGCGGGTAGCCGCGCGGCGCGGTCTTGAGTGGCTGGCCCTCGATGACGAGGCCAGCAGCCCGCACCTCGGCCACCAGGCGTTCGAGCTCGGTGCCGGCAGCCTCGTCGTCCACCGCAGCGCGGAACAGGGCCAACTGGTCCTTGGCCATCATCCACGCACCGGACCCCACGGACAGGCCCTGGGCCGAGATCCCAACGTAATAGCCCTCGCCACCCTCGCCCTCGCCCACTGCATAGCACCGGGTCTTGTAGGGCGACTTGTCCTTGCTGAACCGCACGTCGCGGTTGGGACGGAACACCTTGAGGGGCCCGAACTCATCCTCGACCAGGTCGCTCAGGGCGTCGAACGGAGCCCGCACCTCGTCGTCGTAGATGTGCTTGTGCTCGAGCCAGAAGGGCCGGTTGTTGTTGGCCTCAAGCTCTCGGTAGAAGTCGATCACGGCCGGAGACCAGCCACGGAACCCATCGGTCATGGCCCGATCGTCGCACGTGGCCCGCCACGCCGGAACCCACCCCGTAGAGGTATTGGGCCGACCTGTCCCCGATCCCTAGATTTGGACCCATGCGCAACCCGAAGGACTTCTTCCGCCCCCTGGCCGTCGGTGCACCCGAACCGGTGCGGGAGATCCCCTTCCGCCCCTCGCGGATGATCCACTTCTTCCCGTCGTCCAACGCCAAGATGGTCTCGAAGCTCCCCGACATCATCCCCACCGTCGACATCATCCTGGCCAACCTCGAGGACGGGGTGCCGGCCTCGGACAAGGAAGCGGCTCGGGCCGGCCTGGTCGACGTGGCCAAGAACACCGACTTCGGCGACACCCAGTTCTGGACCCGGGTCAACTCGCTCGACTCGCCCTGGGGCCTCGACGACCTCACCGCCGCCGTGCTCGAAGCCGGCGAGGCGCTCGACGTCATCATGGTCCCCAAGGTCGAGGGCCCTGAGGACATCCACTTCGTGGACCGCCTGCTCGCCCAGCTCGAGGCCAAGGCCGGGCTCACCGAGCCGATCCTCGTGCACGCCATCTTGGAGACCGCTCGTGGCGTGGCCAACGTCGAGGAGATCTGCGCTGCGTCGCCCCGCATGCAGGGCCTGTCTCTCGGCCCGGCCGACCTGGCCGCCAACCGCCGCATGAAGACCACCCGCGTCGGCGGTGGTCACCCCGGCTACCTGGTTCGCCAGGACCCGGTCGACGGAGACATCGAAGGCCAGCGCACCATCTACCAGCAGGACCTCTGGCACTACACCGTGGCTCGCATGGTCGATGCCTGCGCCTCCAACGGGATCCTCCCCTTCTACGGGCCGTTCGGCGACATCAAGGACACCGTCGCCTGCGAGGACCAGTTCCGCAACGCCTACCTGCTCGGCTGCGTCGGCGCCTGGAGCCTGCACCCGGTGCAGATCGCCATCGCCAAGAAGGTCTTCTCCCCCGACCCCGCCGACGTGGCCCACGCCCTCGAGGTCATCGAAGCCATGGGTGACGGCACCGGCGCCGTCATGCTCAACGGGAAGATGGAGGACGACGCCTCGGTCAAGCAGTGCAAGGTCATGGTCGACCTGGCCCACCAGCTCGCCGACCGCGACCCCGACCTGGCCGCGCTCTACGGCTTCGCCGGCTCGGAGGCCTGACGTGACCGACCTGATCCTCCCCCGCCGCTCCGTCCTCTACATGCCGGGCGCCAACGAGCGGGCGCTCGAGAAGGCCAAGGGCCTGAACGCCGACGCCCTGATCCTGGACCTCGAGGACGCCGTGGCTCCCGATGCCAAGGCCGAGGCTCGAGACCGGGTGTGCGCCGCCGCATCGTCGGGCGAGTACGGCGCCAAGGAGGTGGCCATCCGGGTCAACGGCCTCACGACCCAGTGGCATGCCGACGACATCGCCGCGGCTGCTGCCGCAGGCCCCGCCGCCGTGGTGGTGCCCAAGGTCGACTCGGTCGACGACGTCCACGCCATCGAGAAGGGCCTCGAAGCCGGCGGCGCCCCCGGTCACACCAAGATCTGGGCCATGGTCGAGACGCCGGTGGCCATGCTCCACGCCGAGGCCATCGCCGCTGCCTCGGACCGCCTGACCGTGTTGGTGATGGGCACCAACGACCTGGCCAAGGAGCTCCACGCCGAGCACGTGCCCGGCCGCCAGCCGCTGGTCACCGGCCTCGGTCTGTGCCTGCTCGCCGCCCGGGCCACGGGCAAGGTGATCCTCGACGGCGTCTACAACGACATCAAGGATCCCGAGGGCTTCGAGGCCGAGTGCCTCCAGGGCCGCCAGATGGGCTTCGACGGCAAGACGCTCATCCACCCGAGCCAGATCGACCCGGCCAACGAGGTGTGGGCCCCCACGCCCGAGGCGGTCGAGGACGCCCGGGCACTGATCGCCACCTTCGACGACGCCATCGCCGCCGGCAAGGGCGTGGTCACCCACAACGGCCGGATGATCGAGAACCTCCACGTCGCCAACGCCCAGCGCGTGCTGGCCGTGGCCGACGCCATCGCCGCCCGCACCGCCTGACCCGCCGGTCGCCGCCCGAGACCTCAGGACGCCCGCCGGCGAGCCGAACCAGCTCACCTCGACCCAGCCCAAGGACCGCTCGTCATCGGCTGACGCCAGATGGAACCAGTGACCGGTCGTGAACAGCAACCGTGGGCGGCGATACCGCAACGGCGCCGTCCGCGGCACGTCCCGCCGCCCGTCGACGAAGGCGAAGCTCGTGGACGCGAACGTCAAGGCCCAGGCGCGCTGAGCAGTTAGCACCGACCAATCGAGCGTCACCACCACGAGGAGCGCGACGACCCCAAGGGATGCTCCGCCCTCGGGTCTCGTGAGGGAGAAGAGGCCCCAAACGCTTGCCGCCAACGGACCGGCGGCGGCGTAGGCCCACCAGCGGATCTGATCGAACCGGTCGGCGCGCTCGGGCACATCCTCCGTGTCCTCGACCGCGGGCGACTCGGCCTCCGTCCCGCCAACATCCACCAGCCGAGCCTTCCACCGGAACGCAGCGCCAGCGCGCCGCGATCGAGCCGCACCGCCTGACCGAGCGCGCCTGGCGGTGTGCGAGGCTCGGCCCATGCGCTACCGCCGGATGCCCATCGAGGTCGAGTCTCCCGAGGAGCTCGGCTACGACACCATCGCCAACAACCTGTCGGAGAGCTCGGTGGCCGACCGGAAGCTCTCCGATCTGGGCCTCGACCTCGATCTCGACGATCTGGTCCTCTGCTACGGCGACCACCTCGGCGACCCCGTGCTGCGCGAGGCGGTCGCCTCCGGTGGCAGCGGCATCAGCGCCGACGACGTCATCGTCACGCCCGGCGCCGCCGCCGCGCTGTTCAGCGTGGCCACCTCGCTGCTCGACCGTGGCGATCACGCCGTCGTCGTCCGCACCAACTACGCCACCAACCTCGAGACGCCACGAACCATCGGGGCTGACCTGGACATCGTCGACCTGGCCTTCGATCAGGGCTGGCGCCTCGACCTCGATGAGGTGGCCGCCAAGATCAAGCCCGGCACGACGCGCCTGATCAGCGTCACCTGCCCGCACAACCCCACCGGCACGATGCTCGGGCTCACCGACCTCAAGCGCCTCGTCGGCCTGGCCGAACGGGCCGAGGCGACCCTGCTCGTCGACGAGACCTATCGCGACCTCACCCACACCGGCGAGCGCATCCCGCTGGCCGCAACCCTGTCGCCCAACGTGGTCAGCGTGAGCTCCATGTCCAAGGCCTACGGCCTGCCCGGCATCCGTATCGGCTGGGCCATCACCACCGATCCCGAGATGCGCCAGACCCTCCTGGCCGCCAAGGAGCAGATCGTGATCTGCGGTTCAACGATCGACGAGCACATCGCCGGTCGGGTGCTGTCGGACCGAAAGCGGGTCCTGGCCCCGATCATGGCCGACGTCCGCGAGCGGCTGGAGCTGGTGGACGCCTGGATGGCCGGCCAGGACACGTTTGAGTGGGTCCGCCCCAGCGGAGGCGTGGTGGGCCTAGTGCGCTTCCGCGACGACATCGAGGTCGACGAGGCTCGCTTCCACCACCTGCTGCTGGCCGAGCACGGCACCTACGTCGGCCCCGGCCACTGGTTCGAGCTGACGGACCGCTACTTCCGCCTCGGCTTCGGATGGCCGACCGTCCCCGAGCTGCGTGTGGGCCTCGACGCACTCCTCGCCGCAGCGGCCCAGGCCAAGCCGGCCTGATCAGCCGCCGAGGAGGGCATCGAGCTTCTGTTCCAGGCGAGCGATGTCGCCCTTGGTGGCGTTCTCGTCCTCCTTGCGCAGCTCCACCGCGATCACGCCGCCGGGGCTGATGGTGGCCCGCTCCACCTCGTCGATCGAGCTGGCCCCCTGGCGCCGGATGGCCGCCACGACCTCGGTCCTCCGTAGCCCCAGACGGCGCAGGGACTTCTCCTTGACCTTGCCGTCGACCACGACATCGGTGGCGGAGCCCTCCACCACCGCGGCCACCGCCTTGTTGTAGCCGACCACCCGCACCACCACGGCGTTGATGCCGAGCAGGATGCCGGCGCCGATCAGGCCACCGGCGAGCGAGTTGTCCGGACCGATCACCGCGTTCTGGACCACGTTGGACAACAGCAGCAGCACGACCAGGTCGAACGAGTTCAGCTGGGCGACCTCGCGCTTCCCGGCGAGGCGCAGCAGCAGCACCAGTCCGAGGTAGACGGCGAGCGTGCGGATCACCTTCTCCACCACGGGGATGCCCATGTCGAACAGGCTGTCGTTGATCTGCGATGCGAGGATCCACATGGGAGGGAACGGTACGGTCCGGGCCATGGCCGTGCCTCCCCTGCCCGACATGACCGAACTGCTCGACGCGTCGCCGTCGTTCGCCCAGCACCCGGGCCTCCGCGACCACGCCCGGCTGTGGCTGGCGTGGGGGCCCTACGCCCGTGCCCGCGTGGCCGAGGAAGCGGCCGAGCTGGCCCGACCGTCCCTGCGGCCCCAGACGCTGCGCGCCGTCGGCCGTACCGGTGTCGACCTGGCCAAGGGCGTGGCACCCGGGCTGCGCGACGACGCCAAGAAGCGCGTGCGTGAGGGGCCGCTGGAGGCTGGCAGCGCCATGAAGCACGTACAGGAGCTGGTGAAGGCCGGCGGTTCCACCTACATCAAGCTCGGCCAGTTCATCGCCACCGCCCAGGGCCTGCTGCCCGACGAGTGGGTGGAGGCCTTCGGGTGGTGCCGCGACACCGCCACGCCGCTGGCACCGGGCATGGCCGAGCAGCGCTTCGAGGAGCGCTTCGAGGTCCCTCTGGAGGCGGTGTTCTCGTCGTTCGAGACCGAGCCCCTCGGAGCGGCCTCGATCGGCCAGGTCCACGCCGCCACGCTGCTCGACGGCACCGAGGTGGTGGTCAAGATCCGTCGTCCCGGCCTCCGCGACCAGTTTGAGCGTGACCTGCGCTCGATGGCGCTGGCCGCCGCCGCCGTGGAGAAGACCTCCAAGACGGCGAGGGTCGCCAACCTCACCGGCTTCGTCGAGTTGTTCGGCCAACTCGTGCTGGAGGAGGTCGACTTCCGCTTCGAGGCCCTCAACCAGGTGGAGCTGGCGCTGGCCTCGGAGGCCGCCGGCCACGAGTTCACCCACTTCCCCCGACCGATCCCCCACCTCACCACCGAGGACGTGTTCGTGATGACCCGGGTGGAGGGGGTGCCCTACAACCTGGCCCTGGCCGCCTATCCCGATGCGGTCGACGGGGAGCGGCTGCTCAACCTGGCCATCACCGGCACGCTCGAGCACATGATCGCCTACGGCATCTTCCACGGCGACCTGCACGCCGGGAACGTCCTCATCAACTCCGAGGGCGACTTCTCGCTCATCGACTTCGGCATCGCCGGCCGCATCGACGCCGAGCAGCGCGCCGCCACGGTGAAGTTCCTCTTCGGGTTCGCCCGCAACGACAACCTGCTGCAGCTCCATGGCCTCCAGCTGTTCGGTGCGATCCCCGAGGGCGAGGACCTCCCCGCGCTCGCTCGTCAGCTCGAGGACCAGCTCAACGCGGTGGACCCGACGCTGCTGTCCCGAGAGGGCGAGTTCACCGTCGACAAGCTCGGCCAGGCGCTCGGCACCATCATCCGGGTGCTGGCCCAAAACGGGTTCCAGCTGCCCAAGGAGCTGGTGCTGTTCTTCAAGAACCTGCTGTACCTCAACGGGTTCGCCGCGACCCTTGCCCCCGACACCAACCTGTTCGACCAGATCGAGCCGGCCTTCACGTACTTCATCAGCCGCTACCCGCAGGAGTTGAGCGAGATCATCGCCGACGTTATGTAAGGCGGTTCACGGCGTCACGATCGGGAAGCCGAGGACGAAGGTGTCGACCACGGCGGCGAGCGCTTCGAGATCGGCCCGCTCGCCGGTGACGGCCAGCGCGCCCGCCTCCTCCAGCTCATCGAGCGTCTTGGCGCCGAAGAGCAGGGCGGCGAGGGTGGGATGATCCGCCGTGATGGCCACCGTTGCCGCCGCCGATGTGGCGGTGGCGGCCTCGGCGGACACGGCGTGCACCGCTCCCCGCTCGATGCCCACGCGCCAGCGCTCGCCCCGGTCGGTGACGGTCACGTCGATGGCCCACGTCCGGTCTGCGGCGGCCAGCCCGTTGAGCCGTACGCCGAGGAGATCGAACAGCTGCTCGGTGGTCATGGCGGCGATGGTGTCGCGGCCAACCGTGCTCCCCCGGCCGAGATCGGGGTGCCCGTGGCGCAGCTCCTGAGCCCCGGTCAGGTAAAAGTCGCGCCATGGCCCGGACTCGGCCTGGTACCCGAGCTGCTCGAGGGCGTCGGCCTGCAGCAGCCGGGCCTCGAGGTGGTCGGGATCGGCGAAGACCACGTGGTTGACCACCTCGGCCACCCAGCGGTAGTCGCCCTCGTCGAAGCTCACCCGTGCCTTGGCCACCACCGCGTCGGCCCCGCCCATGAAGTCGACGTAGCGCGCCGCGGCCTCGGTGGGCGGGTGCGGGTGGAGGTGAGCTGGGTTGGCGTCGAACCATCCCAGGTAGCGCTGGTAGACGGCCTTGGCGTTGTGGTTGACGGTGCCGTAGTAGCCGCGGCTGGACGACTCGGCCTCGAGCTCCGGTGGGAGGCGCAGCTCCTCGGCGATCTCCAGCGAGGTGAGCCCGTGGTTGGCCAGGCGCAGGGTCTGATCGTGGAGGAACCGATAGGTGTCGCGCTGGCGAGCCAGGTGACCCACCAGCTCGTCGGTCCCCCACCGTGGCCAGTGGTGGCTGGCGAAGAGCACGTCGGAGGCTTCGCCGAACAGGTCGATGGCCTCCTGCAGGTACTTGCTCCACGCCATGGCGTCACGCACCTGGGCGCCGCGCGGCGTGTAGAGGTTGTGCAACGTGCAGGTGCAGTTCTCAGCCATGCACAGCACCCGGTGGTCGGGGAAGTGGAAGTTCATCTCCGACGGCGCCTCGGTATCGGGCGTGACCTGGAAGACGATCCGCACCCCGTCGACCAAGAGCTCGGTGCCGGTCTCGGAGATCTCCTCGGTGGGCGCGATCAACCCTTGGTCGGCCAGCAGCGGGATGCCCTTGCCCAGGCCGGCGTCGACGTGACCCCGTGGGCTCTTCGGGAGCAACGGCCCGTACATGTAGGTGGCCCGACGGCTCATCACGTTGCCGGCCACCACGTTCTCGCTCACCGCGGCTTGGAGGAACCCTGACGGCGCGATCACCCGCACCTTGCCCGACACCACGTCGGCCTCGTCGATCACCCCGCGCACGCCGCCGAAGTGGTCGACGTGGCTGTGGGTGTAGATCAGCGCGGTGACCGGTCGTTCGCCGAGGTGCTCGTTCACGAGCGCCATGGCGGCCTGGGCGGTCTGGACCGACGTGAGCGGGTCGATCACGATCCGACCGGCCTCGCCCTGGATCACCGTCAGGTTGGCCAGGTCGAGGCCGCGAACCTGGTGGAACCCGGGGGCCACCTCGAACAGGCCCGCCTCGCGGTTGAGCCCGGCCTGGCGCCACAAGCTGGGGTTGACCTCGGCGGGGGCCGGCTCGGACAAGAAGTCGTAGCTGGCCAGGTTCCAGACCTCCCAGCCACCGGGGTGGACGACGGTGGGCGAGCTTGGCTGGGCCACCCGACCGCGGACGGCCCGCTGGTGGTCTGCTGCATCGGCGAGGAAGGAGAGCTCGGCGGCGGCCGCATTGATGGCGGCGGTGGCGGCGGTGGCCGGCTTGGGTCCGAGATCGGGTGCGAGATCGCTCATGGGCGGAGTCTGGCCGATCCGGGCCGGGTCCTTCCGAAATGGCCGACGCGGCCGATGGAAACGGGTGACCGACCGCGTTCCCATCCGCCGGGTGCGGTTCCAGTGGCCCGACGACCTCAACCCGGTGTGGACCCCGCGCGTGCCCGAGATGGCCATCGCCGCCAACGCCGTCTCGCTGCTGATGCCCCACACCGAGCCGTACGTGGTGACCACCGTTCGCGCCGCGGCCGACGAGCTCGAGGCCACCGACCCGGACCTGGCCTCGCGTGCCCATGCCTATGTGCAGCAGGAAGCCCAGCACCACGCCCAGCACCGTCGCTTCAACGACATCATCGTCGGGCACTATCCCAGCCTGGCCAGGGTCGAGCGTGGACTGGACAAGGTGTTCGGGCTCCTCCGACGCCGGAGCACCCGCTTCGGGCTGGCCTTCGCCACCGGGTTCGAGATCATCGCCTTCGTGGCCGCCCGCTGGATGGACAACCACCAGGTGCTGCTGCGAGACGCCGACCCCACCGCCGCCACCCTGTTCCTCTGGCACCTGTCGGAGGAGGTGGAGCACAAGGAGGTGGCGTTCGACGTGTACGAGGCCGCTGGTGGCGGACGACTTCGGCTGGCATGGGCCACCACGGTGGCCGCGCTGGTCCTGTCGGTGGGGTCCTACGTCGGCACCCTCACCATGCTCCGCGCCGAGGGGAAGCTGTTCTCCCCGGTCTCGCACCTGCGCCTGATCGGCTGGTCGATCAGCTTCATCTTCGTGGCGCTGCCGGTGGCCGTGCTGTCGACGCTACCCGGGCACCACCCCCGAGAGCTGACCGACCCGGCCGGGCTCGAGCACTGGCTCGACAACCTCGACCCCGCCACCAGCACCGTCCCCGTCTGGGCCCTCCCCTGACCAGCCCAGGATCGGTTCTGAGGTCCTGGGTGTTCACCCATGACCACCTCAGCGCTCAGAATCCCGAGGCCGCCCGCCCCGACCGTTCTGAGGTCCTGGGTGTTCACCAGTGAACGCCTGGGCGCTCAGAACGGTCGGTGGGCCTAGTTGCCAGCGGTCGACGTGGTGGGGGCGGTCAGGTCGTAGATGGTGACGCCGGACACGGTCTTGGCCGTGAAGTTCGACGTGACCCACGTGCTGATCTGGCTGGTGGTCCCGGAGCCGGCGCCCCGGCCGAACCCGCCGCCGCCCAGGCCGCCGCCACCGCTGATGAAGTAGTGGATGTCGCCAGCGGCCACGTAGGCCTTGAACTGGGCCAGGGTGGGACTCGGGTCCGAGCCGTTGAAGCCACCGATCGCCATGACCGGCTCGTCGGCCGCCAGCTGGTAGCCCGACGCCGAGTTGGAACCCATGGCCGCAGCCACCCAGCGGTAGTCGCCGGCGTTGGCCTTGAGCAGGGCGGTGAGCTCGGCCGACGACGTGCTGCCCGTGAGCAACCCGCCGGCATTGGCCGTACCACCGGCGCCGGCGCCACCAGGGGCCCCACCACCCGCGGGCGGGGTTCCCGTGGTGCCGGTTCCTCCGGTGCCGGTTCCCGTGGTGCCGCCGGGGGCGAACCCGCCGGGTCCACCGCCGAACCCGCCAGGCCCTCCACCGAAGCCACCACCACCTCGGCCGAAGCCACCCGGCCCACCGCCGAAGCCAGACGTCCCGGGCCCCGCCGTGGGGATGGAACCAGTGTGGGGCACCGAGGCGGTCTGGAGGCTGTAGGCGGCGGGTCCGGCCAGGGCCAGGACGAGGGCACCGGCGGCGACCGAAGCACCGACCTTGCCCCGCAGCGAGGGGGCGACGGCGATGATGGCGGCCAGGGCGAGTCCGCCGTAGAGGATCACCGACTGCAGCAGCGGCGCCCAGTTCGGCGTGCGGTGCATCAGGTGGTAGCTGAACGTGGTGCTGAGGGCCAGGGTGCCGGCCAGGATCACCCGACCGAGGGCCGAGCTACGGCGCTGCCACCAGGGCACGATGCCGATGGCGACGACGGCACCGATGGCCGGAGCGAGCGCCACGGTGTAGTAGGCGTGGATGATGCCCTTGCCGAAGCTGAACGCCGCCAGGGTTACCACCAGCCATCCACCCCAGAGGAGCAGGGCGGTGCGAGCGCGGTCGACCCGAGGCGCACGCCACCGGGCGATCAGCCCGATGGCGAGCAGCAGCAGCGCGGTCGGGATGAGCCACCCGGCCTGAGTGCCGAACTCGCTGTTGATCATGCGGTTCCAGCCGGTGGGACCCCACATGGCGCTTCCGCCGGGGCCCCCTCCGCCGCCGACGCTGCCGGTCTCGTTGCCGGTCAGGCGGCCGAGTCCGTTGTACCCCAGGGTCAGCTCGAGGATGGAGTTCTTCTGCGAGCCACCGATGTAGGGCCGCGATGCTGCCGGCCACAGCTCGACGATGGCGATCCACCAGCCGGCCGAGAAGACCAGGGCGAAGAACGCGGCCGCCGACTGGAGGAAGCGACGCCGGAACGGGGTCGGCGCACAGATCAGGTAGACGAGGGCGAAGGCCGGGGCCACGAGAAGGGCCTGGAGCATCTTGGTCAGGAAGCCGAAGCCGACGAACGACCAGGCCAGGAGCAACCAGCCGGTGCTGGCTCGCTCGAGCGCTCGGGTGAGTGCGTAGGCCCCCGCCACCAGCAGGAGCACGAGCACGGCATCTGGGTTGTTGAACCGGAACATCAACGTGGCCACCGGGGTGAGGGCCAAGATGGCACCGGCGATGAGCCCGGGTCCGGCGCCGAACCAGCGCTTGATGGCGGCGTAGAGCACGCCGACCGAGGCCACCCCGGCCAGCGCCTCGGGCACGAGGATGCTCCAGGTGTTTACCCCGAAGATCCGCGCCGAGACGCCCATCACCCAGAGGGCGACGGGCGGCTTGTCGACGGTGATGGAGTTGGCCGAGTCCGAGGACCCGAAGAAGAACGCCTTCCAGCTGTGGGTGCCGGCCTGCACCGCAGCGGAGTAGAAGCTGTTGGACCAGCCGGACGCGCCGAGGCCCCAGATGTAGAGCACGCCGGTGGCGAGGAGCAGGGCGAACAGCGCCGGGCGAGCCCACGCGGGGTCGGCATCGGGGCCTCGCAGCACCCGGCGGATCCTGCCGCTCGGTCGGGCTGGTTCGCCGAGACCGACCACAGGTCGGGCGGGCAGTGGGTCGACGGTGTTTGGCGGGGTGGGAGTGCCAGCCTCGGGCCGGTCGAGCGTGGTGGTCATGGGATCGAGTGTGGACATCGATCCTGGGAGGTCGCTGGGTGCCGCCGAGGAGTTCCCGCTGAAGCCCCTGGGCTCGGTCACGGGGCCGGGGCGGGGTTCGGACCGGTCGCCGGGTTCGAGCCGGTCACCGGGTTCGGGCCCGCACCGTTGGGCGGTCCTTGGTTCGGGCCCAAGGCACCGCGGCCGCCGTTGGGGCCGAAGCCAGGTGGGAACTCGAACCCCGGCGGGAAGCCGCGGCGCCCGCCGAAGCCGGTGTTGGCCGGGACGTGGTCGGCCAGGGCGGTGCCGGCCCCTGCTCCCAGGGCGATGGCCACGAACGCGGCCAGCGCGCCGACCCAGCCGCCGGCCTTGATGCGGGCCGGCTTGCGGCCGGGCACCGGATCGGCCCAGGGGTTCTGCTCGGCCACGTCGGCCATGATCGCTCCTTCGGGTCTCCGCACGGGCGCGGTCCTTCCCGGGTCCAGATCCTGGCAGGGGAACCTCAGAGAACCCTCAGGATGCGAACCGACATGGGTCGGCTCGTCCAGAGGCTCGAGACCTCAGGGCGCGGCGGATTGGCCAGGCGTGGCGCCGACGATGGCAGCGACCCCCGTCACGAAGCGCTCGATGTCGTCCGGCGTGGTGGCGAAGCTCGTCATCCAGCGCACCAGCGACTTGCTCAGATCCCACTCCCAGAAGAACGACCAATCCTGCAGTGGGGCGATGCTGGCTGCCGGGAGCTGGGCGAAGACTGCGTTCACCTCGGGGGCGAGGGGAACGGCGACCCCGGGGATGGCCGACGCCTGCACGGCCAGGTCAGCGGCCAGATCGTTGGCCCGACGGGCATTGCGCAGCCACAGGTCGTCGGTGAGCAGGGCCGAGATCTGAGCGGCGACGTACCGGCTCTTGGACGGGAGCTGGCCAGCCTGCTTGCGCACGAACCGGGCCCGTTCGGCCAGTTCGGGCTTGAGGTAGACCACGGCCTCGCCGTACATCGCGCCGTTCTTGGTGAGGCCGAAGGTGAGCACGTCGACGCCCGGATCGCGGATCAGGCCCCGTACGTCGGTCCCGGTGGCCACCACCGCGTTGGCGATGCGCGCCCCGTCGACGTGCACCAGCAGGCCGCGGCTGTGGGCATGGTCGCAGAGCGCCGCGATCTCGTCGACGGTGTACACCGTGCCCATCTCGGTGGACTGGCTGATGGACACCACGCCGGGTTGGGGGTGGTGCTCGCTCCCGAGCCAGTCGAAGAACGGCGTGATGGCGTCGGGCGCGAGCTTGCCGTCGACGTGAGGCAACGGCGTGATGCTCGAACCGGTGAAGCGTGCCGGAGCACCGCACTCGTCGACGACGATGTGGGCGGTGTCGGTGCACAGCACCGATTGCCAGGGCTGCAGCAGTGACGCCAGGCCGACGACGTTGGCACCGGTACCGCCCCAGCAGAGCATGACCTCTACCGGGGCGTCGAACAGCGCTCGCAGCTGGTCCACGGCAGCGGCGGTCCAGCGGTCCTCGCCGTAGGCAAGCGCCGGTCCGTGGTTCGCGGCGGCGAGGGCCTCCATGACCTCGGGCGACACGCCGGCAGCGTTGTCGCTCGCAAACGACCCCAGCGGCGGGATGGGCAGGTCAGAGGGGACGGGCACGGCGGCGGCAACCGTCAGGGAGCCCGGGGAAGCTCAGCCGACAGCAGCTTCTGGAGCTTCTGCATGGCCTTGATCTCGCTGACCGTGCAGGTGGTCCCGCTACGCATGGTGAGGAGGGCCCAAGGCGGCTCGGGGTTGGCGTTGACGTCGCATCGCTCGATGAAGTCGGGGTTCACCCACGAGCTCTCACCTGCGTGGGTGGGGTCGACCTGGATCCACATGGTTCGTTCCGTTCCTGCCTCTCGGCTACCGCTGCGACGGTACCCGAGCCGCGGCTCAGGCGGTCGATCCCAATATCCTGGTGACACGGCGGTGCCCTGCAGTCCACGCTGGCACCTCCGGGCTCGCACCCTTCACCCGTTCGAGAGGAGGCCGGTCGCCATGTCCGACACCTTGCTGCTCAACGCCACCTACGAGCCCCTGTGCGTGGTGTCGGTCCACCGTGCTGTCGGGCTGGTGCTGTCCGACAAGGCCGACGTGATCGCCGACGGCGATGCGCCCATCCGATCCGAACGCCTCGCCATGGCCGAGCCGGCCGTGATCCGGCTTCGCTACTTCGTGAAGGTGCCGTTCCGCGCTCGCCTACCGCTGAACCGTCGGAACCTGCTGGCAAGGGACCGCGGTCGCTGCGCGTACTGTGCCAACCGTGCCGACACCATGGATCACGTCGTCCCTCGCAGCCGGGGTGGGGTCCACGCGTGGGAGAACGTCGTGGCCGCCTGCCGGCCGTGCAACGCCACCAAGGGCGATCGGCTGCTCGCCGAGTTGGGCACCCACCTGCCGTTCACCCCGACCGCGCCGTCTGGCTGGGCCTACCTCGTGGTCGGCGTGAGCGCCGCCCACCCGGCCTGGGAGCCGTGGCTGGCCGACACCGAGGCCCGGTGAACGCCACCGCCGGATCCGGCGCTCCGGTCAGCGACGAGGCCCACTGGTTCCGCCTGTTGGGGCGGGGGCTGCGCAAGCGCTGCCCCAACTGCGGAGCCGGCCACGTGTACCGCACGTGGTTCGAGATGAAGGATCGGTGCCCGGAGTGCGCCTTGAAGTTCGAGCGGGAGCCCGGGTTCTTCGTGGGCGCCTACCTGATCAACTTCGCCATCGCCATCGTGTTGTTGTTCCTGCTGTGCATGGCGTTCGTGGCGGTGAAGGCCAGCAACGCCGATGCCAGTCCCACGGCCTTCCTGGTGGCCGGCACCCTCATGGCGGTGGCCGGACCCATCCTCTTCTACCCGTTCTCCCGCACGCTGTGGTCGGCCATCGACATCGGCATGACCCCGCTCGAGCCCGCTGAGCTGTCCGCCATGGCCGCCGCCCACGACGTCGCCGACGCCGAGAGCTCGGGCTGACCCTGAGCTCGCCTGGAGGTCCCTGGGGCATCGAGCTCGACTACGTCGACGCCTTCGGTGAGCCTCGTCAGGCCAGCGCCGAGACGTTCCACGTCCTGCGTCAGGCCATGGGTGGTTCGCCCGACGATCCCGACGCGCCGCCGCCTGCCGGGACCGACGTGGTGTTCGTTCGACCCGGCGATCGACCCGAGTTCGCGCGGGGGTCCGTCGTGGTCCTCGAGGACGGTTCCACCCTCCGCGTCGATGGGTCGCTCCCGCCCGACCTGCCACTCGGGTACCACCGGATCGAGGGCCCGTCGGTGGGCGGCGAGCAGGGCTCCACCCAGCACCTGATCGTCAGCCCGGGCCGCACCGCGCTGCCGGCGGATCTCCGCATCTGGGGACTGACCTGCCAGCTCTACGCGGCCCGCTCCACCCGGAGCTGGGGGATCGGCGACCTCGCCGACCTGCGTCGCCTGTCGGCGTGGGCCACCGAGCGGGGCGCAGGGGTGATCGGGCTCAACCCGCTCCACGCCCCCGAGCCACTCGACCATCCGGCCGACAGCCCCTACTCACCCAGCAGTCGCCGCTGGCGCGATCCCCTCTACCTTGCGATCGACGAGGTTCCCGGCGCCGCGTCGGTCCTCGGCCTGGAAGACCTGCGGCGCGCTGGACAG
>Ga0209023_10004117_pt1 | contig 16805 bp, 20 predicted proteins | sample LakOneMetagenome_FD_187468 | JGI IMG/M metagenome (GOLD analysis project Ga0209023, IMG submission 187468) | Freshwater and sediment microbial communities from Lake Erie, Canada (SPAdes) (version 2) | ecosystem: Environmental > Aquatic > Freshwater > Lentic | place: Lake Erie, Canada... | reverse complement strand
CGCCACCAGCCGGTCGTTCACGATGACTGAACAGGCGCCGCAATCACCCGTGCCGCAGCCTTCCTTGGTGCCGGTCAGACCGAGACCGTTGCGAACCGCGCTCAACAGCGTTTCGTCGGGCGTGCACAGGAACTCGGCGGGCTCGCCGTTGACACTCGTTTCGATATGCAGTTTGGACACGGTCATCGTTCCTTTGCGCGCTCGGCCGCAATCGCAGCCACGCGTCGGGTGAGCACGCCGACTACCGTTCGCCGGTAGTCTACGGAGCCTCGTTTGTCGGTGATGGGTTGCGCAGCAACACTCGCCGCGGCGGCCGCCCGCTCGAGCGCCTCGGCGTCCACGGTGGTGCCGACGAGCGCCGCGCCCGCCTCTTCAACCAGCCGCGCCGTTGGCGCCACCGCACCGATGGCGACGCGAGCCGCGGTGCAAACACCGGCGTCGTTCAACGTGACTCTGACCGCCGCGCACGCCACGGCGATGTCCATCTCTGTCCGCGGAATCAGGCGCTGATACGCGTCGGCGGTGCGCGCCGGCGGTTTGGTGAGGCGAAGTGCCACCAGCAGTTCGCCTGGTGCCAGCGTGGTCTTCCCCGGTCCTGCGGTCAGCTGCTCGACCGGAATGCGCCGCTCGCCGCCCGTGCCCGCCACGATCGCCACCGCCTCGTTCACGATCAAGGCGCACGTCGAATCGGCGGCCGGCGATCCGTTGCACAGATTGCCGCCAAGGCTGCCCCGGCTCTGAATCTGCGTCGAACCAATCAGGCCGACGCCCTCAACGAGACCCGGCCACCAGGTGCGGATCGCAGGATGTCCGACGATGTCGGCGGCCGGTACGGCGGCGCCGATGGTCACACCGTCGTCGTCGACGGCGATGCGCATCAGGTCAGGGATGCGCTTGATGTCGAGAAAGGCGCTGGGCTGCCGGAAGCCACCTTGATACTGCACGAGCAAGTCCGTGCCTCCGGCCAGAATCGCGGCACCCGGCTCGGCCTCCATGAACCTGACGGCGTCGGCAACGGTCGTCGGCGCCAGAAATCGCGGTGTCTGCATCCGTGGAGCATATGAAATCGCGGTTCCCGCAGGCAAGGCCGGCCGCACTCGCCGGACGGAGGGGTCTGCCGATTCTTCGGCGGTAGTGGGGACTATTGCCCGCTCACGGCCAGCCGCAGTGTGTTTTCGAGGTATTTACGGCCTTTTCATTCCGGCACGAAGTCTGCTCTTGTTCCTGGTCAGAGTTTGGAGGGAGGTTCACATGTTCGATGAACTCGTCAACCGTTGGTGGATCGTCGCCGCACGCGGATTGGTGTCGGTGGCATTTGGAATCGCAGCGTTCGTCGCTCCGCAGCAGACCCTGACATGGCTTATCAGCCTGTTCGGACTCTTCGCACTGGCAGACGGCCTTTTCACGATGGGTGCCGGTTTGGCGGTCAGCTGGCTCACGCTGTTCCTGGAAGGTTTCGTTGGAATCGCGGTCGGTCTGGTGACACTGTTCGCCCCGCAGACCTTCACCGAGCAGTGGCTGGTGGTCAACATCGCGGGTTACGCGGTTCTGACCGGAGCCATTGAACTCGCAGGCGCACTCTCACTGAAGCAGCGCGCGCGCGGCGCGATGATTCAGGGCGACTGGTTGCTCGGCGTGAACGGTGTCGTGTCGCTCCTCTTCGGAGTCGCGTTGTTCTTCAACAGCGGGATGGCGCATGCCACGCTGATTACCTGGCTCGGTGGCTTCGCGTTGCTCTCCGGTGTGCTGTTGCTGGCCTTCGCTTTCAACGTCAAGGGCTGGCGTGCGGTGTTGGGTTCTCCAGTCGTCGCGCTCTGAACCTCGCCTCGACAACACTGCACGAGACGTTCGGCCGCTGCCTACCGCAGTGGCCGTTCGTCTGTACCGCGCACGGTGCGCGCCACGAGTCGCTCAGTGCGGCTGCAGGTCGTAGACGTGATGGATGGTCGGCGAGGTGCCACCGCGTCCTCCGGCCCCTTCCATCGTCACCGTGAGCCGGTGCGATTCAGGATCGACCGCGAAGGTTTCCGTCAGCTTGCCGCCTTGCAGTCCTGAAATCTCCGTGACGAGGTGATCGCGCTCCCAGTGGGTGCGCCGTTCGACGCCGGTCGACTCGTCCTTCACCTTCGAGCCGTCGGTGGCGAGCCGCGTGGTGCGCCCATCCGCGGTGGTGATGATGACCATCGACTCGGTGGTCACGATGGTCATCCGCTCAGGCGGCGTCATGATGTCGCGTACGGCCTCGCGCCGACGCTGCATGTCTTCGCCGCGACCGGGAGGTCCACCCCCTCGCCCGCCGCCGCCCCCGCGGCCGCCGCCAAATCCGCCCCCGAATCCACCGCCGCCACCACCACGACGGCCACCGCTGTCGCCGCCTCGTCCGCGACCGCGGCCGTCACCGTCACCGGGAGGTGCCGGCGGGGCATCACTCAACTCGGTATTGAGCGTCCAGGCGCCCACGATGGACGTCGACGGGGGTTGCTGGGCGCCGACAGCTGACGTCTGCACAGCGCCGGCGACTGACAGCACGATGATCGCGAGTCGTTGATTGAACACGGATCATTATCAGCACGCGACAGGAGGCGTCCTGCGATGAAAAGAGTGTGAAGTCTGGAGAGGATGCGCCGTTTGGCGCGTTGGGTGGGTAGTCTGCGGGAAGCGCGCTAGATGAAGAGCGCGTCGTCGTCTTCGGACGAGCGCGAGCGCGGTGGGCGGTTGCCAGTGCCGGTGCGAAGCGCGGAGATGGCGGCACGCAGACCAGTCATGAGCGCGGCGCTTTCGCGCGCCGGGGCCGCCACGGCATTCTGGATGGTCACCAACGTCTGGTCGAGGCGCACGGCAGCATCGCCAAACAGGCGATCGACTCGCTCGACCTGTGCGGTCGCGAGTGATGCGGCGCGTGCGGCGTCCTTGCCGATGGCATTGACACTCGCCATCAGCGGACCCAGCTCGCGCTCGACCTGATCGGTGAGCCTGGCCAGGCGCTTGGCGAGCAGACCGGCGGCGACGAGCACTCCGATCTGGACGAGCGCCGTGGCCAGCGTTGCCACCGCAATGATGCCGAGAAAGACCTCGCTCCAGCCGCTCACGCGTTCTCCCGCGTCCTCGCCTGCTGATAGGCTTCGCGTCCGCGGTCGATCGCGGATGAGAGCGTTTCGCGACCCTGATTCAGGATGTCGCGGCCCTTCTCCGCAGCGGCTGCCGCACGTTCACGGCTCTCGCGCGCACGTTCTCCGAGATACTCGCGCGTCTCGCTGCCTGTCGCCGGTGCGTACAACAACGCCACCGCTGCGCCACTGACAGCGCCAAGAATGAACGCGAGCATGATGCTGCCGGCGCCGGCCCCTTCGTCTCTCGCCATGGTCGTGCTCCTCAGAAGACACTCACACGAATGTTCAGGAACTTCCGCGGATCTTTTCGTATGTCTGCGACAAGCGCACGCAGATCACCGACCGCGCCATTCATGTTCTCATATAACTGCTTGTCTTTCAGCAACTGCCCCGCGGTGCCCTGACCTGCGTTGAGCTGCGTGACGAGCGTATTGAGTCGATCAGTCACATCGTTCATCTTGTTGAAGAGCGCAGGATCGGTGATCAACTTGCCGGCCGTGCCTTCGCCACTGTTGATCTTTGCGACGAGCGCGTCCAGATTGCCCGTCGCCGACGTCAACGACTTCGAAAACGCATCGTCTTTCAGCAGCTTGCCGAGGCTGCCCTCGCCGGCGCTGATCTGACGCGTCAGCGTCTCGATGTTCTTGAGTGAGGCCTCGAGCGCGTTGGCGGCGGCCGGATCGTTCAGCAGCTTGCCCATCGTGCCGCGCCCCTGCTTGAGCCCGTCGGTCAAGGCAGACGCTGACACGACAAACTTGTTCAGTTCGACGTAGAGCTGATCGTCGGACATCAGCTTGCCAACCGTGCCGCGTCCACCGCGGATGTCGTGAATCATCCCCGTCAGCTCGGCGATCCCCTGACTCGCGGAATCGGTCATGTCGCCGATCGCCGCAGCGGCGCGTCCTTGCGGCACGTAGCCCCACTCGGGAATCGGCGTGCCTGCGGTCGCAGGTGTGATGTCGACCGCACTCTGTCCGAGCAACGACACCGAACCCAATCGCGCGACCGAACTGGTCGTGATCATCGGTCGGTTGGCTGCGTTCACCTGGAAGACCACTTCCACCTGTTCGTCGACCAGCGCCACCGAGGTGACCGTGCCCACTTCAACACCCGCAATGCGCACCGGCGAGCCGGACGCCAGGCCAGCCACGTTGCTGAAACGCGTCTTGAGCGAGTAGCGCTGCCAGAAGAAACCCTTGGTGCCGGTGAGACTGAAGATGAGCACGGCCGCAATCGTCACGGCGACGATGGTCAGCACGCCAATCTTCAGTTCTGACCAGGCAAGGGACCGAGTTCGAGGCATATTTCAGATCCTAGTCCTAGGAAAGAAAGGTTCGAATGTACGGGTCTGTCGAGCGCCGTAGCGCCTCGGCATCCCCTTCGAACACGATGACACCGTCGCGCAGCATCAGGAACTCGGTTTCCTGTTCCTTCTCCGGCGACGCACGTTCGATGCGCACGCGACCCGTCCCGTCCCGCACAGCCATGTGTGTAGCCACGTAGAACGCGTCGCGCAGTTGATGGGTGACCACGATCGAGCTCACACCCTCGAGGTCGCGTAACTTCACGATTTCGTCATTGACCGTAATGGCGGTAATCGGGTCGAGTCCGGTCGTCGCTTCGTCGTAGAGCAGGATGCTTGGCTTCGACGCCATGGCACGGGCGATCGCCACGCGCCGGCGCTGGCCGCCTGACAGCGCTGACGGCATCTTGTCGATGTGTTCACCCAGGCCGACGAAACCCAGCACCTCGGCGACGCGGCGGTCGACGTCCTCGAGCGGCATGTCGGTCTCTTCGTACAGTTTGTAGCCGACGTTCTCACGCACGGTCAGCGAGTCGAACAACGCACCTTCCTGAAAGATCAGGCCGAGGTCGGCGCGCACGGCCATCATCTGCTGTTCGTTCAACTGGTCGACGCGACGGCCGTTGACGGTCACCACGCCGGCGTCTGCCCTGAGCAGCCCCGTGATGATCTTGAGCGAGGTCGACTTCCCCGAGCCGCTCGCGCCGAGAATGATCTTCGTGTGCCCCTTCAGGAGCGTGAAGCTCACGTCGCGCAGCACGGCCCGCTCGTCGAATGCCAGCTCGACGTGCTCGAAGCTCACGACTGGCTCGGCTTCGGCTGACGTCCGCGTCGGCGGCGTCGACGCCGGTTCGGCAATTGCGTTCATGTTCGACACTGCAGTCCGACCACCCTAGTAGAGCAGTGACAGCAAGATCTGGTTGACGAAGAAGTCAGCCGCAATGACCAGCACGGACCCCGCCACCACGGCGACTGTCGTCGACTTGCCAACGCCAGCCGTGCCGCCGCTCGTGCGCAGGCCAACGTGGCAGGCGACCGACACAATGATGAAGCCGAACACGAACGGCTTCACGAGCCCCATGCCGTAGACGTCCTGCATGTAGAGACCGTTCACGACGGAGCTCCAGAAGACGCCGCTGTTGACCTGTAACTGGAAGCGCGCGACGACCCAGCCGCCCGTGATACCGACGCAGTCGGAGATGACGGTCAGGATTGGCGTCATGAGGAAGCCCGCCAGCATGCGCGGCACCACGAGCTTGCGCACCGGGTCGGTGCCCAGGGCACGCAGGGCGTTGATCTGGTCGGTCACCATCATCGACCCCAGTTCAGCGGCAATACCCGACCCGACGCGACCGACGAGCATCAGCGCCGTCAGCACCGGGCCGAGCTCCTTGATCATGGACGCGCTCACGAGTCGTCCCACGACCGCGCGAGCCCCGAATTGATCGAGCGTCAAGCCGCTCTGTGCCGTGATGGCCATGCCGGTGAAGAGTCCCGTCAGCAGCACGACCGTCAGCGACCCGACACCAATGGCATCCAGTTGCTCGACGATGTCGTGCCGGTAGATCGGCGGACTGACGACACCCCGAAAGGTCGCGACCAGGAGACGCACATATTCCTGCGTCTCGAGCGCCGCCTTCTTCAACCACTCTTCAACCAGCCTGAACACTCAATCTCTCCGCGTCGGCCCGGGAAGGCCAAGGTCGGCCTTCCGCAGCCGCGCGATGTCGTCGCGCAGGGCCGCCGCCTTTTCAAAGTCCAGATTCGTCGCGGCCGCGCGCATCTTCTGCTGCAGACCCGTGATGTGTGCGTCGAGTTCCGCCTGCGTGCGGAAGACCTCCGCGCCGTCGCGCACCAGCACGGGCGACATGTAGTCGCGCTCGTACACACTCGACATGACCTCGTCGATTTGCTTGACGATGGACTGAGGAGTGATGCCGTGCTCGACGTTGTAGGCCGACTGAATGGCCCGACGACGAGTCGTCTCGTTGATGCACATCCGCATCGAGTCCGTCACATGGTCAGCGTACATGATGACCTGACCATTGAGGTTGCGTGCCGCGCGCCCCGAAGTCTGAATCAGCGAGCCAGCCGACCGCAGAAAGCCTTCTTTGTCAGCGTCGAGAATCGCCACGAGCGACACTTCTGGAAGATCGAGGCCTTCGCGCAATAGGTTGATGCCGACGAGCACGTCGAATTCACCGCGCCGCAGATCGCGCAGAATCTGCACGCGCTCGAGCGTCTCGATGTCCGAGTGCAGGTAGCGGACGCGAACGCCGAGTCCCTGGTAGTAGGACGTCAGGTCTTCCGACATGCGCTTGGTGAGCGTGGTCACCAGCACCCGCTCCTTGCGAGCTACGCGATCACGAATCTCGCCGAGCAGATCGTCCACCTGCCCTTTCACGGGCCGCACGACGATTGGCGGATCGATGAGGCCGGTCGGACGGATGATCTGCTCCACGACGACGCCGCTGGCTTTCTGCAGCTCGTAGGCACCCGGTGTTGCGGAGACGAAGATCGTCTGTGGAGCGCGCCGCTCCCACTCGTCGAAGTTGAGCGGACGATTGTCGAGTGCGGACGGCAGCCGGAACCCGTAGGACACCAGCACTTCCTTGCGCGACCGATCCCCGAAGTACATGCCGCGAATCTGCGGCACGGTCTGGTGACTCTCGTCCACGATGAGCAGCGCGTCGGCCGGCAGGTAGTCGAACAGCGTCGGCGGTGGTTCGCCGGGAGCGCGGCCGGTCAGGTGGCGTGCGTAGTTCTCGATGCCGTGGCAGTAGCCGATCTCGCGAATCATCTCGAGATCGAACATCGTGCGCTGATGCAGTCGCTGCGCTTCGAGCAGCTTGCCCGAGTGTTCAAGGTCGCCACGACGCTCGGTGAGCTCCGCCTTGATGGTTTCGACGGCGCGCTTCGTCCGCTCACGCGGCGCTACGAAGTGCGACTTCGGATACACCGCGATCTTGTCGTGCCGACGCAGTGTCTTGCCGGTGAGCGGGTCGAAGGTCGCCAGTTCGTCCACGTCGTCGCCGAAGAGTTCGATGCGCAGGCCCAGCTCTTCGTATGACGGAAAGACCTCGATGATGTCGCCGCGGACGCGGAAGGTGCCGCGGCTGAAATCGTGATCGTTACGCTCGTACTGAATCTCGACGAGCTTTCGCAGCACCTGCTCTCGGCTGATGCGCTGACCGCGTTCGAGCGGCAACAGCATGCCGTAGTAGGCCTCGGGCGAGCCCAGACCGTAGATGCACGACACCGACGTGACGATGATGACGTCGCGGCGTTCGAAGAGCGAACGCGTGGCCGACAGCCGCATGCGGTCGATCTCGTCGTTGATCGTCGCTTCCTTCTCGATGTACGAGTCGGTGGCGGGCACGTAGGCTTCCGGCTGGTAGTAGTCGTAGTAGCTGACGAAGTACTCGACGGCGTTGTCCGGAAAGAAGCGCTTGAACTCCTGGTACAACTGCGCGGCCAGTGTCTTGTTGTGCACCATCACCAGCGTCGGGCGGTTCACCCGGGCAATGGTGTGCGCCATCGTGAAGGTCTTGCCGGACCCCGTGACGCCGAGCAGCACCTGGTAGCGATCGCCCCGCTCGAGACCTTCGGTCAGTTCCCCGATCGCCCGCGGCTGATCGCCCGCGAGCAGGAAGTCTGATACCAGGTGGAACCGATCGTGAACCGTGGGCATACCAAACCTCCATCGTACTACTAATTACGCGGGGTCGGAGGAGGCGGACCGCTGCGTATAATGAGAGGTTGGTACTCCGATGCGCTGCCTAGCCGTCTGCCAGGACGAACTGGTCATCAGGATGCTCGACGAGATCCTGCTGCCAGGGTTCGAGGTGGAGTTTATCGTCGACGATCGTCCGCTGGCGAGGCGCCTGCACGACAACGGCGTCAACGTCGTCGTGGGCGATCCGCGGCGCACCGACACGTTTTTGAAGGCCGACCTCAGCCCGAGCACCTGCGTCATCGTCGAAGACAACGGACGCCGCAGCCCCCGCAAGATCCTGGAAGCCGTGCAGGACGCCGGCGGCACACTGGTCTACCTCCTCGGCATTGGCACGACCGCCACGTCGAAGCGCGCCGAAGAGTTCCACACCGAATTCCCTGACGTGTCGTACCTGTCGATGGCGGAGCTGTGTGGCAATCCGCTGATGACCGAGTTCAGCCGGTCATTCACGAGAGCGCGGGTGCAGCAGTACCAGCGCTACTTGAGCGATGCCGACCGAATCCTGATCATGCTGCACAACGATCCGGATCCGGACGCGATGGCCAGCGGGCTGGCCCTGCGCAACATCCTGCGACGGACGAAAACGACCGCCATCCTCGGCACGCTCCAGGCTGTCACACGTCCCGAGAATCTGCGGATGGTGAACCTCCTCGATGTGCACGTCGACCTGATGACGCCCGAGAGCATCCGCGAATTCGACCGCATCTGTATGGTCGACGTCCAGCCGCACTACTTCGGCGGGCTCATCGACCGTGTCGATCTGGTCATCGACCATCATCCTGAGCAGTCGGGCTACACCGCGGTGTTCAAGGATGTGCGGCCCGACTACGGCTCCACCTGCACGATCCTGACCGAGCACCTGCGGGCCGTCGACGTGAACATCTCGGAGCGAACCGCGACGGCGATGCTCTACGCGATCAAGTCGGACACGCTGTTCTTCAATCGCCAGACGAACCGGGTGGATATCGACGCGTTCTCGTATCTTTACCCGCTTGCCGACGCCGCGATGATCCGCAAGATGGAAGGCGCAGAAATCACGGCCGAGCGCCTCGACATGGTGATGAAGGCGCACGGCAAAGGCCGCCTCATCGACCAGGTCTTCAGCGCGTTTCTCGGCGCGCTGCCCCGCGAAGACTTCATCCCCTACGTCGCCGACTTCTACCTGCAGCTCGAGAACGTGAAGTGGACGGTGATTGCCGGCACCGTGAAAGACACGCTCATCGTGTCGGTCCGCAACCTCGGGTACTCGAAGAATGCCGGAGAGTTCGCCCGCCGCTTCTTTGGCGACATCGGCAGTGCCGGCGGACACCGCGCCATGGCCAAGGCCGTGGTGTCAACCGCGGCCTTCCGTCGCAAGTACGCCATCGAGAACGACGCCGACATGAACACGAAGCTGCAGGAGCTCGTCTCGCAGTTCCTGCACGAGACGGCGGCCAGTGACCGTCGCAAAGACAACGGACGCTAGGCGCCCGACCGCACCGCGCTCCCCCACCAACGACACCGCACACAAACCATCGGCCGCGAATGCGCCGGCGAGCAGCGTCGTGTTTGAGCGCGATCAGCGTCCTGTTCGAGCCACGCTCAGCGAAGCGCCTGGTCCAGATCGGCGATGAGATCCGCGGGGTCCTCGAGCCCGATCGACAGCCGCAGCATGCCGCGCGTTACGCCCGCGGCGGCGAGCTGTGCGTCCGTGTGTCCCCACTGTGAGGTCAACACCGGCAGGCTGACGAGGCTCTCGACGCCGCCGAGACTGGCAGCACGTGCGATGACGGTGAGGCGATCGAAGGCGCGGGTCGCGCGGTCGTAGTCGCCATCGAGATCGATGCACACCATGCCGCCGTAGCCGCGCATCTGCCGGACGGCGAGCGCATGCTCGGGGTGCGACGCCAGGCCGGGATAGAACACCTGCGAGACACGCGGATGTGCGGCCATCGCCGTCGCCACGGCGAGCGCGTTGGCGTTCTGCCGCTCGACGCGCAGGCCAAGCGTCTTCACACCGCGGCCGAGGGCATAGGCCGGTGCGGGGTCGAGAATCGTGCCGAGCAGGCGACGCGCGCGCTCGATGGGCTCGATGAGCGCTGAACGACCAGCGACGACACCCGCCGTGACGTCGCTGTGCCCGTTCAGGTACTTCGTCGCACTCTGCATCGCGAGGTCGACGCCGAGCGCCAGCGGCTGCTGATTGATTGGGCTCGCAAACGTGTTGTCGAGGACCGACAACACGCCTCGCGCACGACAGGCGTCCGTAACGGCGCGAATGTCGACGCAGCGCAGCGTCGGATTCGTCGGCGTCTCGAACCAGACCATGCGCGTGCCTTCGCCAATGACTGTCTCGAGCGACATCAACTCGCCGGGGGAGACGAACCTGGTGTTGACGCCAAAACGTGACAGCAGGTCTTCGAGCAGGTGCAGCGTGCCGCCGTAGATGGCCGCAGCACAGAGCACCTCATCGCCGGCTTTCACATGCCCCATGATCGTCGTCGCGGTGGCCGCCATGCCCGACGAGAACAGCAGCGCCCGCTCCGCACCATCGAGCCGCGCCAGCGCTTGTTCGACCGCCACGACGGTTGGATTGCCGTACCGCGTGTAGAGGTAGTTGCTCGACGTGCCGGTGTTGAAGGCGAAAACGTCCGCGGCACTATCGAAGACGAATGTCGTGGTTTCGAAGATGGGCGTCGTCAGAGGAGCCGGTGTGCCGGGAACAGCATGGCTCGTTTGACGCGGGTTGGTGATCTTGGCCATGTCACACCCTATCCGGAATGCGAGTCTGAGAGAAGAATCAGGCGCGGCCGACGCGTTCTCCGCTGGCGCCCACAATCGGTTCGATGAACTGATGGTAGGCGTCCTCATAGCCGCGATTCATGAGTTCGGCGAGCCCCTGTGCGCGGTCGGACCTGTCGTCGAACCCGCCGCTGAAATCGAGCGGGCCGACGGGGTTGTGCGAGGGTCTGATGAGGAAGACGCGCGGTTCGTCGACACGGCGACGTTCGAGGGCATCGCGCACCGCCGCGGATTCCGACGACCGCACGTACTCGCCGAGGCGATCACGCGCATCGAGCCGCGCCGAGGCCAGGGCGTGCGGTCCGGTGGCATCTGGTGACGCCGACACGACGATGATCTGCTCGACGCTGAGCGCGGCAAGCTCCTGCAGCAAACGTTCGAGGCTGCCGGCGCGGTCGCATAGGCGATGGGTTTCCCCACGCCAGTAGCTGTCTGGAGCGAACGTGAGCGTGTGGAGACCTGTCGCGAGTGGAATCGTCATCGCGGCGGCGAGCGCATCGGTCAGATGATCGCGGTCGGCACCGGCGAGGTCGAACACCTCGGCTCGTCTGGCTTCGACGTCCTGCATCAGCGGTCGCCTCACCAGATCCCGACGTCGCTGTTCTCCAACGAGCGCAAACACCAGATCACGTCCGGCGTCGACGTCGTGCACGACGAGCAGCAGTTCGCGAAAGCCTGGCTGCCCGATGTTGTCAGCCAGGAGCTCCGTGTAGCGACGTGCGAGATCGAGTCTCGAGGGCAGGCGCGGTTGCGCGGCGCCTCGCACCAGGTCCCATACCGCGCCCCATGCGTGAGCAATCGCGAGCTCTGCGCTGAGCGGCGCGTCGGCGAGATGCCACCACCAGGGTCCGCGCGTGTGACGTGGCTGGGGCCGCTGCGCCGCAATCACCGCCGCTGCTGCCGTGGCGCCACCGAGGATGAGGAGCGCGAGGCGCGGAAGCCACGTCGGGAGTCCTGTCGGTGCAAACGCGACCTGCGCAACCTCGAGGTACCACCCCACCAGGCCGCTGCCAGAGAGCCCAACCATCTTCAGGACGAAGTCGATCGGATAGACCACCAGGCCAAGCGCCACAGCGGCGACCGGCACCGCCACCACCGCCGCCGCGACGGCCACTGCCCAGCCGAGCACGCGAAGCGCCGTCCGCCAGCCGTACAGGCCGCGCACGGCGGGGCTTCGCCAGAATCCCGTCTCGCTCCAGAGTGACTGCGCCCCGTCGACAGCGGCAAAGAGCGCGCCGATCGCGCCAATGCCGCGCCCGGCGGTGACATCAAGCTTGACGCCGGCTTCATGCAGCGCGCGAAGGACACCGGCGTGGTAGGCACCAGCAGTGCCTGTGCCGGTGAGCAGCAGTGCGGTGCGGCGATTGGGAGAATACGGTTCGACGGGGGAGGTGGCGCGACGCCCGCTCATTCCGGAGCTTCGTCGTGGATCGTGAAGAGGCGCTGAATCTCGAACTGCCGCACGCCGCCAGGCGTGACCACCTTGACCGAATCGCCCACTTCCTTGTTGAGCAGCGCGCGGCCGATTGGCGACGTCGTGGAGATGAGGCCCTTGGCCGCATCGGCATCTTCCGGCATCACCAGCTGGAACACGAGCGCGTCGCCGTTTGATTCGGTGACGTGCAGCGTGGAACCAAAGCCGACGCGATCGGAAGGAATGCGGTCGACGTTCAGCAGGTGAATCTCGGACACGCGCTTCTGAAGCATGCTGATGCGCGTCTCGACCAGCCGCTGACGCTCCTTGGCCGCCGAGTACTCGGCGTTCTCGCGCAGGTCGCCGAGTTCGCGGGCACGCTTGATTTCCTTCGGCAGCTCGAGTTTGAGCTCCCGGTCAAGCGCCTGGATCTCCTCGTCGAACTTCTTGATCAGTCGCTCTTTCATCGAGACGGTCATGGTCGCCTCCGAAGATATCACAGAGCTTGAAGCCGGCCGTCGATGGACTCGCGATGGGCCTGGCCCGCAGCAACGGTTACTCGGTCGGTGCCGCTGCCCGGCCAAACGCCGCCGCCGAGAGACATGCCGCGCCGCCAATCACGAGCAGCACGCGGGCGCCGAAGGTGTCGGCAATCCAGCCGAGCAAGGGTCCGCCAATCGCGGCGCTGGCACCCATCAACACGGTCTGCAGCGCCAGCAGCCGCCCCTGGATGTCACGCCGCGCTTCGAGCTGCAGGATGGTCGTCGTGCCCGTCATGTAGGTGAGGCTCATCGCACCAACGACGAATGCGGCGGGAGCTGCCAGCAGCGGCGACGGCGTCACGGCCAGCAGCAGAAGGGCGGTGCCGAACAGGACAGCCGACCGCGTCAGGTCTCGAATGCGCACCTTGGTGCGATGCGCAATGAGCAGCGCGCTCACCACCGAACCCGCGCTCAGCACGGAGTAGAGCATCGTGAACGTGCCTTCGCCTGCGCCAAGGCCGCGCGTGACGAACAGCGGCAGGGTGACGTTGAAGTTGTAGGCCAGCAGCGTGACGGCGGCCATCATGATGAACGACACGCGCAGTGTGGGCACCGACCACGCGTAGCGCAGTCCCTCCCGAATCGCCCCCTGGCTACGACCAGTCCTCGGTTGTCGATACAGTTCGGACGGCCGCATCAGCACCAGGCACGCGATCACGGCGAGGTAGGACACGGCATCGATCGCGAAGCACCACCCGTAGCCCACCGACACCACGAGCAGCCCCGCCAACGATGGTCCGAGTATTCGCGACAGGTTGACGATGGTGCTGTAGAGGACGACCGAATTGGCGAGATCCTCCGGCGGCACCATCTCGGTCACGAACGAACGTCGGAGCGGATTGTCGAACGAGAGCAGCACGCCGCCCACAAGGGCCAGCGCGTACAAGCTGACTAACGGCGGATGGGGCTGGAACGCCAGCACCGCCAGCGCCATGGACTGCACCATCTCGAGCGACTGCGTCACGAGGAGCATCTGCCGCTTGTCTCCCCGATCGGCAACGGCTCCGCCCCACGCCGACAGCAAGAGCAAGGGGCCGAATTGGCAGGCGGCCAGCAGTCCGACGCCGACGCCTGTCGCCGTCAGCTTGAGGACCAGTAGCGTCAGCGCCACATTGGTCAGCCAGTTCCCGCTGTTCGAGATCGACTGCCCGATGAAGAACAGGCGGAAGTTGCGGTGTCGGAAGGAGGAGAACCGCGTGCGGACAGAGAAGGCGCCGGCCGCAGTCATCCCTTCACTCTAATGCGGGAACACGCGTCGCTCAGCGCAGGGGTTCGCGAACCGGACGCAAGGTGTGTGAGTCAGTGCGGTGAGGAGCCGCGCGTCGAGGTCGCGCGCTACTTGAAAGACTCTGGCAGGGACATGCCGAGCGAGGTCATTACCTGGGACGCCTGTGCCTGGACGCGCTGCCCTTTTCGAACGGCATCCACCAGGTTGCCGCGCTTGAAGGCGTCAGCGGCATCAGTCCAGGCGTCGTTTATCGCACCGAGTTCGGCGCTCGCACCTGCCAGCGTGTCTTTCGATACAGCGGCGGGAAGGACCTTCGCTTTCGACAGCGTCTCGACCCGAGCCTGAATCGTGGGGAGCGCGCCGGGCACGCTGGTGCTCAGCGCTGCCCACGACCCCGTCAGTTCGGTCTTCCTGACGATGACGGCCTGCTCCATTGCCGCAATCATCGGCCACAAGCCTGCTGCGTCGTGCCGCACCCGGTCGTAGTCGCCAGTCTCCAGCGTATAGGTCACTCTGGCCAGCGCGTCCGCAACAGCGTCTTCCTGCTCCGGCACATACGTCGCTGCCTCCGCCTTGACTGCGTCGAATGAACCCTGAACCGCTCCGAGCGCCGCAGTTGCGTCTGCCTTTCCGCTATCGCCGCAGGCTGTCGACATGACCGCCGCGCTGACTATCGCGGCGAGCATCCATCGCGTCATCGCTCCGTCCCTCTCCGTCGCCTTCGCGTTTCTATGGCCCCGACGCACTCGCACTCGTGTCGGTTCCGAGGGCCAGCACTTCCAGCGTCACCGGTCGCACACCTTTGCGAGTGATGCCCAGTTGTGTCGCGGCAGCCGCGGACACGTCGAGAATGCGACTCTTTTGAAACGGTCCGCGATCGTTAATCCGCAGTTCGACACTCTTGTTGTTCTGCGTGTTGGTGACCCTGACCGTCGTGCCAAACGGCAGCGTCTTGTGCGCCGCCGTCAGCCTGGTGCGGTCGTAGACCTCGCCACTCGCTGTGCGATGCCCGTGGAGCGCATCGGCGTAGACCGCCACCAATCCACTTTCAGTCTGACCAACCGTTTGTGGCCCGGAGGCGAACCCGCTCGCCGCCACGGACATCGCAAACAGTCCGGCCCACAGTGACCGCTTCACCATTGGCTCCTGCTCCATGACACACGGTCACGAAAAGGCCGCCCACGCCGCCAGCACGATGAGTCCGATACTCGCCGTCAGCAGCAGGGCTTGCCACACCATGGTGAACATCATGTTCGGAATGCCTGCGGCAGCGTCACTCATTTCGTACCTGTCGGTCTCTCCAGCGCTTGCTTGCGTACTCATTTACGGTGCACACTGCTGCGTTCAAAACGTCTGTCCCGTCGACCAGGAAGGTGGTCGTCCCCTGCGGCGCCAGACGGATTTCGCTGCGTTGTGTCAGACAAGACCGCACGCGGCACCAGAAAGTCACATCCCCCGAACGGTATAATTCGCCGTTCCCTTCATACAGATGAGCGCAATGTGACTTTTTCGAGAGCCCCTTTGTCCATGCAGAGACTAGCGTGAGCGGAATCGACCAGTTGCTCGACGATGAGCTCGTCGCACGGGCGCAGGCCGACGGCACCACCTCCCGATCGTTCGAGGAGTTGGTTCGACGGCATCAGCGGTTTGTCGTTGGCAACTGTCGCGTGATTACCCGTTCAGCGAACGATGCCGAAGATCTCGCGCAGGAGGTCTTCGTCAAGGCGTTCTTCGCGCTTCGCCGCTTCGAGGGGCGCTCGCAGTTTCGCACCTGGCTGCAGCGCATCAAGGTGAACCACTGCCTGAACCACCTGCGCAAGACGCGAGGTACCGTGACGGTCGACATCGAATCAGTCGCGCCTGAAGGACACCGTGGCATGCAGACCGAGCCGACGGCCGAGAGCCGCCTCCAGGCGGCCGGGGATCGAGAGCAGGTGATGCGCGTGCTGGACGGCATGTCCGATACGCTGCGCATTCCGCTGATGCTGCGAGACGGCGACGGCCAGTCCTACGACGAGATTGCCGAGCATCTCGGTATCGGACTCTCGGCGGTCAAGATGCGCATCAAGCGCGGGCGCGCCGAGTTTCGCGAGCGGTTCGCACGTGTGTCTGCCGGGGCCGGGCCAGAGATGCCCGGCGGAAGGAGTCCGGAGTGAGTGCTGATGCACCGCCACCGAATGAACCAGACGCCGATGTCGACGACCTTGGCGCTCCCATCACCGAGTTGCAGGACCTGCCGGTCGAGGTCAGTCAGCGCTTCGTGCAACACGTGCGCGGGCGCATCGAGCGGCGCGTGGTCACCGCCGACATTCTCGACCTGGTGTGGACCGCACCCTTGATGATGCTGCTCGAGTTTCTCCGTATTCCTTTCGAAGCCTTCGGCCGCGATCGCCGACCGTAAGCGCACGCCTTCAGACTCACCACCATGCAGCAGCAACTTCTCAAGATCGTCCAGGACCTCCAGCAGATCGTCGTCAACGCGGTCCCGCATGTGCTGGTGGGACTCGCCGTGGTCATCGCGCTGCTGCTCGCGGCCAAGCTGATCGAACGCCTGCTGCGCGCGGCGCTCGTGCGCATCCGCATCGATGCGCTGCTGCAGCAGGCCGGCATCGACAAACTGCTGCACCGCACAGGTATTCGCCAGTCGCTTGCGCTCGTCCTGCCGCGACTCGCCTACTACTTTCTGCTGCT
>Ga0209023_10004116_pt1 | contig 16810 bp, 15 predicted proteins | sample LakOneMetagenome_FD_187468 | JGI IMG/M metagenome (GOLD analysis project Ga0209023, IMG submission 187468) | Freshwater and sediment microbial communities from Lake Erie, Canada (SPAdes) (version 2) | ecosystem: Environmental > Aquatic > Freshwater > Lentic | place: Lake Erie, Canada... | reverse complement strand
CGGCGGCGATGATCAGCCAGATGGTGAGCAGCATGCTGTCCATCCCGCCGCGGGACAGCAGCCGGTCGACCTCGGCGATGCCGGAATTCATCTGGAACCCGTTGGCCATCGTCTTCCAGATCGCCTGGATCGAACCCACCACCGGGTTGGCGTGCCCGCCGATTTCGCGGACGAACCCGTTGACCACGTCGCGCTGCAGGATCGTCGCCTGGATACCGGCGAAGATCGCCGAGGCCAGCAGCGCCAGCGACGCCGGCGCCTTGCGGATCGACAGGAATGCGAGCAGCACCAACGGCAGCAGATTCAGCGGCGTGATCCAGAAGATGTCGCCGAGCCTGGTCAGCTCGATCTCCTGGTAGGCCGCGTCGTGGGCGGGCGCGGGTCCGACGAACCCGGCGACGGTGAACCCGACGGCCGCCAGCAGGAAGGCCGGCACGCTGGTCCAGATCTGGGCCCGGATGTGGGTGTACAGGTCAACGCCGGCCATCTGTGAGGTCAGGATCGTCGTCTCCGACAGCGGCGACGTCTTGTCGCCGAGATAGGCACCCGAGATGACCGCGCCGGCGGTGATCGCCGGCGACACCCCCAGCACCGCGGCGATGCCCACCAGCCCGACGCCGACCGTCGCCGCGGTGGTCCACGAGCTGCCGATCGACAACGCGACCACCCCGCAGATGACCGCCGCGGCGACATAGAACACGGCCGGCGACAACACGTGCATGCCGTAATACACCAGGGTCGGGATGGTGCCGGACAGGTTCCAGGTGCCGATCAGCGCGCCGACGGCCAGCAGGATGAAGATCGCGCTGGTGATCGATGTCAGGGCGCCCTGGCCGGCCTCCTGCACCGTCGACCAGGTGTGACCGTTCTTCAGTCCGATCAGTGCCGCGATCGCACAGCACACCAACAGCCCGACCTGGATCGGCCCGTCGAGGGCGGCGAGCCCGAACAGCGCCAGCGACCCCGCGATCAGGACGGCCAGCGCCAGCAACGGGATGAGCGCGTCGGCGATCGACGGGCGTCGGACGACCGGGACCGGTTCCTCATCCGTCATCCCAGCACCCTTCCCCCGAAGTCGCACCCCACCCGGAGCCGGGGTGGGGGCCAGGATACGCACCCATCGGCCAGCATTGCGCAGGAATTCGATCCCATGTTCACAGCGATTCGGCCAAGCTAGCAGCTCAACGCGGTCGCCTTCAGCTGTCCAAACTCGTCAGCGGTGATGATGCCGTCGTGGAGAAGTCGCATTGCGTCGGAGATCTCCTGGGCGGGCGACCTTCCCGCAGCCTGACGGATGAAATCCTGCGTTGTCTGCCGGTCATGTTCGAGCTTGGCGGTTGCGCGCGAGCCCATGTCCTTACCGCGCACGATGACGTACACCAACGCAGTCAAATACGGCAACAGGACCAGGAACACGATCCAGATCGCCTTGACCACTTCGGCGGCCTTGTTGTCCCGCAACGACAGATCACCCAGGATCTGGAAGAGGATCATCAGATACGCGACGAACGCGAAGATGATGACCATTGACCACACAAAATTCCAGAAACTACTGCACATTTCGATTCCTCTCCCGCCGGGCCTTCGTTCGGGTGTCAGTGGCGCAGGAAGCCGATGTCGTCTCCGATCACGATCGTCGGCCCGATAGGTAATTTCTCGGCGTCACCGTGGCCGACGTTCACGAATTCAATTCTCTCGGACCACACTTTCGTCTCTCGGACCACACTTTCGCCAGGAGGTCTTCGAGCGCCATGATGGTCAGTTGCTCACCGGGACAACGTCGATAGCCGAAGCCGAACGGCGCGAACCCCGCGTAGTCACACACTGGATCGGCCTTGCCGTCGGCGACCGCGAACGGCGCGTTTCGGTGAGCGTCGAGATGCTGCCGCCGTTCGGCGACATCTTGCGGAAGAATTCCATGACGAGCCGAGTGAGCGGCGGGAACGCACCACCCGCGGAGTTCCTGAAGTCGCCCGCCATGGTCGAGGCGAACGCCCGGCGGGCCTCGTCGTCGCCACCAACACCCAGCAGCGTGACCATGGTGTTGTGCAGGCTGTGACCCCACTGGCTCAATGCCACGAAATCATGGAAACACTCGAACACGACGTCCTCGTGGTTGAAGTGTTCGCTGTGGACACTGTTCGCGAGCCAGTACCAGCCAAAGATTTTCTGCGGCTGAGGTGTTCGTCCGCTCTCCAGATCTGCGAGCCGGTCGCTGATCCATGACTTCAAGAAGTCGAGGTTCTTGCGAACAACCACGTAGTTGTCGTAGACGATCTGTTGCGTGGGATCGCGATAGGCCAGGTAGGCCGCCTCATCGGCCTGACGGGCCACGGTTCGAAGCGCCTCGAATCCCACGCCCCGCGCAGCAGCATCATCGCGGCCGTTGCGGCAACGGCCATGGTGACGTTTCGGGGCGGGTTCGTCTCGTCGACTCCCAGGATGTCCAGATGATGACGGAAGTTCGGGGAGCCAACCGAAGCGCGGCGGCTGCGACGACGCAGAGATGGAACGCGAACAGGGCAACCATCGCAGCGCTCAGGTACGCGCCTCCGCCTGGACGCAGGACGGCCAGTTGGACAGGCGGCGCCACAGCGGCGAACAGAAGAGCAACGGCCAACAGTGTCTGGTCGACAACCTGTGCGTAGCGCGTGGGAGGACGTGACTCAGCACCCCGCTCAGAACTTGAACGAAACCCGAGCGCCGTACCAACACTCATAGTTCGGCGATGATCTGCTGCCGCTTGGCGGTGTACTCCGCCTCGGCGATCGTGCCGTTGCCGCGCAGCACATCCAGTTCGGTCAACCGCTCGGCAACCGAACGCGACTCCGGCGGCACGGTGGCGGCTGCGCTCGTCGCCGAGCCCGGGGCCGTACCCGCAGCGCGAACGATCTGCATGACCTGTTGACGCACCGCGGGGTTAGACCGGATGTCGATGGTGCCCTTCACCGGGATGTTGTTGGCCTTCAATATCTGCATGATGTCCATCAGCGGGCCGGCCTGACCGGACAAGTCGTAGGTCTTGCCTTCCTCGTCGAGGGTGAACCGCGCGGGCACCGCTCCGCTGACCAGAGCGCTTCTGTCCCAGTCGATCTGATACTTGTTAGTGGCCGGGTCCACCAGGACCACGAGCTTTCGCGCGTTCAGGATCTGCATGCGCGCCGGACTGGAGGCCATCGTCTGCTCGGAGTCGAACCCCGGACCCCCCGGTAGATCCACATGGAAAGCCACCCGGATCATCTGCTGCTCATTGACGAAAACCGCGGTGTCGTTAATGGTGGTGATCCGGGCCAGGGCCAATACGCCCTGTACCTCCAAGAACTGCGTGTTGGCCGCCGATTTGGCGCCTGCATTGGCCAGGGCCAGCGCGATCAGGACGTCAGCGGCAGTGATCACCAGGCCCACCCAGAACATCCACTTGAGCAGCGGTTCCTTTCCGAGCGCGAAGTAGGTCGCCAGGAATATCGGCCCGACCAGGCCACCGCACAACAGCACGAACCCCTGGGCCTTCAGGTAACGGAGCAACATATTGTCCCCTCGATCGCTATAAGCGTCCGACAGAACACTGGCACGAATGCATCGGTGACCACAACCGGCGACGTGCTGGCTGGCGGGTAATACGGTGCCGGCGCGTGGCCGCAGGCTGACGCGCTATCCGCGTGCCTTGAGTTGGCTGACCGCGCCGGGGGTTGGCCTTGGCCGGGACATACCTGGTCTGCCGTTGGTGAGCATGTTGAAGACCTCGAGCGTACTCCCCTGCCCAGATCCTCCCGCTGCTGATTCGACCTCCGTCGCCGAGCCGTATAACGGAGGACAAATCAGCATCCGCAGTTGAATGTTAGACGCTCGGCTCACACACCGCGTTGAGCGCCTTGACGATCTTATTGCGACGCAAGATGATTGCGATCGACTGAACCGGTTCCATGATGCCAAACTTCGAGATCCACGCCGACAGCCAGATCTGGACGTGGGTGCCCTCGTGGTCGGGTTCCAGATCAATGGAGACCACGGGGCGGCCGTCGCGACCCCCAAGCAAGAACCCGGGCCTGATATTGATTTGCCCGCGACCGTCAGCGGACTTCCATCCGCCGCGGAGAACACCTGATGACGCAAGGACGTCATTGGCTTCCTGCAGGGACGCACCCACGAGGTGAAAATCCAGCTGCCGCTTGGCTATTACCTGCAGGATCGCCGAGCCGACGAAAACCGCGATGGCGAAGACGAAGAACCCGAAGACAAAATCCATGACATTCCTAATGATTGGTAGCCGACGTTGGATGCAGTGAAGTCGGCTCTTTGCGAGATGACCACGACGCTACCGTCAACATCGCGCGCACACAGTAGGTCGATTGGCGGAATCGGGAAGCCATGACAATGTCGCCCAATCGGCCCTGATCGATCAAGTAGTTTCCGTGCGGCAGGCGCGGCAGTGCGGCGAAACGGCCCGGGTTGGTCTCCATCAACATCACCTTGTCACTCTCCGGAATTCTGCGCGAACACCTCCGCCGCCGGCAGCGCTTCCCTGGGGCCACGACTGGTGCACCGGGAGCAGGACCTGATGGGCGATTGTCGTCGGTGCGCTTTCCGCCACGGAAAATAAGCCAACGGGTGGCGCACTGAGCAAAGTGCCGACGGCCATCACTGCTTTGCCAAAAATGGCAGCACCACAGGGAAGTGCGGACGCAACCCGATATTGCCAAAATGCGCGGACAGCCTCATAGAGTACATGGCCCGCAGTTTGTTTTGAACGTGTCGGCTGTCGGGGTCATAGGACCAGTTCAGTGCTGGTTTTAATTAGGATGGAACCCCAATTTTCGTGTCAGAGATCGTTGACGCATAGGTGACCGTCCTGAATCGCCCGGGCTGCCAGCGCGGCCTTGGTGTGCGCAGGACGGCCGATCGCAATGTACTTTCCTCGGATTCTCTCCAAATGCGTTGCCACGGTACTTGGCGAGATGAACAACTGGGCCGCGACCTCGGCCTTGCTGTCGGTACGCAGCCACGCGAGCAGCACTTCAACTTCGCGGGCCGAGAGATCCGGCCGAGATGCTCTACTCATGCAGCAGGAATGGGGTGGTGGTGTCACAAGATTGATCATCGATCCCCCGACGATATCGGTATTGCCCCCAGACAACGCTCGGCATCGCCATCTAAGCTGTTGCCGCGTGTCTCTGGGGATTTGCAGGTCGTAAGTAAGGCAGCGGCGCTACGCAGCTCTGCCTCCACCTGCCGGTAAGCGAAGTGCACATATTCCTGGTGGTGCGGTCGGTTGATGTCGAGCCATTTGATGGCCGCGTAATCGACCAGTATCTCCGCGGGACTTCGATCGGCATTGGCCGCCGAGGCCACACGAAGGTAGGTCGGATCCTGTTCGAAGTCAGGGGCGTAGGAATTCAGCCGTGAATCAATCGTCCGGCCGTCGATTATCGAGCCATACTTACTCGTACAACTGCGTATCGGTTGGCCCGCAGGTCATCATTTTTCCCTATTCGGCGTACCAGCTAGTTGTGAATACTCTGAATTAAGACGGGCCGATCAGCGAGTGACATCTGCCCAAGCCGACGTCTTCGAGGAAATCATCGTCGATATTCCCCGCTTCCTTCGATTCGTTATTCGTACAGCATTACCGCACGCTCGGCGAGCGTGATTGCATTGGGACAACAATCTTGATGAGGGCTAGATTTCCCCGAAGGTATCGATCACCAAGAAACGTGAAACATCGGATCTCTTGAGCTCGTCAGTCCGTACGCTGGCTAGGGAATTCGATCTATCTCCAGTCGGTCGAGCGGCCTGGTGCAGTACGGTCAGCCCGAGATAGTGACTCACGTCGGCAGAACCAACGTCAACGCCTCGTTGCAGCCGCTGAGATGGGTCATCGCCCGCTCGCGGTACCACATTCACTTCCAATCACCGCGGTCAACGCGGCGCATCGTTGGACAAGCGCATCGCCTGAGTTCGCCTTTGGCGTTGGTTCTGCCCGTGAGCGCGGGGGCTGCTGCTGTTGCCATAGCGACAATCCGAAGCCGGGCGCGTCCGTCACGGTGTCGGTCCGTATCGGCTACGTTTGCACCACAACGCTTCCGGCATTGCCTGACGGCAATCCGCCGCGCTTCACGGGCGGTATTCCTGATATCGGTTGTCGGGCGGTAGAGGGGGCCGCCCGACAACCGTCCTGAGCAGCGATACGCGGGACGGGTGCGCTCAGACCCCGAACCGGGGTACGCTACGAACGGTTAGCGTTTAACAGCGGCATCGAATCCGAGCGGACCACCACACCGAACGCGTACACGGTTGCCGTGACTGACGAACTCACAGATACGAGTTCAACGACGGCGCGCATCCTCATTCGCAGCTGACGTCACGGTGTCACGTGACACCGCCCTGGATAGCGCACCGCCAATGCGGATTTGGTGAGCCCGGGGCCACCATCCATTCCCAGGCAGGTGGCTAACGTGCTGGCGATATGAACAGTTGAGCAGCGACTCGTGACCCACTCCAGTCGTGCTCTGCACGTGGCCGTTGGACATCTGGGGAGACCCCGTTCGTGGTGACGGAAATCGGCGCAAGAATTGCCGCCGCAGTCACGGCTCTCCCTTGCAACAACGCAAGTCACACATGGACACCGGTGGAAACTGCGCCCAGCAGCGTTCACTGCAACGAGATCGTCAGGAAGCTCGGCGCTTCGGGACGTGGGACGTGAGGCGCCGGGCCCGGCAGTGCTTGCACAGGTACCCGCGGCGAACCCTCCAACTGGATTGGGTGCCCCCACCCCGGCGCAAGAACGCCACCGAACGACGAGGCTTCCGGTCCCAGCTCGAATAGTCTTGTGTGGTTATGGAACTCATGCGACGAGACCACTTCTGGAAGGAATTGCCCGCCGACAATCCGATTTCCGCAGTCACCTCCCTGGCCAGCCCCAACTGACCTATATTCGTCAGCTATGCCACAGATCCTCAGCGCCGCTGAGATCGACCGACTACTGGCCGACGCCAAGACGTTCAGGTCCCGCATCGTCGTACGCGCCACGTGCGCCGAGCAGGATTCCACCTGGACCACCCGGCGCGGTGACCAACTGTCCAGCGCGACCGGCGACTGGTGGGTTACCGACGGCGAAGAACGATGGTCGGTGGAGGCCGATGTTTTCACTGCGACGTACGAGAATGTCGGCGGAGACCGCTACCGGAAGGTTGCGACCGTCACTGCCGTGCAATTGGACCGTACGGTCTCAATAACAACGTTAGAGGGTACCGCGACCGGCCTCGCCGGAGATTGGCTGGTATGCAACCCATCTGGGGAAACCTGGCCTGTTACCGGAGAGGTGTTCACCCGACGCTACGAGGTGGCTTGAGCATGTCGGAAACGCTGCGCGACCGCTGGAAGTATATGCGGATCAACGGGTACGTCCGGGGTTCGGTCGTCTGGCCCGTGGTGCTGGCCGTTCTGTTCATCGTTGTCTTTGCGCTGGCCTTCCACGCCACCGGCCAGTACGACGTCGACGATCCCACCGACGTGGGAGGAGGTTCGAGCACCAATACCTCGTCGTCGTTCTTCCAACGACTGTGGGCGACATTGGGCATGTTCACCGGGGCATACATATCACTGAGCCCGAAGTGGGATCCGATGCCCCCGCCGTGGCTGAGCGCGGTGGCCGTCGCGGCATTTCTGTGGACACTAATGACGGCCGGTTCACTCGTGCTGCTCTCCAAGCGCACCCGTGATTACCTCCTGACCTTGCGTCCACGAGCGGCCCTTGTGATCATCGGCGATGGCGGGACGGCAGCGGCGCTGGTCAAGTCCAGCATCAAGCATGGCAAACGCACGATCCTGGTGACTGACAGCCGTAACTCGGTGTCGGCGCTTGCCACCAAGCCGTCGATCCCCATCATCGCCGCCGGACAGATTGACAGCGCCATCCGCACACCGTCAGTGCGCCGGGTTATCAAGAACGCCGGACACGTCGTCGTCGCCACCGACGATGACGGTCGAAACATGCAGCTGTACCGAACGCTGCACGACGTTCGACACGAACAGAACGACGAATCGAAGTCGGCCGATCCCAAAGATCTGAGCAGCCCACAGGATCTAGTGGTCATCCACGATTCGGAGTACGCAGAATCACTGCATCCCAAGGTGATTCGTGATCAGCTCCCGTCTGCTGAAGTCACCTGCCCAGCCGAGAACATCGCCGAACACGTGTGCCACCTGATTATCGCCGCAGTGACGGCCGCCAATGTCCGGCGCGCAGCGGTGGAGATCAAACAAATCGGCGACGAAGATGATCCGCTCACCGCGACTCTGCGGACGTGGGCGCGCCGGCTATCGTGGTCACTCCGGTTCGTGGAGGGCAAGCGCGAGACATTGAATGGTCCCGCCGCATTGGTACCGAACATCAGCCTGGCCGGCGAATCCGACGGAATGGCCGACTTACGGATTGAGGTGCTCACCGGTGCCGAGCCGACCGCCGTCGCCGCTGCAGCGCTGGGTGATCCCGCACCGCCACGCCTCCAAATCGCGGTCACCAACGGCTACCTCGTCACGCATGCCGGTTTGTTGGCCCACACCGCCACCGACCACGGCCGCCATATCGCTCTCGGTCGGGACTGGCTCGTGGCCGGCAACGGCTCGACCGAGACCCCCACATTGCTTGCGGTAGACCGCGAAGCGGTGGGATTGGACGCCAACCTCGTCACCGACGACACCGGTACCCAGTGGGCCCGCACGTTCGATCTTACCTACGGGCTGATGTTTTCCACTGGCGAATACCCGGTGACCGGCTGGCAACCAGGGGCAGCCATGGGTGATTCTGCGAGCCAGGCGGTCAAGCAGGCGATCGCCGCGGGCGAACCTGCAGAGCGTGTGTTGAAGAGCATCACCAGTCGGTCGTCAAGCAAGGACGCGGTCCACCACATGTTGAAGCAACTCACCGAACGTGGATTTGAACTTCGTACTCATCAGGTCACCGACGCACCGCCGCCCGAACCAGACATGGATCCGCGAACCGATGTCGAGTACATCGCCGCTCACGAGCATGACGACTGGATGGGACGAACGTGGCTCGATACAAGCAGACGGCGGTCGTCGCAGATGCACTCCGTCATCGCTTACAGCGGGTCTGGCGCGGCTGAGCACTGTTACCTGGGACTGGTCGCACTCGAGAACACCAGCGAGACCCTCGACGAACCGCGCCAGGCGGCATTGTCAGCCGACTACAACCGCCGGATCGCCACCCAGACCTATCCGGCCATTGCGGCGTCGTTCGGATACCGAATCGTCCGCCGCGACAACTACAACCCACCGACCGGCGAGGAAGCGATCGACTACCCCGACTGTCGCCTTTCCACCTGCGCGGCCCTAACCAAGGACGCGCTACCGCCCGAACTCGCCGAACGATCACGCCGGGCACACGGCATCACCGAACCAGCGCGTTGCGATACCTGAGATACTTGCGAATCGCCAATCTGCACCGGAGGGGAATACGTGCAACATTCGATCGAGTTGGCCGCTTTTCGCCGGCACTCGAACGCACGCGCCACAGAACTGCGGACCGAGCTTCCGGTCCTACTGGGCAGGCTGGTCGCGGAGGTACCGGGGTCCGTCCTAGAACTCCGTGTCAATACCAGCAACGACGGCAGCGTGGTCGCCTACCTTTCGGCGCAGGCAGGTCCGCGGTCGGCCGAACTCATTTCCGAGGCCGCCGCCGTTCTCGAACCCGTCGCCGAGATCCTGCCTGGTCACCCAGATCTCAACTCATCGGAGTTGATGTGGCCGTTGCTGACCTCCGCGCGCACCGCACTCGGCTTTCAGCAAGACGATCCCGTTCCCGCACCTTCTGCGATGTGGTCAGTGGCTGGTACACGTGGCGTGCCCGAACTCGTCGAACTTGTCAGCCCGCACGCCGCCACCGGAATTCGAATCCGAATGCGCTCGGTTGAGCTACCCGGCGGCGCCCGGCCTGCCTGGGATCTTGACTTCACCGTCCTCACGACGGCGGAACCACCGTCACTTCGGTTGCGGGCCGCAGTACGAGTCCTCTACCCCGGGCTTGAAATCGCGCATGCGCCCGGAGATGCCCCAGCGGTGCTCCGGGTTGGCACCGATGACCTTCCCGCCGCGCTGGCTATCCCCATCGCCGGTGAACAACCAATCCCCGGCACGTACGTCGGTACCGCGGCGCCGATCCCCGTGCACCCGACCCGCATCACCTGGCCAGCCGAGCGCAACACCCGGATCGGGGCCGCGGTGGCAGTCTCCGGCAAACACACCGACGTGGTACTCGGCCTCGAAGAACGGCTGCGACACATACACGTACTGGGCCGGACGGGAACCGGGAAGTCTTCATTCCTCGCCGGCATGGCCCATGAGGTGGCGTGCAGTGGCGACGGGGCACTCGTCCTGGACCCGCACGGCGCCCTGGTCGACCGGATCGTCGCCGAACTTCCCGACCACGCCGCCGCACGCACCTGGGTGATCCGGTGCGGCGATGTGGACAACCCGGTACCGCTGAACCCGATGTCGGTGGACGATCGGGTGCGGCGCGAAATCGCCATCGACGACATCTGCGCGACGTTCCAGTATTTGTTCGACAAGAAGAGCACAGGGATCGTGGGTCCCCGCTTCCGTGAACGCGTGGCGATGGGCCTCCGCGCGCTTGCAGCGATGTATGGGAAGAAGGCGTCACTTCTCGATGTGCCTTCGGCCCTGGGGCGGCAACTGTTCATGAAAGTCGCTGCAGATCTCTGCGGCGACGACCGCCTTCGCGACTGGGTGAAGAACGACCAGTCCAATACCAGATCCCAGGAATACGCCGAAGTCGTCGCGTGGGTGAACTCCAAGTTCGAGGCATTCAGCAGCACCACGGCGATGAGGGCGATCCTTGGCAGTGGCGAGGATGCCGTGGATTTCGGCTCCGTGATGGATTCCGGTCGGCTCATTTTGGTGGATCTGTCCAAGGGCGATCTCGGCGAGTCGGCGACGCGGCTGCTGGGATACCTGTATCTCAACGAGACCTGGATCGGAGCTCTGCAACGTCAGGAAAGGAGCCGCCCGTTCACGGTCATTGTCGATGAAGCGCAGTCCATGATCTCGGGATCGCTGAGCTCCATGCTGTCGGAGGGCCGTAAGTTCGGCTTGTCGGTGGTGCTGGCGCATCAGTATCTCGGCCAGCTCGACGAGGATCTGTTGCCCGCCGTGGATGGGAATGTGGCGACCACCGTGGCGTTCCGAGCGGCAGGTTCTGATACTCACGCGTTGCGGCAACGATTCGGCGACGCAGTGGACACCGCAACGCTGATGACCTTGCCGGACCTCACAGCGGTCACGTTGCGCACCGCTGCGCACGTCACGGGCGAGCCCTACACGCTGATCGTCGATCACAACCGCCGAGTCACGGCGCGCACCGGCGCCCAGCTCCAGGAATTCGAACAGAAGCTGCATGAGGCAACCGTCAATGCGCTGGTGGAGCCGTACCGCGAGGAGACCAATGCGGCCGCGGCTGGAAAATCCCCTGTGCAGGAGTGGAGCCCACGACAAACGAACGACAAGCCCGAGCCACCGAAGCCGGGGCCACGCTCCGATGCCAGTTTTCTCGACGACTGGTTGGCGAAACGCAAGTCGGTGCACGCAGCTGCTGAAGCGCCCGATGCCCAAGGTAGCGACGAGCAGATCGAACCGCCTGCGTCCTAGGCTCCGGGTTCGGCCGATCGGCCCAATATGAGTCGACGCCGTTCCCACATCGATCGAACAGATGTACGATGAAAGCTGGCCGTATCGCCGATTAGTTCGTTATCTTCAAACCGCTCAACACTTTTGACGTTTTGCGTGTCTGGATGCCGCGCGTCCCGGGCGCTTGGCCACCTACTGTCGGACGTCACCGGGAAGGGGATCACCATGGCTAGACGTACCCCGCTACGACACGGCGAGGTTCTGCTCCTGCCGGTCGACCAGATCCCGGTCGGCCAACGTCAGGAAGTGACGAGTTGCATCGTCGGGCACAGCGAGTCCGGACACCATCACGTCCTGGAGAGCGACATCGCCTTCGCCCAGATCGTGGCTGCCACCGGCGATCTCTATGTCGACCTCGACTCCCCCACCCCGCTGCGGCACCACAAGGGCCATCAACAGCACCGTGAACTCTCCGTCCCGGCCGGCGGTTGGCGGGTAATCAAGAAGACCGAATTCGACGTGCGCACAAGGCCCCGGGGTGACCTTGCGGATCCACCGATCCGGCCGGAGCGCATCCCAGACAGTGCGTTCGACGATCGCTTTTCCCGCGCGCGGATGCGGCCGGTACGGGACTGATCGATGACCTTCGCCGACGAACCGGCGCTCACGCTGGTACAGCGGTTCTGCACGGGGCGCCGAGTTGCGCAGAACACCCAGTTCACGATCACCGCCAACCTCAGCGAAGCGCTGCGGGTCATCGATATGAAAGGCCCGGACCGCCGATGGTCGAACATCATGGGGCGCAGCGACCGTGCCGACGCCGTCGGTGATGCGATCACGTTACCTACCGCACCGTTGGAACGGCAGGTGTTCAACGCCGGACTGCGGTCGCAATCCCTGCTCCGCGTGCGGCGTGACAGGTTCGGCGCGAGCATACGATCCTGGCATTTCAGTCATTTGGTGGTGTCGGTGGCGCATTGGGCGCGGATGTCCGCGACGTTGCGTGAGGCCTACCGGCAGGGCCTGGGATGGCTGGTCCCGGCGAACAACGAGATCCTGCTGGTCCCGAGGCCACGGATGAGCACCGCCGAAGGCCGCACCGATCTTCTGCATGACGACACTGGACGGCCCGCGGCCGAATGGGATGATGGCTCGGGCTATTACTTCATCCAGGGTGTCCAGTTCACCCCGGCGATGTACCGAAGCGTCGTGGAAGGTGAATTGTCCCTGGCGCAGATTGCCGATCTGCCTGACTCTGATCAGCGGTCGATCGCATTGACTTACCTGGATTTCGAGAATCTATTGAGCAAAGCCTCCGCGCGGGTGGTTGACCGCGGCCGCAGGGGTACCACGCTTTACCGGATCCGGTTGCCGGTACGGATCGCCGACGACCGCCCCGATGGCCACGGACCGTTCGACTACTTCATTCACATGCGCGACGCCAGCCATCCCGAGCGGGAATTCGTCGAATGGGTAGATCCGGCAGTCGCAGAGATCGGCGACGCCGAGCTGTGCCAGGCGCATGCATTCGGGATCACCTTGCATGAGTGGCTGTCGATCGAGCAGGAAGGATGACCTGCCGCCGTTGTTGGTGGCCACAGTGCTCCCGCACGTAATCGGAACCAGACTGGCTGCGACAGCGCGGCGCGGCTCGGCAACCATGCAGGAGAAGGCAGTCTACGCAGTTGCCGTGCCGGTCTGGCTCGTCACTGTTTGCTTTCTCGCCAGAATCCGCACCGACGCAACCGAAGCCAACCTCCGGCGGCGGCTGTCCCGGGACGGAGACTGGGGCACCGCGGAAAATGTGCCGCAAGACGTCCTCGACAAGCACTTCCACCCCACCGCAGTGCTGGCAATGTGGTTTTGCCTGATCATCGCAGTGGGCATCTCGTTGTTGGTACTCAAGCTCGCCTTCTACAATCCCTACGCGAGCAAGCTCGTGAAGGACTACTCGAAGATCGTTGTCGCGGAATCGAACTTGTCGCGAGCCGAACGGGACCGGGAACGCATCGTCGGACAAATCGACGTACAGCGGAAGTCCCTAAAGTCAGCTTTGAGTAGCTGGGATCACTACATCGACGTGATCCTGCCGGCGCACGCATTGGAACTGAAGGCGCACTACCGGAACTGCCTGATCAATATGTACGGCGACCCAGAGATGACAGGCGCCATCCTGGCCGTCCCAGAAGGCGGCTCCTACCCATTCGCGGAACCGCCGACAACCCGAGCTGGAGCAGCAAGGTAGTGGCTGCACCTAAGTGGATTACCTGGTTCCTGCGGAATCGGCAGCCACCAATCCCGGTCGGCTACTGCCACCGCTGTAGTCCCCCGGTCGAGCTCAGTGTCTGCAAGACGTGTGGAGGTCGATGGCCCGGGCGAGGCTGTGACGACTGCAGCAACGGGTTGTTGTGCCCAATCCACCGACACGAATGGAGTTGAGCAATGCCCCAGATGATCGGATGGCGTCGACTGAACCGCTGGACCGCTTTGCCGGTCTGCGTCTCAGCTGTTGTCGTCGTCGCGGCCTTGAGTGTCAGTGCATCCGGATGTGAACCACCACCGTCGCCGAAGCACTCATATGCATTCGTAGTGGGCGACAGGTCGAACACGAAGGCACCGGCAATCGATCAGGTAACTGATGCGCTGCCACGGGACCTTGTCCCGGGATCGAAGATCGCCGTTTTCGCGGTCGACGGCAGCAACAATGGTGTCGAGCCCTACAACAAGCCGGTCGAGAAGGCCGAGAACGAGATGGATCAGCCGGACGTGTCAGCGCAGATGCGATCCGACGTCCACAAGAAGCTTGAAACGGCAAAAGCCGCGGCACCAGAAGTAAATACGCTTGGAGCGATCAGCAGCGCAGCCCACGCGCTGAAGGACAGAGACGGCGAGAAGACTCTCGCTATCGCCGACAGCATGCTGTCCACTGCGGGCGTGCTGCAGTTCCAGTCCGGCCTGCTCGACGCCTCCCCGGAGGACGTAGTGGCCAGTGTCGACAAAGAGGAACTGCCTGACCTCAGTGGGATCGACATCGCCGTCTACGGTCTCGGCGAGGTCCGTGATCCTCAAGGCCAATTGCCCGAAGGCAAACGCAAGAAGCTGGAGTCCATCTGGCAATCCCTGCTCACCGAATCAGGGGCAAAGTCGGTAACGTTCCACAGCCAGCTCGGGGAGAACGCGGACCTCAAGGGACTCCCTCCGGTCACAGTCGTCCAGATTCTGCAATTCACGCCGGCAACCGTTGCGCCCGACCGATGCCAGCAGGTTCTTCCGGAGACACTGATCCAATTCGTCCCCGACACAGCCGATTTCGCGGAACCCGCCGCAGCAGAGACAACAATCCGGGATGTCGCCGACAACATGAAAGATTGCCCTGGGACCATCACCGTCACCGGCACCACCAGTTCGTGGGGAACCCCCGAAGGACGCCAGCAGACGTCGCAGGCCCGCGCGGGCCGGGTCAGGGACGCATTGGCAGTCGCCTTGGGCGTGAACCCGTCGACGATAGTGGCGAAAGGCGTCGGCATCGACTTTCCCGAGTACGTCAACGACCGGGACGCGTCAGGACGGTTGATTCCCGCAGCGGCGGCGAAGAACTGGAACGTCCGCATCGTGGCCTTGTAGCGGTCGTCTCGGTGGCCTGCTGCGAATCGACGTATGAGCCTCGCCAAGGGGAATTCACCATGGAGCCGTTACGTCCCAGGCGGCTGGGACAACCTCTGGTGATGACTGCTCGACGGGAATTTGCAACGTCAACTACGTACCATCTGTCAGTTCCGGTCGAAAAGTGAGCAGGTGATTCCGGGGTGGATTCAATTGGTCGTCGCAACACCTTGACCGTGGAGGTGTTCAGCAGTGGCGACGAAGGATTGGGCCGCGAAGACGAGTGATGTGCCTGAGGGCGCGCGTCGGCAGTGGCGTGCGGATCGGGCGTTGCGTCCACCGATGCGTTCGCCGGGGCGGCCTGAGCCCTCGCGGGCGGTGCAGCGGCAGTTCTGGCGTCTGATCGCGACGGGCATCACCTCGGCCGAAGCGGCGCTGAAGGCCGGCGTGTCCGTGCCGGTCGGAGCCCGTTGGTTTCGCCACGCTGGTGGCATGTCACCGATCTCGCTCGCCGAGCCCACCGGCCGCTACCTGTCCTTCGAGGAGCGCGAGGAGATCGCGTTGCTGCGCGCCAAGCAGATCGGCGTTCGTGAGATCGCGCGCAGGATCGGTCGCGACCCGGCAACGATTTCCCGCGAATTGCGCCGCAACGCGGCCACGCGCAGCGGGAAGCAGGAGTACCGGGCGTTGGTGGCGCAGTGGAAGTCTCAGCAGGCCGCAAAGCGTCCAAAGACCGCGAAGCTGGTCGAGAACCAGCGGCTGCGGGATTACGTCCAGGACCGACTGGCCGGCAACGTCGTTCGGCCCGACGGCAGCATCGTTGCCGGTCCGACACCTGCGCCGTGGAAGGGCTTGAACAAGGCGCACCGAGCCGACCGGCGGTGGGCGACCGCGTGGAGCCCGGAGCAGATCTCGCACCGGCTCAAGGTCGACTTCCCCGATGATGAGTCCATGCGCATCAGCCACGAGGCGATCTACCAGTCGCTGTTCATCCAGGGCCGGGGCGCGCTCACACGCGAACTCGTCACCTGCCTGCGAACCGGCCGGGCACTGCGCCAGCCACGGGCTCGGACGCAGAACCGCCCGCAAGGCCATGTCACGGCGGATGTCGTGTTCTCTCAGCGCCCCGCGGAGGCAGCCGACCGCGCCGTGCCCGGGCATTGGGAATCTCAATGCTGTTGTCAAGCCGCCAGAGCGGGCTTGGCAGTGTCGGGTTCGCGGTAGTGGGTGCGGTCGCGCAGCATGGCCCAGATGACGTTGAGACGGCGTCGCGCCAGGGCGATGAGTGCTTGTTTGTGGGACTTGCCTTCGGCGTGTTTGCGGTCGTAGAACGCGCGTGATGCTGGACTGTTCTTCAGACTGGATAGGGCAGCCAGGTAGCAGGTTCGCAGCAGTCGGCGGTTGAAGCGCCGTGGCCGGTGCAGGTTGCCGCTGATCCGTCCGGAGTCGCGTGGGACCGGGGCTAGCTCGGCGACGCAGGCCAGCCGGTCCACCGAGTCGAAGCCATCGAGGTTGCCGCCGATCTGCGCGAGGAACGTCAGATCGG
>Ga0209023_10004115_pt1 | contig 16810 bp, 16 predicted proteins | sample LakOneMetagenome_FD_187468 | JGI IMG/M metagenome (GOLD analysis project Ga0209023, IMG submission 187468) | Freshwater and sediment microbial communities from Lake Erie, Canada (SPAdes) (version 2) | ecosystem: Environmental > Aquatic > Freshwater > Lentic | place: Lake Erie, Canada... | reverse complement strand
ACGCCGTTAGCCACCTTAACCCCTCACCCTCCCATGCTGCGCATGGGCCCCGCCCTCTCCCTCTGGGAGAGGGATTATGAGCAACTGGGCCCGTTCCGCCCTGGCCCGTATCGGCGAGAACCAGCCCGCCGCCCTGGTCACCGTCCTCGCCACCGAAGGCTCTGCCCCGCGAGAAGCCGGGACCAAGATGGTGGTCTGGGAGGGCGGCCAGTCGGGCACCATCGGCGGCGGTAATCTGGAACATCAGGCGACCAACCAGGCGCGCAGGATGCTGAGCGGCTCGCAGGCCAGCTTCGCCATCCAGGACTATCCGCTGGGTCCGCTGCTGGCCCAGTGCTGCGGCGGCCGCGTTCGGTTGTTGATCGAGCGGGTCGAGGCGGCCAGCCGCGACTGGCTGACCGACGCCGCCCGCCGGATGGACGCAGCCCAGCCGTTCGAGGTCCGCACCCGCTTCAACCCGGGCCTGCTGACCAAGACCGTCGCCCCGATCGCCGCCAGTTCGGAAGCCCCGCCGGTCACCCTGGCCGGCGCCGTGGCCTCGGCGCGCGGCGCGCGGCCTGAACTCGGCGACGAGCTGATCGAGCGCAACGATGCCCCGCGTCCGCCGCTGCTGGTGTTCGGCGCCGGCCATGTCGGACAGGCCGTCGCCCGCGCCTTCGCGCCGCTGCCCTTCAAGCTGTCCTGGTTCGACAGCCGACCCGAGACCGCCGAACTTGCCGGCGTCACCGTGGCCGAACCGGCCGAGATGGCCGCCGCCGCCATGGGGGCGGGCGCTGACGCCTATGGCCTGATCTTCACCCACGACCATGGCCTCGATTACGCCCTGGCCTCGGCCGGGCTGGCCGGCGGCGGGTTTGCCTATCTGGGCCTGATCGGTTCGAAGACCAAGCGCGCCCGGTTCATGAGCCGGCTGCGCGACGACGGCTTCTCCGAAGCGGCGCTGACCCGCCTGACCTGTCCGATCGGCCTGCCGCATCTCAGGAGCAAGGCCCCCGAGGTGATCGCCGTCTCGGTGGCCGCCGACCTGCTGATGCGGCTGGAAGCGGCGCGAATTTCCAATGACGAGGACCTGGCCGTTGCAAGCCTATAGGGCGTCGATCCTCCACCTGCTGGACGATCCGACCAAGACCGACGAGGGCGTCGCCTTCCACGAGGACGGCCTGCTGCTGGTCGAGGACGGTCATGTCGCAGCCTGCGGCGACTATGCGGACCTGCATGAGCTGCTGGGCGACACGCCGGTCGAGAACCTGACCGGCAAGCTGATCACCCCCGGCTTCATCGACACCCACATCCACTTCCCGCAGGTCGACATCATCGCCGCCCACGGCGCGCAGCTGCTCGACTGGCTGGAGCAGCACACCTTTCCGGCCGAGGCCGCCTTCGCCGATCCCGACCATGCCGCCGAAGCCGCCGAGTTCTTCGTCAAGGAACTGCTGCGCAACGGCACCACCACGGCGCTGGTGTTCGGCTCGGTGCACAAGGGTTCGGTCGAGGCGCTATTCCGGGCGGCGCTGGCGCGCGACATGCGGCTGATCGCCGGCAAGGCGCTGATGGATCGCAACGCGCCGCAGGGCCTGACCGATGCCGTCGAGTCCAGCCGCGCCGACATGCAAAGCCTGATCGCCGAATGGCACGGCAAGGGTCGGCTGGGCTACGCCGTCACCCCGCGTTTCGCCATCAGCTGCAGCGACGAACAGCTGGCCATGGCCGGCGAGGTTCTGGCGGAACATCCCGGGGTCTGGATGCAGACCCACCTGTCTGAAAACCAGCGCGAGATCGACGAGACGGCGGCGCTGTTTCCGCAGGCGACGGACTATCTGGACGTCTATGACCGCTTTGGCCTGCTGGGCCAGCGTTCGGTCTTCGCCCACTGCGTCCACCTGAAGGGCGAGGCGTTCGCGCGGCTGGCGGCCAAGGGCGGGGCGGTGGCGTTCTGCCCGACCTCGAACCTGTTCCTGGGCTCGGGCCTGTTCCCGCTGGAGACCGCCTGCGCCCATGGCGTCAAGGTGGGCATCGGCACGGATGTGGGCGCCGGGACGACCTTCTCGATCCTGCACACCCTGGGCGAGGCCTACAAGGTGGGCCAACTGCGCGGGATGGCGCTGCACCCGTTCCACGCCCTGTATCTGGCCACCCTGGGCGGCGCCCGGGCGCTGGATCTGGGCGACCGGATCGGCAATCTGGCGCCGGGCAAGGAGGCCGACTTCCTGGTGCTGGACCTAGCCGCCACGCCGCTGCTGGCGCGACGCCTGGGCGGTGACCGGAGCCTGGAGAACCGGCTGTTCGCCCTGACCGTGCTGGGCGATGACCGGGTGGTGGAGCGGACCTATCTGGCGGGTGTCGAACAGCATCGGCGCTAGAGGGGCAGGGCTGCTGGCACGGCGCTACGGCCTCACGCGACGGCTCGCTGAGTTATCGGAAAGGGTCGCGGAGCGTCCGGACCACGTCCGGATGATGGGATAGTTGAATACCGTTTCGACGAAGACAGACGCTCCGCGTGATCTGCAGACGGAAGCCTTCGAGGCGCGGGGTTTTAACCCGCTCTCGACGTTCGGCCTCCGGCGGGTGGAGGGGTTAGCGACCCCGTCCAGACCGCATGGGCGATTTCAGCCCATGCCTGTTGCTCGCTCGACCCTCGAGGTCACGTCGTTTCTGTGTTCCAGGGCCGACCGCCGCCAGAGACCACGAGGTTGGCGGCCCAGAGCACAACGCGCTCTTCCCGCCATCGATTGAGCTGCCCGCTCGATCACCCCCCGCCGCCGCAATGGTCGCTGGCCTTGCGCCCTTTCCTCGCGACGAGGCGGGGATAGAATACGGGAGGTTTCAGCGCGTCGGATAAGTTTTCTGAACGCCCGTGCCGGTCCCCGTTCTATCGACCCTCTCCCAGAGGGAGAGGAGGGACCCGCGCCGCAGGCGTGGGAGGTGAGGGGTTACACCGGTGGCTGTTGTCGCACTTGGGGTCGTGCCCGGTCCGGAAGGGCTTCGCAAACCCCTCACCCTCCCACCGCTACGCGGCGGGCCCCTCCCTCTCCCTCTGGGAGAGGGTCACTTATCCCCGCGACCATCCGGGGAAAGCGCGCAGTTTATCCCCGCAGCAGCCCGTAGGGGTTAGGCCCTCATCGTCTCCGCATACAGCTTCAGCAACCCCGCCTCATCCACCGCCACGGTCGCCGCCTGGATCGGCTGGTCGTCCCAGGCCGACGGGCCAAACAGCTCGCCCTCGGCCTTCAGACAGGTCTGGCCCAGGGCGATGCCCTCGGTCAGCACGCGCACCGAGCCGCGGCGCACCGTGAACAGCGACGGGTCGATCACGAACGCCACCGCCGCCGCGTCATGGACGCAGCAGCCCTCGATGCCGTCGCGGCTTCCGTAGAAGGCCGCATAGGGCTTGGAGATTGCGTTCAGGAACACGCCCGCCGGGCCGGCCGAGGCCTCCAGCGCGTCCATATAGGCCGGCGACATCACCACCTGGGTGGTGACGTCCAGGCTGACGGCGGTCAGGGCCCAGGGCGCGGTGAAGACCTGGTCGGCGGCTTCCGGATCGTTCCAGATATTGGCCTCGGCCACCGGGGTCACATTGCCGGGCTTGCCGGCCAGGCCGAAGGCGCCGCCCATGATCACCACGGCCTTGAGCAGGGTCGCGACCTCGGGATCGGCCTGCAGGGCCAGGGCCAGGTTGGTGAGCGGACCGACGGCGACCAGGGTGACCTCGCCCGGATGCTGGCGGGCCAGATCGATGATCGCCTGATGGGCGGGTTTGGCCTCGGGCTGGGCGGGAATCAGGCCGGTCAGCTCGACGTCGCCCAGGCCGTTCTCGCCATGCACGAAGGTCGGAGACGGGTTGCGCGGCCGGGTCAGGGGCTTGTCGGTTCCCTTGAACACCGGCGCGGCCAGGCCGAAACGCTGCTTCAGATAGAGGGCGTTGCGGGTGGTGGTCTCGATGTCGGAATTGCCGAAGATCGTGGTGATGGCCAGCAGGTCCAGAGCCGGGCTGGCCGCGATGAACAGCAGGGCCATGGCGTCGTCGATGCCGGGGTCGGTGTCGAAAATGATCTTGTGCGTCATGGGCGGGCTCTAACGGATTTCTGCTGGTGAGGCGAGGCGCTGGTCGGCGCCGGCCTGCAGGATCGACACATGGGCGGAAGCGACCTTCCAGCCCTCCGCCGTGCGGATCCAGGTCTGGCTCTGGCGGCCGGTCCTGTCGGACCCGTCGCGCTGGAACTCGACATGGGCGATGGCGAAGTCGTCGCCGAAGGTGATGATCTCGGTGCGCAGGCGGGTGCGCGGCGGCGAGCCGCCGGCCCGGCCGACCCGGAAGGCGGCGATCTGGTCGAAGCCATAGAGGTTCTCGGCCACGCCCAGCCGCACGGTGTGCGGCGAGTTCCAGAACGCGCCGTCCAGGGCCTCGACGTCGTTGGCCATCAGGGCCGTCTCATAGGCGTCGACGGCCTCGGCGACCTGGGCCAGCACCACGGGGTTGTTGAGGATCACAGCGGACCTCCCGGCGGGTGGGCGGCCACGACGCCCAGCCGTTGCAGCTTCAGGCCGGCGGCCAGGGCCAGGTCCTCGCGCCAGGCCGGGGCGATGATCTGGACGCCGATGGGCAGCTGGCCCGGGCGGTTCACTGGCGCGGCCAGCACGGGCAGGCCGATATAACTGATCGGCTGGGTGAAGGCGCCCAGATTCTTGCGGACGGAGACCTGCTGGCCGCCCATCTCCATCGTCGCCTGGCCGATGCCGGGGGCGGGGCAGACCGACGACGGGGCCAGCAGGATGTCGAAGCGTTCGAACGCGCGGGCGACCTCGTCGCGGAAGAGCGTGCGATAGCGCTGGGCGGCCTGGGCGACGCCGTCCGGCAGCAGGGCTCCGGCCAGCAGGCGGTCGCGGACGGCGGGATCGTAGTCCATGGCCGAGGTCTTCAGGTCGGGCAGATGCAGATGGGCCGCCTCCACCGGCGTCAGGCAGAAGGCGGCGGCGCGGGCGGCCTGGGCGCCGGGCAGGATCACGCGGTCGCGCGCGCCCAGCGCCTGGGCCACGATGTCCAGCGCCTCCAGCACCTCGGGAAAGGCGCCCTGCGCGAACCAGCCGCCCAGCACGCCCACGCGCAGCGGACCGTCGGCCAGGGCGGCGATGCTGCCCGACACCGGCTCGGCGGCGCGAACGCAGATCGGGTCGCCCTCGACGTCCGGCCCCTGCATGACGTCATAGGCCAGGGCCAGGTCTTCGATCGAGCGGGCGAAGGCGCCGGCATGGTCCAGGCTCTCGACGAAGGGAAACACCCCCTGGCGCGACAGGCGGCCATAGGTGGGCTTCAGGCCAAACACCCCGCACAGGCTGGCCGGAATGCGGATCGAGCCATTGGTGTCCGAGCCCAGGGTCAGGGGCGCCAGGCCCGCCGCCACCGCCGCCGCCGAACCGCCCGACGAGCCGCCGGCGATGCGGCTCAGGTCGTGGGGGTTGTGAGTCGGGCCGTCATGGGCGTTCTCGGTGACGAAGCCATAGGCGAACTCGTCCATGTTCAGCGCGCCGACCAGGATGGCGCCGGCGGCCTCCAGCCGCTGGACCAGGGTCGCGTCCCGTGAGGGCGGCGTGGCGTCGCGCCGGATCTTCGAGCCGGCCAGCGTGGACAGGCCCTCGATGTCGAACAGGTTCTTGACCGCGAAAGGCACGCCGGCCAGCGGGGCCAACGGTTGACCGGCGGCGAGCGCGGCGTCGACCCGGTCGGCCTGGGCGAGCGCGCGCTCGCCCAGCACGGCGGTGAAGGCGTTGATCGCATCATTGCGGCGGCCGATGCGCGACAGGGTGGCCTGGGTGACGGCGCGGGCGGTGACGCGACCGGCGCGAACCTCGCCGGCGATCTCGACGACGCTGGGAAAGGTCATGGCTGGAAGGTCCCGGCCGGTTCGCCGGCGCGGCCGTCCAGGGCGGCGACGAACAGGGCGGTCTGGGTGCGCAGCAGGGCCAGGTTCTCGCGCACGGCGGCCAGGGTCGGCTCCGGCAGGGTCAGGCCGATCTCGGCCGCCCGCCCGTCGGCATAGGCCGCGACGTCGCCGTCCGTGAGGTCGAGAAAGGCCTTGAGCGCCGCATCGATCGCCATCGTGGGGCGGTCTCCATAAGTAAGAAAATTCTTCATATACCGGCGTCGTGGGGCCGCGCTAGTGCGGCGGCGCTCGGGTGGCCCGGCGCGCGGACGCGCACGTCTGGGAGACAGTCTGCTGGCCAAACGCCCACGGCAAGGGCGCCTCGGGGCAATCGACCGGGGCGACGCCGCGCGGGCCTTGGGTCTGGCGCCGGATCGGCGTCGAGATGGCCGCTTGTAAGAGAAGGCTTACTTGATGCGCCACCACCTCGCCTCGACCCCTGAGACCATCCGCTTTGGCATGTTCGACGCGGCCTTCGATCCGGTGCTGACCATCGCGTCGGGCGACAGCGTCACCTTCGACTGCGTCTCGGGCGGGGTGGAGGTGATGCCGGGCGCGGGTAGCGGCCTGACCATCCCGCCGGCCCTGCAGGCGATCCACGCCAGCAAGCCCGAGCGGATCGGCCCCCACATCCTGACCGGCCCGGTGGCCATCGCCGGGGCAGAGCCGGGCGACACGCTGGAGGTGCGGATCGACGCGGTCGAGCCCAACAACGACTGGGGCTACTGCGCCGTGCGCCCCCTGGCCGGGACCCTGCCGGAGGATTTCCCGGAGCGCTATGTCAGCCACATCGCCGTGGATCGCGCGGCCGGGACCTGCAAACCCGACTGGGGCCCGACCCTGCCGCTGAGGCCCTTCTTCGGCACCATGGGCGTCGCGCCGCCGGCGAAATACGGCCGGCTCTCCAGCCGCGAGCCACGCGAGCATGGCGGCAACATGGACAACAAGGAGCTGGGCGCCGGCGCGACCCTGTTTCTGCCGGTCTGGGTTCCGGGCGCGAACTTCTCGGTCGGCGACGGCCACGGACGGCAGGGCGACGGCGAGGTCTGCGTCAACGCGCTGGAGATGGGCCTGACCGGAACCTTCACCTTCGTCCTGCACAAGGCCGCCGATCTGGGCGTCGCGACATGGCCCCGCGCCGAGACCCCGACCCACTACATCGTCATGGGCTTCAACGAGGATCTGGACCTGGCCATGAAGCAGGCCCTGCGCGGCATGATCGACTTCATCACCGCCCGCTCGGCGCTCACGCGGGTGCAGGCCTATCAGTTCTGCTCGTTGGCCGTGGATTTCCGGGTGACCCAGACGGTGAATGGCGAAAAGGGCGTGCACGGAATGTTGGAGAAAGGTGTTCTATTCTGAAACAGTTCTGTGGAATACTTTGGTATGTTAATTGAGATGGCCGATATTTACCCTTAATATTCCCTTTCCGAGTGAAACCGATTCTGATGGTGTCCGGCCCTGACTAAACCTTCCCGCGTGCCCGTTTTGGGCGAGTGGGGATGGGCAGATGTTGTTGAACGGTAGCGAAAAGGCCGACACCCTGACGGGCGGCGCCGATGCGGATACGCTTTACGGCTTTGGCGGCGCCGACAAGCTGACCGGCGGCGCGGGCGACGACGTCCTGGCCGGCATGGCCGGCAATGACACGCTGCTGGGCGGCGACGGCGAAGACTACATCCTCGGCGGCGCGGGCAATGACACCATTGACGGCGGCGCGGGCGCCGACTGGGCCGCCTATGAGGATGCGACCTCGGGCGTTAAGGTCGACCTGAACCTGACAGCTTCGCAGAACACCCTGGGCGGCGGCAGCGACAAGCTGGTCTCGATCGAGAACGTCTATGGCTCGGCCTTCAACGACACCCTGATCGGCGACGCCGGCGTCAACTATCTGGCCGGCGGCGACGGCAATGACAGCCTGTCTGGCGGCAAGGGCGAGGACAATCTGTTCGGCGGCGCGGGGGCGGATACGCTGCTGGGCGGCCAGAACGACGACTACATGCAGGGCGGGGCGGGGGACGACCTGCTCGACGGCGGCGAGGGTGTTGACTGGTCGGCCTATGATGACGCAACGGCTGGCGTGACGGTGAACCTGACCCTGACGGCGGCCCAGAACACGGGCGGCGGCGGTGTGGACAAGCTGGTCGGCGTCGAGAACGTCTATGGCTCGGCGTTCAACGATGTGCTGACGGGGGATGCCGGCAACAACACTTTGGCTGGCGACTGGGGCAATGACACCCTGGTCGGCGGGGCGGGCGACGACTTCCTGGTGGGCGGGGCGGCAAACAACTTCATCGACGGCGGCGAGGGCTTCGACACGGTCAGCTACGGAGACATGAGCTACGGAATTCCAAGCTACGGCGTTTACGTCGACTTGCAGGGCGTGGCAGGGGCCGCCCCGTTCGGCCACGGCCTCACCATCGGCGCCCAGTACGGCGTAGATGACGTCCTGTATTCGGTCGAGGGTGTGATCGGCAGCAAGACAGCCGACACGATTTCCGGCAGCGCCGCCGAGAACTATCTGGCCGGCGGCGCTGGCGATGACGTGTTGACCGCGGTCGGTGGCGGCGACGTGCTGGACGGCGGCGACGGTGACGACCAACTCCATGCGAGTCAGGTTGGAGCGGGCGACTACTTGTCCGGCGGCGCGGGTGAGGACGTCTTCTTCACCCAGTCCGGCGCCGCGACGCTGGACGGCGGCGCGGGCGATGACAGCTTCTATGTCATGCGGTCGCCGGGCATGGCTGGCCTGACGCTGGTGCAGGGCGGTGAGGGCTCGGACACGCTTGAGCTCATGAACGGCTCAGGAAGCAGCGGCGCCGTGGCGAACTTGAGCATTTCCGGTGCTCAGGACATTGGCGGGGGCCAGCTTGTGGACGTTCAAGGCGTCGAGAATCTCGCCGGCGGCATGAGCGCCGATGTGCTGACTGGCGACACCGGGGCGAACAAGCTGTGGGGTGGCTTTGGCGATGACACGCTGAACGGCGGCTCGGGAGCCGATTCGCTCGGTGGCGGCGCGGGCGCGGACGTCTTCGCGTTCATTGTCGGCGCCTCCAAGCCGCTCGATACGACCGGCGCCGGCGTCGACGAGATCACCGACTTCACGGGCGAGGATTACTTACGGTTCTCTGACGTGCCCTTGGGCAGTTATTTCGAAACCAGCGCGTCCAGTTTCGCCTCGGCTCTGGCCAATGTGAACGCGTTGCTGCTCTATCCAAGCACCTTCCACGAGTTCATGGCCTACCAGGTCGGCGCGGACGTGTATGTGTTCAGCGGCCATGCCGATCCGAACGGCGCGGGGCTGGAGAATGTGATCAAGCTGGCGAACACAAGTCTGGACGCCATCAGCTACGACAGCTTCATCTAACCAAAGCCCGCCGGACCGTTTCGCACGGTCCGGCGGGCTCTTTTTATGGCCCATGTCGGCGATTGGCGTTCTCGAACGTTCTTGGCTTATCAATTGACGCAACACGCCGCCGTCGCGCCGCCAAGGGAAACGCCATGAAGAAGATCCTCGTCGCCACGGTAGTCATGGGTCTGGCCGCCTGTTCGCCCAAGCCGGCCGCCGAGAAGGCCCCCGCCGTCGCGGCCCCGACCGCTGCCAAACCCGCGCCGGTCAATGTGCCGGCCGGGGCCTACACGCTCGACAAGAGCCACTCGACCGTGGTGTTCAAGGTCAGCCATCTGGGCTTTTCGAACTACACCGCCAGCTTTGCAGAGTTTGACGCCAGGCTGAACTTCGATCCGGCCAAACCTGAGCTGACCACCTTGGAGGCGACGATCGATCCGCGCTCCCTGACGCTGCCGGCGCCGCCGGCCGGGTTCAGGGACGAGCTGGTCGGGCCGCAGTGGCTGAACGCGGCGCAGTATCCGGCCATCACCTTCAAGTCGACCAAGGTCGAGGTCACCGGCGCCAACACGGCCAGGGTCACCGGCGACTTCAGCCTGCATGGCGTGACCAAGCCGGTGGTGCTGGATGTGATCTTCAACGGCGGCTATGCCGGCCATCCGATGGACCCGCAGGCCCGGGCCGGTTTCTCGGCCACCGGGACCTTCAAGCGTTCGGACTTCGGGATCGCCTATGGCGTGCCCGCGCCGGGCACGACCATGGGCGTCGGCGACGAGGTGGCGGTGGAGATCGAAACGGAGTTCAGCGGCCCGCCGCTGGCCCAGAAGCCCGCCTAGACCCCGCCGTCAGATAGCCTTCGAGCAGGGCCAGGGCGTGGGTCAGCCGCGCCTTGCGCCACTCGGCGGTGGTCATGTCGGTGTCCAGGGTGGCCGACAGCGAATAGCCGTTGGCCAGGTGGAACCGGCTCATCGCCGCGATGGTGACATAGATCTGCACCGGATCGAGATCCGGGCCGAACAGGCCCTGCGTCTGGCCGCTGTCGATCAGGCGCTCGATGGTTCGCCGCAGCGGAAAGGCGGTCTCGGTGACGACCCGCGACTGGGCGGCGAACTTGCCGTGCATCAGGTTCTCGTTGCGCAGCAGGCCCTCGAACTTCGGGTGCTTTTCGAAGTAGTCGAAGGTGAAGCGCTGCAGCTCCAGAAAGCCGTCCAGCGGCTGGTCGAAGTCGATCTTCAGCTCGGCCTCGCGGGCCCGCAGGTCCACATAGGCGGCCTCCAGAACGGCCAGGTACAGGCCCTTCTTGTCGCCGAAATAGTGGTAGAGCATGCGGATATTGCACTTGGCCGCCTTGACGATCCGCTCGATGCGGGCCCCGGCGAAGCCAGCCTGAGAGAACTCCTTCAGGGCCGCGGCCATGATCGCCTTGCGGGTGCGTTCGGCGTCGCGCTTGCGCGGCGGCGGGCCGTCGTCCGTGTCGGGGACCGGGGCTTCCAGAACGGTGGCGTCGGTCACGGGATCTTGGCCCCCTGCTTGATCCAGGCGCCCAGCTGGGCGCGTTCGTCGTCGGTCATGCCGGTCTCGTTGCCCAGCGGCATGCTGCTGGTGGCTACCGCACGTTCGTGAATTTTCGACGCATATTTCTGGATGTGCTCGGGCGTGTCGAAGGTCGCGCCCAGGGGCGGGGCGGGGAAGCCCTTGTGGGTTGGCGCGGCGGCGTGACAGGTCGTGCAGTGCTTCTGGACAATGGCCTCGGCGGTCGTGAACGGCACCGGCGACATCGCAGCGGCATCGGTCTTTGGTTTGCCGCTGGCGATCACGCTGACGGCGAAGATCAGCATGGCCCCGTAGAACAGGTACTCGTGCCGGATCTGGCCCGAGTGTTTCAGGATGAAGAAGTAGCGGATCGACACCCCGCCGGCGCCGATCAGGGCCAGCAGCAGCCAGGCCAGCGGGTGGCCCGTCACCACCGGATAGTGGTTGCTGATCATGATGAAGATGACCGGCAGGGTCATGTGGGTGTTGTGCACCGAGCGCTGCTTGCCCATCGCCCCCAGGCGCGGATCGACCGGGCGGCCGGCCAGCATGTCGGCGACGATCTTGCGCTGATTGGGGATGATGATCAGGAACACGTTGCCGACCATGCAGGTGCCGATGATCGCGCCCACATGGATGAAGGCGCCCCGGTCGGTGAAGATCTGGATCAGGACGTAAGTCGCCGCCGTCAGGCTCAGGAACCAAACGATCCCGAACAGGCGCGGGCGGTTACCCAGCGGCGAGCGGCACAGGGCCTCATAGACCAGCAGGCCGCCGAAGATGAAGGCCAGGCCTGTGGCGATGGCGCCGCCCTGGGTGAAGGCGTGCTTGGCGGTGTCGATCAGATAGATCGGTGCACCCACGTAATAGAGCACGATCAGCAGGGCGAAGCCCGACAGCCAGGTGGTGTAGGCCTCCCATTTGAACCAGTGCAGGTGCTCGGGCATGTGCGGCGGGGCCGTCATGTACTTCTGCGAGTGATAGAACCCGCCGCCGTGCACGGCCCACAGTTCGCCCTTCACGCCGTCCTTGGGCGGGACGGGATCGCGCAGATTGTTGTCCAGCCAGACGAAATAGAACGACGCGCCGATCCAGGCGATGCCGGTGATCACATGCAGCCAGCGCAGGACCAGGCTGCCCCAGGTGGCGAAATCATAGTCCATCAGGCGCTCACCGCGTCGGTCAGGCGGAGCCGGGAGATGTGGCCGATCTGGCTGATCGCCTCGGCGATCTCCCGGGGCTCATCGTTGGAAAGCCGGGCCTGCATCGCCGCCAGGATCGAGCTCTTGTCGTTCAGCCGCACGGCGATGATGAACGGGAAGCCGAAGCGTTCGGCATAGGCGGCGTTGAGCTGGTGGAAGCGCTCGAACTCTTCCGCCGTCAGCCTGTCGAGGCCGGCGCTGGCCTGCTCGGCATTGCTCTCGGCGGTCAGGGCCTTGGCGATCGCGGCCTTGCCGGCCAGTTCGGGGTGGGCGCGGATCAGGGCCAGCTTGTCGGCGGTGCTCGAGGCGTCCAGCACCCGCATCATCGCGGCGTGCAGGCCCTCGACAGTGTCGAATGGCCGCTCGTCCCAGGCGCGCTGCACCACCCAGGGCGACAGCTCGAAGGCGAAGCCCAGGGCGGTGGTGAAGCCGGTCTGGTTCATGCTGTTGAGGCGCGCGAGCGTCAGGGGAGGGGCGCCGCTCATGCCGTCACCTCATAGGGATGGATCGCCAGCCAGTGCCGGGCGATGTCGATGCGCCGGGCCACCCAGACCCTGTCATGGGCCATGACGTGCTCGAGGAAGCGCCTGAGACCCAGGATGCGGCCGGGCTTGCCGACCACGCGGCAGTGCAGGCCGATGCTCATCATCTTCGGCGCGGTCTCGCCCTCGGCGTAGAGGGCGTCGAAGGCGTCGCGCAGATAGGTGAAGAAGTGCTCGCCGGTGTTGAAGCCCTGGGCCGCCGTGAAGCGCATGTCGTTGGCTTCCAGCGTGTAGGGCACGATCAGCTGCGGGCGGCCATGCTGGTCGTCATAATAGGGCAGGTCGTCGGCATAGCTGTCGGCGTCATAGACAAAGCCGCCTTCCTGGGCGATCAGCCGGGCCGTGTTGGGGCTGGTGCGGCCCTGATACCAGCCCATCGGTCGCTCGCCGGTCAGGCGGGCCTGAATCTCGATGGCCTTCTGGATGTGCTCCAGTTCCTGCTCGGGCGTGAAGTGCTGGTAGTCGATCCAGCGATAGCCGTGGCTGGCGATCTCCCAGCCGGAGTCCATCATCGCTTCGACCGCGTCGGGATGGCGCTCCATCGCCTGGGCGACGCCGAACACGGTCAGCGGCAGACCCAGCTCGTCGAAGAGGCGACGGATGCGCCAGAACCCGGCCCGCGAGCCGTATTCGTAGAGGCTCTCCATCGACATGTTGCGCATGCCCTCGATGGGCTGGGCGCCGACCATTTCCGACAGGAAGAACTCGGAGACGGAGTCGCCATGCAGGATCGACCGCTCGGCGCCTTCCTCGTAGTTGAGGACGAACTGAACGGCGATCCGGGCGCCGTTGGGCCAGGCGGCGTGGGGCGGGGTGGCGCCGTAGCCGATGAGGTCGCGGGGGTATCTATCCACGAGCCTATTTCCTTTGGCTGTCATCCCGGACAAGCGCGTAGCGCGCCGATCCGGGACCGACGCCTGAGCGCCGTGCTTCCGGCGGTCCCGGATCTTCACCCCGGCTTTCGCCGGGGCTCGTCCGGGATGACAGGCATGGTTGGGGAGAGGTCATTCAAACACCTTCGCCGCCGCATCCACGCCAGCCCCCGGCGTCGCCGAGAAGCCCTCCCACCGCAGCACCGCCTCCAGCGCGGCCAGCGTGGTCAGCACCGCATGCTTGCGCGCATTGACGCCCATCGCCCCGATCCGCCAGATCTTGCCGGTCAGCGGCCCGAAGGCCGTGCCGATCTCGATCTCGAACTCGGTGCGCATGCGGGCCCGCACGCGGTCGCCGTCAACGCCGGCGGGGATCCAGATGCCGGTGACGTTGGTCATCTTGTGGGCCGGGTCGCCGTAGACCCGCAGGCCCATCGCCTCGACCCCGGCGACCACGGCCGCGCCGGCCGAAGCGTGGCGGGCGAAGCGGGCTTCAAGGCCTTCCTCCAGCGCCACGCGGGCGCATTCGCGGGCCGCATAGAGCATCGACGCCGCCTCGGTGTGGTGGTTCAGGCGCTTGTCGGACCAGTAGTCCATGATCATCGCTAGGTCGAAATAGTTGGAGGCGATGCGGCGGCCATGGCCGCTGACGGCGCCCGCCGTGGCGATGCCGCGCTCCACATGCTTGCGGCCGGCGATGTGCTCGGCGGCGCGGTCCGAGATGGTGATCGGGGCCGAGCCCGAGGGACCGCCCAGGCACTTCTGCAGGCCGGCGGTGACGATGTCGGCCTGCCACTGGTCGACCGGGCAGGGCATGCCGGCCAGGGTGGCGGTGGCGTCGACATAGAGCAGGGCGTCGTGGCGGCGGCAGATCTCGCCGATGGCCTCGATCGGCTGGGCCATGGTGGTGGAGGTATCGCCGTGTACGCAGGCCACCAGGCGCGGCTTGATCCGGGCGACGGCGTCCTCGACGGCCTGCGGATCGATGACCTTGCCCCACTCGCCCTCGACCAGCGTGACCTTGGCGTCGCAGCGCTCGGCGATCTCGGACAGCAGCAGGCCAAAGCGGCCGGCATTGACCACCACCACGTCGTCGCCCGGCGCCAGCACCGAGACGAGGGCCGCCTCGATCCCGGCCCGCGAGGTGCCGTCGATCAGGAAGGTCCAGCGGTTCTGGGTCTGGAAGACCTGGCGGTACAGGGCCATGGTCTCGTTCATGTAGCCGGTGAATTCCGGGTCGAACTGGCCCAGCAGCTGCACCGACATGGCGCGCAGCACGCGGGGATGCACGTTGATCGGGCCGGGGCCCATCAGCAGGCGGGGCGGGTGGTCGAGTTCGCCGAAGGTCGTGGTCATCTTGTCACTCAAGAATTGTCATCCCGGCCGAAGCGGAGCGGAGAGCCGGGACCGCCGGAAGCGCCGAGCTCAGGCGTCGGTCCCGGATCTTCGCGCTGCGCGCTCGTCCGGGATGACAGGAGAAATTGATCGGAAAGCTTGTCCACGAACCCCAGCATCGCCCGCGCCGCCAGGGCGCAATCGGCCTCGGTGACGGACTCGGCCGGGTTGTGGCTGATCCCGCCCTCGCAGCGGATGAACAGCATCGCGGTGGGGCACAGCGTGGCCATCACCATGGCGTCGTGGCCCGCGCCCGAGGGCAGGCGGCGGGGCGGCAGGCCCAGGTCGCCGACAGCCTCTTCCAGCAAGGTGGTGAGGCCGGTATCGCAGGGGCTCTCGTCGAGGGCCTGCATCAGGCCGACGGTCGCCGTTAGCCCGCGCCGCGCGGCGATGGTCTGGATTTCGGCCGTGACAGCCTCGACGGCCGCGTCGCGGGTCGCCGAGGTCTCGGCGCGGATGTCCATCGAATATTCGACGGCGCCGGGGATGACGTTGAAGGCGCCGGGCAGGGCGGTCATGCGGCCGACCGTGCCGACCAGATTGTCGGTCCCAGCCTGGCAGATGCGCTCCAGGGCCAGGATGCATTCGGCGGCGGCGGGACCGGGGTCCTTGCGCAGGTTCATCGGTGTGGTGCCGGCATGGCCGGCCATGCCGTTGATCCGCACCATCAGGCGCTTCTGGGCGGCGATGGCGGTGACGACGCCCAGGGCCAGGCCCTCGGCTTCGAGCACCGGGCCCTGTTCGATGTGGGCTTCCAGAAAGGCGATGACGTCGGACGGCTTGCGCGCCGCGTCGGTGATGCTGGCGGGGTCGAGCCCGAAGGCGCTGAAGGCCTGCGCCAGGGTCACGCCGTCGGCGTCGCGCATGTCGAGCACGGCGGCGGGATCCAGCGTCCCGGCGATGGCGCGGCTGCAGCTCATCGAGGCGGCGAAGCGCGAGCCTTCCTCATCGCCAAACGCGATCACCTCGATGGCGAAGGGCAGGCGGCGGCCGGCGTCGCGCAGGGCCTCGACCAGATCGATGCCCAGCATGATCCCCAGCGGACCGTCATAGCGCCCGCCGTTGCGGACGCTGTCGATGTGCGAGCCGATCATCAGGGCCGGTGCGCCCGGCGTCTCGCCCTCATAGCGGCCGACCAGACTGCCGGCGGCGTCGCGACGCACGGTCATGCCGGCGGCCGTCATCCACTGGGTCAGGGCTTGCAGGGCCGCGTCGTGGGCGGGGGTCAGGAAGCGCCGCGTCAGCTGGCCCTCGACCTCGCTATAGGGCGATACGCCCAGCAGGTCGCAGCGGGCCTTGGCCCTGCCGCCGATGTCGAACTTCCCCGTCACCCCGTCCTGGCTCCGATCGCGCCTATGCCGGCCGTGGCTCTGTTGGTAGCAGCCGGTGATCTTTCATCCCGCCGCCCAAGCCCGTGCGCGGACCTATCCGCGCGCCGTTGCCTCGACAAGCACCAGCCGCGATGGCGGGCGCCTGCGAATAAGTCATAAACCACTTACTTAGCGGGGGCGAGAGTCAAGCTGGGCAGGTTTGTGATCGGCGCTCCGGCTGCTAGGTCTGGGCGCAGCCTTGGAGCGAGTTGCAGGTGAACCGTTCGATCCCCGCGAGAATTCTGAGAGTGAACCACGGCGGCGAGCACGGCGCCATCAGGATCTATCGCGCCCAGATCGCCATGGCCAAGTTTCGGGCGCCGGACCTGCTGCCGTTCCTGCGCGGCACGCTGGCGCACGAGCAGGAGCATCTGGTTCGCTTTCGCGCCCTGATGCCGCAACGGGCGGCCAAGCCGTGCCGCCTGATGTGGATCTGGTCAGTCGGCGGCCTGCTGCTGGGCGGAGCAACCGGTCTGCTGGGTCGCAAGGCGATCCTGGTGTGCACCGAGGCCGTCGAGCGGACGGTGCATCGCCATCTCGACGAGCAGTTGGCCTGGCTCGGTGATCGTGACCCGCAGATGTCGGCCGTGATCAGCGAAATTCAGCGCCAGGAGCTGTGACACATG
>Ga0209023_10004113_pt1 | contig 16814 bp, 17 predicted proteins | sample LakOneMetagenome_FD_187468 | JGI IMG/M metagenome (GOLD analysis project Ga0209023, IMG submission 187468) | Freshwater and sediment microbial communities from Lake Erie, Canada (SPAdes) (version 2) | ecosystem: Environmental > Aquatic > Freshwater > Lentic | place: Lake Erie, Canada... | reverse complement strand
CCCGCCGCCGCGCAAACTGGATTTCCGTGCAGGGTTTGCATGGCGAAGGCCGTTGCACAATCCATAACCCACTGTGGCCCGATAACCGCTGACAATGGCAGTCCGCAGCCCAGCCCTTTTCCAAGCACTAGAAGATCGGGCCGGAATCCCTCGTGCTGAAAGGCGTGTAAGCACCCAGTGCGGCCAAGCCCGACCTTCACTTCGTCGCTGATTGTCAGGATACCATGCTTGCGGCAGAGCGCATCCAGTCGGGCCAGAAAGCCCGGTGGCGGCACAACAAGGCCGCCATCCGACAAGATCGGCTCAAAAATACAGGCGGCAATCGTGTGAGCACCAACCAAGGCCAGTTGGTCTTCCAACTCCCGCAGAATCGCATCGGCATCGGGGCCAGACGGATCTGCGCCCGGATAGGGTAGCTGGATCAGCCCATCGGCCTTGTCCGAGGCCAGCGTCGGATGACCCGATACGGCCATCGTACCAAGGGTGCAGCCGTGATAGGCTCCGGCAAAGCCGATGATGCCCTGCCGCCCGGTTGCGCGGCGGGCTGTGCGGATGGCGGTTTCATTGGCGTCTGAACCAGAATGGCCCAGCCAGACCTTTTGCGGCTGATCTGATGGGAATAGCGCAATCAGTCGCTCTGCCAGTGCCGTTGCCGGACCATTGGCCGATGACAGGACCGAGGCCCCGGCCGGATCTGAAACGGCGGCACTGACTGCGGCTACCAGCGCGGGATGGCCATAACCAAGGCTCGCCGCCCCCCACGCTGCAGAAAGGTCAATCACCTCGCGCCCGTCGTCGGTGCGAAGGATGGCGCCCTTGCCGCCAACCACAGCCTGTGGAAAGAAACGCAGCTTCTGCACCTGCGCGAGTGCTGCCGTATCGCGCGCGTAAAGCCCGTTCATGCCATGGCGTCCACCGTCAGGCGTAGACACCGCTCCAGCCGCTCCGCCCATTCGGCAACGCCTTCGGCAGAGGCGATCAGTTCGTGCCGGACCTCGATCAACAATGCTGGCAACCCGCGCGCATCGCCATGCACGGGCACCGTGTAATCATCATGGTCGATGCGGTAAGGCTCATTATCGCCGATCACCAGCCCCTCCTCTTGGGCAAGGGCCTTCATCAGGTGGCCTGCGAATTCGGTCGCCGCGGCGTAAAGGACGCCCGCGTGCCAAGGCCGGGCCACGCCCTTATAGACGGGGGTATAGCTGTGCACCCCGACGACGAAGGTTGGCTTGCCTGCCGCGCAACGCAGATCAAGGCGGCGGCTGACAGCCGATTGAAACGGATGAAACAGGGTTTCCAACCGCTCGGCCCTGTCGGCGGCGGCAAGACCCCGGTTACCGGGAATGGCCGTGGTCTCGCTGGTTTCTGGGATCAGCGAGCCATTGTCCAAAGGCCGGTTGCAATCCACCACCAGACGCGAATAGCTGGTGTGAAACAGCGGCGCATCCAGCCGTGCCGATAGATCCCGCGCCAAGGCCAGCGCGCCGATATCCCATCCGATATGGCGCAACCGTTCCGACTTTGGCAGGCCAAGATGGGCAAGACGCCGGGGAATGCGCGGCAAGGCATGCTCACACAGTAGCAAGACATCTGACACGCCGTCAGGGTTGATGACGCCGTAGGGCGGTGGCTCGTCCAGATCAAGCAAGGGCGTCGGGGCCAAGGCGGGGCGCGTCAGCATCAATACACCTCCGCATAGCGACGGCACAGCGCCGCATCATCCAGACCAGACACGATCTCCAACTCTTTCAGGCGCATCCCCCTCCAGCACTCAAGGAAGGTGGGAGACATCCAGCCGCACACCACCGCATCCGCCTCAAGTGCGGCCAGCGCCTCGCCAAGGTTGCCGGGCAAGCGGCGGATGCCAAGGCGGGCGCGGTCCTCGGCCGACATCTCGTCAGGGTCACCCTTGATGATCGGCGGGGTATCAAGCCCGGCCTTCAGCCCCTCGATCCCGGCGCGGATCAGCATGGCCAGCGACAGATGCGGGCTTGCCGTGGCATCGGCGGCGCGGAATTCCATGTTGAACGCGCGCGAAGGGTCATAGCCCGGTCGCTCCGACGTGGGACATATCCGCAAGGTCGCCTCACGGTCCTTTTCGCCCAGAGTCGTCCAAGAGGCCGCCCAATGGTGCGGTTTCAGACGCTGATACGACACCGCGCTGGGTGCGGCCAGCGCGGTCAGCGCCGCCATATGCCGCACGATGCCCGCCGCGAAGGCCCCGGCATGAGCCGACAGCCTCCCGGGGCGGCTGGCGTCAAACGTCACCGGATTGCCCTGCAGATCGGTCAGCGACAGGTGAATATGAACGCCATTTCCCACGCCGTCCGGGTCGGTCTTGGGGCAAAAGCTGGCCTGCCAGCCCAACGTTGTGGCCAGTTCGCGGGTAATTTCGCGGATGCTCACGGCGCGGTCTGCCGCCTGCACGGCACCTGCAGGACCACAGACGATTTCGAACTGGTCGCGGCCATATTCGGGCAGGAAGCATTCCGGGTCGCAACCTGCCGCATCCAAAGCGGCCATCAGCATAGGGCCAAATGGATCGGCGCGGCGTTGGGCCGAAAGCCCAAAGGACGGCGCTGCGGGCCAACTGGCTCCCAATATCTGAAATTCCTGTTCAAACGCAGAGACGACGCGCAGGCCCATAACCTCAAGGTCGGCCACCGCCGCCTTGAGCATGGACCGTACGCAGGCTTCCCATGGCGTGCCATCCAGGTTGGTGATATCGGAATGGTAGAAATGCAACGGCGTACGCCCGCCGATGCCATCCACCCGCACCCCCGCCTCGGGGTCGGGCATCAACCGCAGATCGCCTGATGACCCAAAGGGGTTGGGGCTTGCAATTTCGTCAAATGGGGTCAGCGACAGATTGGCGGGCACCCAGCCAACCCCTTTTGACAGGGCACCGGGCAGACTGGCCGCAGACACCGCGCGGCCACGGGTGATGGCGGCGATGTCGGTAGTGACAAAGGTCACAAGTTCTTCTGGCTTGATCATGTCACCCTCATCCACCAAGTGCCGCGAGGCGGGCCAGAACTGTGTCAGTATCCGTGATCCAGCAATAACCCCCGTAGGCGCGCAATGCGGCCTCATGCCGTTCTGGTGTGTAGGTGGCGCAGGCATCCTTGACCACTGTCACCAGATACCCGCGGTCGGCGGCATCGCGCACGGCCATGTCAACGCATTGATCGGTCACGATCCCCGCGATGATCAGGAACCGCGTATTCAGGTTGCGCAGCACATAATCGGCATTGGTCGAGTTGAAGAGACCCGAGGAGGTCTTGGGCAAAACCGGCTCGTTTTCGGTGGGGGTCAAAGGTGCGATGATCGCCCCTTCGGGTGCGCCTTTGGGCACATGCATGGCCGACAGCTTGTGATCCAGGGACCGGTCGCGGCCATCGGCGGTCAAGCTTTCGATGATGGTGTGGCAGACGTTTTCGTCAGCCTTGCGAAAGGCGTTCAGGATCTTGACCTGATTGGGGATCACCACCTCATGGACGCGCTGCATAAAATAGCTGTCGGCAGGCATCGGGTGAGTGGGGTCCATCATCGGCTCGGCCCAGATGCGTTGCATGTCAACCAAAAGCAGGGTGCAGGACCCCTTTGTGTAGGCACTGTCGCGGCGCAAGGTTTTGCCACCATATTCGATGGAAATCAGATCGCTCATATCATTCTCCGGCATGGTCGCCGCTGTGCGGCACAGACTTGGGATTGAGGTAAGGTTCATCAGATGTGATGCCGGACAAGCCGCGCAGGGCTTCGATCTCGGCAATTCGGCCGCGTGAGATTGGCGATAGATGGGTGGTGACTGCCGCAATCAGCGCTTCGACCTGCGCAAGCGCAGGCACCATGGTATCAAAAGGGGAAGGCCCTTCGACGGGGGCTGCGAGAACCACTTTGGCATGAGCCGCCAAAGGCGAGGCCCATGGGTCAGTGAACAAGATCACCTGCGCGCCGCGTTCGGTGGCCCGGCTGACGAACTGTATCGTGTCCACCTGATAACGGCGATAGTCGAAGGCGATGATGAGATCGCGCCGCCCTATATCTACGAGCGAATCGACCCTATCGGGCAGGTTGGCATTGACCATATGGCAATCGCCCCTCAGCTGACGCATGTGTTGCCACAGCATCCCCGCCAGATAGCCCGAGAAACGTCCACCAATGAAATGCAGCCGCAGCGCAGGGTCGCTGATCAAGCGTGCTGCCATTTCAAAATCTGCCGCTGGCACCATTGAGGCGGTGGTGTCCAGCATGGCGATGCAGGACCGGATCACCTCTTGGTAGATTTGTTCTTGCGGCACTGCAGCTGCCTTGCCCGCGTCGATCATCGCCAAGGGCGAGTTCATCCTTGCCTGAACTTCGCCCAGCAAGGCCCTTTGAAAGCTGGAGAACCCATCGAACCCCAGTCGAGAGACGAAGCGCACGACCGTTGGGCCGGACACTCCAGCGATGGCTGCCAGATGGGCGACTGTGTTCAAACCCGCCGCCGGATAATCCGCGAGCAATGCCCGTGCCACCTTCAGATCAGATGGCGTCAACTGCACGCTGCCATCGGTCAAGCGATCGCGGATGGCCATTTTTTCGTCCTTTTCCTGATACGGTCCGGTTTGGATCACTATGTAACATACGATACAAACGTCAATAGTTTTGATGCCTATGAAATGTTATTGACATAGCGGTCGAGCCTGCACCATGCTTTGAATCGCATCGGATCATGACCGGGTCTGTCGCCGAGTTTGGGGGGAATAATGCCACGCATTGGGATACAGGCCGTCAAAGGCACGATGACACTCGCCTTGCCGTTGATCGCGCTGGCGATTGCTGCCGAGCTGATCTTGCCCCCAGCCTTGGCCCGTCTGGCGACGCTGTTTCTGATCTATGTCACCGCCGTTGTGGGGATGCAGATCTACAGCGGGAACTCGGGCATCATCTCATTCGGCCATGCCGGGTTCATGGCGCTGGGGGCCTATGCCTCGGCACTGCTGACTATTCAACCAGCGGTCTTGCCCACCAGCCTACCCGCCTTGCCGGTCTGGCTGGCCGAGATCGCGGGTGGCCAATCGCTATTGGTGGGGATACTTGGGGCGATGGTCGTCGTCGGACTGGTGGCTGTGCTGTTCGGCATTCCCTTGTCCCGGCTTGGCGGGTCTGCAGCGTCAATCGCCACGCTGGGGTTTTTGGTTATCGTCCATGTCACACTGGTCGCCTCGGCGGACATCACTCGCGGAAGCCAGACTTTCTTCGGCGTGCCGCGCGGGGTTTCGGCCTTCGTCGCCCTTCCTGCAGCCCTGATCGCGGTCGCAGTTGCACGGATCTATCGCGGCACAAAGGGGGGCCTTGCCCTGCGCGCTGCCCGCGAAGATGAAATCGCCGCCCGGGCCAGCGGTGTCAACGTATCGCGCCAACGTTTTGTCGCATGGGTGCTGGGCGCGATTGTGTCCGGCACGGCGGGCGTTCTTCTTGCCCATTTCCTGGGTGCCTTTTCGCCCAAGGATTTTCATTTCAATCTGACCTTCCTCTTGATGTCGATGTTGATCCTTGGCGGCATTTCGACGGTCTCAGGGGCCGTCGGCGGAACGGCCCTGATCGTAGTGATGGTCGATCTTTTGCGCCGTCTTGAGGGCGGGGCGGAAGTGTTCGGCGTGACCCTGCCCGAGGTGTTCGGTCTGACCGACATCGGGGTGGGTCTTGTCATTCTTGCTGTCATGTATCGGCTGCGCGACGGGCTGTTCGGCCTGCGGGAGGTGGATGAGCGGCTGTTCCCCGAACCTGCCGTCACTGCAGCCTTTGCGCCGAAAGCCCCGGCACCCAAGGCGGCATCGCTGTCTGTTCAAGGCGTGGGGCGACGATTTGCGGGACTGGTCGCTTTGGAAGATGTCAGCTTTGCCGTTCGTCCCGGACTTGTCACTGGTTTGATCGGCCCGAATGGTGCCGGCAAATCCACCCTGATCAATGCAATTTCGGGTGTGGTGCCGCCAAGTTCGGGCAAGATCTTGCTGAACGGAACCGACACGGCGCAGATCCCCGTGCATGAGGTGCCGGCCAACGGTCTGGGCCGCACGTTTCAGAATATCCGGTTGTTTCGCAATCTGACTGTGCTGGAAAATGTGATTGTTGCCGCAGATGCCGTGGCCCGCCCCGGCGAGGACAGCCGTGCCGCCGCAATGGCTGCGCTGACAGTGGTGGGGATGCAGGACTTGGCGGCACGCCCGGCCAGTTCGCTTCCCTATGGCGCACAACGTCGGCTTGAAATTGCGCGGGCTCTGGCCCTCCGGCCATCATTCCTGCTGTTGGATGAACCTGCGGCAGGCATGAATCCGGCTGAAACCGACGCGCTGATCGCCGTCTTGCGCCAGATCCGTGCTGACCATGAGATCGGCCTTCTGGTGGTTGAACATGATCTCAAACTCATCATGCGGCTGTGTGACCACATCGTTGTGCTGAACAAGGGCCAGATGATCGCCGAAGGCACCCCAGAGGCCATTCGCGCCAACCCCGCCGTTATCGAAGCCTACATCGGCAAACGCCGTGCGGCAGCCTGACATCATAAAACCAACCCAACAGAGGAAAACCGGACATGAAGAAATCCAAGCTCTTGATGCTTTCAACCGCTTTCGTTGCTTTGGCCTCGGCCCCGCTGATGGCCGAAGATCTGGTGATCGGCCTTGCTACAGCCCAAACCGGCGGCCTTGCGCCCTACGACCAGCCGAACCTTGCCGGACTGCAAATGAAGATCGAAGAGATCAACGCATCCGGCGGGATTGCGGGCAAGTTCCCGATCAAGACCATCATCAAAGATACCCGGTCGGATTCGGCCCAAACTGCAATGGTGGCGCAAGAGTTGGTCGATGCGGGCGCTCAGTTGATCATCACGCCCTGCGATGCCGACCCTTCGATTGCGGCGGGCATGATCACCCAAGGCGCGGGCATCCCAGCAATCTCGTTCTGCGCCACCACGCCGACGCTGCCGCTGGCGGTCGGGGATTACATGTTCTCAAACTATCCCGCCGATAATGTTCAGGCGGCGATGCTGGCCGCCCACGCGATTGAGGCCGGTTACAAAACTGCTTACATCCTGACCTCGCCCGACACTGCCTATACCCTGAAACTGCCGCAGTATTTCGGTCAGGTTTTCACGGCCAAAGGCGGCAGCGTTCTGGGTGAAGGCACCTTCACGATGGGCCAGCAGGATTTTGGTGCCGAAGTGACCAAGATCGCCGCGATGGACCCCAAGCCCGATGTCATCATGACCTCGGCCTATGAACCGGACTTCCCGGCCTTTGTCCGCCAGCTGCGCGGCGCGGGTGTGACCACCCCGATCCTTGGATCGGACGGCATCGACAGCCCCACAACCTTTGGCCTTGGCGATCTAGTCGAAGGCGTGGTGTTCTCGACCGCAGGCCACCCCACCGCGGGCAGCCCCTTGGAGGCGTTCAACGCCAAGTGGACGGAAAAGACCGGTGCAGCCCCCGATACCATCTACATCGCCAATGGCTATGATCTGGGCAACATCATCGAGGCTGCCGTGACCGCCGCCGACAGCCTTGATCCGGCTGCGATCCGCGAAGGCATCGCAAATCTGGAAAACCTGCAAGGCGTGACCGGCCCGATTACCTACAAGGGCACCAACGGGATGCCGCTGCGTTCGGTTTCTTTGGTGCGGATCAAGGCAGGCGATCGCGATCTGGTGGTCCAGGGCCAGCCCGATCCGGCCGACATCCCGGCACCCTGAGAGCAATCCTTGCGGCCCGGCGTCATGCTGGGCCGAACCCTTCGCATCAGCCATGCAACAGGACAACCATGACCATGCCAGATAACCCCCTTTTGTCCATTGAGGGCCTGACCGTCAGCTATGGCGCAGTCGAGGCGGTGCGTGGGATCGACCTTACAGTGAGACGCGGCGAGATCGTTACCCTTTTGGGCGCGAACGGGGCAGGCAAAAGTTCGACACTGAACGCGTTGGTGGGACTGGCCCCGCGCAAGGCCAAACGGATGGAATTTGCGGGCACCGACCTGACGGGCCTGCCCCCAGAAACCATCGTGCGGCGCGGCATGACGCTGGTTCCCGAAGGTCGGCGGGTGTTTTCCTCTCTGACAGTCGAGGAAAACCTGATGCTGGGCGGAGCCAAACACGCTGCGCGCGGCAATCCGGGCCAAGTGAAGGCTGACATGCTGGAACGGTTCCCCATTTTGGCCGAACGGCTGCATCAAAAGGCCGGGTCGCTGTCGGGGGGCGAACAGCAGATGCTGGCCATCGGGCGGGCGCTGATGTCTTCACCTGATCTGTTGCTTCTGGACGAACCCTCTCTGGGCCTTGCGCCACAAGTCGTAGACCGCATTTTTGACTTGATCGGAAACCTCCGCGATCGCGGTCTGACGATCCTTCTGGTCGAACAGAACGTGGCGCAATCGCTGGAAATCGCCGACCGGGGCTATGTGCTGGCCAATGGCCGGATTGAACTTCAGGGCAGCGCCGAGGCCTTGCGATCCTCTCCCGAAATCCAAGACGCCTATCTGGGCGCATGAGGTCAAGGAACCCGCGATGGACATTTTCCTGCAACAACTTCTGAACGCCCTCAGCCTTGGCGGCACCTATGCGCTTTTGGCATTGGGGCTTGCGGTGGTGTTTTCCATCATCGGCCTTATCAACTTTGCCCATGGCGAGTTGATGACCGTGACGGGCTATGCCGTGTGTTTCGCGCTGACCTGGGGCCTGCCGTTTCCCCTTGCGGTGATAGCGGGCCTTGCAGTGACAATGACAGCGGCCTTCTTGATGGAGCGGGTCGCCTTTCGCCCAGTGCGAGGGGCCTCGGGGACGACGCTTTTGCTGACCAGTTTTGCCGTCAGCGCCATTTTGCGCGTGCTCTTTCAGAACCTGATTTCGGCTCGTCCGATTCCGGTTGCCATTCCTGCCTCGCTATCGGGGGTGGTAACGATCGGACCTCTCCACCTAGGCATGATCCAGCTGATTTCGATCATCGTCACGCTCGCGATGCTTTTGGGGCTGAACCTGTTTTTGCATCGCACCATGGCGGGACGGGCCATGCGCGCAGCGGCCGAGGATTTTGCCGTGCTTCGCCTAATGGGCCTCCGCGCGAATTCGGTCGTGGCAACGGCATTTGCCATCTCGGGCCTTTTGGCAGGGGTTGCCGGTGTGCTTTGGGTCGCCCAACGCGGCAGCGTCGATCCGCTGATGGGGGCGCTTCCGGTGTTGAAAGCTTTCATAGCGGCCATCATCGGCGGCTTGGGCAGCCTGTCGGGCGCGGTGGCCGGCGGGTTCCTCTTGGGCTTTATCGAAGTGATCTTGCAAGCCTATCTGCCCGAAAGCCTGCTGCCCTATCGCGATGCGTTCGCCATCCTTCTGGTGATCACGGTGCTGCTGTTCCGCCCGCAAGGGCTTCTGGCGCGCAAGACGCTTGTCAAGCTCTGACCACCCAGTCAACTTTCAGGGAAATGACCATGATCCAACCGCCCGCGCTGAACACGGTGCCGTTCATCAGCGTAGAGAACATGATGAACCTTGTCCGCGAGGTCGGGGTAGAACGGTTCCTGACCGAGCTTTCCGAGAAGATCGCCGAGGATTTCCGGCGCTGGCCGCTGTTCGACAAGACACCCCGCGTCGCCGCCCATTCGCGCGACGGGGTGATCGAGTTGATGCCGACCTCGGATGGCATTGCCTACGGCTTCAAATATGTTAACGGCCATCCGAAGAACACCCGCGACGGCCTTCAGACCGTGACAGCCTTTGGCGTGCTATCGGATGTGGCAACCGGCTATCCGGTGCTGATGACGGAAATGACCATCCTCACCGCCTTGCGCACCGCCGCCACCTCGGCCCTAGTTGCGCGCCATCTGATGCCCAAACACGTTCGTGTCATGGCTCTGATTGGCAATGGCGCGCAGTCAGAGTTTCAGGCGTTGGCCTTCAAGGCGATCTGCGGCATTAACGAGGTGCGGCTTCACGACATCGACCCCTCGGCCACCCGACGCTGCGCCGCGAACCTGGCCGGCCGCGGGCTGAAGGTGATCTCGTGCGACAGCGCGCAAGAGGCGGTGATGGGGGCAGGCATTATCACCACGGTCACTGCAGACAAGACGAATGCCACCATCCTGACCGACAACATGGTGGGCGAAGGTGTGCACATCAATGCCGTGGGCGGCGACTGCCCTGGCAAGACCGAGTTGCAGCGTGATATCTTGACCCGCGCCCGGATCTTTGTCGAATACCCGCCGCAGACGCGGATCGAGGGCGAGATCCAGCAGCTTGCAGCCGACCATCCGGTGACGGAATTCTGGCAGGTGCTGACAGGAGCGGTCCCCGGCCGGACCTCCGACGCGCAGATCACGCTGTTTGACAGCGTGGGCTTTGCGACCGAAGATTTCAGCGCGCTGCGCTATGTGCAGCATTTGCTGAAAGACCACCCGCACTTCGATAATCTCGACCTTCTTGCAGACCCGGATGACCCCCGTGACCTGTTCGGGATGCTCCTTCGTGCCGGGGTCGCTTGAAAAAGGTGCTTGCACAGCCTTGATTTACAAAGGTCTGCTTTTCTGATGTGCATCGATATGCAAGGCAACACAAATGCCTGATTTCCGCCTGTTGCGATGCTGCACTACCGTCAGGCTGCTTTCCGCCCCTTCCTGCCGATCAGCTGGCGAGAATCTCGAGCCAACAGAGAACGTCATGGGGATCGACCTCTCTGCCCTTGAGCCGCGCGTGGTACCAACGCGCGATGATGGCCTCCCGCCGCTCAGGCGCGATCCTTACATGTCTCGAGCCGATATATCGGTCGAGATCAGAGACAAAGGTCCGGAGCGCGCTCCTCTCGGCCGGCGATCCCACCATTTCGGTGCCAAGGAGCACCCAAGCTGCATCGATTCCGAATGCCTTTTGCAGCTTGATCAGCGCAGCAGCAGGGATTGTCTTCTTGCCGCGCTCAAAGAGCGCGTACGAATTTGAGGATGTTCCAAGGCAAGACGCGGACCTATGTTGCGACAAGTAGGCATCGATCCTGGAAATCGCCAGGCGAGCACCAAGCGCGACGTGCTCATTATGCTTGCCACCCGAGGCGTTCCAGCCCTTGCCACCCAGGAGCGCGCCTACACTGGTAAACATTCCTGCGATCGTCATCTTCTTCCTTCCTTGCCCAACATGGCGGTCGAGACGCGTTGTGCAGTCACGGCCCATATCCTGTCCTTCTGACGCATCAGCGTTCCCAGTCTCGCGTCTCCGGGTTTCCGGCTTCGCGCAGTCCTCGCTCGGACTCCCGCGCCACGCTCAGCGTAAGGCCGAATGCGACATGCGATTTCGCGGCCGACACGATCGCCCGCGCAATCCAGCGGCGGTCCTGGTCTCCCTCGATGTCTCGCGCCAGTGCGTCGGTCTTCCCGGCCGCCAAATCGGCTATGACGCCCGTCCCATAGCGCTGCCGTAGCTCTTCGGCGAACCGCTCGGCGTGGGCATCGCCCCGGAACTCAACCTTGCCCTCAGTCTGCATGATCCGCCCCATCGACCGCAGGGTACGCACCAGCCGGTCGTTCTCGGGCACTGCTTCAAGGGAAACGGCTTCGTCAATCGACTTGGCTGCTCTGTTATAGAATTCTTGCAACTCGTCAGCCCCGCGCTTCCCCTGATCTGGGTCGCGCAGATCCAAACGCCGCCTACCAGCGAGGATCAGAAGGTCACTGCGGACCCAGTCCCGCTCTTCCCAGGCGTTCGCCGCGCCCGTTTCCAGACGGCCGGCAATTCGTTCGCCGCTCAAGCCCATCGCAGTGGCGCCTGCAACGATCTCAGCTCGCAGCCGGTCGGTCGCCCCTGGCTGCAGGGTCGTTTCCGACCTACCGCGCGCCAAAGTATCGCCCTCAAGCGCCACGCCATAAACAGCCGACTGCGGCATCATCTGCAGGAGCTGCGCACCGCGGGCATCGCCAAGGCCGCGCGCGATATCGATCGCATAGCCGTAAAGCTCATCTCGCAAGCCCTTCCGCTCGGCCACCGGAGTCTTGCGGATCCTGTCTTCGGTCTCCACCATCCACCCGCTGAAATGCCGATCCAGGTCAGCGCGCTCCAGCGTAGCCGCCTCAGCCAGGAATGGAGAAAGGACACCGCCCTGCCCAAGCACTTCCTCGGCCTTTGCAATCTTCTCGGCGATCTCCGGCAACCCGGTCAGGGCCGCCACATGGCTCAGGCCGCGCATGGTGTCGGCCGTGCGCGCCATCGTTGCCAAGGCATCTTCCAGCGCCCTGCCCTCACGCGTTCGCTCCTCCGGTGCCCGTCCCTCGGCCCGGGCCCGTTCGATCTCTGCCCGTGAAGGACCAAAGGTCAGAAGCCCCCGTTCCGCCCGCGAGGTCGCGTCGAGGAACACACTTTCTTCAGCCGCGATGGCCACCATGCGCTCCTTCATCATGTCGAGGTTGAACCCATGGTCCTTCGCCATGAAGAACCAGGTGTCATTCAGAGTGCCACGGTTGTTCACAACGATATGGATATGCGGATGCGCCCGGTCCGTGTGCAGCGCCGCGACATAGGACCAGACATCGTCCTGATGGTCGCCCGACTGGAACATCTCGAAGGCCCAGGCCTCGGCGATAAGCTTGGCCTTCTCCGGCCGCACATGGGACGGAAAGCTCAGAAGCAAGTGGCTGGTGTGTCCGTTCTTGGGCGACCCGCGCCAATCCTCGACCCAGTCGCCGACGATGTCGTTCCGCTCGTCTTTGGTCAGCCCCGTGGCATCTGCATCCAGCACGACCCCGTTGCCGAAGATCGCCGTCGACTTCGAGAACAGATAGTCCATCTGGGCCGACAGTTCCTTGGCGTTCGCCGTACCGCCCCTGCCGATCTTCTTGATGACCGCAGCATTCGATCCCAGCGAAAATCGCCACAATTGACTGGCCCGGGTAGAAAAGCTGAACCCGCGATTGGGCGAAAAACTGCCCGACTTCACCCTGCCCTGCTGCGGTCGCAGGATGTTGATCTCGCCGAGAACGGCCTCAGCAAGCCCGATGGGACGCGACCCAAGCTTAACCATGGCGCGCACCCTCCTGGGTTTCGACAAACTTTCGGAACAGCGCCACGCCCTGCCGACGGCGTTCTGCGATGATCTGGCTCATCGCCTTTGCCACCATTGGCAGCGACCGGCGCAGCTCTTCCACCGACGCCCACTGCGCCTTGACCATCGGCGCCCTGCCCCGGTTTGCCGCCAGCGCGATCTGGTTCACGTTGGTGCCGATCTTGGCCAGCTCGTAGCGGATCTCCTCCAGCCGCGTGCTGTCTTCCCTGCTGAACTCGAGGAAGCCCGACGCCATCCGCACCACCGACCGCACACCGTCAGAACGGGATTTCGCGCCCAGTTGGGTGCAGAGCGCATCGAAGGCCTGAAGTTCCTCGGCAGGCAGACGGCAGCTGACAACCTGGCCCAAACTCTCGGCTCGCGGTCGCCCGCGGTGCGCCACTTGCTGCGCTGCAGAATCAGCCAGATCGCAATTCGCTTTGGCTGAAACACCGGACCCAGACTTAAGTCGTATTTTGCGCGGCTCTGATTTTTCTGCCAACTTCCGCCACCGATTATTTGTAGACACATCGCATTTCCTGCCACCTTCTCTATCCCCTTCTTTCACTCCCTGATCAAGCACAATCTATGCGCGAAATCACCTCTTGCAGGTTGCGTTCCCCTTCGATAACTCACCTGCCACCGAGTGCGTTTCGCTGATCGCTGAACACTCCAGGCATTGAACCCACGGGGCGGCCCCCAACGTAGTGGAGGTGGGCCAATTTTCCCGGAACGAGAGGCGTAAAGCCTTGTTTTTAAGATGTATCGGAACCACCGCTCAGTGTTCGGGGTTCGAAGAAAGGATGTGTAGGATGCGTGTTATGGCATCAGCGATGTGTGATCAGGGCTGCGCCTTATGATACACGCAATGCGCGATCAGATAAAAGATATACGCATCCCGTAATCAGACACACGATTAAAGAGATACGCCTTGCGCAATAGGGATTGCGCGAGATGGTTTCTGATATCAACTGTCCGGGTTCAGATTAAAGAGATGTGATTTTGGATAACAGAATTCGGCAATCCGCATTCAGGAAAATGGGATCGTCGATATGCGAAGTAAGGATGGTGGTATGGGTTGCGGAATACGGGTTGTGCTGGTGATGAACAGGAAGGGCGGATCGGGCAAGAGCACACTCTGCCGTGCCCTTGCCTCCGCAGCGGCAAGTCGCGGCGAGACGGTCACGATCTTCGACACGGATGCCTCGAAGTCTTGCCTCAAGTGGATGCAGGCGGGGCAAGAAGCCGGAAACTGGTCGCCGCTGGTTGAAGTGATCCACACCCTTGACGCGCACCGTGTCGTCGAGGCGATTGACCAGATCTATGAACAGCCGGACCAGGAGCATCTGATCCTGATCGACACCTTTGGCGGCGGATCAGAAGCGCAGGACCTGCTGGCCGTCGCAGCCCATCGGATCATCTGCCCGATGATGCTGTCGCGCGGCGATCTCAGCGAGACGCTTGAGACCGCCAGTTGGTATCTGAAGCTGCGCGGCCGGGTCGAGAATGCGGATGAACTGGCCGGCTTCTCTGTCGTATTCAGTCGTGTGCAGGTCAGACTCTCGGAATCCGAGCGCGCGGTGGCCGATGAACTCTTCAGGTCGCTGCCCGCCTGCGAGGCCTGGTTGTCCAATCGCAGCGCCTATGTCCGGATGGACAAGGAAGGGCTCCTCGGCCCGATCGCCGACAGAACGCCAAACCGCGGGTTGGCGGCGCATTTGCTGACCGCCGTGAAGGAGGCAGGAGAGCTTCTCGACGAAATCGATCAGTTGATCGCGGCACCGGCGGAGGCTGCGTGATGGCACCGCGTAAAGATCAGATGCGGATCATCCGACAGGACGCGGGATTCTCGGCCAAGCTCGGGTTTGGTGGAATGGCTGTACCTCCTGCGGAGGTCGATAGACCGAGCGCGATGCCGTTGGCACCGGTCAGCTCCCAGTCGGACGCGAAGCCCGAGCAACCGGGGACTCGGGCACCCACCCCACAGGTCATTCCTCAAGGCGGTGTCGGTGGGCAGCCCACTCGCAGCCGAGAAGAAGCCCGGAAAGAGGAGGGTGGCAGTCAGACACCCGCGAGCCCGGTGATGCATTCCGCAGGAACTGTCCCTATTTCTCCGGCACGGGGGCAGGTCGTCTATGTCGCGGTGTCGTTGACTGCCCGGCAAGCGCCTTTGGCTGAAGCCTGGGCTGCGGCAGCGCGATGCTCGGTCCAGTTCCTGATCCGCCGCGTGGCACAGGGCCTGCGTGAGCAGATCTTCGACGACTGGGCGCGCGACGGCATGCCAGAGGTCAATGAGCCTCGCTGTGCGCGTGGCAAGCATCCGACCAGCGTGACCTTAACATTGCGACCGCTGTTTGCAGCCGATCTGGCTGCCCGGCACGACCCACTTGGCATTTTGGGATTGGCTCGGGTCATGGGTCCGGCGTTTCGTGCGCGGTTCCAGGAGGCATTCGACCTAGCTCTGGACAAGGCGCAGCTGCAAACGACAACCGAGGGAGAAGAGAAATGACTGATCAGAAATCGAATGCCCTCCACTACGTCACACCGACAGCCGAGCTTGATGTGGGCCGGCCTGTGGAATGGATGGTCGACCCCGATCAGCGTGAGACGATCCTCGGCGTCACCTATGAGTTCAGCCACACGGGCGAGCGCAAGACGGTCTGGTACACTGCCAACAAACGCCGCCCGAGAAAGCGCGCCGTCGTGGCAGTGACCCACCTTCAGCAGTTTGAAGCCTCCTGATCAAGGCAGGCCGCCGGTAGGCGGCCGCGCCCATAGCCAAGGGCGACCCGAAGGTTGCCACCCATCAAGTTTCTGAATCGGACCGCACGATCCGATTCAGAAATGCCATTGGACTTCCTACGCACCGGAGCAGATTCTGAGCCGCGGAGGATAGCAATGCCATTGGCACATCTGCACCGCACCGATCCCAAGGCCAACATGGCCCGGTTCTATTGCATTGACGTCGCACCGACACTGTTCGGCGAGGTCTCCGTTCTTCGGACCTGGGGCAGGATCGGGACGCGCGGTCGGACAAGTGTCGAAACTTGCCTGTCTGCCGCAGAGGCGGAGAAGGCTGCAGTCCGAACGCTTCGCCAGAAGGTGCGCCGTGGGTATCTGCCTGCCCGGCAAATGTAGCCCTAAGTTGCAGGTTTTCCGCCCGCCGCTCGTGGATGGCCTGCGCAACGTCAACCGCATGCGATCGTTGAAAGGAACTTGGGGAAAGTTTATGGTGCTCCAATGGACCACCAGCGGAGAAGATGATGAGCGTTCACAAGCAGAGTGTCAGCTTCACAGATGCTGCTTTCAACTTCGCTCGCGAGCTCGTCGAGAGCGGGGAGTATCCAAACATCAGCGCTGCGGTCTCTGGCGAGATGGCGCGTGCGCGCGCGGCGCGGGAGAGGGAGCGGCTTCTCTTCGAAGCCGAAGTCCAGAGGCGTCTCGCCCTCCCCCTTGATAAATGGGAACCCATCCGAACGGGCGAATCCATCACATCTGGTGCGCGTGCCCATCTGGCCCGGCTCGCCAAGTTCGGCGGTGGCACCGCCGCCTGATGCACCTCGTTCGACATCCGTTAGTTGACCAAGACCTCGCCGCGTTGGTTGATCACATCGTCGAGGTCACCGGTGGGGACTTCGACGCTGCCGGACGACGCCTTGATGAGGTCGACGAGCTTATCGCCGACATCTCTGCCAATCCGCTGTCCGGTGTTCGATTGGCGCCACCACTCGATGGATGGCTCGTCCGCCATGGCGGGCGGGG
>Ga0209023_10004112_pt1 | contig 16816 bp, 13 predicted proteins | sample LakOneMetagenome_FD_187468 | JGI IMG/M metagenome (GOLD analysis project Ga0209023, IMG submission 187468) | Freshwater and sediment microbial communities from Lake Erie, Canada (SPAdes) (version 2) | ecosystem: Environmental > Aquatic > Freshwater > Lentic | place: Lake Erie, Canada... | reverse complement strand
CGAGGGGACCATTCCGAACAGCGCGACCGGTGGGGGACTCACTGCACGGTTCCGTGGTCTCGACGGGTACCGGGCCTTCGCCGCGCTCGGGGTGGTGCTCTACCACTCGCTCATCGCCTACTCCCTCGACGCCGGGCACCTCCCGTCCCGGTGGAACTCACCGCTGGGCGACTACGCGGTCGCGCTGTTCTTCCTGCTCTCGGGGTTCCTGCTCTATCGCCCCTTCGCGGTGGCCCACCGCGACGGTCACCCGTCCCCCCGCTGGGGCCCGTTCTGGCGACGGCGGGCGGCCCGCATCGTGCCCGGGTACTGGCTTGCGCTGCTGTTCCTCTTCGTCGTGTTGCGCCAACAGCACCTGCACGGCCCTCTCGACGTGGTCACCTACTTCGGCTTCGTCCAGACGTACCGGACCGGCTACGCCGTCAAGGGCCTGTCGGTGGCGTGGACGCTCTGCATCGAGGCCAGCTTCTACGTCGCGTTGCCGTTCCTCGCCGCGATCGGCGGGGGGCTCAGACCGGCGCGACGGGCCGCTCGCCGTCTCGACCGTGAGCTCGTGCTGCTGGTCGTGCTCTACGCCACCGGGGTGGCCTTCCGGATCGTGGTGTGCGACGTGCGTCCCTCGTGGACCGGCGGCTGGCTCGAGCCGCACTTCTGGCTGCCCTACGAGTTCGACCTGTTCGCGCTCGGGATGCTGCTGGCCGTCCTGCACACCTGGTGGGCCGACCGGCTGCTCCCCGGCCCGCTGCAGTTCCTCGCTGAGCGACCGACCCTCTGCCTGGCCCTCGCGGCCGGCGGCTACGTCACCAACGTGTACCTGAGCCCGGGCCGCGTGCTCGGGCAGTCGGTGACCACCCGCACGACGATGGAGATCGTCGCCGTCGAAGGGCTCTCCGCCTTCCTCCTCCTCCTGCCCGTGATCTTCGACGCCCGACCGCGCGCCGTGCTCATGCGGGTCCTCGACCACCGGGTCGTGCAGTACCTCGGCCTGGTGTCGTTCGGCATCTACCTCTGGCACCCCATCTGGATCCAGGAGGTGCACGACTGGCACCGCCGTGGCTGGTTCCCGAAGTCCGTCGGCCTGTCGTTCGTCGCCACCGCCCTGCTGTCGGTCGGCGCGGCCAGCCTCAGCTACTGGCTCGTCGAGCACCCCGTGCTCGCGCGGTTCTCCCGCCGGTCACGTCCCGGTCCCCGGCAGGCCGACCCCGAGCTCGCGTCCACCCGCCGCCCCTGACGCCCGGGCGCTCCTCCCGGCCCGGCCGGCGGGCTAGAGGTCCGCGAGGTGCTCAGGTCGAGGCTGGCCGAGCGCGTCGAAGTCGCTCGGCCAGTTCGGCTGCATCAGGTGCCACTGCTCGGGGGCTCGGCGGATGAGGGCTTCGAGCTCGTCGGCCAGATCCTGGGTGATGCGGGAGACGTCGTCGCGGAGCGATCCTTGACGGGTCGTGTCGAGCGCAGGGCGGACGACGGCGCGGTGGCGCGTTCCGTCGAACAGCACGGCGGTCGGGATGAGCGGCGCCCCGGTGCGCAGGGCCAGCGTGGCCGGCCCGCCCGGCATGGTCGTGCGCTCGCCGAAGAAGTCGACCTCGATGCCCCCGCCGGCCAGGTCGCGATCGCACAACAGGCACAGGACCTGGTTGTCGCGCAGGGCCCGCAGGCACTCGGCCGCGACCTTCGGTCCGAGCGGGACGACCTCGATGCCGATCTCGCGCCGGAGCCCGACGAACCACTCCGCCAGCTCCGGAGGCTCGAGCGGCTCGACCACCGCCGTGACCTTGCGACCCTTCACCTGGGCCAGCCAGAAGGCTCCCCACTCCCATCCCCCGAGGTGGGGCAGGCCCAGGATGACCCCGTGGCCGAGGGCCAGGGCCGCGTCGACGTGCTCGTAGCCCTCGGCGGTCATCCCCCGATCGACGGCGGCCGCCGTCTTCCCCGGCAGCCGGAACGACTCCATCCAGTACCGGGTGTACGAGTCGAACGTCTCGTCGACCTTGCGGCGGAGGACACGACGCTCGACCCCCGGGTCCACCCGACGGAGGTTGCGCTCGACCATCTGCCGCCGGTCGGCCATCGTGGCGTTGGCCACCCCGGCCATGGCGCGCGTGAACGTCGGCACGGCCGGCGACGGGATGCCGCGGGCGATCAGCGATCCCAGCCGGTACCCGAGGTACCCCGGGTCGAGGTCCACCGGTGGCTAGTGGTCGCCGCGGTCGCGCACGCGAGCGCGGAACGCGGCCCGCCGGGCCGCGAGGCGATCGGCCCGCTGCACCCGGTTGGCCCGACGAGCGACCGCCCGGCCCGGCCGCACCGGTGCGGGTCGGGGCACGCTGGCCTGGCGCCACACCTTGACGAAGCGCTGGCCCGCCGTGACCAGCGTGAGCACGAGCATCACCCACAGCACGGGGATCATCAGCTGGTTGAACAGCAGGGCGAAGCCGAGGGCGATCAACCGCTCGGCCCGCTCCATCAGGCCGCCCTTGGCGTCGAACCCGAGGGATTCGGCCTTCGCCCGCTCGTAGGAGATGAGCAGCGAGGCGCCCAGCACGGCCAACGGGAGGACGGCGATGCGCCCGGGATGGGTGCTGGCCAGGAACCAGGCCACACCACCCAACAGCAACGCGTCGGTCACGCGGTCGGAGACCGAGTCGAAGAACGCACCCCGGGGTGACGCGGTGCCCGACACCTTGGCGACCGCCCCGTCGAGCACGTCGGGAACGGCGGTCAGGACGAGGAGGAGCAGCCCGGCCCGCAGCGCTCCGTTGGCGATGGCCACCGCTGCGCCGGCACCCATCAGCACGCCGATCGCGGTCAGGTGGTCGGCCGTGATGCCCGTCTTGCGCAGGTTGGCGGCGATGGGCCGGATGCGCTTCTCGGCCTGAGACCGGAATCGGTTGTCGAACATCTGGTCTCCTTCGACCGGTTTCTGCTTGCAGAAGTTAGCACCCATGGGTGCGATCGGGAAGCACCCGTCCCAACACCGCCCGCGGACGGTGCCATTCCCGGGTCCGTCCGTCCGGCAGCGGCCGCTCGGCCTGGGTACCCTGGCGCCCACTCGATCGTGGGTTGGAGGCGCAGCTGTGCAGTCCGTCGCTCCGGAGCAGATCCGCAACGTCGCCCTCGTCGGCCACAGCGGAGCCGGCAAGACCACGCTCGCCGAGGCGCTGCTGGCCATGGCCGGGGCCACCACCCGCATCGGGCGGGTCGAGGACGGGACGACCGTGTCCGACGCCGACCCCGAGGAACGGCGCCGCGGCATCTCGCTGTCGTCGGCCATCCTCCCGTTCGCGTGGCGCGAGCACAAGATCAACCTGATCGACACCCCCGGCTACGCCGACTTCGCGGGCGAGGTCCACGCCGCGCTGCGGGTGGCCGACCTGGCGGTCTTCGTGGTGAGCGCGGTCGACGGGGTCGAGGCCCAGACCGAGGCGGTGTGGCGGATGGCGGCGGCCGTCGGGCTCCCCCGCCTCGTCTTCGTCAACAAGCTCGACCGGGAGCGGGCCGACTTCGACCGCGTCCTCCAGGAGCTCCGCGGCCAGCTCGGCTCGGGGGTGGCGCCGCTCGAACTGCCGATCGGCCGCGAGGCGGGGTTCAGCGGGGTGATCGATCTCCTGACCGACACGGCATGGACCTACGCCGACGGGGTGGCTCGCGAAACCCCCATCCCCGACGACATGGACGCCAGCGAGCACGAGGTGCACGACGCACTGGTCGAGGGCATCGTCGTCGCCGACGACGAGCTCCTCGAGCGCTACCTCGAGGGTGAGGTTCCGTCCTTCGAGGTGCTGGAGCACACCCTGGCCCACGGCGTCGACGTCGCCTCGGTGTTCCCGGTGGTGTGCGGTTCGGCCACGACCCGCATCGGGCTCGACCGGCTGGCCGACTTCATCTGCGAGATCGGTCCTTCGCCCCTCGACCGCCCGCCCGTGCCCGTCACCGCGGGCGACACCACGGTGGAGATCGCCCCCGATCCGGCCGGTCCCCCGCTGGCGTTCGTGTTCAAGACGGTGGCCGACCAGTTCGTCGGTCAGCTGTCGGTCTGCAAACTGCTGTCGGGCTCGATCCACGCCGACGACCACCTCGTCAACAGCCGCACCGGCGACGACCTTCGCCTGCACGCGCTCGTGTCGCTGCGGGGCCACGAGCGCGAGCCGGTCACCACCGCGGTCGCCGGCGACATCGTGGCCGTTGCCAACCTCTCCGGCACCGCCACCGGCGACACGCTGGCGCCCAAGGGCATGCCCGTGCGGGTCGCCCCGATCGAGCAGCCCGAAGCGCTGCTCGGGCTCGGCATCAGGGCCCGCACCCAGGGCGACGACGACAAGCTGGCCACTGCGTTGCACCGGCTGCTGGAGGAGGACCCGGCCCTGCGGGTGGAACGCAACGACGAGACCCACCAGACGATCCTCCAGGGAGTGGGCGACGTCCACGTCGCGGTGGCCCTCGAACGGCTCGAGCGGGCGTTCGGGGTGGCGGTCGACACCGAGCCGGTGCGGGTGCCGTTCCGCCAGACCGCGACGACCACCGTCGAGCTGTCGCACCGCCACGCCAAGCAGTCCGGCGGGCACGGCCAGTTCGCCGACTGCCGCATCCGGCTCAGTCCACTGCCCCGCGGCGAGGGCTTCGAGTTCACCGACCAGGTGACCGGGGGGGCGATCTCGAAGAAGTACATCCCCGCGGTCCGGAAGGGGATCGAGGAGGGCATGGCGCCCGGCTCGGCCGGTGCGCCGGTCCCGCCGCTCGGGTACCCGATCGTCGACATCCGCGTCGAGCTGCTCGACGGCAAGGAGCATCCGGTCGATTCGTCCGAGATGGCCTTCCGGACCGCCGGCCGGGGGGCGCTGCACGACGCGATGGCCCAGGCCGCACCCGTCCTCCTCGAGCCCGTCTCGCGGGTGGTCGTCATCGTCCCGTCCGATCTGCAGGGCGCGGTCCTCGGTGATCTCAACGCCCGCCGCGGCCAGGTCCAGGGCACCGATGCCGCAGGGGCCCATGAACACGCCATCACCGCGCTGGTGCCCGACGTCGAGCTGCACCACTACGCCATCGACCTGCGCTCGCTGACCGGCGGCCGCGGCCGGTTCACCCGCCGGCCCGACCACTACGAGATCGCCCCGCCCGGGGTGGCGGGTTCCGAGCGCCCCGGCGCCCCGGCCGGCCGATCCGCCTGACCGTCGACCGTGCCGGCGGCAGGGATGCCGGCCGGTAGGGTCCGCGACGGTCGGACGATGCGAGCGGGGGGAGCATGAACGGTGGGGCCGGAGCGCCGAGGGCCAGGCTCAGCGCCGTCGCGGTCGCCGGTGCCGTGCTCGGTCTGCTGTGGCTCGGCGGGCTCGGATCGATCCTCGCGGTCACCTTCGGGATCATCGGACTGGTCGAGACCCGTTCGCCGCGACGGCGGGGCCGTGCGGTCGCCGTCGTGGCGCTGGTGGTCGGCGTGGTCGGGATCCTCGCCACGTTGATCGTGCTCCTCGTGGCCTCGGTGCCCGACCGCAGCGGCCGCCCCCGTTCGAGCGTCAGGCCGTCGGCCACCACGTCGGCGCCGGCCGGCGCCACGAGCCTGCGGCCGATCCCCGCCGCCGACCAGGCCCGATGCACCGCGGAGGTCCAGCTGCTGGAGTTCGGGGCCCAGACCTACGAGGCGTTGAACAGCCGCTACCCGACCACGCTCGCCGAGATCGGGGGCGTCGGGATCGGTGTCGACCGGATCTCGCTGTACGCCATCGATCCGGCGGGCGGTGCGACGAGCTTCCGCCTCGTGCCGACCGCCGAAGGTCGAGCGATCGGGTGCGCGCCGCACTGAGGATGGTGGCGTCCACGCCACCGTCCTGGGTTTCCCCCTCGCCTGGGTGGGAAGATCGTGACCATGAACGACGATCGGCGGACCGTGCAGGACCCGTGCACCTGAAGCGAACCCACCGGGAGCGGCTGACGCGGCGCGGCGGCTACTACGCCGCGGTCGACCGTACGGGCCGCTGGGGCTGGCCGTACGCACGGCGCGGTCCGGCACGGATCGACGCCCGCCTCAGGCGGCTGCTCGGCAAGACGCATTGGTCGGTGAAGCGGTTCGACCCTCCGTCGGCGGGCTGAGGGAGCCGGTCCGTCCGCCCGAACGGGCCGGGTCGTGAGGGACCCTCAGGGGCGACGGACCGAGGACAGGTCGCCCTCGACGTCGGACCAGTCCTCGGGGTTGTCCTCGGTGAACCAGTCGACCACCTCGCCGTCCACGCCGTCGACCAGCACCAGGCCACGGGTCTTCGGAGGGTTGTCGGCCGAGTACAGCAGGATCCGCCACGTCGGCTTGCTGCGCAGCCCCCGCCACCCCATCTGGGCCGACGCGTGGCCGACGGGGAACCCGACGGTCCGCGTCGCGATCACCAACGCGTCCTGCTCATCGACGTCGAGGTCCCAGCCCGACAGCAGGTGGTAGGCGCCCATCGCCACGAGCCCCAGACCGCCGAGCAGGAATCCCTTGTCGATCAGCACCGCGCCGCCCGACCGGGTCACCGCCCAGGCCACCGCGCAGGCCGCGCCGATGGCGATGTAGAGGTACCCGGGCACCCGTCGGCGGTTGTTGTTGGGGAAGACGTACGGACCGACGTAGCCACTGACGTCGAGGTCGTCGGGCAGGGCGTCGCGGACCTCGTCGTCCCGCTGGGGTGGCGCGTCGTCCGCCGACCCCTCGTCGGAAGGCCTGTCGGCCTCCGGATCGCCCTCTTCGGGCGTGCGCTGGTCGTCGGCCACGGCTCGACGGTAGACGGGGCCCTGTCCCCCGCCCCAACCGACCGGCCCCGCTTCGCCCGATCTCAGTGCCCGTCGGCCGAGAAGTGCTGCCGGTCGACCGGGCTGTGCCAACCGCCGCCCCACGTCCAGCCGATGGCCGCGAACGCCCGGGTGGCCGGCCCGCCCGGCAGGATCATGCCGGGGCGCACGTTCGCCCGGTCCACGTAGGCGCTGGCCAGCTCGGGCAGCACGACGGCGCCCTTCGTGTACGGGTTCTGGAACGGGTTCAGGTCGATGGCCAGCCCCCGGGCGTGCGACGACCAGTGGGTGCTCCCCCGGGCGGCCCGGCAGACGAACGCCGCCGTGTCGTCGCCGTCGCCGGTGGGCGCCGCCCGGAGGTCGGCCGTGGTGGGCAGCCGCATCTCCTCGATCGGGAACCCGGAGGCGAACAGGTCGCGGAAGGCCCCCACGACATCGCCCGCCACCCGCGCGGCGACCACCAGCTCGCCGGTGTGGGCCTGGCCGTCGAACCCCCGGAAGGTCAGCGTGAGGTAGCGCAGCCGGGCCAGGGTGACCGGACAGCCGTCGTGGTAGGTCTCGCCCATCCGGTCACGGATCGCCGTGGTGATCGGGCCGATCGTGGAGTGGAACGCGCCGTCGGGAGGCGGTGGGAGGCGGTCGACCGTGGGGAACCGGCGGTCGACGAGGGCGGCCGGCGTCGGCTCGACCACCCCGTACCGCTGCGGCGTGGTCGGCAGCGGGTGGGCCCCGAGCACCCACGTCGGTGGCGGCGTCGTCGTGGTGGTCGTCGTCGCCACAGTCGTCGTGGTGGGTGCCGATGTCGTCGGCGTCACGACCGACGTCGTCGGTCCGGCCGTCGTGGTGGCCGCGCTCGAACCGGATCCCGAGCTGCAACCGGTGACCGCGGCGACCAAGAGCACGAGCGCGAGGACGGAAGGGCGCACCGGTGCAGCTTGTCGCGCCGCTGCGCCTCGGTGGTGCCGGGCCACGGTCCCGGGCCGCTGCGTGTGCAGCAGAGCTGAACTATTCAGCTCCCGCGCGCACGCATCGGCGGAACGGCCCCGCCCACCGAACCGGGTGGGTCGGACCACGTTGCCCAACCATGAGCGAAAAGCTGAATAGTTCAGCTTTTCGCTCACCTTTGCGATCGGAAACGGCCGCCTCCACTCGAGCGACCGACCATCCATCCCCTCATCGCGGCTTGTTCGGACCCGCCCCACCGAGCCGAGCGCGACGATCAGCTGGGAGCCAGCAGCCTCAGGCGGTCGGCCAGGCCTCGGTGAGCTTGCGCCAGGTGACGTCGAGGGGTTCGGGGAGGACGCGGGCCTCGGCGATGGCGGTGATGAAGTTCGAGTCGGCGTCCCAGCGGGGCAGGACGTGGACGTGCAGGTGGTCGGGCACCCCGGCGCCGGCCGCCCGGCCGAGGTTGGCCCCGATGTTGACCCCGTCGGGCCGGTACGCCGCCCGCACCGCCCGTTCGGCCAGTCGCACGCCCAGCCACAGCTCGGCCGCCTCCTCCTCGTCGAGGTCGTCGAGCAGGGCGACGGCCCGCTGCGGGAGCACGAGGAGGTGCCCCGTGCCGTACGGGTAGGCGTTGAGCAGGGCGAAGCAGCGAGGTCCCCGCCAGAGGATGAACGTGTCCGCGTCGGGCCGGCCGCTGTGGAGGATCTGCTCGAACAACGACCGGCCGCCGCCGTCGGGGCCGTTGGCGCTCGGGTCCTCGGACACCTGGCTGACGTAGCTCGACCGCCAGCCGGCCCAGATGCGGTCGAGCTCGGTCACCGGGGAGCGGGCGTGCGGTCGGTCTGGGCCAGGACCTCGGCCCGCAACCGGGCGGCGAACTCGTCCACGTGGACGCCCCGCTCGACCTCGCCGCCGCGCGGGTTGACGCCGACCGTGCCGTGCTCGACGTCGTCGTCGCCGACCACCAGGACGTAGGGGATCTTCTCGACCTTGGCCTTGCGGATCCGGTTGCCGAGCTTGTCGGAGGCGTCGACCACGTCGGCCCGGAAGCCCTCGGCCACCAGGCGGTCGGCGATGCGGGCCGCATACGCGTGGTGGTCGTCGCGCACGCCGAGCACCCGGACCTGGACCGGAGCCAGCCAGGCCGGGAAGGCCCCGGCGTAGTGCTCGAGCAGCACGGCGAAGAACCGCTCGACCGAGCCGAACAGGGCGCGGTGGATCATGATCGGCTGGTGCCGGTTGCCGTCGGCGCCGACGTACTCCATCTCGAAGCGCTGGGGCAGCTGGAAGTCGACCTGGATGGTGGACATCTGCCACGTCCGTCCGATGGCGTCGCGGCACTGCACCGAGATCTTCGGGCCGTAGAACGCGCCGCCGCCCTCGTCGAGCACGAGGTCGAGGCCCTTGGCCACGGCCACCGAACGGAGCGCCTCGGTCGCCTCGTCCCATTCGGCGTCGGTGCCGACCGCCTTCACCTCGGGCTTGGTCGACAGCTCCAGGTAGAAGTCGTCGAGGCCGTAGTCACGCAGCAGGTCGAGGACGAAGTCGAGCAGCGACGCCAGCTCCTCCGCCATGTTCTCCTTGGTCGTGAAGATGTGGGCGTCGTCCTGCGTCATGCCCCGCACGCGCGTCAGGCCGTGGATGACGCCCGACTTCTCGTACCGGTACACCGTCCCGAACTCGAACATCCGCAGCGGCAACTCGCGGTAGGAGCGTTGCCGGCTCTTGAAGATCAGGATGTGCATCGGGCAGTTCATCGGCTTGAGGTAGTACTCGGCGCCGCTGCCGCCGTGGTCGTCGTCGAGCACCATCGGCGGGAACATGCCCTCGGCGTACCAGTCGAGGTGGCCGGAGGTGTCGTAGAGGTCGCGCTTGGTGATGTGGGGCGTGTTGACGAACTCGTAGCCGGCCTGCTCGTGGCGCCGACGGGAGTAGTCCTCCATCAGCTTGCGGACCAGGCCGCCCTTGGGGTGGAAGACCGCGAGGCCCGAGCCGAGCTCGTCGGGGAACGAGAACAGGTCGAGCTCGGCGCCGAGCTTGCGGTGGTCGCGCTTGGCGGCCTCCTCGAGCCGCTCGAGGTAGGCGTCGAGGTCGGCCTTGGTGGCCCACGCCGTCCCGTAGATGCGCTGGAGCATCGGGTTCTTCTCGTCACCCCGCCAGTACGCCCCCGCCACCCGCATGAGCTTGAAGTGCCCGAGCCGCTTCGAGTGCGGGACGTGAGGCCCCCGGCACAGGTCGATGAAGCTCGCCTCGCCCCGGGCCGCCTTGACCTCGCTCGGGTTCTCGTAGGTGCGGACCTTGCCGGCCTCGGTGGCCGAGGTGGGATCGTCGGCCTCGCCGTCGATGATCAGCAGCTTGAACGGGTGGTACTTGAAGATCTGTCGAGCCGCTTCGCTGGTGATCTCGTCGCGCACGAACGGTTGCGACTCGGCGATGATCTCCCGCATCCGGGCGTCGATCCGCTCGAGGTCCTCGGTGCTGAACGTCCCGTGGTGGCCCTGCTCGTCGGCCGGCAACTGGAAGTCGTAGTAGAAGCCGTCCTGCACCGGCGGGCCGATGGCGAAGGTCGCTCCGGGGAACAGGTCGAGCACGGACTGGGCCAGGACGTGGGCCGTGCTGTGGCGGATGGTGAACAGGCCGCGGTCGGACTCGGCGGTGACGATCGCCACCTCGTCGCCGTCGGCCAGTGGCCACGTCAGGTCGCGCTCGACGCCGTTGACCGAGGCGATCACGGCGGCCTTGGCCAGCCCCCGGCCGATCGACGCCGCCAGCTCCCCCGCAGTGGTCCCGACGGGCGCCTGGCGCGAGGAACCGTCGGGGAGGGAGATGGAGATGTCGGACATGGCCGAGAACCTACCGCCCACCCCTCCCGGCCCCGGAACGGGTTGCGCCCTCCGGCGGGTCAGCGGCTGTGGGAGCGGAGGACCTCGGTGGCGGTGCGGCGGGGCGGCTCGGCCTGGTCGGCAGCCGGACCATCGGCCTCCCCCGGCGGGTGGTGCCCGTTGGAGGACGGCGCCGGGGCGCTGCCGATCTGCGCGGTCTCGGCGGGCATCGTGGGCGCCTGCTTCGTGGCGTACTCGTCCACGTACTCCTGCCCCGACAGCTCGCGGATCTCGTACATCACCTCGTCGATGATCTGCCGGTACACGAGGTGGTCGGCGGCCCGTCCCTGGTACCGGGCGGGGTCGACCGGTCGCCCGAACGACACGTCGAGCGACTTGAAGAACTTCGGGACCTTGGCCTCGGGCGGCATGATCTCACGCGCGCCCCGGATGCCGACCGGGATGATCGGTGCGCCGGTCCGGACGGCCAACCGGGCCGGGCCGGTGTGGCCCCGGTAGAGCTTGCCGCTGCGGCTGCGGGTGCCTTCGGGGTAGATGCCGAACAGCTCGCCGTCCTCGATCAGCCGCTGCGCCGTGTTCAGCGCGCTCTCGCTGGCGTTGCCGCCGGACCGATCGATCGGGATCATGCCCAGCGCGGGGAAGAGCCGACGGGTCTTCCAGTCGTCCATGTACTCGGCCTTGCCGACGTAGGTGATGCGACGGGGCAGGGCAACCGGCAGGAAGAACGAGTCGAGCACCGAGGTGTGGTTCGGACAGATGATCGCGCCGCCCTCGGTCGGGACGTGCTCGAGCCCATGGACGTTGATCCGCCACCCGAACCTGAAGATCGGCCCCAGCACCTTCATCGCCGGGTCGTAGAGCTGACCCACCTCACGGTCTGCCATCGCCGTGCATCGTGGCACAGGTCACGCCCCCGGGTGGCTCCCGTCCGGCCACGGATGTTTCGCGTGCATCTGAGGTCCCCATGCGACCTCAGATGCACGCGAAACCAGGTCGGCGCAATTTCGCGTGCATCTCACGTCCCCATGCGACCTCAGGTGCACGCGAAATCTGACGGGTGTGGGGTGCGGTGGGGCGCCTCAGGCGAGCAGGTCGATGCCCAGGAGGGCGGCGGCGGTGGAGACGCCTTCGCCGGCGGCGGCCGCGGCGTCGATCGCCGCGACCGCGCCCGGGGTGTCGAGGTCGTCGTCGAGCCGGGCCCGCACCTCGGCCAGCGCGCCCTCGCCCGGTCCCGGGGCCAGCCACGCCTCGAGCCGGGCCGCGGCCTGCGGCATGAGCTCGTCGTGCCACTCCCACGACGTGCGGTAGTGGTGGGCCACGGCCACCAGCCGGATCGCCCGGGTGTCCCAGTCCTTGCGCAGTTCGCTCACGAACACCAGGTTCCCGAGCGACTTCGACATCTTCTCGCCGTCCATCCGCACCATCGCCTGGTGCATCCAGTGGCGGACGAACGGCTCGCCGGTCGCGGCCTCGCTCTGCGCCGTCTCGCACTCGTGGTGGGGGAAGACGAGGTCGGCGCCGCCGCCGTGGAGGTCGATCGTGGTGCCCAGCTCCCGCATGGCCAGCGCGGAGCACTCGATGTGCCAACCCGGCCGGCCCGGACCCCACAACGACTCCCATGCCGGCTCGTCGGGGGCCGAGGGCTGCCAGAGCACGAAGTCGAGCGGGTCGCGCTTGTTCGGGTCGTCGGGGTTGCCGCCGTGCTGGCGGGCCAGGGCCAGCATCTCGTCGCGGCTGAAGTGGCTCACCTGACCGAAGCGGGGGAAGGAGCTGACGTTGAAGTAGACGGCACCCCCAGCGGTGTAGGCGTGGCCCTGGTCGAGGACCATCCCGATGAACCCGCGGATGTCGGCGATGGCCGAGGTGGCCCGGGGCTCGCTGAACGACGGGATCATGTTGAGGGCCAGCATGTCGTCGTCGAACCGGGCCGTCTCGGCGGCGGCCAGGTCGAGGTAGTGGACGCCGACCTCGCGGGCCTTGCGGAGCATGTCGTCGTCGACGTCGGTGATGTTGCGGACGCAGCGGGTGTCGTGGCCCCGGTCCCGCAGCCGACGCTGCAGCACGTCGTAGCTGATGTAGGTGGCGGCGTGCCCGAAGTGCGTCGCGTCGTACGGCGTGATGCCGCACGTGTACATGGTGACGACCGGGCCGGGCTCGAACGGCACGACCTCGCGACGGGCCGTGCAGTACAGCCGCATGGGGGCGGCGGGCCCGACGTCGGCCACGGTCACTCGGGGATGCCCGTGAACCGCAGCGCCACCCGGGTCTTGTACCGGACGTTCACCTGCAGCAGCACCGCGGCGAACGCCTCGATGGGGGCGGCGTTGGACAGCTCGCCCGAGTCGAGGCCCCGCAGGTCGGGGATCTTGTTGACGATGGCCAGCGTCGCCTCGGTGGCTTCCTTGTGGTCGGAGCACACCAGCACGTCGCTCTCGATCGGGTGGTCGAGGTCGCCCAGCTCCTTGGCCGGCACGTGGTGGAACGCCGCGGCGACCTTCGAGCGGGGCACGGCGGCCTGCACGCTGGCCGCCACCGACCCGCGTGGCGGGACCAGGGGCTGGAACTCGTGGCCGACCTTGGCCAGCGCGTTGGCCATCGAGATGACCACCTTGCCGGCCAGCGGACGGGCCACCGACGAGGCGGTCGAGCCGGCGGCGATCCACGGGGTGGCGATGACCACGAGGTCGGCTTCGGCCGCATCCTGGTTGTCGCCGGCTTCGAGCGGCAACGCACGATCGGGCCACAGCTCGAGCAGGTGGTCGCGGACCTCCATCGCCTTGTACTTCGAGCGGGATCCGATGATCACGTCGTATCCCACCGACGCCAGCCGGGCCGAGAGCGAGCTCCCCGCCGGTCCCGTCGCACCAAGCACTCCGATTCGCATCGGCCGCACTGTAGTGGCGCGACCGGCGGAGGCGATCAACCCTCGGAAGGGTCCGCGGGGGCGGCGTAGGCGGGGTTGGCGACGGCCAGCTTGTCGGCCACCGACGCCGCCACCAGGGCCTTCACCGCATCCCACCGGCCGTCGAGCGCGCCCGAGCGGATGGCGGCGGCCAGGGTGGCGTCGTCAGCCACGCCGAAGTCGGCCAGGCGCGCCGCGTGGGCGACGGCCTGGTCGGGCCCGAGCCGCAGCTCCCGCTCCACCATGGCCAGCACGTTGACCGCGACCCGTGCGTGGAAGTGGACCCGCCCGGTCGTGGCGTCGGCCACGTCGGTCGCCAGGAACTCGCGCACCGCCTCGACCAGGCCGGCGAGGTCGGGGACGTCGTGGGGCTCGGTCACGGCAGCAGCTCCAGGACGTCGTGCTCGGTCTCGCACACCCGACGCCCGATGGCCGCCAGCTCCACCGACCGGGACAGGCCGAGCAGGTGGCTCGTCGTCTGCATGACGCAGATCACCCCCCACTTCACGGTGCCCATGACCTCCCACCAGTGGAGGGCGTCGGGGGCCACCGTTCCCCCGCCCGCGGCCTCGTATGCGGCCAGCAGCTCCGATCGCTCGCCGAAGCCGCCGACCGGAGCGGACCCGCCGAACCGCCAGGCCCGCACGCACAGCCAGCCGAGGTCCTCGACGGGGTCGCCGAGGTGGGCCAGCTCCCAGTCGAGCACCGCCCGCAGCCCGTCGGGGCCGACCACGAGGTTGCCCAGCCGGAAGTCCCCGTGGACGACCCGCACCGGACCCGGCGGCGGACGATGGGTCCCGAGCCACCGCAACCCCAGTTCGAGGGCCGGGTGCGGTTGCCCCAACTGGTCGAGCAGCGTCGTGTACTGGGCCACGGGGTCGGCCCCGTCGAGCCCGGGCACCGACTCGGGGGCGATCGCGTGGATGGCCGCCAACTGGCCGCCACAGGCCGCGGCCAGGCCCGCCCGGGCGCCGGCATAGGCGTCGTCGCGCAGGATCCGCCGGGCGATGGTCTCTCCCTCGATGCGCCCGGCGATCAGCCACGGGCCCCCGAGGTCGGGTTCCGGCTCGTCGTCGGTCGGGGCGTCGTCGCCCTGGGCGGCCACCACCTCGGGCACGGCGACCCCCGCGGCCCCGGCAGCCCGCACCAGGCGGGCCTCGACGCCCATCCCGGTCGCCGCCCGGGCTCCCCCGGGCCGCTCGCGCTGGAGGACGAGCGGACGGACCCGAGGCTCGGCCGACCCGTCGTCGCCCACGGTGGCGTCGAACGACCACGTCTCGCGGGAGGACCCGCCCGACAGTCGCCGCAGATCGCCGACCGCGACCGGCACCCCCCAACGTCGGCTCAGCACCCGGCCGATCCGCTCCGCCAGGTCGTCACCGCGGGGCGCCGGCATCAGCCGGGCTCGGACGGGCTGGAAACGAGGACGAGGACCGTGCGTCCGGCGACCGGGACCGCGTGACCGCCGGCGATCGGCCACGGATCGTCGGGCTGCCCGTCGGGCTGTCCGGTGTCGACCGCCCTCGTCCACCCGGGACCGTCGGGCAGCACGACCGAGCTGTCGTCGGGCCCGGCGTTGACCACGACCACCGTCGAGGCCAGCGCCATCACCAGCACCCGGGCCTCGCCGTCATCCCAGGCTCCGCCCTCGATCGTCCGGCCGTCGGCCTCCCGCCAGGTCACCTCGTCGTCGCGGAGCCAGGCGTCGGCCCGCAGCTCGGGCCGTTCGCGGCGCACGGCGAGCAGGTGGCCCACGAACGCCGACAAGGCGGGATCGCCGTGCTCCCAGTCGAGCCACGACACCTCGTTGTCCTGGCAGTAGGCGTTGTTGTTGCCCCGCTGGGTGCGACCCAGTTCGTCGCCGGCCACCAGCATCGGCACCCCACGCGAGACCAGCAGGGTGGCCAGCAGGTTCCGGACCTGGCGGGCCCGCAGGGCCGTGACGACCGGGTCGTCGGTCGGGCCCTCGACGCCGCAGTTCCATGAGCGGTTGTCGGCGGTCCCGTCGTTGCCGTGCTCGCCGTTGGCCTCGTTGCGACGCTGCTCGTAGGTGACGAGATCGGCCAGCGTGAACCCGTCGTGGGCGGTCACGAAGTTGACCGAGGCGCGAGGCGGCCGGCCCGGGGCGAACACGTCGGAGCTGCCGGCCAACCGGCTGGCCAACCAGCCCCGGCCGACCGACGCTCCGCGCCAGACGTCGCGGACGTCGTCGCGGTAGCGGTCGTTCCACTCGGCCCAGGGTGCGGGGAACCCGCCGAGGCGGTAGCCATCGCCCCACGCGTCCCACGGCTCGGCGATCAGGATCCGGTCCGCCAGCATCGGTTCGGCGGCGATGGCGGCCAGCAGCGGCGAGGACGGGTCGGGGCCGTGGTCGCCCCTGATCAGCGTGCTGGCCAGGTCGAAGCGGAAGCCGTCGACGTTGAAGGCGGCCACCCAGTGCCGCAGGCACGCCACGACGAACGCACGGTTCGCCTCCGGTCGCAGGTCGACGCTGTTGCGGCAGCCCGTCGTGTCCTCGTACGAACCGTCGGCCTGGTGGCGGTACCAGCCGTCGTCGTCGTAGCCCCGCAGCGTGATGGTCGGGCCGTGTTCGTCGAACTCGCCGGTGTGGTTGAACACCACGTCGAGCACCACTTCGATCCCCGCGCCGTGGAGGGCGCGGACCAGCGCCTGCAGCTCGGCGACCTGCCGACCGTCGTCGGCCGTGGCGTAGCCGCCGTGCGGGGCGCACCAGGCTACCGGGTCGTACCCCCAGAGGTTCCGGAGCCCGAGCGACCACTGGGCCCGACCGGTGATGAAGTGCTGGACCGGCAACAGCTCGAGGGTGGTGACGCCGAGCCCGACCAGGTGCTCCAGCACCGCAGGGTGGGCCGCGCCGAGGTAGGTGCCCTGTTCGGACGGGCGGACCGCCGGGTGACGGGCGGTCAGCGAACGTACGTTGGCCTCGTAGATCACCCGGTCGGCCGGGGAGACCCCGGGGCGCCGATCGGTCGACCAGTCGACGCGTGGGTCGACCAGGATCGACCACGGCACGTGCCCCGCCGTGTCGGCCGCCGGATCGGCGAAGTCGACCCGGGCCCAGTCGATCTCGCCCTCCACGGCCAGCGCGCCGGGATCGAGCAGCAGGCGGTTGGGGTTGGCGCCGGGTCCGTGCACCCGGAAGCCGTACCGGTCGCCCGGCCGCAGGTCCCTCGTGGTGATCGACCAACGGCCGTCGTCGCCCTCGTCGGCGGCCAGATCGGTTCGCCAGCCCGTGGCGACCCGGTCGACGGGCTCCACGCACAGCTCGACGCGGTCCGCCCGCGGGGCCCGCACGCCGAGGGTCGCCGCCTCGCCGTCCCAGCGGGGGATCATGGCGACGGCGGGGGCCCGG
>Ga0209023_10004111_pt1 | contig 16817 bp, 18 predicted proteins | sample LakOneMetagenome_FD_187468 | JGI IMG/M metagenome (GOLD analysis project Ga0209023, IMG submission 187468) | Freshwater and sediment microbial communities from Lake Erie, Canada (SPAdes) (version 2) | ecosystem: Environmental > Aquatic > Freshwater > Lentic | place: Lake Erie, Canada... | reverse complement strand
GCTACGAAAAAATTTATTGGAAAAGCAGTTATTAGCACAAAGGATGTCGGCGATCCTGAATACACTTCCTGCCAATATCGCATTGTTAAATGAAAAGGGATTAATAATAGACGTAAATGATTCCTGGAAGAATTTTGCTGATGAAAATGGTTTTGTAGGAAATAATTATTGCATCGGTGATAATTACATACAGGTATCAAAAAAATCATTCGGGCATGAAAAAGAAGAAGGGGAGAAAGTTGCAAATGGGATAAAAGAAGTACTTAAAGGAAATTCAAATGAATTTGTGCTGGAGTATGATTGCCATTCACCGGAAATAAAACGATGGTTCAGGATGGTGGTAAGCCCTCTGAAAGGAAAAGCCTATGCTGGTGCGGTTGTGATGCATATCGATATTTCAGAATTGAGGAACATGGAACAGGAGAGACTGGAAAACAGGATCGCAGAACAAAAGAAGATTACGCAGGCCATGCTGCAGGGACAGGAAAAAGAGCGGAACCATATCGGGCGTGAACTTCATGATAATATTAACCAGATACTGGCAGGCACAAAACTTTATCTCGGCATTGCCGGAAAAAAGGATGATGCTGTAAAAGAACTGGTAAAATACCCAATGGCATTGATCGACAACTCAATTGAAGAGATACGGATATTATGCCACAACCTTGTAACACCTGTTAAGAACATTGATCTTGAATCGTTGATCTGTGACCTTTTAAATAAACTTGATGACGCTGATGTTGCAAAAACTTCATTCTCTTATGCTATACCCGAAGGAGTTTTATCTGATGAGCTCAAACTGAATATTTACAGGATCATGCAGGAACAGGTAAATAATATTTATAAATATTCACAGGCAAAAAATGTAAATATTTCTTTAAAAGCATTGGATCATACTGTAACTATCATTGTAACAGATAACGGTAAAGGATTTGATACAGAGAAGAACCGCAGTGGTATCGGTATTTCCAATATGATAAACCGTGTTGAATCTTTTAATGGCGAAATAACGATCGATAGCTCACCCGGCAATGGTTGTACGATAAGTATAGATATCCCATATTAATTAATAACGTGTTGAACCTTATAAACTTTAAGTTGTAAACGAATAGGGAATTAAATTTTTAGCTTTTTTTTCTGCAGCCCTTGATTTTTGCTTCTTTTCATCAAGGAAAAGAAGAATATGCAAATCACTAAGTTTGTTACTTAAGAACAAAAAAGTAAAATATAAAAACTAAAAAAAATCATCAAATCGATTTTAATGTATCATCCCTTTAATAATATTCCCCAATAACATCAATCCTTCATCTACTTCTTTATTCCATGGCTTGCCAAAGCTGATACGGATACAGTTTGAATAATTATTGCCTGCAGAAAATATTTTGCCGGGTACAATAGAGATATGGTGTTTCATGGCTTCTGTACGGAGTTTGAATGCATTTACTTTTTTGTTCAGCTCAAGCCACAATATAAAGCCACCATGCGGACGGGAAACTTTTGTGTCTGCAGGAAAATATTTTATGATAGCCTGTACATAACGCAGGCTTTGTGTATGCAATGCTTTGCGTAAATTCTTTAAATGAAATTCATAGCGGCCATTCTTCAGGAAATGTGCCATGGCCGCTTGCGTGAGTGTGGGGCTACTGATATTTTGTATGCGCTTCATCTGTTTCACCTGCTCCAGGAATTTTCCCGGTATCGTCCACCCGATACGGTAACCCGGTGTTAGTGATTTTGAGAGTGATGAACAATACATCACCAAACCCTTTGTGTCATAATATTTGCAGGTCCTGGGCCGGTTCTTTCCAAAATACAGTTCACCATAAATATCATCTTCTATCAAAGGGATATTGTGTTTTGTAATGATCTCCACCAGTTTCTTTTTATTATCATCGGGCATACAACTACCAAGCGGGTTATTAAAACTTGGTACGAATACACAGGCTTTGATGCGGAATTTTTTTATGGCTTTTTCTAAATACACAAGATCGGCGCCCAATACGGGATCAGTGGAAATTTCCACTACTTTCAAACCAAGACTTTCAATGGCCTGGTTGATGCCGAAATAAGTGGGGCTTTCCACTGCAACTGTATCACCATAAACTGCAACGGCTTTCAAACACATCATAATCGCTTCAAGGCAACCGGAGGTAACGATCACTTCATCGGGTTTTACTTTTCCACCCCAGTTGAAAGCGAGTTTTGCGATCTGCTGCCTTAGTTCAAGATTGCCTTGCGTAAGTTCATAATTTACACAATGGTCTTTTGTATTTCTCAATGCATACACAACGGATTTGTTCAGTTTAGCAGAAGGTAACAGGCTGGCATCAGGAACTGCGAGTGCAAAATTGGTGATCTCTTTTGCTGCAATATCTGTGTAAATGGAATTGATCATTTCCTTCACACTAACGTCATGGGATAACGCTTCCGGTTGTATCGTATTGGGAAGGTCTGGAAAACGCCTGTGGTTGAAGCGCACATAATATCCTGACTTCGGCCGGGATTCAATCAGTCCTCTTCCTTCGAGGTGGTAATAAGCCTGGAAGGCTGTGCCCATACTTATCCCGTAATCTTCACTTAACATTCTTACAGATGGAAGTTTATCGCCGATACGTAAAACTTCTTCCGCGATCATTTTTTCCAATCCTTCTGCAACCTGCAGGTAAAGATGGTCATCTCCATTGAAATTTGATTTTGTACGCATATACATTTTTTATGGTTGAATCACGGTCGGTACGGCGTTAGCCGTCAAACCGATAAATTATTTCCGTGGTCTGAGGGCTAACGCCGTACCGACCACGGAAAATCTGATATAGTCAAAATTAATAAATCTGAATCTGTTTTTTATAAAAAAAAGATGCAAATTTTGTTGTATCAAAAAATAGTTTTTATGAACCCTATTGAGATAGTTGATTACAGGAATGAACATCAGCCATATTTTGAAAAGTTCAACAGGCAATGGATAGAAGAGCTTTTTGTGATGGAACCGGTGGATGAATTTGTATTGACAAATCCCGGCATTGCATTATTGGATGGAGGCGGCGCCATATTAATGGCTTTATACCAGGGAAATGTTGCCGGAACAGTTGCCTTGCGCAAAGTGGACGATACAACATATGAATTCACCAAGATGGCAGTTGATACAAATTTCAGGAGAAAGGGAATTGCAGAAGCATTGAGTTATGCAAGTTTTATAAAAGCGAAAGCATTGGGCGCATCTAAAGTCATTCTCTATTCAAATACAAAAAATGCCGGGGCCATTAAATTGTATGAAAAACTGGGTTTTGTTCATGTGCCCGTGGAAGCTGGTGTTTATGAAAGGGCGAATGTGAAAATGGTCATCGGCATAGAAGGAGCAATAAAGGCAGCTGCGGACTATACAGAAACACAACAAACACTGGTATAAAAGATAAACAACGATTGCATATAAAAATTAAAACAGAAAATTATGGAACTGATAGCAGACATTCCGGTACGCAAGACAACTCATTCAAGGATCGATGAAGTGGATTTTGATAAACTTGAATTTGGTAAATATGTTTCCGACCACATGTTATTATGTGATTATGCAAATGGAGATTGGGCAACAGCTCATATCACTCCATACTCGAACCTTTCATTAAGTCCCTCAACACTGGCATTGCATTATGGCCAAACTGTTTTTGAAGGAATGAAAGCATTTCGCATGGAAGACGGGCGCATCAATATATTCAGGATCGATAAACACTATGACCGTTTTGTAAAATCACTGGAAAGAATGTGCATGGCCGTTATTCCAAAAGATATTTTTACAGAAGGTTTATTGAAACTGGTAGAACTGGACAAGGCCTGGGTGCCTGCAAAAGCAGGACATGCTTTATACCTGCGCCCGTTCATGATCGCAAGCGAAGCAAGGTTTGGCGTAAAAATTTCTGATGAATACCGCTTCATCATATTCACAGGCCCGGTTCCGTCATTGTATGCAGAACCGATTAAAGTAAAAGTAGAAACGCAATATGTACGTGCAGCAAAAGGCGGAACTGGTTCTGCAAAATGTGGCGGTAATTATGGTGCTGCATATTATCCAACAAAACAGGCAAGGCTTGAAGGCTATGAGCAGGTTTTGTGGACAGATGGAAGAGACCATGAATACATTGAAGAATCAGGGATGATGAATGTAATGTTTGTCATCAACGGAGAACTTGTCACTGCACCGATATCTGATTCAATATTGGATGGTGTAACGCGTGATTCATTGCTTACACTGGCAAATGATATGGGATTCAAAGCTGTTGAAAGGCCGATCTCAGTTGCTGAACTGGAAAAAGCATTTGCTGATGGCAGCATCACTGAGGCATTTGGCGCCGGAACTGCCGCAGTAGTGGCACCGATCAAAACGATCAGTATAAAAGGAGTTGATCATAACCTGCCGGCATATTCTAAGGATAATATCATGTTCAAACTGAAAGATCAGCTTGATGGGATAAGAACAGGAATTATTCCGGATACTTATGGATGGAATTTTATTGTATAAATAATATGGGTTAAGTAAGTAAAAGGATCGAAGTACCACTTCGATCCTTTTCATATCCAGTATCCAGTATCTAGTATCCAGAATCTAGCATCCAGTAGTCATTTAAATATAAAAGTGTAAAATTGCATTCGTAATTTGCTGCTATTAAAAAATATTATAAGAACGTATGGACTTAGAATTCAATAAGAACGAAGATGCTATGAAACTGGCATGGAGCAGGGTAAGGCGTGAACTGGAGGTTATTCACCAGGGCGGAGGAAAAAAAGCCATTCAGAAACAAAAGGAAAAAAATAAACTCACTGCAAGGGAACGCATAAAATATTTATGCGATGCTGATAAGCCTTTTATTGAAATTGGTGCATTTGCCGGATATGAAATGTATGAAGAATATGGCGGCTGCCCTGCAGGAGGAACGGTGAGCGGGATCGGTTATGTGAGCGGCAGGCAATGTGTTATTGTGGCCAACGACCAGACTGTAAAAGCAGGCGCCTGGTTTCCCATTACAGGCAAAAAGAATCTCCGCATGCAGGAGATCGCGATGGAAAATAAACTCCCGGTAATTTATATTGTTGATAGTGCCGGTGTTTTTCTGCCAATGCAGGACCAGATATTTCCCGATAAAGAAAATTTTGGCCGCATTTTCAGGAACAATGCAAAGATGAGTGCCATGGGTATTTCACAGATCGCTGTGGTAACTGGGCCATGCGTTGCAGGTGGTGCTTATTTACCCATCATGAGCGATGAAACATTGATGGTAGAAGGGCAGGGGTCTATTTACCTGGCCGGGCCATACCTTGTAAAAGCCGCTATTGGTGAAGATATCGACAATGAAACATTGGGTGGAGCAGTTACGCATACTGAAATATCAGGCATTGCAGATTATAAATTCAAGACGGAAGAAGAATGCCTCGACCAGGTTAAAAAAATAATGAGTAAACTGGGGCCAGCCGAAAATGCCGGTTTTAACCGCATTGCGGCTAAGCTTCCCGGTAAGAATAACGGCGAGATATACGGTATCATGAATGAAGGAAATACCAGGCCCTATGATATGGAAGATCTGATCGAATGTATTGTAGATGCCGATAGTTTTGACGAATTCAAAAAAGATTACGGTAAAACGATCATCTGTGGTTATGCCCGTGTAGATGGTTGGGCAGTAGGCATTGTTGCAAACCAGCGCCTGATCGTTAAAAGTAAAAAAGGGGAGATGCAGTTAGGTGGTGTTATTTACAATGACAGTGCTGATAAAGCAGCCCGGTTCATCATGAACTGCAACCTGAAAAAAATACCACTTGTCTTTTTACAGGATGTTACCGGCTTCATGGTTGGCAGCCGCAGCGAACATTCCGGTATCATTAAAGATGGTGCTAAACTTGTAAATGCTGTTGCCAATTCAGTTGTTCCCAAAATAACGATCATCGTAGGAAACTCTTATGGCGCTGGCAATTATGCCATGTGCGGAAAGGCTTACGATCCCCGTTTTATTTATGCATGGCCAACAGCTAAGATAGCGGTAATGGGTGGGGAGCAGGCAGCCAAAACAATGTTGCAGATACAGGTAGCTTCGCTAAAAGCGAAAGGGGAAGTTGTTACGGCAGAGGAAGAAAAAGAGATACTTGACAGGATCACAAAAGATTATACCCGCCAGACAATACCTTATTATGCTGCTGCACGTTTATGGATAGACGAGATCATTGATCCCGGTGAAACACGAAAAGTGATCTCTGAAGGTATCGCAGCTGCGAATCACAATGCCGATATTCCTGAATTTAAAACTGGGGTATTCCAGGTTTAAAGTTTACAGCTTTTTTAAAATCTACAGGCTAAAGAAAAGCAGTAAACTTTGTATAACATTTCCATATTCTCATGAGTGAAATAAAGATCTATACCGATGGTTCTTCCCGTGGCAATCCGGGGCCGGGTGGCTATGGTGTTATATTGATGTCGGGCCATCACCGCAAGGAATTATCAAAAGGTTTCAGGTACACTACCAATAACCGAATGGAACTGATGGCAGTCATTGCCGGTTTACAGGCCTTAAAGAAAAATGACCTTCCGGTAACCGTTTATTCCGATAGCCAATATGTTGTAAATGCAACAAACAAAGGGTGGCTGAATAACTGGATCAAAACAGATTTTAAGGGAGGAAAAAAGAATAAGGATCTGTGGACAGCATATTATCATTTATCAAAGTCCTTCAAAATAAAATTCGTTTGGGTAAAAGGGCACGCAGATAATCCATATAATAACCGTTGTGATGAACTGGCTACTGAAGCTGCTGATGGTAAAGGATTGATTGCTGATGTTGGGTATGAAGAGGAGAATGAAAAAATATAATCAGATCAAACGGTCTGACCGCTTTGCGGTACCGACCGCTGAATCCGGTCAGGCCGGTAATCGAACAAAAAAGCCACCAGTATCAACTGATGGCTTTTCTATTTATAAAATCACTTATCAGGCAACAGCCTGTTTCTTTATAACATAATTATTAACTGCATAATAGGCACCGAATAAAACCCCGCTATAAACAAGATCAGCAATCAGGCTTGTTTTGAAAAATGGTAGTGCCTGTATATAACATTGCATGAACCCATTTGCATCTTGTGTATAGGTATGGTAAACCGGGTTGTCAATAATAAAGAAAGACAAATTCGACAATACAAAGAAGATCACAGAAGAAATCAATGAATAACCAATAACATTAACAGGGTTGATCTTTTTAAGACTGAATGCGATGATGGTAATAAGCGCAAGTACAGCATAGCCAACCAATTGACCCCAGCCCCAGAAGCCAGGTGCTATCTTAAATACTTCAAACATTACATCAGATAAGAACATAGAGATCAGCGGTAACATGAATGCCAGTTTTCTATCTTTAATAACAGCTCCTGAAAAAATGGCCATTCCAATGATCGGACTAAAATTGTGGGGGTACATAACTACCCTTGATACTGCAGCAGCCAGTATTAACAGAACGGCAAGGATAATTGTGGAAGTATGTTGTTTGTTCATCTGAATAATTATTTGTGCGAAAATAAGCAATAATTTATTGTTTTATCACCCTGATCAATGCTTTTATCCTCAGTATGTTGATTAAGTGATTTGGTTATTTTTACTAAATGGCAATTCATAACCGTACCGGGGAAAGGGGGGAATCCCTTGCATTGAAATATTTTTCTGAAAAAGGATACGAAATATTGCATACGAACTGGCGCCACAAGCACCTGGAGGTTGATATCATTGCCTCGTATAAAGGCATGTTGCATTTTATTGAAGTAAAAACGCGGACTTCTTTAAAATATGGTTTTCCTGAAGAAAATGTAAATGCAAAAAAGATCAGGATGCTGATAAACGCATCGGAAGAATTTCTGTACCGGCATCCTCAGTGGCAACGCATACAGTTCGATGTGCTGTCGGTCAATATCAACAAAGATGATACGATCGATTATTTTTTAATTGAAGATGTGTATCTGTAGGGTTGGAAAATTTTAAACGTTTTTAACGGCCTTTCCCTTAGCTTCTACTATTAACTTTATCTTTTCCACCATCTTAAATGTAGCAGGGCAGTAATCTATATTTTGTTTGTGAACATGTGCATATTCGCTCCACTTGCTTTTTGATAAATGCGGGAATCCGGCACAATCAGCAGGCCTTATCTCGTAGATAGAACATTTATTATCCTTTAAATTGAGAAACTGGCAGGGCTCGGTTTTATTCACCAGGTCTTTGTTGCTGTCTTTCTTTAACCACTGTTTTCTGAACGCTTCAGGCGTTTGATTAAAATGTGCCGAGATCCTTTTCAGGTCTTGCGGGGTAAACGTAGGCGTCATCTTCTTACAGCAGTTTGCACAGGAAAGGCAATCAACTTCAGCCCAGATCTCCGGTTCAATCTTAGTAGTAAGGCTGTTGATCCCTCTTGGCGGATTTTTTTCTGACCTGTTTAAAAAGCTACGGAATGATTTCCTGTATAAAGAAAGTTTCTTTCTGTAAGACCTGAAGTTTACGGGAAGCATGGAGAATTTTGTGTTAGTAAAAATATTTTAAGCCGCGAAAATAATGTTTAATTAAATTGTACAATCAATGTTGATCAAATAAGATGATAATTTATGTGGGAAGGTTATAAAAAAGGTTACAAGGCATGGCTTCAGCTGGAAAAATCACTGGCAGAGAATTCTGTTGAGGCTTACCTGCATGATGTTGAAAAACTGACAGATTACCTGCAGGCAATAAATGATCTTAAGAATCCCGGGGAGATCACATTAAAGGACCTGGAACAATTTGTAAAATGGGTGAATGAACTGGGAATGACAGCAGCTTCACAGGGACGCATCATTTCCGGCTTAAGAAGTTTTTATAAGTATTGCCTGCTGGAACAGATCAGTACAACAGACCCAACCGTACTATTGGAAGGGCCCAAATTAAAAAGGTTATTACCTGATGTACTGAGTTTTGAAGAAATTGAATCCATCATAGCTGCAATTGATCTGAGCAAGCCTGAAGGCGGACGGAATAAAGCAATACTGGAAACGATGTACAGTTGCGGTATACGTGTATCAGAACTTGTTAACTTAAAGATCAGCTGCCTTTATCTTGATGTAGGTTTCATAAAAGTGATCGGTAAGGGCGATAAGGAAAGGCTGGTGCCTATTGGCAGTGATGCTGTAAAGTATATAAATATTTACCGGAATAATATCCGTACACATATTGCCATTAAGAAAGGAGAGGAGGATATACTTTTTTTGAACAGGAGAGGGAGCCGGTTAACACGGGTAATGATCTTCTTAATGTTGAAAGAGTTGGTGAAGAAAGCCGGCATCACAAAGAACATATCTCCACACACATTGCGTCATTCGTTTGCAACACATCTTGTTGAAGGTGGCGCTGACCTGAGGGCTGTACAGGAAATGCTGGGCCATGAAAGTATCACCACAACTGAAATATATACGCACTTAGACAGGGAATACCTTCGCAATACTTTGCATCAGTTTCATCCGGCGTTTAAATAAAGAAATGTGTTTGCCTTTCTTCGATATTATTTACTCGCCGGCATAAGATTGTGCTGCCGGAACTGTTAACGGAGCTTCAATGTAATTTTTATTGGTAACACGGCTGCGGTAATTTTTAAACAGGCTTTCCCATTTCAGTTTGAGTACGCCTAATATGCCTTCTTTCACGATCCCTTTATTCATCTTGCTGGCACCAAACTGCCTGTCGATAAAAGTAATGGGCACTTCTGCAATTTTAAATCCGAGTTTCCACGCAGCAAATTTCATTTCTATCTGGAAAGCATAGCCGACAAAACTGATACCATCAAGGTTGATGGCAGCCAGTGCTTCCCTTTTATAACATACAAAACCGGCTGTTGGGTCTTTCAATGGCATCCAGGTTATTAGCCTCGTATACATAGATGCACCTTTTGATAACATGATCCTGTTGGCAGGCCAGTTCTTTACTGCGCCGCCACGCACATAACGTGAACCAACAGCAACATCGGCTTCTTCCTTGCAAGCCATGTATAATTTTTCAAGATCAGCCGGGTTGTGGGAAAAATCTGCATCCATTTCAAAAATGTACCTGTAGCCGTTCTTCAATGCCCATTTAAAACCGTGAATGTATGCAGTGCCAAGGCCCTGTTTGCCACGCCTTTCTTCCAGGAATAATTGCCCGGGATATTTTGGGAATAATTTTTTTACAATAGAAGCTGTTCCATCGGGAGATCCGTCATCAATAATAAGTATATGATAATCCTGCTGCAGGTTCATAACTGCGCCTATAATAGCTTCAATGTTCTCCTTTTCATTGAAAGTAGGTATGATAACAATTTTTTCCAATATGATTGCTGTACAGGTGACTCCTCCAAATTTAGCATTTAAAATTCAGGAGGAAACTAAAAAATTATGGGCAAAAACTATTTAATTGTTTTTTAACAGGGTCCGGTTAAAGAGTTCAGTCAGTTTTTTCTTTGTGTGCAGTGGGAAATCACCTTTCATCATCCAGTCGTAATACTGAGGCTCAGACTTCAAAACATCGGCAACAGCACGACCTTTATATTTGCCAAAGTTAAATATTTCCCGGCCTTTATCATCAAAAGAAAAACGGCGGGCATAATCCACGATCTTTTCTTCGCCAATAGTGCTCAATATCGAATCAACTGAATTTCCAAGGTTCTTATAGCGGTCAAGCTGCGCCAATAATACATCAATAGTAGCCTGAACATCGGCTTCTGCGCTATGGGCCGATACCAGGTCTTTCTGGCAATAAAATTTATAGGCAGCAGTTAATGTCCTGGGTTCCATGGTATAAAAAATGTGCTGAACATCGATCATCCTCCTGTTGCTGAGGTCAACATCCATACCTGCCCTTAAAAATTCTTCCATCAGCATCGGTATATCAAAACGGTTGCTGTTATATCCACCCAGATCGCAATTTTCGAGGAACTGCTTTATTTCGTTACCGGATTGTTTAAATGTTGGGGCATCTTTCACCATTTCGTCTGTGATGCCATGAATATCAGAGGATTGTTTTGGAATGGCCATTTCCGGATTTAGCAGCTTTCTTTTCACCTGGCGCTCACCATCGGGCAGGACCTTGATAATGGCAATTTCAACGATTCTATCGGAAGAGAGGTTTACTCCGGTTGTCTCAAGGTCGATAAAAGCAACCGGGCGGGTTAAGTTTAGCATAGAAAAAAATAGATTTTAATAGAAATTAAAAAATAATTACGCAAATGTAGGTTAATGAATGAAAGAATTTGTAGTCAAAAGTACTTTTTCCGCTAATTTTCCGTTTACCGCTTATATATTATCTTTGTCCTGTAATTCAAAACCAATAAAAATGAAAAAAGTTATCGTAGCCGTTCTTTCACTAATACTAGTAGCCGCTGTATTCAGCAGTTGCGGATCAAGCAGGAAAACCGGTTGCCCGATGAACGAAAGGATCATCCATTAATTCTATATAAATGGATTGGATACCTATCGAAAATGAGGATCAGTTAAAAGCAATACGAACAAACTCATCTCAAAGTCCCCAGGTTATTTTTAAGCACAGCACACGTTGTTCCATCAGCAGTATGGCAAAAAGCCGGCTGGAGAGGAGCGTTGCGCCTTCCAATGTTCAGTTTCATTTTCTCGACCTTATCAAATACAGGTCAATATCAAATAAAATTGAAGAGGAGTTTGGTGTCTATCATGAATCACCGCAAGTGTTATTGATCAGGAATGGTGAATGTGTTTATGATGAGAGCCATAGCGGGATTTCTATGGAAGAAATTGAAGAGCAGGCAAATCTGTGATTTTATTTATTAAAAAATAATAATAAAAAAACGCTCTTAACAGGAGCGTTTTTCTTTATAAGAAATTAGTGTTATCAATTCTTTGCCGGTATCCTTTTCAATGTTTCCAGCAGGAATTCCCAGTATTTCTGTACCGAACTCACCTGTACTTTTTCGTCGGGAGAATGTGCGCCACGTATATTCGGGCCGAAAGAGATCATCTCCATGCCGGGATAATTTTTTCCGATGATACCGCATTCCAGTCCTGCATGACAGGCATTCACATCTGCATCTTCATGATAACGTTCTTTGTAAAGATTACTCATCAGTTTTACAATGGCTGCATCCGGCCTTGGCGTCCATCCGGGGTAAGAACCACCGAATTCAACAGTAGCACCTGTGAGTTCAAAAGCCGACCTGATAGAATCAGCCAGGTCCATTTTCTCGCTGTCAACGGCACTTCTTGTCAGGCATAATACAGAATATGATCCGTCTTTTACCAGTACCCTTGCAACATTGTTGGATGTTTGTACAAGGCCCGGAATATCAGGGCTCATCCTGGCTATGCCATTCGGACAAGTATGAATAGCTCTTAACAATGAATATTGGAATGATGATGATATTACTGTTGATGGAACGTCTATGCCTTCCAGTGAAACATCAATAGAAGGGTCTGTACTTTTATATTCGCTTACAAGCACAGCTTTTTGTTCATCTATAAATGTTTTGAAAGCACCTGCATTTTTTGAAGGAGCAACAATTGTTGCAACAGATTCCCGTGGAATGGCATTGCGTAACCCGCCGCCATCAATTGAATGAATGCGTAACCCGAATTTTCCGGCTGCATTGATCAACACACGGTTCATTAATTTATTCGAATTGCCTCTTCCTTTATAAATATCCATTCCCGAATGGCCACCTGTCAATCCCTTAATAGTGATACGGAAACCAGTTGTATCTATGGGAGTTTTTTCAGTTTCATAGTTACCCGTAGCAGTAACATCGATACCTCCTGCACAACCGATCGTTAATTCACGGTCATCTTCTGTATCAAGATTCAGTAATATCTTTCCATCGAGTAAACCTCCTTTTAAGCCGAGTGCGCCGGTCATGCCGGTTTCTTCATCAATGGTGAACAATGCTTCAATAGCGGGATGGGCAATATCCGTTGATGCAAGTAAGGTCATGATGGAAGCCACGCCAATGCCATTGTCGGCTCCAAGTGTTGTTCCATTTGCTTTTACCCAGTCATTGTCAACGATCATATCAATTCCCTGAGTGGCGAAATCAAAATCGGTATCACCATTCTTTTGATGCACCATATCGAGGTGGCTTTGCAGCACGATGGTTGTTTTGTTTTCCATTCCCTCAGTAGCAGGCTTTTTTATGATCACATTCCCAACTTCGTCCTTATGGGTTGGAAGGTTTAGTTTCTTCCCAAAATCAATGATGAATTGAATTACCTGTTCTTCTTTTTTGGAGGCACGTGGAACTGCATTCAGATCGGCGAAATTGTTCCAGAGTTCTTTTGGTGATAATGTTCTTATATCGCTGCTCATAGCTGTTATTTTGAAATTGAGTAACAAATATATTCTATTGGGAGTAATATTTGGAGATTTGAAAATGTACCGATTTGGAGATGATGGCTTGGTTGATTGAAGTTTTTTTCATTTCCAAATTTCCAAATCGGTACATCTCCAAATTAACTAACTTAGTTTGGTAAATAATACAACATGAAAACAGTTATTGTAACCGGGGCTTCGGGTAATATGGGGCAAGCGGTTGTAAAAAAATTTTTAAGTGAAGGATATAAAGTAATTGGTACTGCAGTTCCCAATGATACTGTTCCGTTGGAAATTAATGACCTGAATTTTGAAAAAATAATTGTTGACCTGATGAACGAGGAAGATTCAGCAAAATTTGTGAACGGCATCGTTGAGAAATATAAAACTATTGATGTGGTTGTGTCAACTGTTGGTGGATTTGCCATGGGATCTGTTGAAAAAACAACAACATCAGATATATACAAGCAATACAAACTGAATTTTGAAACAGCTTATAATGTAGCCCGCCCGGCATTTATACAAATGTTGAAACAGGAAAGCGGCAGGATTTTTTTGGTTGGCTCACGCCCGGGGCTGGACGCAAAATCGGGGAAAGGAATGGTTGCTTATGGATTGGGTAAATCACTGATCTTCCGCGTGGCCGAACTGATGAATGATGAGGCAAAGGGGAAAAATGTAGTAACATCTGTATTGGTGCCAAGCACTATTGATACGCCGCAAAACAGGAAATCAATGCCCGATGCAAACCCTGACAACTGGGTTAAACCCGAAGCCATTGCGGATACTATTTATTTTTATTGTACAGAAAGCGCTGCAGCATTGCGTGAGCCTGTAATTAAGTTATATAACAATGCATAAACATTAATCCTGCTCCCATTTTCTTTTTGTTGAACCTTCCTGCTTAACAACGGCCCAGCCATTTTCTTTGGCTTTTGCATATAACTTTAACCTGAGGGATTTCGGATAAAATATTTTCATGTATGTTGTTTTCAGGGAGTATCGGTCTACAATTCCAAGCTGGCTTAATATATCATAAGTTGCAGCAGCACACCGCATACCAATAAATGCATAATCATATGGCGTATTGGATAAGTAACTGTTCTTGATGCTGTCGAAGCGTAATTTTTGTGCCTTCGTTACAGGAATGATGATCGTTGCTTTTTTTACAGTTTCTCCCGGGCATCCAAATCCTGACCAGAATTCATCAGCAGGCCTGCACAAAAAGCGGCTATGCTTGTTGTTATATGCACCAAAAACATGAAAACTTTTGTAATGATGAAAATCCAACACCCTGTTGCTGTCTGTTTCGATACCAACATGGCCTCCGGATATTCCGCCAAACCATTTTTTTTCCGTAGCCTGGTATTGTTTTAATGGTTTGGAACCATAGATGAACTGTACTTTTATAAAACTGCTGTCCTGGGCAAATACATGAGTGCCTGCCAGGCAAAAACAGGCGAGTAAAAATCTTATTGATTTTTTATTAAAAATTATAACCATAAATCAGCATTGATTATGCCGGAATAGGAAAGGGTGGGTAAAAATACTTTTTATTTCCCGGTTTCAATCGTCAGGTGCATGACCGAAATGTTAAGATTATTACATGAGAATGTTATTCACTATGAAAAGCCTGAGAAAATAGCATGAGATCTTCCGTTGGATCAAACCTGATCATTTTCTCAAAATTAAGCCCGATCTTATTGAGTAACTTAATGGAATATTCATTGTCTGTTGATGTGATGGCTACAATTTTTTCAAGTTTCAATTTATTTTTAGCATAAGCCATTGTAGCATTTGCTATTTCGTAGCCATATCCCTTGCCTGCATACTCAGGAAGTAAGGCAAATCCAATATCTGCATGTTCCAGCGTTTCTCTTTTTATAAGTCCGCACATACCGATAGGAGTCTTATCTTCCTTGATCTCAACCATTGAAAGGCCAAAGCCATTCACTTCATAACTTTTCATGGGGCCGTTCAATAAATAGTTACGGGCATCATCCATTGTTTTTATATTCCTGTCACCTATATACTGCAGCCAGGTTGGATTGTTTAAAAGTATGAGGATAAATGCTGCATCGTTTGTATCAAACTCTCTTAGTATAAGCCTGTCTGTTTCAAGGATGATCATGAAGGGTTGGTTTTTTTAAAATTGTTCTGAAAACTATTTGCCATTCACCCTGTTGCCGTTATAACGGCCCGGATGAAACACTTTATTCCGGAATGATATCTCATCCCATTCAAACAAAGCCTCACCTTTGGAGTTCTTTTCTCCAAGTTTGTCCTTTGGTTTCTCACCAAAATCGGCAAGAGGCAAAGGAAGATTTTTTAACATACGGTATTCTGTAAAATATTTATTCTCTAACCAGGGTTTGCCAAGTGTTGTAAGGCTGTTGTAATAAAGCATCAGCTGTTCATGCCCCGAAAGCTGTGCACGCAGTATTTTAAGGAATTGGTATTTTTCTTTGGCAGAAATGCTGTCCCGGTCAACTACAAATTTTACTGACTGAAAAAGATGACGGTAATATTGTTCCAGTCTTGACATATGCCCGCAGAATGGTTTGTATTTTAGTTTTAAACTGAAGATTGATCCTTGTTCAGGCACTTGTATGATGCCATCTTCACCATGTTTTTTTTGTAATTTTTTTAAACTGCTGAGGTATTTTTCAATCAGCGACTGATCGTATTGTTTAATGAGTTCCTGTGTAAGATCAGAGGCGGGGCCGTTTAAGCCCATGAAAAAAATAATGTAAGAAATATTCATAAAATCCTGTTCGCTCAAAATTCCCTGTCCTGATTTTATTTCTTTCTGTTCGGCATAAACTGATCTTAAAACAAGATAACAGCATTTGAATTCATTGAACATGGATATAAATGCTTTGCGCCCCGAGGCCTTGTCAGTAATATTTATATCCGAAACATTTGCCCTGTGAAGTTTTATCAGTTCATAGAACCTGTTCTCTGTGTAATTTACCGGCTCGTTGTTTTCAGTAATCTCATCAGTAATTGAATTCACTTTATTAGCCTGCAACTGCGCCCAGAATGCAAGAAAAGTAAGCAATGCAGCAATGAAGGCAATTACCGGACCTGCAATGCCCGCAATAGTTGCTTTGTCGAAACTTTCAAAAGTATTGTCACTTAGCAGCAATGGTATCAGGCATAAGATCAGAAAGCCGATAACAGGAAAACACCAGATCACAAAATCCGGTTTTTGACCTGATGAAATTTGCACGATTAAGGACCTTATTTTTTTCATTATTAGTTTTAGTGAAATGCTTCTGATCAATATTTTGTCAGTTTTCCTGCGGCGGAAATTTACTACAAATGGATATATTCTGATATAACCAGCGGTAAAACGTTTTTAACATGTTCCTGTAAAATGGGGATAACGGGAATCAATGTGCTAATGTGCTGATTTCTGGAACATAATTAAATTTGTACATCTCTTTTACATCAGCACACCAGCACACCA
>Ga0209023_10004110_pt1 | contig 16822 bp, 16 predicted proteins | sample LakOneMetagenome_FD_187468 | JGI IMG/M metagenome (GOLD analysis project Ga0209023, IMG submission 187468) | Freshwater and sediment microbial communities from Lake Erie, Canada (SPAdes) (version 2) | ecosystem: Environmental > Aquatic > Freshwater > Lentic | place: Lake Erie, Canada... | reverse complement strand
GCAGTTGCGTGAATGGGCGCAGATCGCCGAAGCCGCCAAGTTCGACGCCATCTTCTTTGCCGACAACGTGGGCCTGCCGGGGCCGTCCGATGCGGTGGTCGCCAAGAACGCGCTGTGGTACCCGATGGAGCCGCTGCTGGCCCTGTCGGCCCTGTCGCAGGCCACGGAGCGCATCGGCCTGGTCGCCACCGTGTCCACCACCTACCTGCCGCCCTACCACCTGGCGCGCAAATACGCCACGCTCGACCAGATCAGCGGCGGGCGCGCGGGCTGGAACCTGGTCACCTCGGGCAGCGACTTCGAGGCGCGCAGCTTTGGCCTGGACAAGCAGCTCGACCATGCGCACCGGTACGCCCGCGCGCACGAGTACGTGCAGATCGTCAAAGGCCTGTGGGACACGTGGGAGGACGATGCCTTCATCCACGACAAGGCGGCCAACCAGTTCTTCGACCCCGAGCGCCTGCACCGCGTGGCGTTCGACGGCGAACACTTCAAGGTGCATGGCGGCCTGCAGACGCCGCGCTCGCCGCAGGGCTACCCGGTGTTGGTGCAGGCCGGTTCGTCCAGCGACGGGCAGGACCTGGCGGCGTCCGCGGCCGAAGTGGTCTTTACCGCGCAGCAGACGCCCGAGGCTGCGCGCGCGTTCTACCAGTCGCTCAAGGGCCGTCTGCCGGCGTACGGCCGCACGCCGGATCAGCTCAAGATACTGCCCGGCATCTCGCCCTTCGTGGGGCGCACGCAGCAGGAGGCCCAGGACAAGTTCGACCAGCTGCAGGGCCTGATCGACCCGGTGCTGGGCGTGGGGCTGCTGTCCACCTTTCTGGGCAATGCGGACCTGTCCGCCTACCCGGTCGATGGGCCCTTTCCGCAAGACCTGCCCGTCACGCAGGGCTGGCAAAGCCGCCAGGAATTGTTTGCCAACATGGCGCGCGACGAGGGGCTGAGCATTCGCCAGCTGTACGAGAAAGTGGCCGGCGCGCGGGGCCACTGGACGCTGGTGGGCACACCCGAGACCATCGCCGACCAACTGGAGCACTGGTTCACCACCGGGGCGGCCGACGGCTTCAATGTGCTGGCGCCCACGCTGCCCCATGGCCTCAAGGACTTTGCCGAGCTGGTGGTGCCCGAGCTGCAGCGCCGCGGCCTGTTCCGCAAGGACTATGCGGGCACGACCCTGCGCGAGCACCTGGGCCTGGCGCGGCCTGCGCACCCGGTGCGGCGGGGCACGGCATGAGTGCCCCCGTCCACGGTATTCCCCACTACGACGCCATCGTGGTGGGCCTGGGGGCGGTGGGCTCCGCCACGCTGTACCAGCTGGCGCGGCGCGGGGCGCGTGTGCTGGGCCTGGACCAGTTCGCCCCGCCGCACAGCCTGGGCTCGTCGCACGGGCAGACCCGCATCACCCGGCTGGCGGTGGGCGAGGGCGAGCAGTACGTGCCCCTGGTGCGACGCTCGCACGAGATCTGGGCCGATCTGGAGGCGGCCAGCGGCCAATCCATCTACACCCGCACCCACGGCCTGGTGCTGGGCCCGCGCGAGGGCGCCACCGCCCGCGCGGGCAAGCCCGACGACTTCGTGCGCCGGACCATCGGCATTGCCCAGTGCCACGGCATTGCGCACGAGGTGCTGGACACCGCCGACCTGCGCCGCCGCTACCCGCAGTTCAAGCTGCGCGGCGACGAGTTCGCCTATTGGGAGCGCGATGCAGGCTTCGTGCGGCCCGAGGTGGCCATCGGCGCGCAGCTGCAGGTGGCGCAGGCGCACGGTGCCGAGGTGCACACCCACGAGACGGTTTTGTCCCTGGAGCCGCAGGGCGATGCAACGGTGGTCACCACCACGCGCGGCACCTACCGCGCGGACCAGGTCGTGCTGGCCGCCGGCGCATGGCTGCCGCAGCTGGTGCAGGCGGGCGGGGCGCTGCACAGCGCGCCGCTGGCCGGGCAGCTGGGCGTATACCGCCAGGCGATGTTCTGGTTCGACGTCGGGACTGACACCCCGGCCTTCGGGCCTGCGCAGTTTCCGGTGTTCATCTGGGCGCTGGGGGATGAAGAGGGCAACTCGTTCTACGGCTTTCCCGCCGTGGGCCCTGGCGCGCCGGCTTTGAAAATTGCCACTGCCCAGTACCAGACCACGACCACGCCCCAGGCGGTGGACCGCACCGTGGCCCCCGCCGAGGTGGACGACATGCTGCGCCGCTACGTGCAGCCCCGGCTGAACGCGGGCCAGGCACGGTGCAGGGAGGCCCATGCGTGCCTCTACACCGTTACTCCTGATCACGGCTTCGTGATCGACCGCCTGCCGGGTTGGCCACGCGTGCACGTGGCGTCGCCCTGTTCGGGGCATGGGTTCAAGCACTCGGCGGCCATTGGCGAAGCGCTGGCGCTGCGCGTGCTGGGCTTGCCCGAATGGGCGGATCTTTCGGCGTTCTCGGCAGAGCGATTTGTACCCGCAGGTGTTGGAACACGTCCCTGAGACGGGCTCTTTGGCGGAGTGCAACCTGCTCCGTTTTCTGGCCTAAGGATGTTTAAGTAATTTTGAACGGAGTTTTTATTCGTTTGTGATGAATGGCTTGACCCGTAAATTCGATGGCTATCACCACCGAATGAACGCAGGAGCCCCCTCATGACCTACGAAACAGCAGACGCCGTGCTGCCCGCCACCCTGGAGCAGGTGCGCCAGGAGTCGGTGGAGCAAGGACTCTCTTACGCCGGCGGCGTGAAGCCCCCGGCCGCCTGGGACCTTGTGCGCGAGGGCCAGGCCCTGCTGGTGGATGTGCGCTCCGCCGAAGAGCGCAAGTTTGTCGGTCACGTGCCCGGCAGCCTGCACGTGGCATGGGCCACGGGCACGGCGCTCACCCGCAACCCGCGCTTCGTGCGGGAGCTGGAGGCCAAGCTCGCCAAGGACGGCGGCAAGGACGCCGTGGTGCTGCTGCTGTGCCGCAGCGGCAAGCGCTCGGTGCTCGCGGCCGAGGCAGCGGCCGCCGTCGGCTTCCGCCATGTGTTCAATGTGCTGGAAGGCTTCGAAGGCGAGATCGACGACCGCCAGCAGCGCGGCGGCAGCGACGGTTGGCGCTTTCATGGCCTGCCCTGGGTGCAGGACTGAGCAGCGCAGCGCACAAGGCACCCATGGCAACTTTCAATATCGAGCAGATCGCCGCTTCGCTGAGCGAGGTGCGCCGCGAATGGCGCGAGGCGCAAAAAAGATCGCAGGAGCCGGGGGGGCGCGAGTTCCCCTCGCGCGACGCGCTGGCCCAGGTGGTCGAGCAGCTCAAGGGCGCGCTCTTTCCCATGCGCCTGGGGCCGTACGACCTGCGCCAGGAGAGCGAAGACTTCTACGTGGCGCACACGCTCGACACCGCGCTGCACACGCTGTTCACGCAGATCAGCCTGGAGCTGAAGTACAGCGCCCGCCATGAAGAGCGCGACGCCGACGGTGTGCAGGACCAGGCGCAGCAGGTGGCGCAGGCGTTTGCGCAAGCCCTGCCGCAGATCCGGCGCCTGCTCGACAGCGACGTGCTGGCCGCCTATCAGGGCGACCCCGCTGCGCGCAGTGTGGACGAGGTGCTGCTGTGCTACCCCGGCGTGCTGGCCATGATCCACCACCGCCTGGCCCACTGCCTTTACCAGCTGGGCCTGCCGCTGCTGGCGCGCATCGTGTCCGAGCTGGCGCACAGCCAGACCGGCATCGACATCCACCCCGGCGCTCAGATCGATGCGGGCTTTTTCATCGACCACGGCACGGGTGTCGTTATCGGCGAGACCGCCGTCATCGGCAAGCGCGTGCGGCTGTACCAGGCGGTGACGCTGGGCGCCAAGCGGTTCCCCACCGATGCGCAGGGCGTGCTGCAAAAGGGCCTGCCGCGCCACCCGGTGGTCGAGGACGACGTGGTCATCTATGCGGGCGCCACCATCCTCGGGCGTGTGACGCTGGGCAAGGGCGCGGTCATCGGCGGCAATGTATGGCTCACGCACGACGTGGCGCCCGGCGGCAACGTGACGCAGGCCAGCACCCAGGAGTCCGGGCGTGCGCCCCGGCCTGCCGCCGAGGTGCTGCCATGACCACCACGCTCATCAAGGGTTTCGGCATTGCGGTGCGCCAGTCGCGCGAGGCCCAGGGCTGGTCGCAGGAGCGGCTGGCCGAGCACTCGGACCTCAACCGCTCTTACGTCGGCGAGGTCGAGCGCGGCCGCGTGATCGCGTCCCTGGTCACCGTCGAGAAGCTTGCGGTGGCCCTGGGCGTGACGCCTTCCACGCTGGTCACGCGCGGCGAGGTGGTGCACACCGCCAACCTGGTGCGCGGCCTTCAGTTGGCGGCTATAGCCTGTTGAAGCCCGGCCGCAGAGCTTTGACACTCAGCGCCGCAGATTCATCTTTTTCCCCATTCAGTTTTCAACCACACGGAGTTCTCACATGTCGGCAACAGTGGGCGGTACCACCGCACTCGGCGATCACGCAGCAAGGCAACTCGCCAACGCGACCAAAACAGTCCCCCAGCTGGAGACCATCAGCCCGCGCTGGCTGACCCACCTGCTGCAGTGGGTGCCGGTGGAGGCGGGCATCTACCGCCTCAACAAGGTCAAGAACCCCGAGGCGATCAAGGTCGCATGCACCGCCAAGGAGTCCGAGAACCAGCTGCCGCGCACCTTCGTGGACTACGAAGAAAACCCACGCGAATATTTCCTCAATGCCGTGAGCACCGTGCTCGACGTGCACACCCGCGTGTCGGACCTGTACAGCAGCCCGCACGACCAGATCAAGGAACAGCTGCGCCTGACGATCGAGACGATCAAGGAAAACCAGGAAAGCGAGCTCATCAACAACCCCGACTACGGCCTGCTGGCCCAGGTGACGGAAGAGCAGCGCATCTTCCCGCTCACCGGTGCCCCCACGCCCGACGACCTGGACGAGCTGCTGACCAAGGTCTGGAAGGAGCCCGCGTTCTTCCTGGCCCACCCACTGGCCATTGCCGCCTTCGGCCGCGAAGCCACCCGCCGCGGCACGCCGCCGCCCACCGTCAGCCTGTTCGGCTCGCAGTTCATCACCTGGCGCGGCATCCCGCTGATCCCGTCCGACAAGGTGCCGGTGGCCGACGGCAAGAGCAAGATCCTGCTCCTGCGCGTGGGCGACAAGCGCCAGGGCGTGGTCGGCCTGTTCCAGCCCGGCCTGCCGGGCGAGCAGGGCCCCGGCCTGTCGGTGCGCTTCATGGGCATCAACAACCATGCCATCGCGTCCTACCTGATCTCGCTGTACTGCTCGCTGGCCGTGCTGACCACCGACGCCCTGGCGGTGCTCGATGACGTCGAGATCAACAAGTACCACGACTACCCCGATACCTACAAGTAATCCGCGGTGAGCAATCTTCCATCCACGCCGCAAGGCGCAGTCCCCCACGCGCTGGAGGCGCCGATCAGCCCTGCGCTTTTGGCGCAGATGGCCACGGCGCTTTTCTCAGCCCGGCCGGGCGAGGCACTGGCTTTGCCGGCCGGCCCCGCCGCCGGGCTGCCGTCCACACCACCGGGCGCCGTCCCCGGCTTTGCACACGCGCTGTCGCCTGTGCCGGCCGGCGTGCAGGCGCCCGTCAACATCGCACCGCCGGGCTCGCCACTGGTCAGCCCCGCGGGGTTTGGCCCCAGCGTGCCGGGCACGCCGATTCCGCCGGGCGTCTTTCCGGGCAGCAACATCGTCCCGGCATCACCCACGCCCCTGGCGTCGCTCGCGCACAGGGCCCCGGCTTTGCTGCCGCACGCCACGGCGGGCAACGGCCTGCCGGACACGGTGGTCAGTGCACTGCCAGCGTACGAGCCGCGCCTGGGTGGCGCTGCGCTGGGCGTGCCTGAGGCCTCGGGCGCCAACGCCGGTTCGGTGGCGCGGCATGCGCCCACGGGCGGTGCTGCGCAGCCTGCGTCCCCGTACTACTTTCTGGCCGACCGCCACGGGCAGCCGTCCCCCAGCGGGCACCCGGCACCGTCTGCCGGCGCACTGACGGGCGTACCCTACGGTACTTCTCCCAACGCACTGGGCGACACCCGCATCAGCGACGAGCTGGCCCGCCAGCCCTTCGCTGCACTGCAAGGTGTGGACCTGCGCGGCGCGCCATCGGCTTCGCAAGGCCCGCTGGGCCAGTCGAGTGCCGGTGCTGCGCCTGCGCAGTTCTACTTCACCGATGCGGTGGTGCTGCCCAGCGGCTACGTGACGCCGGCCAAGCCCGCGCCGCACGCCACCGTGCCGCTGGCCGGGCAAGGCCACCACCCGCCGTTTGACGTGCACGCCATCCGCCGGGACTTCCCGGTGCTGGCAGAGCGCGTGAACGGGCGGCAGCTGGTGTGGTTCGACAACGCGGCCACCACGCACAAGCCCCGGGCGGTCATCGACCGCATCAGCTATTTCTACGAGCACGAGAACTCCAACATCCACCGCGCCGCGCACGAGCTGGCGGCGCGGGCCACCGATGCATACGAAGGCGCGCGCCAGCGCGTGAAGACCTTCATCAACGCGCCGGATGTGAACGAGGTGATCTTCGTGCGCGGCACCACCGAGGCGATCAACCTCGTGGCCAAGAGCTGGGGCGCGCAGCACGTGGGCGAAGGCGACGAGATCATCGTCAGCAACCTGGAGCACCACGCCAACATCGTGCCCTGGCAGCAGCTGGCGGCCGCCAAGGGCGCGAAGCTGCGGGTGATTCCGGTGGACGACTCGGGCCAGGTGCTGCTGGATGAATACCAGAAGCTCTTGAACGACCGCACCAAGATCGTGGCGGTTACGCAGGTGTCCAACGCGCTGGGCACGGTGGTGCCGGTCAAGGAGATCGTGGCGCTGGCGCACCGCGCCGGGGCCAAGGCCCTGGTCGACGGCGCGCAGTCGGTGTCGCACATGCGGGTGGACGTGCAGGACCTGGGTGCCGACTTCTTCGTCTTCTCTGGCCACAAGGTGTTCGGGCCCACGGGCATCGGCGTGGTCTGGGGCAAGCGGTCGGTGCTGGAAGACATGCCCCCGTGGCAGGGTGGCGGCAACATGATCGCCGATGTGACGTTCGAGAAGACGGTGTTCCAGCCCATCCCGAACAAGTTCGAGGCGGGCACCGGCAACATCGCCGACGCGGTGGGCCTGGGCGCTGCCATCGACTACGTGAACCGCGTGGGCATCGAGAACATTGCGCGCTACGAGCACGAGCTGCTGGTGTACGGCATGCAGCAGCTGTCCACCATCCGCGGCGTGCGGCTCATCGGCACCGCGGCGGACAAGGCCAGCGTGATGTCGTTCGTGCTGGCGGGCTACTCCACCGAAGAGGTCGGAAAGGCCCTGAACGAGGAGGGCATCGCCGTGCGCACGGGCCACCACTGCGCGCAGCCCATCCTGCGCCGCTTCGGTGTGGAGACCACGGTGCGTCCGTCGCTGGCGTTCTACAACACCTTCGACGAGATCGACCGCCTGACCACGGTGGTCCGCAAGCTGGCAGCGCAACGGATCTGACGGTCCCTGCCGGTCTGATGGGGTCTGGCCCACATCGGGCCACCCTGTGCGGGCGCTCTTCCTGAAAAGGCAGAGCGCCCGCAGTCTTTTACGGGCCTGCTGCTGGCCCCAGCCGTTCGGCGCGGACACCCCGACGCTTTTTTCGTGTCGTTCTGCCTGCCGTGCCTCGGTCAACGCTGATGATGCGTTTGCTATAAATTAAATAGCAATAATTCCACGTCTATCAAGCGGTAGGGCAGTATTTGATTCAAAGTTCGGATTTATCCGGGGTCTGTGCGGCCGCGCCTTGGCGGCTGCGGCACCGCTGGCCACGAGCAGGAGCGCAGCCTGTGCCCCTGGCCGCCGCGGCTATTTCTCTTGCAGCGAAATCGCGCACGCGGCCTTGATCAAACGGTCCCGCGGGTTGTCTGCCATCTCTGCAAAGGCCAGACTGCGCCCGTCGCTTTCGGCGTATTCGTGCATGCGCATTTGCCCTTGCCACAAGGGGTTGCTGAACAGGCTGATCGACCGGTGCCAGGCCTTGTTCTCCTTGCAGTCCACCATGGCAGTGGAGTAATACGAGCGAAAGGGCTTGCCGTCGAACGCATCGCGCACCATGGCGCGGTTGACCCGCAGCTTGACCAGGCGCATGGACTCGAACGCCACTGCGCTGGTGGCGTCCACCTCCACCGTGTCCACGGCTGCGTTGCCAGGGTCGCCGACCACGGTGAGCCATGTGGAGCTTTGCGCAACCGCCGCTGCGGAGACCAGCGCAGCAGCAAGCACGACGGTTTTCATGGGGGCCCTCTTTTGCAAAACGCTATTCAAACACCAAACCGCCGCGGCGTGCAGGCTTTTGCCAGGGCGTTGTGGCGCCCACATCAGAAAACCCCCATCGCCAGCCCCGCCGCCAGCGCATGGCCCAGCGCCTCGCAGCGCTCCAGGTCGTCGGGGCTGATCTGCTTGGGTGCCAGGATCGCCTGGGTTGTCTGGGCGTGGGTGCAGACGATCAGCGGCTCGGCCACGGCTTTGAGACGCCAGCCGGTGGCGATGCGCGCCACCTGCCGCGCAGCCTGGGTGCCGTCGCTGCCGGCGCAGACCAGACAGGCATACGGGCGGCCGTTGACCTGGTCGAGCACGGCGTAGTAGCTGCGGTCAAAAAAGTCCTTGAGCTGCCCGCTGATGGCCGCCAGGTTCTCCGGCGTGGCAAACAGCACGCCGTCTGCCGCCAGCATGTCGGCAGCACCCGCCTGGCTGGCGTGCAGCAGCTGCACGTGCACGCCGGGCTCCTGCGATGCACCTCGGCAAGCCGCCTGGGCCATCTGCTGCGTGCCGCCCGTCATCGAGTGGTAGACGATCAGCAGCGTTCGGGGCGGCGCCGGCGACGCAGGCGGGTCGCGCAGGGCAGGCGAAGGGGTCGTGTCCATTCAGCGAGCATAGCGCCGGCCTTGCGTTGCACTGCACCTGCACCGCACTGCTCCCCATTACGCCTCACTGCGTATCAATGCGCATCAATGCGCCCCACAGCACACCACTGCGCTGCGGCCCCTGCACGGCGTCAGGCAAAGCCCAGTGTCTTCATCGCCGCCGTCAGGCTGGCGGCAGAGGCTGCGTAGCCGTCCCACGGCGTGTTGCCGGTACGCAGGCGGGTGTCGATGTTCTGCACCGTCCAGTGGGCGGAGCTGGTCAGGCCGTCCAGCTCGTCCCAGGCCACGGGTACGGACACGCCCATTCCGGGCCGCGCACGGGCCGACCAGGCGCACACCGTGGTGGCGCCGCGGCCGTTGCGCAGGTAGTCCACGAAGATCTTGCCCACGCGGTTGCGCGGCCCGCTTTTGGCGACAAAGCGCTGCGGTATCGTGCGGGCCAGGTGCTCCACGATGGCTTTGGAGAACGCGCGCACCGTGTCCCAGTCGCGCAGGCGCTTGAGGGGCACCACCACATGCAGCCCCTTGCCGCCGCTGGTCTTGAGGAACGCGGGCAAGCCCAGCTCCTGCAGCAGCACGCGCACCAGCAGGGTGCCTTCCTGCACCTGCTGCCACGAAACGCCATCGCCCGGGTCCAGGTCAAACGTCATGCGGTCGGGGCGCTCGATGCGGTCCTTCAGTGCATTCCAGGTGTGGTACTCGATGACGTTCATCTGCGCGTAGCTGCGCAGGCCCTGGGCCGAGGCGATCTCCATCAGCGGGTCGTGCCCCTCGTCCAGGGCCGAGTCCAGCTGCACCACCCCCGCCATGCGGTCGCTGTCCTCGTGCTTTTGAAAGAACAGCTGCCCCTTGATGCCGTCCGGCGCCCGCACCACCGCCACCGGGCGCGACTTCAGGTGCTCCAGCATCAGCGGCGCCACCGTGGCGTAGTACTGCACCATGTCCATTTTGGTGATGCCGGTGGAGGCGTCGATGACCCGCTCGCCGTGGGTGATGCGGGGCTCTGCCTGCACGGGTGCCGGGCGCTTCGCTGGGGTGCGGGCTGTGGTGGTGTGGGGCATGGCGTGGCCTCAGCTTTGCGGATGTAGGTGAGTGGGTATAGGTGTGTATGGCCGGGGCCAGGGTGCGGCTTGCGGGGCTTTCGTTGCATCGGCGCCATCCCTGTCCCAGCGGCGAGGCAAGCGCTTTTGGCTTACAGCCAATATGCGGGTCCCTGCTGACAATGAACTTCAACCTCAAGGAGACCGTTATGGAATCAGCCATGCCCCAAGACCCTCACGAAGAAAACGTATTCGGCACCTCCGATGGCGCCTCTTACTCGGCCGTGCTTTCGCATGGCGGGGCAGGGCGCGTCACCATCCAGAGCCTGCTGGTCGACGGCCACAACACGCACGTGCGCGAGGCCACCTTCGACACCCGGCAACTGGCCGTCGCAGCCGTCGAGGAATACGCCCGGGGCGACAGAAAGCCCTGAGCGCATCCTGAGGTCTGACCACGGCCTGGCCGCTCAAGGTGCGCAGTGCGCCTTGCGGCCCGTGCAGGCCGCAAGCACAGGTCAAACGTCAGGCCCCATCACCCGCGTTGCCGGTGATGGGCAGCACGGTGCCGGTGATGTAGCTCGAGCACGAGGGCGCTGCCAGAAACACGTAGGCGGGCGAGATCTCCTCAGGCTGTGCAGGCCGGCCCATGTGCGTGTCCTCGCCGAATTTGGCGATGTCTTCGGGGCTCTTGTCCGCCGGGTTCAGCGGCGTCCACACCGGGCCCGGAGCCACCGCGTTGACGCGGATGCCCTTGTCCACCAGGTTGTGCGCCAGTGCCTTGGTAAAGGCATGGATGGCGCCCTTGGTGGCCGAATAGTCCAGCAGCTCCTTGCTGCCGCGCAGGCCAGTGACGGAGCCGGTGTTGATGATCGCGTCGCCGCGACCCAGGTGGGGCAGCGCGGCCTTGGCCATGTGAAAGTAGCCGTAGATATTGGTGCGGAAGGTCTCGTCGAAACGCTCTTCGGTCAGGTCCGCCAGCGACGTCGCGTGTTCCTGAAACGCCGCGTTGTTCACCAGCACGTTCAGCTTGCCAAACGCCTCGACCACCTGCTGGACCGCCTGATGGCAGTACGCCGCATCGCGCACATCGCCCGGCAGCAGAATGCAGCGCCCGCCCTCTGCCTCGACCAGCTCGCGGGTGTGTTCGGCGTCCTCGTGCTCCGACAGGTAGGCGATCGCCACGTCCGCCCCTTCGCGTGCAAACAGCACCGCCACGGCGCGTCCGATGCCCGAGTCACCGCCGGTGATGAGCGTGGAAAAGCCCTCCAGCTTGCCGCTGCCTTGGTAGTGCGGCGCCTCGAAGCGGGGCTGCAGTTGCAGGTCGGCCTCGATGCCGGGTTTGGTCAGGTGTTGCCGGGGCAGCGGGGTGGTGGGCTCTGCACGGCCCGGGCCCGGTGCGGCTTTTTTCTTGGCGGGCGCAGAAGCCTTGGGCTTCGCAGCTTTCTGCTGCTGGTCTTTCGCATCCTGCTCGGCCTGGATCTTCTGCTGCTTCAGGGTGGTGGATGTGGCACCAGATGAGGACGCGGGCGCGGACGAAGGAGCGGGGGCTATGGGCTTGCGGGCAGGGGCCGCAGATGCACTTGCTGGCTTGGAGGCCGATTTCGGTGCCGCTGGCGCTGATGCTGCTTTGGCTGCTGGGGTCGCTGGGGCTGCCGGCTGTGGTGCAACTGCCGGTGCAGACGCTGTTTTTCGGCGCGGAGGATTGGTGCGTTGTGTTGTCATGAAAGTGTCCGGTGGTGTGCGATTGAGCCGTTGCGCAGTGCAGCTGTGGAGCTGTCGTGGCGTGTGCGTAAAGAGGAGATGCGTGTCAGCCCAGCGGCTTCCACACCGGAGGTTCCGGGTCCGGGAAACGCAGCGGCACGCTGCGGGGCCGGGCCATCGCCTCGCCCTGGCGCATGCGCTTGAGCGTGCGGGGCTTGATGTGGTCGGTGGCGGTGCGATGGGTTTTCGACATGGCGGTCTCCGAGGGGCTGGATGACCCATTACCCCATCGGGTATCGGTAGGCCTTGTCAGACAGCGTCGGCTTTGGCCATCAGTGCGGATGCGTGCGCCACGCCACGCGCTCCGCAGGCACACCGCGCCCCACAGGCGGAGTGCGTCATTGGCGTGCGGGCGCCGCGCCTTCGCGGGCGTGGCCCAGCATTTCCTTCATCCAGTTCACCAGCATGCCGGTATAGGCCTCGCTCCATTCAGGCCGGGCCAGTGCGTGGTCGGCCTCTGCGATCACCCGGTACGTCATGGATCGGGTGCGTAAGAAGGCTGCGCGGTAGTTCTCCAGCACCGGATGCGGCACGATGACATCCCGCTCGGATTCCACCAGCAGCACATCGCCCTCGAACTGCGCACTCGCTGCCAGCGCGCGGTTGGCGTCGGCGGGCAGCTTCATGGCGCGGTAGCGGGCCAGCTCCTGGCGGTCCAGGTGCTGCTTGGGGACCAACCAGTCCTCGTCCTTGTAGAGGGCAGGCGCGCGCAGCGCCATCCAGCGCACCGGCCGCAGCGCGCTGAGCACGGTGGCCAGGTAGCCGCCGTAACTGCTGCCCACCACTGCGACCGACCGGCGGTCCACGGCCGGGTGCCCGGTGAGCACGTCGTAGGCGGCCAGCATGTCGTTGAGGTTGTCTTCCCGCGTTACCGTGTCGCGGTGCGCCTTGTCGCGGGCATGGCCGCGCAGGTCGATGGTGAGGCAGATGCAGCCCAGCGCCGCAATGGCGTGGGCGCGCGAGAGGTACTGCTCCTGGCTGCCGTCCCAGCCGTGCACCAGCAAAACGCCGGGCACCACGGTGTCCGGCGCCACCAGCGTGCCTGCAATGGTGCGGTCGCCCGAGGGGATCTGGATGTCTCTATGCCGTGTCGCCATCGGTATGCACTACGGTGTACTTGGTCAGCGGCCCGACCTCGGGGTCCTCGCCCTGGAAGTAGACGACGGCCGATGCGGGGGGCGGCGCCAAAGGGCCGAACTCTTCGATGCAGCTGGCACGCACCGTGTGCAGGCCGGGGTCGGCATGAAAGGCCTCCAGCGCGGCGATCTCCGCCCCGGTGGCGCCGCCGATGCGCCAGGACTGCTCCAGCACGCCGGAGCTCCATTCGCCACCCGCATGGATGCCCTGCGCCACGTCGTAGTTGACGCGCGAGGCATAAAAGCCCGGAAAGCTCTGCCGCACTGAGGCGTCGTAGAGCAGTGCCTGGTCCACCGCCTTGCGCACCGGGCCGGGGGGCAGCGTGGCCAGCAGCGCATGGAAGTCGCCGCGCACCACGGTCAGGTCCGACCCGCCGTACGCCACGGCGCCGCGGTTGTCGCGTGTGAGGCGCTGGCGGCCGTGGTACGAGGCCAGGATGCCCGCCACGCGCACTTGGCCGACGCTCAGCGTGTCGACGTTCGAGAGGTTGTGCTCCAGCACCACGCCATGCTCGGCAAAGGCGTTGTCGCTCAGCGCCGCCAGGCTCATGGTCAGCTCGCCAATGGCATGCACCACGGACTGCCCGCGCCCGCCGGTCTCCGCCACGGGCTTGATGCGCACGGGCCCCAGGGCCAGCAGCCGTTCGCCGGCCTCGGCCGCGTCGTGGCGCGTGAAGGCGGTGTAGCCCGCCAGCACGGCCTTCTCGATCAATTCGGGCAGGGTATGGCTCCAGCCCAGGGGGGCGGCCGCATCGGGTGCGATCAAGGGGTGGGTGATGGCCTTGGTCGCCACGAAGGCATGGGGCACCACGCCGCCGAACAGATCGTCCTCGCCGCGCACGTGCAGGCTCAGGGCGGCGGCTTCGACCAGGGTCTCGCTCGGCACCAGGTAGGTGCGCTGGGTCCACAGCGATGGGGGGAGTTCCTGGCTGAACGCACAGCCCTTCAGGAGCGCCACGTGGCGTGCGACGTGTTCGCGGGTCTGGCGCTCGTGCTCGCTGGCATGGCCTTGCAGGCCCAGCGTGAAGGGCATGACGACTTCTGCTTCATGCTGCAACGCCGTGGGCTGCTGCACGGAGCGCAAGGGGCCGTCGTGGACGGTCAGGTCGGTCATGCAAGGTCCTTTCCTTTCGGAGGGCCGGCCAGAGGGCCGGCGGCGCCGGTGCCAAAGCACGGGCGTTCTGAAAGGATCGTATTTTTGGACCGCCCTGTCTGGTGTAGGACGGATAAGCAAGCGCGGGACAGCGGCGCCACCCCGGTGCAAGGCCGTGCAACACGCGAGGAGCCGATGCACGCAGGGTCTCGTAGCCTGGGCCTGCAGCGTTCTTTTGCCGGCCCTGGATGTCGTTTGCTATTGAATTTATAGCTTAAAAGTGCCATCCATCAGGCGGTAGGGGTAGTTTGAATGCCCCACCCCTCAGTACGTCTCCAGGTGCAGCCGCCCTTCGCGCTTGAGCGCCGCGCCCACCTGGCCCCAGTCCAGCCCGCTGGCGGTGGCGATGTCGCGCAGGGCCATCACCACGCCTTCTTCCATGCTTTGGAGGCCGCACACGTAGAAGTGGCTGCCGCCATCGCGCAGCAGCGCGGCCAGGTCGGCAGCGCGCTCGCGCATCAGGTCCTGCACGTACCGCCGGGGTTGCCCTGCGGTGCGCGAGAACGCGAGGTTGATGTCGATGAAATCCTTGGGCAGGCTTTGCAGCGGGCCGAAGTAGGGCAGCTCTTGCTGGGTGCGCGCGCCGAAGAACAGCAGCAGCTTGCCGCCCTCGAACTTGCCGCTGCTGCGCAGGCGGCGGCGCCATTCGGTCATCGCGCGCATCGGTGCGCTGCCGGTGCCGGTGCAGATCATCACGATGTGCGAGCGCGGGTGGTTGGGCATCAGGAACGAGCTGCCGAACGGCCCCACCACCTGCACCTTGTCGCCCACCTGCAGGTCGCACACGTAGTTGGAGGCCACGCCGCGCACAGCGTGGCCGTCGTGGTCGGTGGTCACGCGCTTGACCGTGAGCGCCAGGTTGTTGTAACCGGGCCGCTCGCCGTTGCGCGGGCTGGCAATCGAGTACTGGCGCGCATGGTGCGCCTTGCCCAGCGCGTCGGTGCCCGGCGGGATGATGCCGATGGATTGCCCCTCCAGCACCGGGAACGGCATGCTGCCGAAGTCGAGCACCACGTGGTGCGTCTCGCTGTCGAAGCCCGCCTCGGTGCAGTTGAGGTTGCCCACCACGGTCGCCGTGGTCGGGCTCTTGGGCGGAAAGAGATTGGTATACGGGTGCGCGGCCGACCAGGGCGGCACCGTGGCGCCGTACTGGGCCGATTGGAAGGCCTGCACGCCGGGCTCCTGCTGCGCACCGGCGGGTGCGGCGTGCTGCAGATCCGTTGCCGCCACTGCGGACGCTGCTGCGCCCTCGGCCGCAAGCTCCTCGTGCGACAGCTCTGCGGGCAGCTCCTCCCACGTCAGCTGCTCTTCGATGCTGTAGGCCCGCGCCAGCGGCATGGCGCGCCAGTTGTCGATGGAGCCCGTGGGGCAGGGCGAGATGCAGGCCATGCAGCCGTTGCACACATCCGCGCGCACGACGTAGTTGTTGTCGTCGTGCGTGATGGCGCCCACCGGGCAGGTGGCCTCGCAGGTGTTGCAGCGGATGCAGATCTCGGGGTCGATCAGGTGCTGCTTCAGGATGCCGTTGTCGATCAGCGTGGTGGTGGTGGAGTCCATGGTCTTCTTCCGCAAATGGCAGCTTCCCCCTGGAAGCACGCCGCCTTCGCATCCGCAACAGATTGTCTGGCCTAGCGGGCATCAACCCACTGAAATCCGTTCACGCTGAGCCTGTCGAAGCGCTGCGCGAGGCGTCGACAAGCTCAGCCCGAACGAGTGGAGCATGGTTCAGTATTCAGGCGGCGATGGCAGTGCCTAGTTAAAGCGTACATATTCAAAGTCGATGGGCTGGCGGTTGATGCCCATGACCGGTGGCGCGATCCAGCCCGCGAACTTGCCCGGCTCCACCACGCGGCCCATCAGCGACGCGACGAAAGCAAAGTCCTCGGGCGTGGGCAGCCACTCGGCCTTGCGGGCTGCCCATTCCACCTCGTTCACCACGCGGCCGTCGGGCGACATCTTGATGCCGGCCAGGGCGCCGATCTGGCGGTTGAAGGCCTTGTGCGGCACCGACAGGCGCGTGGGGATGCCGGCTTTTTCCAGCACCTTGTTCCAGCGGCCCACGCCGGCCATCGAGTCCTTGATGAAGTCGTCGCGCAGCACCTCGTTCAGGGCGTTGAGCATGGGCACGTCCTTTTCCAGCAGCTGGCCGTCCTTGACCTCCAGCACCTTGTAGGTCTGGCCCTTGAGGATGTGGTCGTCACCCCGTTTGCCTTCTTCGTAGCGGCCCTTGAGGCCCGAGCTGTAGAAGATGGCCGCGTTGCTCGACTGGTCGGCGCCGAACAGGTCGATGGTCACGCTGTAGTGGAAGTTCAGGTAGCGCTGCACCGTGCCCAGGTCGATGGCACCGGCGGCGCGCACCTTCGCCGGGTCGTCGGTTTTCAGCTCGTTCATCACCTGCGCGGTGCGCGCCAGCACGCGCGAGACGCCGGACTCGCCCACGAACATGTGGTGGGCCTCCTCGGTCAGCATGAACTTGGTGGTGCGGGCCAGCGGGTCGAAGGCGCTTTCGGCCAGCGCCGACAGCTGGAACTTGCCGTCGCGGTCGGTGAAGTAGGTGAACATGAAGAACGCCAGCCAGTCGGGCGTTTTTTCATTGAAGGCGCCCAGGATGCGCGGGTTGTCCTGGTCGCCCGAGGTGCGCTGCAGCAGCGCCTCGGCCTCCTCGCGGCCGTCGCGGCCGAAGTGCTTGTGCAGCAGGTAGACCATGGCCCACAAGTGGCGGCCTTCTTCCACATTGATCTGGAACAGGTTGCGCAGGTCGTACATGCTGGGCGCCGTGAGGCCCAGGTGGCGCTGCTGCTCCACCGACGCGTGCTCGGTGTCGCCCTGCGTCACGATGATGCGGCGCAGGTTGGCG